>Ga0208701_100102_pt1 | contig 40864 bp, 33 predicted proteins | sample DeeseametaMP1482_FD_184188 | JGI IMG/M metagenome (GOLD analysis project Ga0208701, IMG submission 184188) | Marine microbial communities from the Deep Pacific Ocean - MP1482 (SPAdes) | ecosystem: Environmental > Aquatic > Marine > Oceanic | place: South of Fiji, South Pacific Ocean | collected... | reverse complement strand
CGGAGAGTTGGTTCCCGACCGAATCATCGGCGGAACGACCGCCGCCTTTCAAAACCCGGCTGCCTTGATGCTGATTCCCGCCAGCAACCGACTGGTCGTCATCTCGCCTTCGGAGATCTTCACCTTCGACAATATGGACACGCTTTCCGGAGATCCGGCCCCCGTCGGTCGAGTGAGCGGCGCCAATACCACTTTCCAGAATCTTATCTACGGAAGACTCACCTCGGAGGGGACTCTCATCCTGGCCGATCAGGGTTCGAGTAGTATCCTGTTCTTCGAAAACTTCCAGTTCGATCAAAACAACGCCGCACCGACTCGCACGCTATCCGGTAACAACACCGGCATTCAAAGGGCGGGCCAGTTCGTGCTATCCGGTGGTGAGATGTACCTCGCCAACGGTACCGACATCCTCGTTTTCAACGACCTGGGCTCCCTCGAAGGCAACCCTTTTCCCATTCGTCGCATTCAGCCCACCAACCCCGCCGCCACCACCGTCAGAGGTCTGGCTATCTAGAAGATCCAGGATACGATGAGCCGACCGGCGAGCCAGGAAAAGAGGTTTGCGAAAACCACGATCCCGGCCTCTCGGCGGCAGAACCGCGGCACAAGAAACCAACCCACGGCCACCTCGCAAACGGGCGCCCAGATCTCCGCTCCCACCTCCTGCATCCAGCTCGACCAGCCCAGCTGGGGGAAGAGAAAGAAGACGGCGGGATAGCTCAGCATGTTGGCAGCCAGCCAATAAGTCACCCGAGTCTTCCAGGAGTAGCTTCTGAGTCCGTACAGATAGAAGGGTGACTCCAAGAGCAAAGTGAGAGCTAGGCAGCCTGCCAGGATGCCGTATTGGGGGCTCAACTACGCTCTGACGTCGTAATTAAATCGAGCAGCAGACTTCGACACGAGATGGCGAGCCACACTCTGGGTCCCGGTGTGACTCATGTAGTTTGTCGAGGCATCAAGGAAGGCGGCCACGTAGTCCAACTTGTCGTCGGAGAAGTCGGTAAGGGCTCGCAGCTTGTCGGCCACCTTCTCACGGGTCAGTCCTGTTCGCTGAATAAAGGCGTCCGCCGGAGCGCTCACGCTCTTCATCAGGTCCGAGACAAACCCCGTCTTGGCGCCCACGTCGCCACCGGGAATGAATCCGGAGAGCTTCTTGAAGAGGGCGTTGTCTGCCAGTCCCAATCCCGTCCCGCCTCCATCCAGCTTATCCGAGACCTTTTGTAGGAAGTCGGGGCCCAGCGGGATCAGGCCGTCGAGGCCGATGATGCAGGCGAAGCGGAGGGCCGATTCGTTGCTGTAGGCGTCCCCGTTTAGCGAGCGAACCCAGTCTCCCACTGATTCGGCGCTCATCCCGTGGAGCGACAGGTGAGCGATAGCCTCGGCCGTCAGTTTCAGGCAGAGATCCACGGTTTGCGTGGTGTCGGCCTTGGGAGTGAACTTTGAAAGAAAAGAGAGGATCCCTATCTTTTCTCCCACCTTGTTGGCCAGCGCGGCCGCTGCCACCGCCTTGTCGGCGGCGTCGGTCAATTGATAGATACTGACCGCCCGCCGAGCGCCCGAGTCCTCAGCGTAAAGCTGATCCACGTGGTTGGAAATGGCTTGCAGCCGACCCGCCCTGACATCCCCCGTGACCATCTGTACCATGTCCTCCAATGAGGTGGAGTTTTCGTAGTCGCCGGGGATCACAAAATCGAGGGCGGAGAGGGTCAGGGTCGTCAAACTTTTCTTACTTAGCTGTGATAGCTCGTCACTCAGACTTGTAGAACTCATAAAAAGCATGTTCCGCCGAACAACAAACCTTAAACTATGGGCGGGGGTAGAACCCCCCGTTGGAAAGGGGAACTTCCAGGCGCTTCAAACTGTTGCAGGCTTCATGTTCATCTTACCTCTCGTCATGGCCCTCGCGGGCATCTGGATAGGGCGTCGAGTGGCCCTGGCTCGGGGCGCCTGCCCTCATCGGGGCAAGGTCTGGGGAGCCTTCCTCTTGCCTCTCCTCTGCCTTCCCATCCCAGGCCTCCAGTTTCAAGCTCTAGCCAATTCCCTGGGAGCCGCTCTGGCCGCAGGTCTGACCGCCCATCGCTCCGTCCAAGCCACCTTTCTGACGGTCCTATTGGTAGGCGGGGCGGCCACGGCCGGGGTTCACTTCGCCGGTTTCTGACCTCATCTCGCCTGAGCACGGGTCCTAAACTCCTAAGCAGAAGCTTAACTACAGCTCTTGAGAATCGTAAAAGTCTCCCAGACGCTGCATCACTCTCTCCAGTCGCTTGCCGTTCGAGTCGGAGCCTAGGAAGCCCAAGCGTTGGTACTCTCGCTCGAATCGACTCCAGGCCGAAAGGCTCGCCGAGATATCCTCGGAGCTTCCCGACAGCTCTCTCTCCAACGCCCATCCGGCGCGCACGAAGCGATCCAACTGTTGGGGGTCGATAAAGTAGAGACCGCCGCGGTTGAAACCGTAGGGGGGAAATCTCACTCTACCCAGAGAGCCGGCCAGACGCCGGGCATCCCTCACATCGATCAAAAGGTCCTCGATGTTGGTGTAGTCGCGGTCGAGTGGAGAGTCTACGTTGAGTGAGACCTCGGCGAGTGAGCCGGGTACGAGATTGGCCTGCCCACCAAAGCGGAGCCTCAGCCCCGTCAAACGTTCGTCTATCTGGTCGACCGTGGCCAGGATCTCTTCGATTCTTCTCTGCTCCTCTGCGTCCAGGAGCACACGGGAAGTCTCTACCCGTTGAGCCGCTGAAGTAAAATCACGCTGGACTCCCTCGACCTGCCTGGCGTCACCCGACTCCAGAGCTACTGAGAGACGCTGCGCCTGAGCCAAAAGTCGGCTCAAATCTTCGGATGCGGTCTGCACTCCCCAACTCTCTCCAACCTGTCTCGATGCAACTTCCCGAGAGCTTTGCTCCACCGACACCAGAGCAGATCCGATGGTCTGAGCCTGAACCGCAACGAGAGTCAGAGTGAAGTACAGAGCGAAGACGGCGAGCTTGTTCATTCCATCATTATAGCTTATCCACCAAATAAACTTTAACATCAAATTCAAGTCTCGTTAACATCTGTCATCTGAGGATCACTTCTCGGCTGAGCGCGAGTGAGCGAGAGTATGCCACCATACCTTTAGACGGAAGGCAACTCACTCACAACTATGTCCAAATCATCTGCCATATCATCAGCTGCAGCTAAGGCCGCTCCTCCACCACAGACCAAACCGAAACCCAAACCCGCGCCGGCCAAAGAGAACACGGCCAAGGCCAAAGGGGCCCCTAAGACCGATCTAGCCATAGATCAAGAGAAGACCTTACCGACCCCCCCGAGCGACGACTCCAAACTCAGCTCTCTCTCCCACAGCAGCACTCTGAACGACTCTTTCTCCTACAGCAATGAAGGCTACGGGAGTCGTAAAGTGACGACCGAAAGCACCACCCGTCTGGTGGACAGTCTTGTGGAGACCTACACCGGAGAGCATTCCGGCATCGAAAGCCACGAACACACTTCCTTCGATCGCGATACCTCGAGTCGTACGCTCTCTTCATATTCCGAGCACGGCCACGACTGCCCTCACTCTCCGAGCACCACGAGAGAGAGGTTTCAGCGACTCGACGAGGCCGGTCAACAGCTCAGCCAGGCCCAACAGAACGTGGAAAGAATCATGGACAGAGCGGTGGAGGCTCGAGTCAACGACGAGAGGCCGGTGCCCCAATCGGAAGAGAAGCGCGCCGAAGCCGAGTACGAGAGGCTGACCAAGGCGGAAGGTCAGTTGCACCGGACAAAGCAGACGTTGTCCGAGAAACAAGAGTTTCGGCGACAGCGAAAGCTCCAGTATAAGAGCCAGCAACAGTCTGCGGAGAATGCGCTCCTCAACAAGTTCAACAACGCCGATTCGGCTCTCCGCGACCACATGATGGAGACCTTTCGCCCCGTGATCGCCAAAGACGACCAGGCCCGAAACGATCACAAGCAACTTGAAGCGGCCGCCGAGTGGCACTTGAAGAGCGACTCGAAAGCCGCCAGGCTGGCCAGAGAAGGCTCCTCCGCTGAGGGGAAGTCTGCCGAGGAGTCCAAACGCAAGGAATTGGAAAAGCGCTTAGATCGACAAGAGTTCAAAGAGACGGTACGAAGCGCCTCAGGCTCGGAACGAACCCAGTTGGTGGAGAAGGAGCTCGCGAAGCTAGACAAGTCGACCGCTACCCAGCAGCGTCGAGAGTTGGAGACTCATCTCAACGAACAGCTCAGTGAAGTCCAACTCGAAGAAACGAAGACCTCTCACAAGGAGGACGACAAGCGTAGGAAGGCCGTCGATACTCTCCTCGATACCAAATCGCAACGCGCCGGAAAAGCAGGCCAGTCCCTCAATCCGATCGATGAGGCTGTCGGCGACCTGGACGACGAGTCGGTCCGCAAAACCCACAAAAAGTTAGAGGATATGGACCTGGATTCTCTCACCTCCGTCCTCGATCTTGAGAGAGCCCTTGGGAGGAACTTAAACGAAGTCAAATCCGACCTGGAGCAGCAGGTTCACCGAGGTGGCAAATCGGTCAGCAAAGCGCGTCAGACGCTGAGGCGGCTGGACAAGGTGAGCCGCCGTTCTCGGCTCTTGAGTGAAGCCGACAGCTGGGGAGCGCTACTCCAGTGCATCGCCCCGTCCGGACCTAGATTGGGAGGGTTTCTCGGGCTTCCCGAGGGCTGGAACGGTCGCCATCAGGGAGGGCCGGCTTTTGAAAACAGTTCGAGGGTGGATTCGAAGGGCGCGAACCGCATCGCCGGACGAATAGCCCAGAGCGGTGGCAAGGGTGACGAGAAACGAATCCTCAGTCGCCTCGGCTTCGTGGGTTAGCTTAGGGCCTAGTGGGAGTGAGCAGGGTAGTAGCTGCTCTTGGCCGCTTCGGTCTTGGCCGTTTCGGCGCGCTCTTGCTCCCCATCGAGGCGAACCTGAGCGTGGTGTAGCATGGACACCAGGGCGACGCCTCCCAGGATGTTTCCGGCTAGGGCCGGGAGCATGAAGGTCCCAAGCGCCATCGTAAGGGGAACCAGACCAAGGAAAACGGCGTAGAGTACCTCTACGGAACCGGCGATGATGTGAGCCAGTTGGCCTACCCCCACCAGATAGGTAATGATCAAGATGACGAAAGGTCGAGCCGTCTCGGCGAACGGGAGCAACCAAACCATCAACGCGATCAACCATCCTCCCAGAATCCCTCGGAGAAAAATACTCATGCCGGTGGGTTCGAGGACATGGAGTGAAATGAGCTTCATCTTTTCGGCGATAGCGGGGTCGAGTACCGGTGTGAGAGCCAAGAAGGCAGCAAAACAAGCGGCGCCGACCAGATTTGCCAGGAGCACGACTCCCCAGAGTCGGAGAAGCTTGGCAAAACATTTCAGGCTGGGATGAGAGAACAACGCCAGGATCGGAGTGAGTGTGTTCTCCGTAAAGAGCTGTTGTCGTCCCAGGATGACGATCAAGAATCCGACCGAGTATCCAAGCTTACTGATGAGGTCGGACCATTTCGCTTCGGGCAAGCCGGATGCCAGGGCACCTTCGGCTAGAAAGGAAAAGCCCATGGAAAGGCCGGCGGCCAGCCCGGAAACGACCAGCGCGAGAACGGGACGAGAAAGTTCGTGCTCCCCCTCCAAACGGATAGCCTCGTGTATCTCCAGTACCGAAGGCGCCGACCGACGACGACCCTCCCTCAGTGCTTCGCGCACATTTCTTTCTTCCATAATATAAAGTTAACCGGCCTACACTCCAGGCTCTCAGATCCAGATGTTGCCTTGCAGGGCATACCATTGGATCACTGCAGGAATGTTCGTCCATTCTCGATATCTATGCCAGGGGACGTTTCGAGGGTCAACTTTTTTGGAAGAGCCACCAGGGTTAAGAAAGAACGGTTGGTTGCTGCTAGCCGGCAGCGGCCTGCTCTTCTGCTTGTCCCTTGCTCTGTCGCTCTTACCGCTCAGTCGCGGCGCACTCGGGATCGGGTTCATTCTCCCCTACATTTTGCTATCAGGCCTGACTTTTTTCGCCTGGCACCAACAGCGGCGAGAAGAAAACGTGGGACATCGTTTGTTAGCCGTGCTCAGCATCATCTTGTTCTTTCCCGTCGGGCTCACGCTGTCGGCCGGATGGCTTTTCTGGCACGTCCTCCACCCTCCGCCAACCGAGGGACATGGTGAAATCGGGGAAGAAGACATGAAGGTCTTCAGACTGCCTCGCAAGCTCTGGGCATCCGGCGAAGAGAATGAAGAGCTCTTTGTGCCCGCGGTTTCCTTGCTAGAGCGGGGAAACATCGAAGAGCGCCGCGCCGCCATCGAAGTGCTGGCGCAAATCGGCGGTCCCGAGCAGGTCCGTCATCTCCAGGCCTGTTTGGATGACCCGGAGCGAGAAGTCTATCAATACGCTCACGCCAAGTTGACCGAACTTCACGAGCGCCACACCAACGCTATCCGAGCAGCCGACGCGGCGGGCAAGGGACAAGAGCTTTTAGACAGCTATCTCCAGTACATGCGCTCCGGGCTGCTGGGGGAGGCGACCCAAGAGTTTTATAGACAGAAAGCGGTCCGCTCGGCCGTTGGCTTGCTCAAGGAGAAGCCGGAGAGCGTACCGCTGCTGAATCTTCTCGGTCAGCTCTATCTCGAGCAGGGCGCCGAACAAGAGGCCCGATTGCTACTGGAGAAGGCTCTCGACCTTGCACCGGAATCGCTTGAAGCCCGGTACGGCTTGGCCCAGATAGCTTATTCTCAACAGGACTTCGAAGCTCTTCGCGACTATCTGAGACCTCTCAGAAAAGTTGTCCTCACCGAGAAAAACCTCCGTTCCGAAATCCTGGAGGCTGTCATCTGGTGGTTGGACGGGCCTGATGATTGACGTCGTTTTTGTGCTAGAGGGCACCTATCCGTACGTCAGCGGCGGTGTTTCGTCGTGGGTTCAAGCCCTCATCACCGGCATGCCGGAGTTGACCTTCGGCATCGTCTATCTCTCGGAATCGTACAAAGAGAATCGCCCACTGAAGTACGAGATTCCAGACAATGTGGTCTGTCTTTTGGAAGTGAGTGTTTTCGACCTGGTTTCGCTTCCGCCCGACGAAGGGGCGGACCGACTGGAATCGTGGCGGGCCTTCTCCAGTCTGGCCGGCGGCTTGGAGCGGGGTGAACTCGACGACTTCGAAGACCTCTTTATGCACCTTGGCTTCGGCGGCAAACGGGGCGCCACGGTCGCCGAACTCGGCACCTCCCGAGCCTCCTGGACCGTCCTCACCGAGATATACAAAGAGCAGGCCAACGAAACGTCTTTCGTCGACTTCTTCTGGACCTGGCGAGGCGCCCTGGCCTCCTTTCTCCAACTCATGCTGGTCAAGCCGATCCCGGCCAGATGCTATCACGCCGTCAGCACCGGTTGGGCCGGATTGGTGGCTACCAATCTGAGACGAATCCACGGTCGACCGATGCTGCTTACCGAACACGGGATCTACACCAACGAAAGGAAGATCGAGATCCTGAAAGCAGAGTGGCTATCGACGATGAACGCTCGCTTGTCCCTACGCCAAGAGTTGGGGTTCCTTCGCAAATTCTGGATCAATCTGTTCCTCGCTCTTGGCAAGCTCGCCTACGAACACGCCGACCGCATCTTCAGCCTCTACGAAGGAAACAAAGCGCTGCAAGCGGAGTACGGCGCCGACCCCGCCACCATCGAAATCGTTCCCAACGGTGTGAAAATCAAGTACCTTGAAGGAGAACGAACGCCGCTAGCTCAGCGTGAGTTTCCAAGAGTAGGATTCGTGGGTCGAGTCGTACCCATCAAGGACGTCAAAACTCTTATCCTCGCTTTCAAGACCGTCTCCGCTACGCTGCCTGACGCTTGTCTCGATATTCTCGGACCGACCGAAGAAGACGAAGAATACTTCGAAGAATGTCGTGCTCTGGTCGGACTTTTGGGCCTGGGCGAGAAGGTTGTCTTTCACGGCCGAGTGGATGTGGTGGAGTGGTTTAAGAAGGTGGATATTCAGGTCCTCACCTCCATCAGCGAGGGACAGCCGCTGGTCATTCTGGAGGGCTTCTGCAGCGGGCTGCCGTGCGTGGCCTCCGATGTCGGCTCTTGTCGAGAACTCCTGGAAGGGCGAACCGACGAAGACAGGGCTCTGGGGTCGGCCGGTCTGGTGACCGGTATCGGCAACCCGGAAGATACCGCCCAGGCTATCATCGCCATTCTTCAAAATCCTGAACTCCATCACTCCATGAGCCTGGCAGCACGAGCACGGGTGAAGGCCTACTACGATTACGACGAAATGATACATACCTATCGAAGCATCTACCAGTCGGCCATGGAATCGGAGGGCGTATGGCAGGCATAGGCTTTCGACTTCGTCGCATGGCCGAAGAGCAGGGGCTGGTCGGTTTCTTCACCGGCTACTCGGTGGCCGCGGCCATCATGGCCGGTCCCTGGATCATGACCGTCCTCACCGTACTCGGCGTGACGATGCTCAGTCCCGACCTGGACTGGTTCGACGCCTACATAACCCATGTCTACCAGGTCTCTTTGATCACGGTAGGCTTCTTTCAATTTCCGGCCACCAGATATCTCGCCGACTTGCTCTACAAGAAAGAGTATCGCCAGGTCTTTCCGTCTTTCCACTACACCTTGCTCATTTGTCTGGCCATCACAACGGCCATCGGTTCGATATGGGCCCTCACCACTCCGGAACCACCCGGCCTGGAAAGACTTGTTGTCCTTTGCTTGATGAATATCGTCTCAGCCCAGTGGGTCAGTCTGGTCTTTCTGGTCACCGTTCACAACTATCGTGCCATTCTCGGCGCCTTCTTGCTAGGGGGAGTCGTCTCTATCTTCTCCGTCAACGAGTACTTCGGCTTCAACTCGAACCTGGACGTCCTGGCGGGCTACACAGCCGGGCAGGCTCTGACGCTTTTCATCCTGGTCGGCACCTTGATGAGTGAGTATCCCGCCTATCAAGCGTTCGACAAAAGCTGCCTGGCCTGGTTGAAGCGACACCCGTCGCTACCCCTGGCCGGTGGACTCTTCTACCTCGGAATCTTCGCCGACAAATTCGCGTTTCGATATGGAGGCTGGCTCTCGGGTGAGGGGATTATGGGTCGGCAGGTGTTGGCCCCCTGGCTCTATATGAGCGAGCCGTACGAATTTCTCACCTTTCTCGCCCAACTCACCGTGATTCCGGCCCTGGCCGTTTTCTACATCAGAGTGGAAACCGGTTTCTATGAAGTCTATAAAGCCTTTTATAAAGGGATCGACGACCGATGCACACTGGAAGAACTCAAGAATATCAAACAGCAGATTTTAGAAGAGATGAAGTCGGGAGCTCGCGCCGTGGCCTCCGCTCAAGGAGTGATAAGCCTGCTTTGCTTTCTTGTCGCGCCGCAAATTCTACCGAACTACATTTTGAGCTCGACCAACACAGCTATCCTGAGAGCCAGTATCGTGGCCTCGTACTTTGCCATTCTGCTTTTGCTGGTCATCGTACTGTTGCTCTACTTCGAATTCTACAGAGAGGCGTGCTTCAGCGCACTTCTGTACACCGTGCTCAACTACGTCCTCACCGTCCTCACCATCCTCATGAGCTCCGACCTCTACGGCTGGGGAGCGGCCGTCGCATCCTGTACCGCCTTTCTCGTGGCGGCTCGAATCCTCTGGGTGCGGGTCGACGATTTACTCTACCAGACCTTTTCTAAATCGCCGGTGGAGACACTCCCTGAAACGGTCAAAGGCCTGCCCGGTGTCGGCCGCTATCGCATCCAGAAAGGAGAGCTGTCGTGCTAAGGATCGAGTTGTTTATCTTCATCCGGAGCCTGCCTCAGTTTTCTTCCAATATCTTCGAAGAGTTGGAACGAATCGAACCCTATCTCGAGGTGCTCCGTCTCGAAAAAGACCAGGAGCCTACTTCCGAGACGGGATGGATTCTTGTCTACGACGGCAAGCTCGCGCACTCCGGAGGGAAAACGTTCGAGCGCGGAGGCACTCTCTATTTTGGCCGCACCAAACGAGTGCAGGTGGTCGAATCGTCGACGGTAATCTTCTTTTCCGAAACCCGATTGGACAAGTTTCTCAAAGAAGAGCCCGAGCTGGCCGTATCCCTGGTAGAACAGATGAAAGCCTTCAAGATGAGATGGGAAAGGAACGAGATTTGAACCGTCAAGCCTGGCAAGAACTTGCCGTCCTTCTGGGGATTCTTTTTGTCGTCAACTTGATTTGGGCACCGGCCGATCTCGCTTTCACCCAAGCTCGGCCTCACCCCTATATCATCATTGTGCTGGTGCTGGCCGCTCGACACGGAGTGGGTGCGGCCCTGAGCGCCGTGGCCGTCTGTGCGACCGCTCTCTTGCTACTCAGCTCCCGAACCGAACACGCCCTGGACTTTCTAAGCCTCCTCAATCGACCCTGGAATTTCATCATCGCCCAGTGGATCGTCCTGGGTGCCTCCGTGGGAGCCGCCACCGACGCCTATCGCCGCAACCAGAAAATGCTAGAAGAGAAACTGAGCTTTCTGCAAGGAGAATTCGAAGACACTTCTCGCCGACTGAGTATCAGCGAAAGCGAAAACCTTGAACTGCGCAAAAAGGTCTTTGGAGAGGGAGACACTCTTACCACCGTTTACGGAGTTGCACGACGCCTCACGACACTGGCCGGCAAAGAACTCTTCGAGGCAAGTCTGGAGTTGGTGGAGAGATTCGTCGGGGCCACTCACAGCTCCATCTATCTCCTCGATAAAGGAAGACGAGTCTTTCAGCTCAAGGAGAGCCGAGGTCTCAGCCCCGACGATCGCACCCCGTCATCGATCGCCAGAGGGGACGCGCTCTTTGAGAAGGCACTTCGCGAAAATCGAGTGGCCTCTGTCAAAGAACTCTTTTCCGCGGAAAAGTCGCGCAACCTCGTGGACGCCGTGCTAGTCGCGCCGCTTGGTCAACTGGACGAGGACGGCACCCGAGAGTGCGGGGTCCTGGTGGTTCATCGACTTCCCCTGAGTAGTCTCAACTCACAAAACATGGGTGTCTTTAGCCTGCTGGCCGACTGGATATCTCGTTCTCTCAATCTTCTAGAGCAGTTTGAGTCGGCCGACGATTCGACTTCCGAACTGGCGACCGAGATCCAGACCCGAAGATTCACCACCGCGTTTATCCAAACTTTGGCCCGAGTGTCTCCGGTGGAGAAGGTCGCTCTGGAAGTCCTGGGCACTGAAGACTCTTCCGAAGTGGCTTACTGGAACGCCTCGAAGATGTTCGGTGTCACGGCCCAGTCAGGCACTCTTGAGAGTGAAGAGCCGTTCTTGAAAGCCCTGAACATCCTACTGAGTAACGGAAGCCACCTGGGCGCGGTCCTCACCTCTCTTCCCATTAGAGAAGGCGCGGCCGGCTGTCACGGACTCAGGCTCAGAATTCAGGAGCGAGCCGAACTCAACGCCCAGGCGGCCTTGCGAGTGCTGAGCGCCTACGTCGCGCAGTTTCACCAACAGTTGGTACCGGACCTCACGGCACTAGAGAAAGAGAACTCTCCCAGTCGCCGCCACTATCACCTGGACAACGTCCTCGACAAGTTGGAGTTTCTCGCCCCGAAGAAACAGGCGCTCGAGTTTTGCCTGGGTCTCAACCGGCCCGATGCCTTGCCGGCAACGCCGGGCGACCTGATGCTCAGCCTGACCCACGACCCGGACGCCTGGACTCGGCGCCTGGCCGCCCTTGCCTCCCACGAGTTGGGTCAGAAAGTCGATGAAGAGGTTTCCCACGCCCTCCTGAACTCGACCTCCACGCTCGACCAGGAAATAGGAAAGCTTATCTCGTCGAAATAGCCACCAGTTCTTGTGCGATATATCTGAGGTCGGACGGATTGTCGGGCTTCACAAAATACCACTCCGCCCCAAGCTCTTTCGCTTTAGACATGTTTTTGGTGCTCTTCGAGCCGCTGAAGACGACCACTTTCATCTGTTGCAATGCCTTTTCAGACTTCAGTTTCTGCAAGATCTCCATGCCCGTTTCGTCGGGCAGCCCCAGGTCCAGCAGAACGAGATTTGGGAGAGGGAGAGATTCATCTATCCTTTTGACCATCAGGCGGTAAGCTTCATCAGCTGAACCAGCGGTCAAGAATTGACCCTTGAAGCCGTTTTGCTTTAAAGCGTGGCTTAGGAGTTTTCGATCGGCTTCATTATCTTCCACCGCCAAAATCGTGATGTTATCTGACATTTGCTCTTCCTCTCCAATCTCACTCTTCCGTCGGACTCTGAGCCACGTTGAACCAGTAGTTCTCGATCCCGCTCCAAATTTCGGAGTACTTGGAGAAGTCCGAAGGTTTGGTGATAAAACTGTTTGCGTGCAGTCCGTAAGCCTCCCTTATATCGCGATAGGAAGACGAGGTCGTCAGGACCACCACCGGAATGTACTTCAGGTCATCGTCACTCTTGAGATGGCGAAGGAGCTCGAAGCCGTTGAGTTTGGGCATATTCAGATCGATGACGATCAAATGGGGGCGCCACTCCTTCTGCGAACGCAGAAACTCCAGCGCCTCGGAAGAGTCTAAAAAGGTTTTCAGGTCCTCGATCCAGCGAGTCTTTTTGGCCGCGAATTGGGCTAGCTTGATGTCGCTCGGATTGTCATCGATGAGCAACACTCTTGGTTTTTGTGGCATCTCTGTACTCATTTCACCTCTCAACTTAGTCACCTTCAGGGTCATCGAAGCTCCGACCGCGCAAGATAAAGAAGAAGGTGCTTCCTTCTCCCGGAGTGGACTCCACCCATATACGACCGTTATGACGAGAGACGATCCGAGAACAGATCGTCAGCCCCAGGCCCATTCCACCGTACTTCTTTCCGTCGTGTCCTTTTCGATAGATCTCGAAGATGCGCTCTCGAGCCTTCTCCTCGATTCCGACGCCGTTGTCCTTAACGTAAAACGCGCCGTCGGAGAGCCTTCTCCCGACCTCGATCCGGGGGCTTCTCCCCTCCGGCTGAAATTTCATAGCGTTGGACATCAGGTTCTGGAAGAGCTGTCTGATGAGTGGCCTGACCCCTACCGTTCTGCCAAGGTTGTCCACTCGCTCCACCACCGCCTGAGTCCGCGAGATCTCATCGGTCAAGTCTCTTTTCACGGTCTCGAAGACCTCGTTCACATCGAACTCATCCATTTCCTCGGAACTATGCAGAGCGTTGCCGAACTGACTGAGAGCTTCAATGAGTTCCGACATCCTGGCAGCGGAGTTGTTCACCTCGTCGAGGAGTTCTTGACTGTCCTCCGAGATCTCGCCGACCGTATCCTGGAACATGAACAGATAGCCGCGAATGCCTCGGAGGGGGCTGCTGAGGTCGTGGGCCAAAATCTCGGCCATATTCTCCAGGCCTTCGTTGGCCTCGCGCAGATTCTCGGAGGCCAGCTTGAGCTCTTCGTAGTCGGTCTTGACCTCCACGTGGTCTGAAACCGTTTCGGCAAACTGAGATAAAAGCTCGAGTTCGAGCTCAGACCAGTCGTGGGGCTCGGAGCGAATGGCGCAGAAACTTCCCATCACTTGCTCGCGGCAGACAATGGGGAAACCGGCATAAGCGATCACCTTCAAGTCTTCGATCGCCTTGTTGGTACAGAGCAACTCGTCCTCTCTCGCATCTTTGATAATCAACGGCTTCCCTCTGGTCACGACGTACTGGCAGAAGGAGTGGGAAAGCGGCGTTTGCCCCTGCTCTTTGACCCAACCCGTGAGTCCTACATGGCTGGCGAAGACCTGTTTATCGATATCCACCAGACTCACCGTCACAACCGGTACCTTGAGCAGCTCGGAAGCAAGAGATGTGAGACGGTCAAGTCGCGGATGACCGTCGAGCAGTCCCGAAGACCGTAGTAGTCTCAATCGAGTGGGAGAAGAGAGTTCTCCCGGTAGGCAGGTGCGACAACTGATTCCGTCACTTTCAACAACATTTGCTTTCATTTTTTACTCCCAGGCATCCTAATATGAAACGAAGTTCCATCCGTGTTAGATGATTCTACCCAGATCTCTCCACCGATTCTCCTCAACAAGTCGCGACAAAAAGTGAGACCGAGCCCACTACCCGCTACCTGGTCTTGGCGGTGAAGCCTTCGGAAAGGCTCAAAGACCTTCTCCAGGTGGGCTTCCGGAATCCCCACTCCGAAATCGGTGACACATATCTTGACTTCTTCGTCCGCCAATTCAGCTCGGACCAAGATCTCGGGACTCTTTTCGCCGGCGTACTTCACCGCGTTGGAAATCAGATTCTGAAACATCCGAACCAGCAACGAACGATGACATCGAACGTTGAATTCATCCAACTCCAGCGTCAAACGGGCCCCACTCGCTTCCAGGCTAGCCTCCATATTGGCCACAGCCTCGCGTATCGCGGATTCACCCGAGCAATTCTGGGCCTTCTCGCCCTCCAGCTGTAGCAACCACTCGATGCCCTCCAGCATAGACTGAAGTCTTCCGTTGGCAACGAGGCTCTCTTTCAGGAGCTCAAGACTCTCCTCATCCAATCGTTCCCCTACCTGTTCCTCCAGAAGCTGAAGGTAAAGCTGAGTGGTCCGCAACGGCTCCTTCAGGTCGTGAGCCGCGGCAAACTGAAACTGTTCTAGTTCTGCGTTGGCGAGGCTCAAATCCCGGTTGGCTCCGATCAGTTGCTTGGTGGCTTTTCTAATTCTGCTCTCCAGAGGATGGAAAATGAAGAGCGCTTGCAGCAAGATCACGACTAAGAGCACCGCAGCGACCATGACGGCATCCTGCCGCAGTCTTCTGATGGAGGAGAGTGAACTCTCTCCTAGCGAGTCGATGACAAGCTCCATACTGATCACGAATCTTCGCTGCCAGAGTGGCATCTGGGCACTCACCGACTCCCCCTTGAGTAAGCGATTGGCGTCTGCCAGAATCGCATTCATCGACTGTGACAACTTGGGAGGCTCCTGGGCCACCAGTGGTGCCACCCCGCCGAAAATCTGGTCGTGAGTGTACTTAAATCTCAAGCAAGCTTTACGCAAGAGAACAGGGTCATTGCCGTCAATCGCGAGCCTGAGGATCCTCTCGCTCAACATTCGCTGGCGACCGGCTAGAATGAGAACTTGCCCCGTTCGCTCCTCGGCTTTCAACCATCGGTCCAAAAGAAGATGGGAAGCAACCACCAGGATGGCCAGAAAGGAGAAGGCCAAAACGTAGGACCAACGGAGCGTGTTGAGCATCCTCAGGTCGGATTGTTCGGTCAAGTCTGTCGGTCTTCGCGGGGCATCTTGCTGATCATGGCGGATAGATTCGATGCCTCGGAAATCATGCCTTGCGACCGGAAAGTTTTCTCGTATAGGAGAAATGTATGGGTCATAAGCCCCAAGGGGTCGGCTCTCATTCGGGGAAGCTCTATACCATGAAAGTCGCGCTCATCAGTCCTCGTGGCCCCCTCTACCGGCACCGCTCGGGGATATTTGGAAAGTCGTTGAGATATGCGCCTCTGACGCTCACCACGCTGGCCGCCCTGATTCCCGAAGAGCTCGAAGTCCAGTTGGAGCTTTACGACGAAGGGATCGAAGAGATTCCCCCGCAGCTGGAAGCCGACCTCATCGGAATCTCCGCCATCACGGGGACCTCCTCTCGCTCCTATCAACTGGCGGAAGAATTCAGGTCCCGCGGAATGCCGGTGGTTCTTGGAGGCGTGCATCCCACTCTCTGTCCCGAGGAAGCCGCTCTCCACGCTGATGCGGTCGTTACCGGCTACGCGGAGGAAAGTTGGCCGCAGCTCCTTCGCGATTTTGCATCAGGACAGATGGCCCGACGATACTGTCAGGACCCCGACCTCGATCTGGGAGGGCGGCCCAGACCCCGCCGCGATCTTCTGGACCTCTCGAAGTATTTCACTCCCAACACCGTGGAAGCCACTCGTGGGTGCATTCATCACTGTCGCTTCTGCGTCGTTCCTTCTGCCTGGGGACGGCCTCGTCAGAAGCCGATTAGAGAGGTCGTCGGCGACATCGAGTCCATGAACGCCCCCTCCGTGATTTTCCTCGACCTCAATCTCATCGCCGACGAAGAGTACGCCAAAAACCTCTTCCGAGAATTGATTCCCCTCAAGATCAGCTGGGCCGGTCTAGCTACCACCAAGATAGCCTGGGACGACGAACTCCTCCGACTGGCGGCAGCCAGCGGGTGTCGAGGGCTGCTGGTCGGATTTGAGACCGTCTCTTTGGAATCTCTGGCTGAAAGCGCCAAAAAGTTCAACACCCACCAGAGCTACGAATTGATCGTTCAAAAGCTGCACGACGCGGGGATCGCCATCATGGGCACCTTCGTTTTTGGATTTGATGCCGACAACCGGGATATCTTCGCTCGAGTAGCCGAGTTTGCCGTCCGGACGAAGATCGACCTCCCCCGATATTCGGTCCTCACCCCTTTCCCCGGGACTCCTTTGTTTCGCAGACTGGAGAGTGAGGGGCGAATTCTCAGCAAAGACTGGGAACTGTACGACGGACAGCACGTGGTATTCCGGCCGAGCCAAATGACCCCCCAGGAGCTTCAGCTAGGTGTGGAGTGGGCCTGGAAAGAGACCTATAGCTGGGCCAACATCGCCCGCCGTCTGGCCGGCAGCAGAAGGATGCTCCTTAAGTCCATGGCCGCCAACCTGGGCTACCGCTTTTACGGATACAACCTGGACCGATTTTACAACTGTGGAGCGGAGATTATCGCCGCCTAAAACGAAGTGACGCCCCGAGATATCTCGAGGCGCCGGTTGGTTGTATTACCACCTCGCCATAGCTGGTGGTTGAGACCACCTCGCGAGGTTAGTTACTTGCTAAGGCCAGCCCATATTACCGGTACTTGCCGAAGCAAGAACTAGTCGTTGAGGTAGCCTCATCTCTATTATGTCTCAGTTCAAAGGTTCGGTGAGTCGACTTTGGTCCCTTATCAGGGTGTACTAAAGTATAGTTCGAGACTCCAAGACTTGCTTGAGAGCGTCTTGAAGCGAAGTCCGATTGAACGGTTTTTCCAGGGTCATGGCGATGCCGGCAGCTTCGTACACGGAGCGCTCTCTATCCGAAGCCGAACCCGTGGAAGCGATGATCGGGGTCGAGCGGCAGTGTGATATCGCCCTAAATCGGGTGACAAACTCAACTCCGGACATTTCGGGCAGACCGATGTCCGTCACCACGACGTCGAACGACTCGCCTGCCGCAATCTCCAGAGCCTCGGTCGGACGCCTTCGACCCACCACTTCCAGCCCCATCTTCTCCAACATGAGAGTCACAACGGACAAGTTGATCGGGTTGTCCTCCAGCAGCAAAACCCGATAGCCTTCCAACCCGTGGAAAAGAGTCTCGCCTGGTTCCTCGGGGGCACTGCATAATTGCTGAACGAGCACCAGAGCAAACGTACTGCCTTGGCCGGGCACACTCCTGACCTTCAACTCCCCTCCCAGAATCCTGGCAAGACGATGAGCCACGGGCAGACCCAGACCGAAACCCTCTTGGGTGCTGGATGCTCGCTGAAAGGGTAGGAAAATCATCTCCGCCTTACGGTGCTCGATGCCCGGGCCGGTGTCCACCACCTCAAACTGAAGACAGTCCCCTGACTCCGATCGACTCAGAAGGCTTACCTTGAGCCCGACTCCTCCATCGTCAGTGTACTTCACAGCGTTGTCGAGAAGAATCGTAAGGACTTGCTTAATCCTCGGCCAATCACCGGAGTAATGCTCGCCCACCTCGGAATCCACAAGATGTTCAAACTCGAGACCGCGCTGAGTCGTGAGTCGAGAGAGCGGGCGAACGGCTTCTTCCAAGCGTGCTCTGAGAGCATAGGGAGCTTCTTCTCTTTGATGGCTGGAGTCCAGTGCTATCGCCCTGGAAAGCTCCAGCGAACTGCGGAGCGTTTCAGTGAGGGTGCGGGCGCCTTCCAAAGCTATCTGGAAGTACTCTTCTTGTCTGGGAGACAGTTTGGTTTCGCTCAAGAAGTCGAGTGCGTTCGCCACCACATTGATCGGTGTCTTGACTTCGTGGCTCAGCATGCCCACAAACTCGTTGAGTTGATCGCGCTGCTCCTCGAGTCTCAGCTTCTCTTCTAAAAGTGTCCGTATAGCCGTTCGTTCCGGGGTGACGTCGCGACCCTCAAGAAGATGAAACGAGCCACTCTTCTCGACCGTCCAGTGGACGTGAAATCCACGACTTTCGGTGTAAGCCTGGTCCCCTGTCCTTGCACCAAGAAACACTCCCTGAATCACTTTCCCTTCACACGGAAGACATCTCTCCCAAACGGGTACCAGGGAGTCCGTGCCGGCATCATCTGTTAGATGTCGCTCGGCACTGGAGTTCAGGTAATGCACGCGCCCTTCGGCACAAGTGAGAAAGACGGCCGTTTGCAGACCGTCTAACACCTCAGTGGCGTTATTCAAGATTTTGCTGCCTTCTGCTACGAAGGAAGTAATACAACCGCTATCGTTTTAAACCGGAACGGGTTGTCTTGTCAATGTTGAGTGAGTCTAGACCCATTTCCCGCACTTCTCCCAAATCTTAGAACCCGAGTTGCTTTCCAACCCAGCCCACACCGTCAGCGATACCCTGGCCCGCGGCCTTCGCTCCGTCGGCGATTCCGTTTCCGGCCCACACCGCGCCGTTGCGAACGTCTTGAGCGACCACCACTCCACCGGTATGAACTCCTTGCTTGACTCCCGACCAGGTGAAAAGGTCTGAGGAGTCGGGAGTCATCCCGATCTTGATGCGGTCGCCGTACGGCACATGCTGTAGCCCGGAATCCAGGTAAGCCGAGGGGTGGCTGTCGTAGGCGAATTTCTTAAACTGGTCTTCGTTTCGCTCGAGGGCGGCGAAACCGGCACCGGAGTTGCGGCCTTCCATCTTTTGCTGAAGAGCCACGCCGGTACGGTCGACCCAACCCTGAGAGACGGGCTGCAATTCATCTTTGTTGGCGTGAAATCTGTCGAAGTACTTCAGTCCGTAGTTCAAGTAGTAGTCGGGAGCTTTCTCGCCGGGGTTGCGACGTCGGAAGTCCTGGTAGCGCTCAATGTAGTAGTCCCGAGTGCCAATCTTGTCCTTCAGGTCCGCGGGGGCGTCCTTATTGGCTAGAGCGCGGTCCTTTACAGACTGGGGCTCGAGAGCCAAACCTTGCTCGATGCGAAACTGCTCTTGCAAACGCTTCGCTTCGCCGTCTCCGGCTGTGCGGAAGGCGTCGATGTCCTTGAGGGAGGTGCCGTTGTTTTCATCCCCCCACTCGTCGTTGTTGGACTCCTCCAGTTGCGATTGGCGTCCGCGGAACGTTTCCAGAGCGGCTTTCTCGTTGGTGGAGAGGTTTTGACGTTTGAGAGCCGTTTCGACTTCTTTGTTGGTGACAAATCCGTCGCCGTCCTTATCCCACCCGCCGAATTTCGACTTCGCGGTGCTCCAAAGCTCGTCGCCGCTGTTGTTGCCGTTGGCCTGCGAAGGAGTGAAAGTATCGCGAGGGGCGTTGCTGCCGTTGTTCGGATTTTGAGCAGGTCTAGTGGTCGTCCCGGCGTTTCTCGCAGGCGCACTGGTGCGCTGCGTCTGAACTCTGTTTCCTGCATCTCCAACTTGAGCCATTCTGGAATCTCCTCTTGATATCTTACAAGGATGTTAACATCTTCCCAGCGCGGGCATGTGTCAAGATTGCAAAATCTGTGTTGCTTTTTTGTTAACCAGAGAAGCCGACAAGGGGGATTAGAGGTCTCTTCCGGGTCAGCCGAAAGTGGTGCCAGTGCAACCTTTAGACCCTGTTCTTGTAAAACTCATCGACTCCGTGGACCTCGGAGATCCGGACCGCAAGTCGGGCGAACGATGGCTCCGACGTTCGGCGGAGTACCGCTCCGTCATCGGACTTTCATCGGACTACTCTCTGAATGAGAAAGAAGCGGAGCGACTGGCCGAGCTGCCAGGGCTCCTCAATAAACTCGATCAATGCGTGGACGCTTCGCTGCAGGGTGGATGCGACGCTGAGACACTCCTGATTGCGTCTATTCGGTTCTTTACGCGCTATTCGGAAATGACCGCCGACCGGGAGGAGACCTTCTTTGTCGAGATTCCGGTTTTTGATCAGCTTCTCTGTGCAGGCAAGGCGGTGTTGGAAAATAGAGCCAAGCCGCAAGCTGTGAGTAACAGGGTGGAGGGGTGCGAGAAAGAAGCCGATCGGCTAAGAGCACTCTACTCTCCTCACGCACAGTCCTTTCCGGAGCCGTTTCAGAAGAGCATGGAGGAGGGGTTCGAACTCCTCTCCGGCGCCATCGAGTTGTTCCGCGCGTACGGCGACACAGCTGATCTCCAAACTCTCGACCAGGCCCTCACCAAGCTCAACCGGGGCGGTCAAATGGTGGCCGTCTTTCCCAACACCGTTCGAGAGATGCAAAGAGAGCACCGGCGTCATATACCCCTTATCGGCTCTCTACTGGAAACTTTGGAAGTCGATCCATCATCAGAGTACCTCAACCTTCTCCAGAATGAGGGCCTACCCGAATTGAGACAGCTCTGGGAGGAGAAGGACGACGGTTGGTTGCTCTCTCCTGATGAGGCTGAGCCTTTACTGGACGAAGTCTCTACGGCCTTGGACGAGTTCGAGGACGCCATTCCCTCCTTCGACTCAAACCCGGCGGTCTTCTGGGATGCGGTCAATCGATTGGAAAACGGGTTCAAAGAAATCCGGGCCCATAGCATGCCGGTACAGAATGTGCTTGATTCCTCGCTGGGCCCGGAAGCGGCACTCATCCTCGCACTCTTAGAGGGGAAGGCTCCGGACTACGCGGCCAAGACGGCGATAAAAGCGATGAGAGCGGGGGAGGTGCCCGATTTCATCATCGAACTCGCCGACGGCCTAGATGAGTACCTCGAGAGCAAAGATAAGATCGTACTGCTAGAGATGCTACAGCTCTTATTAGAACAAGTAGCTTGAATGCTTCACTATAGTGAGCCATCTACAAAGTTCATCCCCAGCTGAAGCCCCGGGGCACCTCGCCGTGCTCACCCCGCCTCAGTTATGTATGCCCGATACACGCCTTCGGACGAGGCAAGCCCGTCGAGGCACCCCAGAGCTTCAGCTAGGGCGAACTTCATAGATGCTTCACTAGCATCCAGACGGCCATACCGATCATGGCCAGGTTTTCGCTGAGGGACACGAAACCGAGAGGAACCGAGCTATTGCCTCCCACACAAGCGCACTTGAGTTCCCGCTTATCGATATAGACGGCTTTAAAGACGGAAACTGCACCGACCGTACCGATGAAAAGGGCGAAAGGTGCTGATATCAGTGCCAACTCCGGCACGGCCGTGATCATAGCGATACCCGCCAACGCTTCCACAAACGGATAGACATAGGCGTATCGAACCCACTTCTGGGCCAACAGGTCGTACCCCAAAAATTGATTGGAAAAGGAAAACAGGTCCTTGAGCTTCTGAACAGCCAGAATGGTCATGGCAAACGCCACGAACATCTCCACGATAGGCAGCGGCTCAAGCGCTCCGGATGTACGCCAACTCGTGGCGAGCGCCAGCAGAAGAGCGACCGAAAACATAGCAACGACCGGCTGGTAAGTCGTCTCATCGTCATCCGACTGTTGCTTCTCTTTTCCGAAATGGGCGCGCAGTTCGTCGTATCCGCCGACCCGCTCTCCATCAATGAAAGTCTGGGGGGTCGTCTTCACCCCGTGTTGCTCTCGAAACTCGTCGGCCTCGGCCTTGCTCTCGAACTGGTGATCCTCAACCTTATAGCCCTGACGCTTCAATAGGTCGCGGGACTTCAGCCCGAACGGGCAGATATGTTCTTCGGTGACCATCCTGTAAAGGACGGCGGTCTTCTCCTTATTCTCGTTGTGGATCTTGATGTTCATGCGAATATGCTACCCGAGTCCCCATCCAACTTCGAGCCTCCTCAGTCGAACCCACGCCTATCCGAACGTATAACCAAGGAACTTCTCTTTAGCCCGCCAAGTTGTTACTAGCGATGCGCAGGCTTCTTTTACAAATCTTTCTCTCCGCGATAGCGTGTCTCACGCTTGCCGGAGGGTCGACAGCCGAGGTCGCTTCATCTCACCCCGGTTGCTGTGAGATGACCCCCGAGAAGCCCCGTGTGGAGGCCCTCCAGCAGTCGATGCCGGAGTGTTGCCCTCCAGATCAAGCGCCTTGCGAGTGCAACCTGCAGTCTCCCCCGACCGCTCCGGCAGATCGGACGGCGCCTTTAACCTCCACCTTTTCGCTGGAGCTGATACCGCTATTTCATGAAGCCGCTCCCAGTTGTTCTCCCGCGACAAGGCCCGGGCCCTCGTTTCCAACCATCCCACCACCTTCTATACGGCCCAGCCTTCAGCTTCTAACCCGGCTCTTTCCTAACCCTCCCCCTCACCAGGTCTAAACTCCTGCGCCCCCCGTCCGCGCTAGTCTGAGAGACCAGGGCGTCGTTTAACGTGGGCGTGAGCACATTCCGTTTTCTACCCACGAAAGGTGAGAGATTTGCGAAAATATCTGATCTGGTTGGCGCTGTTGTCCTTTTCCGCACAGCTCGGCGCCCAGCCGTTATCCCTTCAGGAGGCCCTGAAAGAGGCGGCCTCCCAAAACCCCACCCTGCAAGCGGCCTACGCCCAGGTTCGCTCGGCCGAAGCCGACGTTCATCAAGCCTACTTGCTTCAAAACCCCGAACTGGAAGCGCGGGTCCTCTGGCCTCGTGGGCCGGGGCAACCGCTTCAGGAATACAGCATCAGCTACAACATCATCGATCTGTTCCAGCGAGGCGCGCGGGTCGGCATCTCCAAGTCACGCCGAGACGCCACCCTGATGGACACCCTACGCCGAGCCGTGGAGATCGAGGCCGAGATAAAGACGGCCTACTACTCCGTCCAAGGGCACTCCCAGGCGCTCCGCGAGCAGAAAGTCTTGCTCGATATCGCCAAGGTCAACTCAGACCTGGCCGAGCGCCAAAGGGAAGCCGGCAACATCCCCGCCATCGAACTGGCCGAAAAGAAAGCCGCTCTCCTGCAGGCCCGCACGATGTACTACAACCGAGAGCTAGCGCTCTTCGAGTCCAGGCAGGAGCTGGCTCGCTTGCTGGGGCGAGCTCCAGAGGTCGCTCAAATCCAGGTCAGCCAGGGCCCGCCCGACCTGCCGGTTGAGGAAGACAAGAGCGCTGCCGTCATGGTGGCTGAAGCGCTCACTCAGCGCCGAGATCTTCAAAGCCTGGCCTTAGAGAAAGAAGCGCTGCAAACGGATCGCGGCCAACAGACTCTCCTGATATTCGACGAGACCCATCTCGGGTATGCGTACGAAAGAGAAGTCGATGGAGAAGTCCTTCACGGGGCCGCTCTTACCATGCCGCTGCCGATCTTCGACCAGCGACAGGCCCAGAAGCAACGCTTGGATGCGCAGATCGAAAGACAGGACGCCCTCCAGCGGGAGCTAACTCAACAGGTCACGAGCGAAGTCAACCTTCTTCTTGTCAGGATGGCCAACGCTCGCCTTAGAGTGGAACAACTAGAAGAGCTCGTTCCTCTCCGCCAGGAGATTCTCGACCTTTCCCGCCAACAGTACAACGCCATGCTGATCGGCACTTACCAACTTCTCGATCTGAGAGGACAAGGCTCGGTCACCCTGCTGACCTTGGCCGATGCCAAAGCCGACTTTTGGCGAGCCCACGCCGAACTGGAACGGGCTCTCGGACGCACGATCCTGGAGGACAAGCTGCCTCTCGAAATGGAGAAAACAAGATGAAATCAGCCTTCAAAATCTTAACCATAGCTTTGCTGCTCTGCACCATCGCATCCGCTCAAAGTCCTTACCCCGGCGACTGGCCCTATACACCGATCACCACTCCGAACGGCCGTTCCTTAGAATGGAAGATAGAAAACGGAGTCAAGGTCTTCAAACTGGTGGCCGAGGAGATCGACCACGAGATGGCACCCGGAACGGTTATCAAAGCTTGGGGATTCAACGGAGACACGCCGGGCCCCACCATCGAGGTGGTCCAGGGTGATCGAGTTCGGATCCTGGTGGAGAACAAGCTCCCCGAAGCAGCCGCGGTCCACTGGCACGGAGTCTTCCTACCGAGCGGAATGGACGGAGTGAGCGGTCTCAGCCAGCCGCCCATACCGCCGGGAGAGACCTTCGTTTACGAGTTTACGATCAATCAGGACCCCGGAACCCAAATGTATCACGCCCACGCTGATGAAATGGTCCAGATCGGTTTGGGAACCATGGGATTCTTCATCATTCACCCCAAGGACCCCAACTTCGAGAAAGTGGACCGAGACTTCGCCATTTTCCTCAACGAATGGCACGTCCCACCGGGCAGCTTCCGCCCCGATCCCACGGTCATGACCGATTTCAACCTCTTCAGTTTTAATAGCCGCATCTTTCCCGGGACGGACCCGCTGATCGCCAAAACGGGCCAGCGAGTTCGATTTCGCATCGGTCACGTTGGGCAAGATATACATCCTATCCACGTTCATGGACATCGCTGGCAAATCAGCGGTACCGACGGAGGCCCCGTCCCTAAATCGGCCAGGTACTGGGAGACCACGGTCGTGGTGGCACCGGGACAAACCCGAGACGTGATCATCGAAGACGCCATAGCCGGAGACTGGGCTTTCCATTGTCACAAAAGACACCACCCGATGAACGCCATGGGACACGAGATACCGAACATGATCGGAGTCGACCAGAGCGGTCTGGAGGAGAAGATCCAGGAGTTGGTGCCCGGCTACATGGCGATGGGAGAAACGGGCATGCACCAGCACGCCGAACACGCCGAGCACATGGAGCTACCGGAGAACACCATCCCGATGATGGGAGGTGAAGGCCCCTTCGGAACGGTCGCCATGGGAGGGATGTTCACCATCTTCAAAGTGCGGGACAGTCTCTCGAGCTACACCGACAAAGCGGCAGGCTGGTATAAAAATCCGCCCGGAACGGTGGCCCACCCCGTGGGCGGCTCCTCAACTCCCAAAAAGCCGAAAGCGACTTCCCAGCCCCAGATGTACGTCTGCCCGATGCATCCCGAAGTGGTTTCAGGCAAACCCGGTCGTTGCCCCAAATGTGGGATGAATCTCGAACCTAAAGTGGAGAGCAAGACTCCCGACCACGATCACTCTCAGATGGAGCATTAGGAGACTTCTCTTGTCGGAGCGCCCGAGAAACCTCGGGTGCTCCGGACCTGTTGACATTCAGCATTCTGAGCCAAAAGTTGAATTTCAACAGGTCCTATGACTCAATGAGTGATTCGAAACCTCTCGAACTCACCGGTGGCCTCTTCCCATTCGCATTCCACCGATTCCACGTCCGCGTAGGGAGAGCCAACATCCAAGAACTCCCTAAAGCTACGTAAAGCCGACTCCTCACCCTCGGCCACCGTGCGAACGGTACCGTCGGGTTCGTTTCGTACCCAGCCCACGACCCCAAGCTCCAAGGCCTTCTGCTGAGTGTAGTGCCGAAACGAGACCATTTGCACCCGTCCCGAGATCACTGCCTCCAAGCGTCTTGACATCAGTCTTTGAACTCTCCCTTCAATCGCTCGCTCCAAACCCCGTCCGGAAGAAAAGGACCGGGCTTGAGCCGCCCGTGCTGTTGGTCTCTGATCTGGTGGAGTTGTCCGCGACCTTCACCCTTCAACACAAAAAGCCGGAGAGAGCGGAGCTGCCCAAGTTCGACACAGTCTCTGTAGGTGAAGCTTTTCATCAGAGCGCGATCGACCCGCTCCTTGCATTCCAGTATATCGGGGTTCGGCTCCAGAAACAGCACGTATCCCTCATCTTCAAAACCCAGCATCGCAAACCTCTGCTCGCAAGCCAGGATGCCTTGCACAAAGACTTCGCTGAGCTTCTCTCCAAAGTGGTCACTCACCCTGGCCCGACCCAAGAACTCGAGGCACGGAACCTGGCCGAAGAAGCCCTCCACTCGAACCCAATCGCCGCTACGGTATCTCGTCAGCCCGCCTCCCGTCGTCTGAACGACCTGATAGCGCTTCCCTTGAGCGAGCGACCAGGCAGGCCAAATGGTGGAGTCCTCGGCCTCAAACTCGAAGAAATGGCTCCGGTAAGCTAACGGGTAGCGACCCTGGAAAGGAATGGTGGTGACCGCTTCGGTCGAGAGCAGCCCCTTACCCACGATCTCGACACCCGGGAATAGCTCTTTCAATATCGGTAAAAAGGGTCCCGAAGGACCTTGGGTCCAGCAGCTGATCGCTTGCAAGTTCGGCCACCAAGCCCGTGGCTCCCAGGACCCCATTCGGTCCTTGAGCACCAGCAGAAAGGAGGGGCTCCAGCAGCTCATCAAAGTGAGGTCGGGAGCCCTTCTCAGCGCCCGAACCGTGGCCTCCCAGAAATCGTTTTCCGTCGGTTCGGGTCGCACGATGACCCAGCTCTCCAGTAGCCGGCCCAGTCTTCCAAGATAGTCTCCGTCGGACTCAAAACCGACTCGCGAGCAGCTCAACCAGTCGGGCGGCTCCATCTCCGTTTTTGGGGTCAACTGCCAATAGCCGCGACCCGCCTTGAGAGAGGGCATATCGAAAAACATCTGTCCCATCCAGGCGGAGACGGCCCTCCGAAACTCCGTCTGTAAAGTCGCTGTCCATGGGATCCATTTGGAGCCTCCCGTCGACCCCCCCGTGGGCTCCCAGACCCGCACGCTTTCGGTGAGTAGACCTTCAGAGTAGGTAAAAAAGGGCTGCAGCTCCTCGTAGCTTGCAGTCGGAACCCGCGCGGCAAACTCTTCATACCGCCACTTGGGCCGAACCCCAAAACGACGCCCGTAATCGGTCTGGGAGAGTCTCCTCAGAGCCTCCTCCAAAAGCTTTTCCTGGGTTTCTTTGAGACGGTTTCGATCGGTCTGAAAACGCCGCCATTCAGGCCAGGACGCGAGCTGCCACAGTGTATTGCCAAGCCAGGCACCGGGCTTCAAGAAATCGCCACCCCGCGACTCACCAGACGCCGGCCGGCAGGGGTCAAATTGCCCTCCTCCAGAGGCACCAGACAGACCAACTCGTCACCATCTCGGTAGCCCGGATTGCTCTCGAAGAAAAACCTCACGGTGGAGTCGTTCTGCAAACGCTTCGGCGGCTCCGGACAGTGCAGAGGAGTGGCCCAACGCGGCTTCACCACGCCATTTGAGAAGCGTCCGCCGAAGAGCTCCGAGGCCCAGAGGTCCCGCAGGCGCTGAAGCTCCGTAGGCTGGTCGGAATCGCGCGTGGGCACGTAGCTTAGAAAGAATGTGGGAAGGATTCGGTAAGTTCGGTAGCCGGAACAGAAAAGGAGCCAGTAGTCTCGCCCGGTGCCTTCCGAGGCCACCTCGGCGAACACGTACTGTGCCCAAAGAGAGGGCAGTCGGTGTCCGATTCTGGCTTGCGGGCTCACGAAGGTGTCGCCGGAAAAAAAGACCCGCACTCCGGGCTCCGGTCGATACAAACGTAGAGAGGTGAACGCATCGAGAGAGCCCTCGCTCTTCACCGTCAAAATCTTGTGCTTTTCCCGCAGGTCTTGTTCGAAGCCCTCTCGCTCGGCTTCGAAGGCCGTCTGGAAAAGCTCGTACAAGTCGCCCAGTTCCCCCCGGCTCAGGGAACGAGGATCGCGCACTTCGACCCTCACAACCAGGCCACCTCATACCCGCATTCGGCATGCGGCAGCTGCTCTTCTCCATCCCAACACAGTTGGTAAAGAGAGCTCTCCATTTTGAAATGCGGCCAATGGCGCGGAAACGGTTGAGGTTCCCCAGCATCTCCTCCCCAGACCAAAAACTGCGCTCCTCGCTCTTTCGCCCGAGTCGCCAGCCCGCGAAAAACCCGCCTGATCGCCCGGCGGCAAGAACCTCTCAAAAACGCCGCGAAGCACACTCGCACCTCGCTCCCCCGCTCCGGCAAGAGAGGGGAGCACCATCTCTTCATTCTGGCGTACAACCCGCCATATCCGGCAATGCGTATCTGTCGATGCTCCGAAGGGTCCCAAAGCGCTCCGCAAGCGGCCAATCTCACCCCGTCGTGATGAGCCAGGAAATTCTCCGGGCCCGGAGTCACACAACCGATGTCATCCTTTTCGAAAACGGGGGCCAGATGTCTCCGGTCTTCGTTGAGAATTCTCCGGATCTGCTCCTCCGCGGGCTGGAAGAGGCCAAGGCCCGGATGAACCGGCGGGAGTGCGGCCAGAGGCAACATCAGCGTCTTCAATCGGGCCACTCTGTGCAGACCGGGCCACCCTTTCCTGGCCTTACTGAAGAGTCTCAACGAAATCGGATTGTCTTCCACCAGACTTATCAGAGCGGGCTTTCCTTCCACCCTCTCCCTCAGAGCTCTCCACCCCAGACCGGTCACGCTCGAAGCGGCCGCCCGCCTCTCGGCCCGAAAGTCAGCCACCGTCCAGAGTTCTCGTACTTCCGTACCCACCCGATACCGCCATAAAAAGTGAGTGCAGACCGCCATCAATTCGTTCTTCTCTTCGGCCACCAGCACTCGGCGAGGCGGTCCGTGGCTCGCACAGGAAGCCAACATGCTTGGCTCGCGAGCCATGGATAGACTCAAGTCTCCCGGCATAGGAATGGCCACCAAACGGGTCAACGCGCTATCGTCTTCGGCTCTTGCCTCCCGAAACCGAATCACACCGACAGCAGCTTCCCTTCCCAACCCGCGTCGCCCAGCGGCAACCCGTCTCTCCCCGAGACGTCCCGCCCCATCATCGCGTTGATGGCGAAAAACTGCCAGGTCATAAAGGGGGACCGCAAGTTCCAGGTCGCTGCTTTCGCCCTCTGCCAAAGCCCTGATCTGCCATAGAAACGCCGGCGTGCCCAATGGCAAAGGTCCTGGATCTGCTTTCTGTCGAGACCCACCGGCTTAAACGGTACCTCGCCGTATCGATAGTCTTCACTCAGCCACCAGCGGGGATAGACCAATCGATCTTCTGCCTCCAGTTCACGATACAACGGAGTGGCCGGGAAGGGAGTCAGATGGTTGAAGGCGGCCAGAAAAAACTGCTCTTGCAGAGCGAACTCCAGCGCCTTCTCCACGGTGTCGGTGGAGTCACCGTCATACCCGATGATGAAAGTGCCGTACAGGCGGATGCCGTACTTGCGAAATTGAGCGATGGCGGGCCCGTAACCACCCTTGGCCATATTGAAGTTCTTCCCCATGCTCTCGATCACTTCCGGCTTCAAACTCTCAAAACCGATCAAGAGACCCTGACATCCGCTGGCTTTCAAGAGCTCCAGAAACTCCTCGTCCCAAGCCGCCGTAATACTCGCCTGTCCGATCCAGCGGAGCTTGAGTGGGATGAGCTTTCGAAACAGCTCCTTGGCTTCTTTCATTCGAGACGTCACGTTGTCGTCCACGAAGAAAATGACGTTCTTCCGAAGAGCCTCCAGTTCAGAAACGATCGCGTCGGCCGGACGTCGTAACTGAGTACTCTCAAAAAAACTGGCGATGGCACAAAAACGGCAGGAGAAATGACAGCCTCGGCCGCTCTCCACTAAGCGTATCGGGAGGTAGCGTTTCCCTTTAAAAAGAGAGCGATCCGGCTGCACCGACCGTAGCTCCGCTCTATTCTTGCCGGTAGCCGATCTATAGTATTTCCGCAGACGACCTGCCTCGAAATCTTCCAGCAGAGTCTCCCACACCGTCTCCGCCTCACCGACCACCACGGCCTCGGCAAACTCCCCCGCCTCTTCCGGCACCAGAGTGGGATGGAAGCCACCCATCACCACCGGCACGCCGCGTTTCCTGAATTCACTGGCTATCTGATAGGCCCGCCGCGCCGTGTAGGTCTCTACCGAAATCGCGACCAGGTCAGTGGGCGCGTCGTAGTCGATCAACTCCAGCCGGTCGTCGTAGAAGGCGAGTTGATAACGCTCGGGCGTCAGCGCAGCCAACAGAGCCGGGGCCAAAGGCTCCATCTGCCAGCTTCGTAAGTAAGGCTCGTTTCGGTGCCGTCCCACACACGGGTGCACCAGGGTTAGTTTGGGCTTCACGACCTGGCTATCATAGGGGAAGAGAAGCGTTGTGGAAAGGTGCGAATGACCTGGCCGTCCACGGACACTGGGCTCGTTGAACAATTGACACATATTATGTGTCCACGTATTATGTGATCGTGAACCTAACCCTTTCTATCGATGAGCAAACTCTCAGGCGTGCTCGGCGAGCGGCCGCGGCTCTGGGCAAGAGTTTGAATCAACTGATTCGCGAACATCTCCAAGAGTTGGCGGGAACGTCTGATCGTGAAGCAGTACTCGAAGAGCTAAGAGAGTTGCGAAAAGAGCATATGGGCGATTCATCGGGATGGAGATTCGACCGAGACGAACTGTATGACTGAACGAAGTTTCGTCGACACGAACATCCTCGTTTACGCGCACGATAAATCGGCCGGTGCAAAGCAGATCATGGCAGCGGACCTGCTGGACCAGGGTATCCAAACGGGTCGATTGGTTCTCTCTACTCAGGTCTTTCAAGAATTCTTCGCGTCAGCGGTTAAAAAGCTCGGGATTGACCCTGCCGTCGCCCGCCGGACTATCGAGCTATACGGTACCCTTCAGGTTGTCACCATCGACTTGCCGGACATTCTGGCGGCCATCGATTTGCAGCGTCTTCACCACTACTCTTTCTGGGACGCTCTCATCATTCGAGCTGCTCAGAGCGCCCGATGCTCGATTTTGTATACCGAAGACCTACAACACGGCCAGATCATCGACGGCCTCAAAGTTGTGAATCCTTTTCTCTAAGTTGACACCCGCTGATTGGGGGTTTCGATGATGAAGATCCGACCAGCCTGCCGTCAAGGCTTAGCTCTATCGGAAGAGTTTTCATCAGTTGCTGAATGAGGGTATCCTCGGTCCGGATAGTCGCGATTCGGGGTGTGGGTCAGTTTCGGCTTCACGGCTATGCAGTTCTGAAGCTAAAAAATCCACTATACATCGGAAAAAGCAAGCCGATGACCAGAGTCGGCAATTCTTCATTCACCTCTGCGAAGGTGTGATTTGGCATGACACCCTTTGAATAAACGCGGGCCAGAAGCTCGCCGTCGAGTTGGAGCTCTTTAACCCGCTTCATCTTCGACACATCCTTCCAGAGATACCGGACACCCTGGTACTCCAGATGAAAGTCGTCCATCGGACCGCTACCTGACCTAAGGGTCGCCAAACTCTCTTCTTCGCGAATCACCTCAACCGCGACAGGATAGTCGCTCGCGTTAAACCACTGTCGAGGGATATGCAAATGCTGTCCGTCAATCGTAAGTTCCCATATTCGGGGGCCGGCCATGTTTAGTTTCGCCGAACCGATAAGGATACCGTCCGGACCAACAATACCTTTCCGATCTTTGAACGAGTTCTTGAGACGAGCCCAGTATGAGTCGCCCTCCAGGATCGTATGAAAAAGACCGATCGGCATCGATTCCAGGTTCCCGATGCCGAACCCACTCAAACTAGTTCGCTGCGCTTTTCGTAGCCAAAAGAGCAGCTCTCAATTTCAGGTCACTGCCCTGACGGAATGCGAATCACGAAAGTCGAGCCTTCCCTCGACCCGTCATTCGATTCGAGCCTCACGCTACCGTCGTGTAAAGAGACAACTTTCTTGACGATCGATAGACCGAGTCCGGTCCCTCGAGACCTACTCCCGGAGGATCGATAGAATCGTTGAAAGAGGGTCGGCTGGTCTTCATGAGCTATGCCGGGACCGTCGTCGGATACGGTCAAAACAAACTCGTCCTTCTCCTTCTCGAGCTGCACCCAAATGCTCGCTCCTCGCCCCCCATGTTTGATGGAGTTGCTCAGAAGGTTCTCCACGGCCTGATACATCCAGTGCCAATCGAAGTCACAAGTGTAGTTCCCGGAGGGGATATCCCAGCCAATCGTCTGGGCGTTCTTCTTCGCCAACGGATCTAACGCGCTAACAACCGAACTCACAAGCTGGGCGAGACACTGCCGCTTGACAACGAGTTCGGCAAAACCGCTGTTCATCCGGCTGAAGTCAAGATAGCGATCGAGTCGATAGAAGAGGCGGTCGAGCGCATCTAAAGCGGTGTCGAGAACCTCCTCGCGAGGATTATCCTTATACATCTGGAGGGCCACACTGATACAGGTCGCGGGGTTTCGCAGGTCGTGGGCGATGAGGGTATGGAACTCTTCTTTGTGGCGTTGGAGATCCCACTGAGCGGCTCGTCGCTCACGACTTAGAATAGCTCTTTCCAAGGTCTGGCGAAAGGCTTCCGGCCCCTGATCGAGGTGGTGCTTATCCACGAACCCGTCCGCCCCCTCGGCCAGGGCATCGGTCGCGGTCTCCACCTGGGCCTGCCCGGTGATCAGGACCACCGTGGAGCTTTGGCAACGGCGTCGATGCTCACGAACTAGATTCATGCCGTCGTCGTCGGGAAGACGATAATCGATGAGGAGTAAATGGAAGTCCGTATCCCTCGTCATCTCGTAGAACTCCCCCGCGGAGGAGGCCAGGCTTAGCTCAATCGGAAGAGTTTTCATCAGTTGCTGAATGATGGTACGTGAAGTGGCGGAGTCGTCCACCAGCAAAGCTGTTTTGTTTTCCCAAAGCTCTCTATTCAAGGCTTTCTCTCCAGGAAGCCTCGAAGTTCGGATATCAGGCTCTCCAGCTCGATGACTAGTGAATGTAAGACTTGCTCGGCTTCGGTGGAGAGTCCATCGGCTGTCAACTGTTCAAATTCGAGTGTCTTCTCAGCCAGTTCGGGTGCCCCCAGAGTTTTGAGAGCCGATACCATGCTATGGGCCGCCCTTGTTCTCACTTCTATCGTATTCCCCGCCTCCATGTCAGCCAACCAGAGAGGTAACTCTTCCAGTAAAGCGGAGACCACCGCCGCCGCCGCCTCACGGTCCTCCCCCACGGTCGTGTAGAGACGTGAGGGGTCGAACCTCCGACGGTCCGTCCTCAAAACCGACCCCAGCACTCGCCGTAGCTCCGAAGTTGAGTACGGCTTGATCAAAAGGACGTCCATGACCTGTTCCCAGTCTTTCTCACCTTCCTGTGCCGTGGCTCCGATGATCGGTATCTGGGGTTGAGATTGCCGAATCTCGCGGGCCGCTTCAAGGCCGGACTGCAACGGCATACGGATATCCATCAGTATCAGGTCGAAATGATGGGATCTGGCTTGTCTCACGGCCGCCTTTCCGTCTCGTGCTTGCTCCACGGAGAAACCCAGGCGCTCCAGCATGCTCGACGCCACCAGTCGGTTGGCGTCGCTGTCATCGACCAGGAGGACTCGGAGACCCGTGTACTCAGGAGCCGCACTGCCCAAAGCAGATTTGAATGCTCGGTTCGGAGCGAGTGCCTGCGAGATGGCTTCTTGAAGATTTCTCCTCGACACCGGCACCACCAAGGGAGTGACACCGGACTCCAGGCAACCGTCCAACGTCTGAGAGAGATTGGAGATCCCCAGGATTGCCACGGCGGGCGTTTCGATACTCCGGTACTTCGAAAGTCGAGCTTCATCGACGACCAGAAGCCCGGCGTCCTCGATGGTGGCAGCCCGCTCGAAACCCCAGTAGGTCAACTGCTCGAGAAGAGAGCTTCGCCGCGGAGGGTGAGAAATTTCCAGATAGACCGGCACTAGAGGCTCCGCAAACGAAAAGCGTTCTTCGCACTGGCAATCCAACGAAAGGGTGAAATAGAAGTTGGACCCAGAGCCTAACACGCTTTCCACCTTCAATTCGCTCTCCATCAGCTCCAGCAATCCGGTGGCTATGGACAATCCCAGACCGGCCCCATAGAAGCTCCCGCTCGCACTCACGTCTCCCTGAGCGAAGGCCCCAAAGATCGATTCAAGCTGGGAGTCGGCGACCCCAATTCCGGTGTCCCGAACGGAGAAGTCGAAGCGGAACCGATCCGAATTCTCCCGCACTCCGCGACAAGCCAGGCAAACCTCACCCTCGGCTGTAAACTTCACCGCGTTGCTCAAAAGATTGAGGAGGATCTGCCTCAAACGGTTGCCGTCGACCAGGACCCGATCCGGCAACTCCGGTGCGATGTCGAGAGTGAGTTCTAAACCCTTTTCCTCCGCATTGAGAACGAAAGTGCGAGTGGTCTCTTCGATCAGAAGCGAAAGAGAATGGAACGATGGATGAAGTCGTATTTCCCCGGTTTCCAACTTGGAGAAGTCGAGAATAGCGTTGAGGGTCCCCATAAGGGCCTCGGCCGACGACTCAAGGTGTCTCAGCTGCTCTCGTTGAGCGGGCTTGAGTCCCGAATCCAGGGTCAACCTGGCCAATCCTAAGATGGCGTTCATCGGTGTCCGAATTTCGTGGCTGATGTTGGCCAAGAACAAGCTCTTGGCTCGGTCGGCCGAGGCCACCTCGGAACTCATTCTCCGCAGCTCCTGATTCGCTGTCTGAAGACTTCGAGCTCGCTCCTCGGTCTCACTCTTCAAGCTCTCAATTCTCGATGCCCGGTTGCTCATGACCAACAGGAGCAGATCAAGCAAGATCGAGACAACAATTCCAATCGGAAGGCCCCATCTGGGAAGAGCGTCGGGAGCCCTCTCCAGCGTCAAAGCTAAATACCAGCGTTGGTCTAGAAACTCGAAGTCCTCATAGGTATGGGAAGAGACCTCCGGGTCAAAGTTGGCCCGGTCTAAACTCTGCGACAGTTGCACTTTGGTCCTCTCCTGAAGTTCGGGCCCGATCGTCGCCTGCAACTCGGCCACGGAATAGACACCCACCAGACAACCTGTCACCTCTTTGTTCGATATCACAGGTACTCCAAGTAAGACGACCGGTCCGGAACTCGACGGAAATCCGGTGATGAGGGGCGAGCTCTTTTCTTTCGGTGTTTCTCGCAGCCCGCCGACCAAAGAAAGGAGTTCCGGTTGATCGCCCAGGTCAAGTGCGAACTCGGGTGGGTAACACATCGGTTTGGATCTCAACTTGGTGAAGTCGAACCGCAATACGGCGACTGCGGCCGGCCGATGTTCGGCGAGTTCTCGATTGAAGGTGATGAACTCCTTAGCCGTCACTTCCTCACTCGACTCGATATAGGCCTGAATCGCCCGTAAGGTCGACAAGCGGTCGGCAAGACCCGTCTCTAGCGTACCGACCGCTCTGGTTACTTCGTTCTGGAGCAGCGAGTCCTGATATCTAAAGAACTGTTGATGGATGAGAGTTCGGGCGAAAAAGGCCAGGCCTATCAGCACGGCCATGGGAAATCCTACCGGCCACCAGCGCTTCTTCCATCGGGGCGTCAGAGCCAGCAGGCTCAGCAAAACGGGGAGCAGGGCGAGGGGGCCGAGGGCCAGACGAACCCAGAGTTGGACCGGCGGTATCTCCACGGGAGCCGAGTAAAACCGTTGGACCAGCACCAACAAGACCGTCCCTCCTAGGTAGGGCAGTGGACCGGCCAGCACAAGATATCTGAAGAGTTGGCGCGTTCTGTCCAGGGCGCAGTCGGGGCCTATGAACCGTGTCAGTAGGAAGTGGGTTAAGAACGCGGTGGCGGTGAGGATAAACGAAAGAAAGAAGCCGAGAGCCGGTGGGTGACCACGGTAGAGATAAGAAAACCACGCGGCCAGAAGAATCGGAAAGACGGCAGAGCGACCTTCCTTAAAGACGGCAGCGACGGCCAGACCTGAGGAAAAAGAGAAAACTGCGAAGATTCCGACACCTACTTCGCATACGAATAGGGCCACTCCCCAAGCTGAGAGCCTTAAGAATAAAGATAAGGTTTGCCGTACCATACAATCTGTTCTTCTCACTTGTACGACTTGTGTATAGCTCCTGGTAAGCTTCTCTTTTACAAGATTCATACAAGATACCCCCAAGATCTCCCAAAGATTGACTCAGGGTCAAGGCGCCGGCGGATCGTTCTTGAAGGCTGAATGCGAAATTCATTTCTTGGAGGGACTGAATGCGCTCGCATCCGGCCTATAAATGGACCTCGTGGTTCTATCTCATTGTCGCACTCCTTGTCTCGGGCTGTGGCTCCGACGGACCCGGAGTGACTGTCGCCACAGGCACTCAACTACCGGCCACCGTGGAACCCGCCAGCATTCGCTTGATCAGCGAACTGGAGAGATCGCGAGCCGTGCCCGAGGTGATCACCGCCATTCGGCTGGTGGGCCAGGATGCCCAGGGGGTGGCCGTTTACTCTCAGACGCGGGATAAGGCCGAGGAAATTGTTTATCAGAACGTTCCGCCGACGGTGGTCTTGGTGCGAGTCGAGTACCTTGCGGATAACACCCTGGTCGGTCTCGCTGTTGCCGAGGTGCAACTGATTCCGGGCGAGGAATATCTTTTATCAGGGCTTGAGTTTGAGGACGTAGGTACCATTCTCAGCAGCCTAACGATCACACCGACCGCTCCGAGCATAGCCGCCGGTACCACTCAACAGTTCACCGCCACCGGCACCCGTATCACGGGGGGAGAGTTGGACCTTTCCGATTTGGTTCGCTGGTCTTCCGAGTCGGAAAACGTGGCCACCATCAACTCGGCCGGATTGGCGAGAGGTCTCACACCGGGCCAAGTGCAGATTTCCGCCGAATTTGGAAGCATCACTGCTTCCGCCGACCTCACCGTGACCGATGCCGTCCCCACCGAGCTTGAGATAACACCCTCGCCGGCCCAGATCCCTCTGGGCATCGACCAGACCTTCGTCGCCATGGCCACCTTTTCCGACCAGACGGTTCAGGATGTGTCCGATTCCGCGACCTGGTCCAGCTCAAACGAGGCCGTTGCGACCATGAACGGTGCCGTAGCAGAATCTCTGACCACCGGCAACACTCTGGTGAGGGCAAGCCTCGGCGGAGTCGACTCCCCGGCAGCCGGCCTGACGGTGACAGACCCGGTCCTCGCTTCGCTCCGGATCGTTCAAGGCGATACTCTCAACACGCCGGGCACCAGTCGAGACTTCGATGTGGTGGGGGTCTTCACCGACGGTTCGGAATTCGACTTCAACAGCCGTGTCACGTTCTCCAGCGACAATCCCTCCATCGTGAGCGTCGCCTCCGACACGGGTCTCGCCTCTATGGACGGCACCATCGGCCAGTCAACCCAAATCACGGCCGACGACACTCAATCCGACCTGAGCACCTCGGTAGATGTCTTCCTCGGTCGCTATCTCTACGTATCCGTCTCCAACGACCAGACCGATACCGCAAACCCTCGAAAGATAAAAGCTTACAGCATCAACAGCACCAACGGCGAACTGACCGAGATCGACGAAGAGATTGTCCCCAACAATCCCCAGAAAGTCTCGATACACCCCAGCGGTCGTTTTGTCTACCTGGCAAGAACAGGTGGAGGAGACGAGATCATCGAGATCTATAGCGTGAACCTGAGTGATGGCACCCTGACGCCCGCGGGCTCCGTGGAGGGAACAACGACCGGGCTTGCCGATGTGAAGGTCAGCTTCGACGGTAGATTCCTGTTTGCCGGCTATACGGCAGAGAGGGTCGAGAGCTACAGAATAGACCAGGAGACCGGTCTTCCCACTCTGATCGCTGCTCAGACTCCTAATCCTAATCCTTTCGGCGAGTTTCCCGCTGCCATGTTCGCTCATCCGAGTCTTCCTTTCGTCTACGCTTCGGCACTTCAATCAGGGCTCTATGGATATGCCTACTCAGACTCCAGTCTGACGGGAACTCCCGGCTCCCGTTATAGAGGAACTTATGGCGGACAAGGTCCCTTTCTGTACGCGAACAACCTGGCGGCGACTCTGGGTGGGGAGTTCGTCTTCGCCCCTAACACCTCGTCAGTGGGCAGAGGGGTTGTGACCTTCTCCCTGGACGACTCGAACGGTCGTTTGACCCAGGAATCTTGGTTTCAGACTCCCGAATCCCCCGAGGTTGTGGCGCTTGACCCCGACGAGACCACTCTATTTGCCATCCGAGGCCTCGACCGCCTTATCTATACTTTCGACATCGCGAGTGACGGTTCGTTGTCTCTTGCCACCACCACCTCGATCACATCCGGCGCGGGTAGGCCTCGGGAAGTGGTTATCGATCGACTGGGACAATTCATGCATGTCGCGGGTGACGGTAGTCAGACTCTCATTCCCATTCAGATTGATCGCACGACCAAGGCCCTGACATTCGGAACGCCGGTCCAGGATACCGTCACCGTGGACCTGGTTCTTTCGCCGTAGTGGCAAGGAGTGGAACGTCTGAGGAAGCAAGAGTGTCTTCAACACCCATGACTCAAACGATCCTGGCAGTCGATGACGATGAAGGGCTGTTGCGCTTGGTGCAACTGCAGCTTGAGCCGTTCGGTTACAAAGTCGTTACGGCTGCAAGTGGTGAAGAAGCGCTCGAGTTCTTTCAGAAGATGACCCCTGAGCTCGTGATTCTCGACGTGGGGCTCCCAAAGCTAGACGGGCTGAGCGTTTGTCGGCGCATCCGCTCCCTTGGCGAGGTGCCGGTCTTGATGTTGAGCGCCTTCTCTCAAGACAACGATCGAATCGTGGGCCTAGAGGTGGGCGCCGACGACTATCTCGGGAAACCTTATAACCCCCGGGAGTTGCTAGCCCGAGTGCGAGCCCTACTCCGCCGAAGTAAAATGGGCTCGGCGCCCAATCAGGACGGAGAGGTTCTCTCCCTCGGCACTCTGGAGTTGAATCCCTTTACCCACGAGGTCGCCGAGCGGGGCTCGCCTCTCTCTCTCACTCCCATCGAGTTTTCCCTCCTCAAGCTCTTTATGAGCCATTCCCCCAGTGTCCTGAGTCGGGAAAAGATCTTGACGATGGTGTGGGGGGTAAGTCACCTGGGGAGCCGGCGACTGCTCGACACTCATGTCGGTAACCTCAGGAAAAAGTTACACAATTCCTCGGTCCGGATAGTCGCGGTTCGGGGCGTGGGATTTAAACTGGTTGCTGTCGAGTGAGCGAATTGACAGTGTCAAATAATGCAGAGTTGAAAGAGAGTCCACAAGATCTTTGTACATATCTCTATACGAAGGCATATTTGGGACTTAGGTGAGGATTTGGTCATGATTTCATGGACGCAGGTATATAGAACCTTAATTTTACTCACGGTGCTAGGAGTAGTCCTGGGTGGATGCGGGAGTTCGTCCGAGGTTTTTGTCGGCACACCGGGTAAGGCTCGCACCCAGCTGCTCTACGGACGGGCTGTCCTGGACGGCCCTTTGGAAGGGGCAACCGCGGAGCTCACTTCCCTGGCGGGCGTTCCGCTTGGTTATCCCTCGGACTTAGTCGATTCGACCGGAAACTTTCGGATTCCGGTCGACGCCGCGCTACCCCAGGAGTTTCGTGTCCGAGTCACTCCGGGCTCCGGCTCTCGGTGGAATCTTCCCATCGTCGTCGATGTACAAAATTTCTCCGGTCAGACGGCGGTTTTCCCCAATATACTCACCACTCTGACCGCGCTTTACAGGGAGCAGAACGGCGGGAGCCTCTCCGAGGCAACGTCTTGGGTTCGGTCCAAGTTCGGGATTCCGGCCACCATCGACCTGGGCTATGGGATCGATGAGTCGCGTCGCTCGCCCTTTCGGCATTCTGCCTTCCTCGCTCAGGCCGAAGCCAACGGTGGACCCTCCGACTACCTGACAGCACTCCTGAACGGACAGCCCGTTCTCGGTCAATTGGAGAACTCCGCGACGGGCGACGGTGTTCTGAAAGGTTTTGGTGATATCGGGACCTCGATCATTGTCAATATCGGAGCCAATATCATCATTGATTTAGGTGACAAGGTTTTCGGGTTGGTGGCCCAGTCTCTGGGTCTGAATATCGGCAGTTCGGATGAAAATCAGGAAGTCGCCGACCAACTGACGGACATTCAAAACAGTCTGGACGCGTTGGGCGCCAGCATCGATCAAGACTTCGCTACCTTGCAAAACATTACCGAAGCCCAGACGCTTGTACTCAGATATCAGAAACTGGTAACCCAATTGCTGCCGTTTATTGCGGATCTTGAAGCTCAAACCCAGAACCTGAGCAGGGTGGCGAACGACACCACCATCACCAACGCTCCGTTCACACCCCAGCAGGGTCTGCAGAACTTACTGACCGGTCTTTCGGGGTTCGATGCCCAAAAAGCGCTAGTTCAGTTTGAAACGGTCTTGCTAGGCCTAAATCAATCGCCCAGTCTGCTCGATACTTACCTGCAGTTACTCTCTTTCCGGTTAGGTGTAGCCCCGATCGAGACCGCCCAAAGCGATTCTTCTCCGGTTTGGGCCAACAGTCCGGTATTGACCAATACCGACATCTTCGACCCCTTCGAACAGTTCGCTTTCTTTTATGCCCAGCAGCAACTTCTGGCGATGAATCTTCTGGCCGAAGATGCCAACCTTTCCATTCTTCCCTCCGAGGTGGCCAATGCACGCGTCTCGGCTCAGAGATTTCAGACGGCCATCCTGGAAGAGTCTCAGCGGCTAGGTTTCCCGTTGGACTCCGATTTCTACTTAGCCAACCCGCAGGCTGCGTTCGAAGGGAGAGGCAAAGAGCCACTTCCGTCGACACCTTCCGGAACGCTTTTTTACACTCAGCTTCAAGCTCCGGTACTCGGGTACGCCGACTTCAACGACGACGGTCAAGCGTTGATCGACCAGGCGGAAAGTTTTCAAGCCCCCGGATATCCAAGCGGCTGGCGTCTGGCAAGCCTGGATGAACTCGAACAGCTTCGGGCTCTGGCCTTGCAAGCGGATCCCGGCAACGTTATCAACGGGCTGGTCAAAATGGGATTTTCCGTGCCGGCGAACTGGGGTGGAGCCGTTTGGTACCCCGACTATGATGATCCGTTTGTCCCCGGCCTCACCGGCCCTCGCTATCTCAAGGTCTATACTTTCTCAGCCGGGGCTATCGGAGGCTACGACGAGACGACCTTCCTGTCGTTGTATCAACAAGACCTTGCCTATATTCAGGTAAACTACCTGCCTTTCGACTCCAGTCGCAGCTACGAAGAGATTGTGGCGGCAGGCTTTCGCCCCACCACCGCTCCGCAGCTT
>Ga0208701_100098_pt1 | contig 41398 bp, 41 predicted proteins | sample DeeseametaMP1482_FD_184188 | JGI IMG/M metagenome (GOLD analysis project Ga0208701, IMG submission 184188) | Marine microbial communities from the Deep Pacific Ocean - MP1482 (SPAdes) | ecosystem: Environmental > Aquatic > Marine > Oceanic | place: South of Fiji, South Pacific Ocean | collected... | reverse complement strand
AACAGGCGTCGATGTCGACCAGAGAATGCCACGACTTTCGACCTATCTTGGCCATGTCCACATTGCCGACACCTATTGGTATATTAGCGCTCACCCCGAACTTCTTCGCCTCGCTGCCTCCAGGCTTGAAAAGACCATCGAGGGGCTGTTATGAAAAGTTCAAAGCCCTTCCCAGCCTTACTTCAGGCTTTCTTCACCGACCGACTTCAAGGAAATCGAAGCCCTCACACAGTGGCTTCCTATCGGGATACTTTCAGGCTTCTCCTGGCCTTTGCCAGAGAGCGACTGAACAAGACTCCATCGGACCTGGACCTCTCCGATCTCTCACCCATTTTGATCTCTGGCTTCCTCGAAAGTCTTGAAACCAAACGTGGGAATGCGGCACGGAGCAGAAATCAACGACTTGCCGGGATACGCTCGTTCTTCCGGTTCGCGTCCCACTCGGAGTTGGCTCACGCTGACCAGATTCGGCAAATCTTGGCCATCCCGAGTAAGCGACACGACCGAGCCCTGGTGAACTACCTGGTAGAAGAGGAGGTACAGGCCCTTTTGGCTGCGCCCGACCAAGACACAGATCTGGGCCGACGTGATCATGCGCTCATACTTCTGTGCGTTTCAACGGGATTGCGAGTTGGGGAGGTTGTGAATCTCACCTGGGCTGATCTCTGTCTGCATCCAAGTGCCTTCGTTTGTTGTCGAGGGAAAGGGCGCAAAGAGCGGACTACTCCGATGACCAGAGACGTCGCTCGTGTACTGAAAACCTGGAAGTCCACGGCCCTGGCCTCTAAGTCAGACTGGGTTTTCCCGAATTCGCGGGGGACGAAACTGAGTTCTGACGGCGTACAGTACTTGCTTTCAAAGCACGCCAGAACCGCCGCGCTTCAGTGTCCCTCACTTGAGGCAAAATCGGTGAGCCCACACGTGCTCAGGCACACCACGGCGATGCTACTTCTCCACTCTGGAATCGACCGATCCATGATCGCTATCTGGCTCGGACACGAACGGGTTGAGACAACTCAAATGTACATCGATGCTGACCTGAAACTAAAAGAGGAGATACTTGCCAAGACCTCTATCGGTTCGGCCAAACACAAGCGCTACCGACCGGATAACCAGCTTCTTGAGTTCTTGAAGCGCCTCTGATTATGCCGAGCAGGATCTCCGTAGCACGCAGTAACCAAGCGGTCTGCGAAGGCCACTCGGCATAATCCGGAACGCGGCATAATGCCTGAGCGCATAGAGATGAATACTCTCGTCAATTCCCAGCTCTCTCAGTTCAGACCCCTCCTCCGAAGATTGGAACAGAAGAGCGGCTCCCCGCCTTTAGTGCTGAAAATGATTTCATGCAGCTCACTGTACCGGCGGACTTGCTCCTCTTTATGGTCCAGCAGGTCCTCTACCAGCTGCTCCGGCAAGGCAATGCTGCGAACGCTCCCCTTGGTCTTCGGTGGCTGGAAGTTCCAGCCACCATCCCTGGGACGGTAGAGAGTCCGGCGAACTCTCACGAGACCCTGATCCACATCGAGGTCGTCCCATTTTAGCGCCAGGTACTCGCTCGGACGCATTCCGGTACCAAGAGCGACAGCCCACAGAACTCCCCACCGAGAACAGCGCGCGTAGTCCAGAAACTCTTGCACCCTATCCAACGGCAAGATCTTGATCCGCTCTTCCCGCCGGGTACTGCGATCTTTGGGCACCTCCACCTCAGCCGCAGGGTTCACCCCGAGAGTGCCCCATTTCACGGCTTGCCTGAAAGCCGACCCCAAAACGGTGTGCACCTTCTGGATGGTGGAGGCGGCCAGGCCCTTCTTAGCCATGGCCAAGTACAGCTCCTGAACATCCTCCCCTGCAATCTTCGAGATCATCTTCGAGCCGAGTCCCGGCCGAACATAGCACCTCATCAACTGCTCATAGCTCCGAAACGTGCTATCCCGAACCCGGGGCTTCACCTTCTTCTCCAGCCATTGGTCAAGGAACTTGTCCAAAACAATCTTCTTTGGTGGGCAAAACTTTCCCAGGTCCATATCCCTCAGTACGTCGTTAACGTACCGCTGCGCGTCCTTCCGCGATCCGTGAACCGTCTTGTTGTGATACTTCCTCTTCCCGGTCAAAGGGTCTCGCCCGAGAAAGATGCGGACCATCCAGGTCCTTTCGCCACGCCTGATCAGCTGTCCAGCCATGATGTTTCCTCCTTAGAAAGAGAGCCCCGCACACTGGCGGGGCCCTGGTCGTAAAGCAATCTCGTGCGAGCCTAGCTGGCTTGCTGCTCCAGAGCCTCGTAGGTCATTCCGCCCTGGTTCACCCAGGCGCAGAAGGCCTCGTGTTCAATGCGGACCTTCCGCCCGATCCGAACGCTGGGCAGAAGGCCCTGTCGTACGGCGTCGTAGATACTCCAATCGCTCACCCGAAGGATGTCGGCAATCTCCTTAACTGTGTGAAACTGGTAGGGGCTATCCAACTTGGGCCTCCATCAGCAGATCGGCCAGTTTGGCCACCGCCACCTGGCTTTGTGGCTCTTTGCGGGCCCGCTTCACGGTCACGATGTGGGAGCAGTCTTTCAGGTGACCCCTGAACCTTGCCCATTTGCAGTCGCAAGACCAGTGAAGACCCTTCTTCTCCACCTGGTAGGTGTCATGGTCACCAATGACCAGGCCCGTTCCAAACCCGGTCAGGATGACCCGGTGATTCTCGATAAGCCGAACGGCCTTATCGATTGTTGATTCGTAGTTCCTCTGACACATTTCAAATCTCCAATAAATATGTGTGATTCACAAACTGATCATAAGCGATGAAAATGACCATGTCAATAAGTGGGATGCATTTGTTTGACAAAAAAATGCCGACAACCTAAAGTGATCGGGTGCCGGATACCTGTTCAGAAGAGGGTTGCGATCGGAAGGCTGTAGCCCGAGGTCTCTGCTCCATGCACTACCAGCGAATGAGGCGCGAGGGCGAACAGGAAACCGGCTCCGTCGGCCGCCCCCGAATCTATCCCAAGGAAAAGGGTAAGTCTCATCGTGGTGCCCCCCAGATGACAGTGAGACTGGAGCCGGAAGTGATGGACTGGGTGAAGGAGAACGGCGGAGCTGGCTTCCTCCGTAAGCTCACCGAGCGGCTGTACGAACTCGTACAGAACGAAGAATTCCAGGACGCCTGGGATCAAATCTCCCCAGATTAGTCACTGGCCAGGCCGCAGGCCTGGCCATCTCTTCCCGCGCTACCCCTGATGGAACCGGCAAGCTACCTTCCCCCCACTACCAGTTCATCCCATCCGGGCCGCAGGCCCGGCCCCACCCAAATACCAACACATATTCTTAAAGATTTGCTGACCATCTACCGCCTGGCACTCGGCGGTCTTACCATCGCACAACCCCGGCCAACGTCGTCGTAATGTGGTCAACTGGGGTAAGTTCTCGGGCACCCAGCTTTCTCGACTGCACCCAACCCTTCCCCGGAACTTATCCCACTTGTCCACATCTCCCCAGTCTTCAGCAGAGGCATCAACCTGATTTGCTGGAAGCAACTGTCGGAGGAATTTATACGTCAAGTCGGTTTCTTTGGGTCTTTACTTTAGCGTTGCTTCTTCTATTTTCGCCAGGCCTTGCACAGGATGAAGAGGATCTGGATTACTCTGAGGATCAGAGTGATTACTGCCAATTCCTTAGGGATAACCCGGGGGTTCATCAGGTCGATATTCATGAGCTTGGGGAAGTGTCAACTTCTCAAAATGGCTATATTCTTAGAGCTCGGAAAATAACAACGTCCAGAGAGGTGAGAAGGTACGTTACTATCAGGCGGGACGGCGATTGGACCACTTTCTTCATAAGCGAAGATGAATTCGACCCGATCATTTCATTTTTCGAGGGCCTCTGGTCGAAAGTCGAGGCCAAGGAGGAATTTCCCCAGGAGACTCATCTGCTTTATCGCTGCAAGAGTGGCATTTCATTGGGTGCGAGATACGACGGAGGAAGATGGAAGTTTCTATTCGTGAGACCATCGGGGAGCGAAAAGTGGTTGAGGCAGGGTAATATTCGTGAATTCAGAGAGAAGACGATCGAGGCTAAGACCAAGATGGGAGTGTGAGGTCAAGTCAGCGGCTAAACAATAACGATGAAAATAGAAATTTTTCAGTGCAGCCTAGTTCAACAAGACCTGGCTGTACTTTCGGCTCATAAATCTGGGAATGCTCTTCGAACCAGTCACTCCAAACGATAGTAAGCGGCCTTAGATTCTTGAGTCTCCACCAATCTCTGATGAGACGCTGCACCGATCGAGGAACTTCTAGTTCTTTGCCGTCGACAGCGTGAAGCTTTTTGGGACGGTTATCGGACAGCTTCCGGTGCTGCTCTTCGTGAAACTCCCAGAAGTGTGAAGCACCATTGTGAACCACGACCACGTCACAGTTGATTTTTGAAAGTCCATCAAAAGCCCGAACTTCGGGAGGTAGCTGCTGCAGGGCTGCTAGAACTTTGGAGCGCTTGTGCTGGGTGAGACGTTGGTCCGTTTGGAGTGCGCCTATCAGCCCTGCTATGTTCACCGTCCGGTTCAACAGACCGCTGTTAAAGGTCCACGGTTCCGTGGCAAACTCGGCTTCGAAAGCTGACCTCAGCGAATCAACAAACTGGTTCTCACGAACTCGACTCTTGACTCTTGAGTGATAGATCTTTGTTCGACTCACACAGCCCGATGCTCCACTTCCCACCCCTCCAGCAACGCCTTCGCCTCTTCCCACCCCGGCATCGTCCGAGCCAGGGTCTGCCAAAATTCAGGCGAGTGATTCCGATGAACAAGATGGGCCACCTCGTGAGCAACCACATACTCAAAGGCCACCTTGGGCGCCTGAACGAGCCGCCAGTGAACTCGGATGATGTCATCTTTCCCGCAGGTGCCCCAGGAGTGTTTGGAGTCAGAGAGGCGAGCCCCGGCCGGCGTGACGCCGAGACGCTTTGCGTGGCGTCGGGTGAAAGCTTGCAGGTCGCTCCCGGCTTTGTCTTTTAGCCACGACTCCAGGGCCTCGCGGATCGCTGCGGGTCTGTCGCCCTCGGTGATCGACCGGGGAACTGAAATGTGGAACTTGCTCCGGTAGTCCACGCGAACCTGGTCGATGTCGGCGGGCTGGACGTCCTGCATCAACCATCGACCGCGATATTGAATCTTGGCACCACTGGCGTACTGCTGAAGCTGGAGTTTGGCCTGCTTTTTCTCGACTTCCTTGACCGAGTCGTAGAGCCAGCGTTTTCTCGAAGCCACGAAGCTGTGGACGCTGTCGAGCCCCTTCAGGGGCGTACCCTCGGGCGCGATCACCTCGACCTTACCGGGGGTGACCACAATGCGCTGACGCCTGGCTCGTGGAGAGAACCGAACCTCGTACTCGATTCGGGTTTTTCCGATCATCAGGGAGTTCACGGCTTGGCGTAGTGCTTTACGGCGTAGGCGTCGATCGCGTTGGCGACTTCCTTGGAGTCGACCAGGTCGAGAGGGTGGACGATGCTCCACACTTTCTGGCGCAATTTCTTTCGGGCCTGGGCCTTGTCTTGCCAGTAGGCCGAGGCCCATTCATCGTGGCGGTAGAGGTGATCGATTTCTTTGGCCGCTTCCTGGAAGGGGTTCACCTGACTGGTTTCAGAGGCACCGCCGCTGTCAGGGCTGGACGCATCCTCGGAGACTCTGTCCTCTCTCGGCTTGTCTATCAGGAAGCCTTCCAGAATCTTGAGCACGTTGTACGCCTTGTCGTTGAGACCGCTGGCTTGGGAGGCTTTGTCCTCGGCCACAACATCTTCGGCGAGCTGTTTGCTCTGTTGGAGGACGGCAGCAGCATCCAGCAACCCCTGTTGAAACTTCTCGATCAGCTCCTGAACGCGTTCTGAGAACTTCTCGTATCGAGCCGGGTTCTGAGCGACCCTTTCAGAAATCTCTTTTTTGAGTTCCACGGTCTTTCGAACGGCAGCCGTCTGGAGGTCGTTACCTGGGTTCTCAAACTCTTCCCAAAACGAAGGGTCCGTGAGGGCTCGAAGCTTGATCACCGTTGACAGCCCGGTCACCTTGAGATGTTGCTTGAGAATCTCCCGGACCTTGGCCGAGTACTGTCGCCAGTCCAGATCTTCGGTGGAGTTTTCAATCTCTCGCTTGCCCAGAATGTGCAGCGCCGAGATGAACTTGAAGTCCGTCTTGAAGGGCAAGACACGTGGATCGGGCGAGAGGTTGGCGTAGGCGGAGAGAAAAGATTTGGCAGCAGCCGAGAAGTCGAACCAGGTGTCTTCGGACTTGAACAGGTTCAGGGCGTTACGGATATCCTTCTTGGCGTCGTCGGTGCGCTTAAACGACCGGAAGTAATTCATCACGATGCGATGGGTGGTCTGCAGTCTGGCAAAAAGCTCATCTTCGTTGCGCAGGGCACCCTTCACGTCGTCGTCGTTGTAGGCGGCCAGGGCCTGGGCCAGGTTCTTGCTGACGCCGATGTAATCCACGATGGTGCCACGGTCCTTTTTGTCGGTGTAGCGACGATTGGTGCGGGCGATGGCCTGGAGCAAGTTGTGGTCGGATAGGGGGTTGTCGAGATACATCGCCTGTTCCACCGGTGCGTCGAATCCGGTGAGCAGCTTGTTGCAGACGATCAGAAAACGTAGCGGATTCTCGGGGTCCTTGAAGTTCTCGATGGCCTGTTTCTCTTGAGTCTCATCCAGTTGATACTCCACCAACTCCGGCCGCTCTTTCTGGTCGTGCTGGCCGGGCGAGTAGATGCAAACGCTCATCGCGTCGGCCTGTTGGCGCGCCTCTTTCTCTGGGATGTCCTTGACCGTGACCAGGTAGTTGGTGATCACTTTGTCCAGCTCTTTTTTGTAGACCACGCAAGCCGGGCGGTCGATGGCCACGATCTGGGCTTTAAAACCATCGGGCAGAACGTGTACGTGATAGTGGGCCCAGATGTCGGCGGCGATGAGGCGGATGCGCGGTTGGTAGCGGGCCAGGTGACCCTTGGTGACCCCTTTGCGCTTAATCTCCTCCACCAGCTCCTCGGGCTCGTTGGCGAAGTACTGGTCGAACAGCACGTCAAGCTCGGTGCCCTCCAGGTGCCATTCCGTCATTCGGCCCTGGTAATAGACAGGCACGGTGGCCCCGTCATCCACCGCATCCTGGATGCCGTACTTATCCAGGTAGGCTTCACCCTCGGCCCCGAAGTTCTGAAAGGTGTCTTTGTCCCCTTTCTTCACGGGGGTTCCTGTGAAACCGAAGCGGATGGCGTGGGGCAGGACGGCTCGAAGATAGGAGCCCAGGTCTTTCTCCTGGGTGCGGTGGGCTTCGTCCACCATCAGGATCCAGTTTTCTGAACCGGGTATTTCCAAGTCTGCGAGGGCTTTGCGGCGGACGTTCATATCCGGAGACTTGAGGTCGTCGCTGGCCCATTGAAACTTGAAGATAGTAGACATCACGGTGAGGCCCAGGGCGCCCGGCTTCACCAGCTCCCGCAGGCGGGCGATGGAATCGGCGTTCTGGGGATTGGGCAGACCACAGGCGGCAAAGGTTTGGGAGATCTGATTGTGCAGGTCCTTGCGGTCGGTGATGACCATCAGGTTGGGGTTCTGCAATCGTTCGGAGTTGATGCCCCGGTGGAACTTCAGCTTGAGAGCGGCGAAGACCATTGTGAGCGACTTGCCCGACCCTTGAGTGTGCCAGATGAGCCCCTGGCGGGCTTCATCTGAAACAACCCGTTCCACCATCTTGTTGACGGCCCGAAACTGCTGGTAACGGCAGATCTTCTTGATGGTCTTGCCGTCGCGTGTCTCGAAGATGATGAAGTGAGCCAGGATATCCAGCAGGCGGTCAGGGGCTAGGAGCGAGTAACCGCCTTTCTCGGCTTCATCCTGGAACTCGTCCTGGGTACGAGGCCAGGGGTCGCGCCATCGGCTCCAGTGTTGACGGGGCGAGCCGGTCGCGCCGTAGAGGAAGGTGAGATTGTTGGTGGCGATGTTAAACAGGTTCGAGTGGAAGAGCCGGGGGATGTTCTCTTCGTACTGTTGGATTTGCGAGACGGCAGTCCAGGCAGTTTGGCTGGAGGTGGGGCTCTTGGCTTCGATGACCACCACGGGGATGCCGTTGAGATAGATGATGAGGTCCGGGATGCTGTTCTTGCCACCGGTGATGAAGAGTTGATTGGTCACCGCGAAGTGGTTGTTGGCCGGGTTGTCGAAATCGACAACCTTGATGGTGCGGTGGGTGTCTTCGCCCTGGATTTTCTTGGAGTAGTTGCCGCGCAGGATGTCCAGCCAGCGTTCGTTGTCGGTGAGGCTTTGCAGTTCGGCGGCGATGGTTTGCGCTGAAGACTCGGGGATGTCGTTGATGCGAACCAGGGCTTCGACCAGGAGAGGGGTGAAGAGGACTTCGTTTTCTCGGGTGCCGCGATACTTGGCGTGCTCGGACTTAAGGATGTAGACGTAACCGGGCCGCCCGTCACCTGGACCGTACTCCGTGGTGAGCAGGTCGATGAGCGGCTTCTCGACCAGGGTGTATTCGCAGGGTGTGGTGCTCATACCGAGACGCGGACCTTGCCTGTGAGAAGGTCTTGAAGGAGGCCTTGTTTTAGTTTCCGCAACTGCCGCAGCGACGTCTCGCCCGTGACTGCAGACTGGTCCGGCGCCTTTATTGCACTAGCTATCTTCTGCTGTTCGCGCTTGCTAGGCAATGGGATACTGCTCGCTAGAATGCGGGTAGGAGAGGTATGTCTCACTGTTGAGCCAGAAGCCGTCGCCTTTATTCTGTCGCGATAGGGCTTGCTGAGCAAGAAGCATTCTAGGAACTCTATGCTCAACTTGTCCGGACCATCGACCGTTAGTCGACCCAGCCGCTGGTTATGGAGAGCTGAAAATCCGGGAAAAGCTGGAACTCGCATAGGTAAACCAAGCGTTTGGCATCCCGGAGTAAGGTCAGTCATCGTGACCAATAGGTCGCCTTCATCTAGAACGTACTCCTCAGGAACCTCACCCGAGTAGAATCTATTCTTGTGGGGTTGGTAACCACCGTTAACCGAAAAATTACCCGGTGTGAGCAAATGGTATTCTGTCCTGGAGTCAGTGAAAAATTCACTTTTGAACGCATACCCGTGCGCTATCGAACATAGTCCACTTAGCTCCTGGATCTCCCACCCCTCCGGAATCTCCCCGATGGGGGTTTTCTTGAAGCGGGTGTGGCCGATGCCTTTGGTCAGCAGTTCCTGGAGCAGCCCCTCCTTCACCCGCCGGGTCTGCTCGATGACCGCCTGGGTTGCCTGGATAGCCTCGTCCACCGACGAGAGAATGGCAGCGATCTTGCGCTGTTCGGGGAGGGGGGGGAGCAAAATGGGGAGACTGCTAACCGTCGCTTGATTTATTGATGGGAGCGCTCCCAATTGCACGTGGTTCGCAAAATCGAGAGTGCAAGTCCAGTGGAACACAAAATCGCTGTCAGCGTGCCGTGCAATGACCCCCATCACGTTGTTGTCAAACGTCGCAGGTACTCCGAGGAGACGACGCTTATTAGTCAGCAATGCGGCACCAACTTTCGGGAAAATGGTTGTTCCGACTGGGTGGGCCGTTGCGCCCAACAGTTTAAGCGTGTCCTGCGTGACCGAATTTGTCGACCACGTCACGGTACGTTCATTGCCCGCAAGGTTCATATCGCTAACCTTGATGAACGGGAATTCAGCTCCGGTCTGACCTTGGTGCTTTGTAGGGAATCCTGTACCACCAACAATCGTCGCTACTGTTCCAAGCGGTTTGCGCTCCCACCCTTCCGGCACATCAGTCTGCATAACCAAGCTCCTGAAGAAACCCAACCATCGTCTTCTCCGCCTCATCCCGCTTGGCCATCAACTCCGTCAACTTGGCCACCTCCGCCTTCACATCAATCGACGGCGGCGGCGGGTCGGTTTGCACATATCGGGTCAAGTTCAGGTTGTGATCGTTCTCGCGAATCTCGGCCAGCTCTACGACACGACAGAACAGCTCCTCATCCTCATAACGCTGAACCGCGCCCGCCAGCCTGGCCACATTCTCATCTGACAGGCTGTTCTGGTTCTTGCCTTCCACGATCTCTTTGTCGCCGTTCACGATGAGCACTTTGTTCTTTCGCTCGGCTGGCTTGTTCTTGTTGATGAACAGCACGGCCGCCGGAATGCCGGTTCCGTAAAACAGGTTCGGACCCAATCCAACCACAGCCTCGATGAGGTCTGCCTCCAACATCCCTCTGCGAATATTGCCTTCCGCTCCACCTCGAAACAGCACACCGTGGGGGCACACCACAGCCATTCGACCGGTGGTGTTCAAGCTGGCAATCATATGCTGAATGAAGGCCAGGTCCCCGTAAGACTTGGGAGGGCAGCCGAAGATGTCGCGACCATAAGGGTCACCCTTACTCCAGATCTTGTAACCCCAATTCTTCAAGCTAAACGGCGGATTGGCGATCACGCAGTCAAACGTCTTGATGGTGTTGTCGCCGCTGGTGTGGCGAGGATTGGCCAGGGTGTCACCCCGCTCCACAAAAGCGTCGTCGATGTCGTGCAAAAAGAGCGACATCTTGCAGATGGCCCAGGTGTTCAGGTTGCTCTCCTGGCCGTACAGGGTCAGGGCACTGGCCGACAGCCCCTGGCGCTCCATATAGTGAACCGACTCCAACAGCATACCGCCGGATCCACAGGTGGGGTCGTAAACCGTCATCCCCTTCTCGGGCCGCAGAATCTCCACCATCAGCTTCACCACGGCTTTGGGAGTGTAGAACTCGCCGCCCTTCTTGCCCGCATCGTCGGCGAACTTGGCGATCAGGTACTCGTAGGCGTCACCCAGCACCGTGGAGGGCACATCAGACCGGCGCATCCGATACTTATCAAAGTGCTGCAGCAGCTGCTCCAACACCTCATCGGGGAACCGCTCTTTATTGGCAAAGTCCACATCCTGGAACACACCCTTAAGGGGCGGGTTGGCATCCTCAATCGCTCTGAAGGCTATGTTCAGCTGGGTGCCAAGGTCCACGGAGACCTTGCGAACCTCACTCCACTTGCAGTCCTGCGGAATGTGAAATCGGTGCATATCCGGGTCCAGAGCGACCGACTCGTCACCACCGAACCTTTCCAGCACCTCCTCGTACTCTTCATCCCACACGTCACACAGCCGCTTGTAGAAGAGCAGCCCAAAGATATAGTGCTTGAAATCGCCCGAGTCGATCTTGCCGCGCAGCAGGTCGGCCGCGCCCCAGAGATGGCGTTCGAGTTCCGGAAGAGTAAGCTGGCTCAAAAGTGTTCGCTCCTTATCGGTAGAGTCGCCTTGGCGGACCCTGCCGAGACGTTCGCCTAGTTGTTTTTTCTATCCTGGGGGCGTTGGGTGACAGAAGACGTCAGCCACCTTGGGGCGAACTTAATCATCAGCTTCGCACCATGACGCCTTGCTCTCAGCGTCTTCGGCTTCACTTTCAGCTTTCTTCAGGTAACGGGTCGCCTCATCTAGATCGTCCTCGTTGAGTGCCCGCCGCGCGTACGTCGCCGCGTCGCTGGCCGCACTGGCCACCGAAGATGCTTCATCACAGTCACAAGAGTTGGCAGCACTCTCGGCCATTGACGCCGCCTGGTATGCTTTATTCGCATAATCCCGAACTTCGGACAGCGAATCTGCCCGGCGGCCCCTCCCAGCGTAGCTGGCCGCATCACTGGCGTAGCTAGCAGCTTCCGAACAGCCTCCATAACCACCAACATAGCTCTCCCTCTGCTGAAGGAGAGCTTGGTGCCGCTGGAGCAGTTCGAGTTGTTGACTTTGTAGTTGTTGTTGTTGAGCAGCCAACCAGGCTTGGCGCTCGGCTGCCTCTACCTGAGCGAGTACTTCCGGATACCGGAGTTCACTGGGGTCTAGCTTGATCGCTCCCCGGAGAAACTCCTTGCCCACCTCGATGTTTCCCAGTCTGATGTGGGCTACGCCGAGAACGAAGTTCGCCACGGCATAGCGTTCGTTGTCCCTGGGGGCGTTATCATAGTGCTTGCGGGCGTTTTCGGCTTCTTTGATGCCACTCTTGAAGTCTTCCGCCGCGACCGCTTCGGCCGCCCTCTCGATGGCCGCGTCCCCTTCCTTTAGGGAAATCTGCCCCCGGCACTGCTTGAGCGCCTGCCGGTACTCCGCCTCTTTCGGTGCTAGATCGACGGCGCGTTTGAGAAAGGGGACCGCATCTTCGTAGCGCTCCCGCTGATATAGTGACAGTCCAGCGAGGTACTTGGCCGAAGCCAACTGAGCGTTCGAACCCATATTTTTTTTGTAGAGTTCGCCAGCCTCCTGCGCCAACTGGTACATCTCCTCATTGCCCGCGACTCGGGCCTCTGCTAAAAGTTGGTTGGCGCGGATTCGCGCTTCTTTGGTGGGGTCCAGCTTAGTCGCATTCAGCGTCGGCTTTGACGGCGTCGCGGTTGCCCTTGCTACAGGCGTAGAGGTGACCATTACCGAGGCGGCAGGTTCCTCTGCCTTGTTTGTAGTCGGAGTTGGGGTGCAAGCCATCAGGTGCAAAGCCGCTACCAGCGTGATTAACCGCAAACTCAGCCGCTTCAGTCTGCTCTGGCGAAGGTTGCGACTATCTACCGCGGTAGTTTTATGCCGAAGAAGGTTGGCGGCACCCCAAATGCGGCGCTCCAGTTCAATCGCAAGTTGTTGGCGCAAACCGAGCTCCTTCGTCGTGTGGATTTTCCTTGCAGCCTCTCAGCCTCGACTTTATGATCGGCCTTCGTGGCTCGAATTTCCCTATCCTGGCCCAACACGCTGACAGAAGGTGTCAGTGGGCGTTCCCACGGTCAGAGTTCCGTCATCGCAAAGCTCTTCAAATGCAAGGCGAGACAGACGACCAACTTCTCTACTCACTCTACGAGTTCTGCGAAACGGGCTACCAGTTTGAAAATTTTCTGGTTCTGATTCTAGGTGCCCTCGGTCTTGAAGAGATTCAGGTGACCCAGGCCAGCGGCGATGGAGGCGTCGACCTGGTGGCCGTAAGACCGGGAATAGAAGGTCTGTCGAACGCGGACCGGACCATCTACCGCATCCAGGCAAAGAGGCTCAAACCGGGCACTCCCGTGAGCATTCGCGATGTCAGGGCCCTCCGTGGAGTTCTCAGGAGCGGAGAGACCGGACTCTTTATCTCCACCGGTCGCTTCACATCCTCAGCTGAAGCTTTCCTGGAGCAAGACGAGACCCGACCGCTGCTCTTGATGGACGGGCTTCAGGTTGTGGACATCTGCAAGTCCCAGGGCATCGGTATCAGCTTCTATCCCTATTTCGACACCGACAGCCTCAGATTGCAGATGGGTGAGGAGCAGCCCACTCAAGCGCCCACGAGCGATGAGAAGAAATGGACCTGGACCGTCAACGTCAGCGTGAACGACGTCCGGGCCCGCATACTGCCCGTTCCGAAGGAGATCTTGGACCAGCTCGATGAGAACCTCGAAGCGCTGACTGTCAACCTCAACGGCAAAAAGAAGGCGCTGAAGGTCAATCGAGTCAGGCGATATGTCGCTGGAGTCACCGACACCTTTCGAGAAGCCGGCTTCCTCCTACCGGATAACAGCCGCAGATCGGGTGTGTGTCATTGGAACTACGATGCGAGCAATGTCGAAGCGGAAGCTCGGCTGGTGGCCAGCGTGGAGTTGACGACCTTTTGACTGGTTTCTATCCTGGGGAAAGCAGTGTTACAAACTTTGTCAGACTATAGGCTTACAAAAGCTTGTTCCAACAAGCCTGCTTTGAATTGCTGGATTTACTCTTCGATCAACTATCTTCTGGACTCGAGAACGATGAAGGAATGTCAGTATGGTGGAAGAGCGAGTCAGTCAGCGCCGCCACGTGGGGAAACTCCTTTTTCATTTGCGCAAGTCTTTCGTTGTCATTGATGCCTGGCAGATTCATGAACTCCGCGAGGTTCATACCAGTAACCAAAATTGTCGGCGTTGGGGCTGGCGTGGAGGCATCAACATAATGGTACGGATGATTGGTGAAGACGATTATGGCCGGGGGCCAAGGATCCGCTAATCGCTGTGTGTCTTCCAATCTTTTTAGCTGGGCGGCAACGGCACTACCCCATCCGCCTTCAAAGAGCTTTTCAGCGCGCGGTGGCATGTTGACGTCCACAAAAACTACTCTGGGATGCTTCGCCTTCTTCTTCAGTGCTGACTGAAGAAGTCGGTAGACGTCCGCACTAATCTCGTCGGGTGACTGTGGCTCCCCACGATGCCCCAAAAACCCTGGTCGTCGTCGGCTCTTCGCCTCGACAGAGCACCAACGCCCGGTCGCTGTATGTTTGGCGGAAAATTCACAATGTGTCTGGGTACTGTCGCTCTCGTCTTCCAGCTCTACAAGAAAGCCCGCTCGTACAAACGAAGCAGCTACGAAAATTTCATATCTTGCGCCCTGAAACTGGTCTTTATGCCTCAAACGCTTGAGGAGAAGCTCTTGAAGTAAACCGTGATGCTGAAGCGAGTATATATCATACGAAAGTGAAAGGTAGGCCATTACGGGGGCGGTCGCTATGGCTTCGGAGACCTCGCCCGGGTTCTTGATGGTTGCTTTCTGGTGTTCACAAACGTGTCTATACCACTGGACAACTGGATGCTGGTCAGAAAAGGGCTTGGTGAGTTCTTTGTCGCCCCAGTCGTCCCCCATAGCACTCTTGATGTATGATGCCAAAAAGTCGTGAAAGGTCTTCCAACGCTCAGACCAGTGAATTTGATTGCCGACTGCTACAAACCTTGTCGGTCCCATTTGCTCCGCGATAATGGGACGGCCATACCCGTACGACCGCTGTCTCTCAGCATCTTTTCTCTCAACCGAAATTAGTTCCTTGACCAATTCGGGCGGAACTTTCAGTCTTGCGCAACAGGCTCGGGCGAGTCTCCCGCTCCCGCACCCACAAAAAATCATTCTGAAATACCAAAAGGGTTCTCAGTCAAAAGTCTAGGGGCGTCAGGCAGAACCAGAGGGGAAGGAGAGACCGCCGAAGGGTTCTTAAAAGACTGTAGCTTCCATCCGATTTTCGTTGGTTCAGTGTGGGCCTCAAAGGCAAGTACACCAGCGATATGTCGCCACTTCGAGAACTTCTTCGGAAGCTCTTCACTCAGTTCAGCGAAGCAGCCCTTCAAATTCTCGGTATCGAATCCAACAAAGAGCGAACTCGATGGGGCTCCTTGAAAATGACCGGCTTTTCTCTTCAACGCGTTCAGGTAGCCTTTCACTCGAGTAGCACAAGCGACGATCGTTCTCGGCCCGCCGCCGATGGTGTACGAACCCGTAATTCTTATCGGGGTTTGTTCAAATCGGGCTGGCCACCAACTCGGTAAATCGTCGAAGCGTCGTAGTTGGATTCCGTTGGGGGGACTCGCACTGATAGGCTCCGCCACGATTTTCCAAAAATCTTGCTTCTCAAGAGTTTGCCCGGATTCGAGATAAGTGACCGCCTCTTTCAGGTCACGATCTTCGGCTGAATCCAGAACGCTTGCAAGCATTATGACAACGTCATGGCCGCGGTCACGATTACTCAACTCGCGGCTAAGCTTGGAGCCATATTCATGAAGTTCAACCTGATCAGACTTTGGCTCGGGCCTGGTGACCTCGAAATGAAACACCCGCGCGCCGTGCTCGACTTCAAAGTCAGGGGACCTTTCGTGACTCCTCTCTAGCTTGCTAACTTGACAGCCCAGGCTTATCAAAAGGGCGGCACCACTCAGTTCGCTCAGACTATCGGAGGTGGGCTTGCTGCACCTGATTATGGAAGCAGCAAACTCGGAAACCAACTCTGAAAGTGAGGGCTGTTGATATGTTTTTTCCGGGATGAAGGACCAAAAGAGCACTCGCATCCATTCGTGGCGGGCAGGGGCCCAACTGCTCAATCCCCCGACGCTCTCAAAGACTTCCAGCAGCGCTTTCACGCGGTCGGACCGCAAGTTCTTACTCTGCCAAATTGTGTCAAGAACCTTTCCCATACTTTAACCTCAAGGAGTTCAAATCAGCTACCAACATTGTGCTCCAAAAGGTCTGGCTATTCAACCTTCCCATACTCAACCCCCCCAACCCGATCTCAACGAAGCTGGAACACCTAGCCACAGGTCAGATTAAGCAGGGCACAAGGGAAGACTTTCCATTTGGCGCATTTCGGGGTTATGGAACGAGCTAGATTGGAAGCTGACTTTTCGGCACAAGTACCGACCCTACAACGATATGCTGAGAGCTTGAGCCGTCTGGTTTCGGAGCTTGTCGATCCTGGTGCTAAGAGAGGTTTTATCACGAGCTGTAGAGTTAAATCACCAACGTCATTTGTGGAGAAGGCATTGAGAAAAAAATACCCTGACCCGTTCCAGCAGATCCACGATCAGGTTGGCTTGAGGGTTGTCGTTTTCTTCGATGACGAGGTTGAAGAAGTCTGTCAAAAGATAGAAGAGCACTTTGACGTAGACGAAAAAAACAGCGTAGACAAGAAAAGTATCCTCAAAGCAAACGAGACAGGCTATCAATCCGTTCATAAAATAGTGAATATTGATGCTACTCGAGCAAGTTTAACTGACTGGGCTGATTTTCAAGGCATCAAGGCCGAAATCCAAGTTAGGACGTTTCTGCAGCACGCTTGGGCCCAAATCGAGCACGGTCTCAACTACAAGAAAACTTCGAACGCTCCGAAAAGTCTAATTCGCAGACTGAACAACCTTTCAGCGCTCTTAGAAGTGGCAGACGGAGAATTTCTCAGGATTCGGGATGACATAAGAACGATAGTTGCTGGATACAAGCAGCAAGTCGAGAGTGGAAATCTTGACTTGGAGATAAATCTCGACTCCTTACGCGAATACCTCACTAGCTCCTCAGCCTTCAAGCATCTCGAATTTTGCTCACAGACTTCAGAGCATCTATTGCCGACCATTCTGGAGAGAGTTTCTCAACTTGAGAACCTAAATAGTTTTCGCCAGATAGACTCTTTGATTAGGGAATTGCTATACATTACCAGCGCTCGCGGCCTACAACATGAGCCGTTCCTGTGGGTGACTCCTGCCGGTGCTGTTTACGAAGCGCTTTCTCTCATTTGCGAGGCTCCTGAGCTTTTAGGCGAAGGATTGTCTGAAAAGACGCGTTCTCTCCTGATAGAAAACTATGTGAACAACTGTCGGACCGAATACGAGGAGCAGCTGGTAAGTCCGTGGGATGATTGACTCCCCTTACTCCATTTCCGCAGCGAGGGGGCTAGCACAACTAATTTTCGATTCAGAACCTGTGTGCCAAAAAGTGTGCCAACCCACTCAAACCAATCCAAGTCTTCACCTAATGAACGCAAGCCAGATCGCCCGAACCCCCATAAAACCAAGCTTCCACCCTCTCCTCCAACCCCATTCAATCTCCCCAAAACCTCTGAAACTCATTCGCCATGTTCGAGTCAGGGATCCCTGGCCGAGGCAAGCAAAACCGACAAACGTCGTCGCTACGCGCCTTCGTGGCTGGCGACTCTCAGCCCCTTCTCCAAAATCTTGGGGGTGTCAGTGGAGAGTGTCCGGCTCTGCTTCAAAAAACGCGGAATACTTCTGAGTGAAAGCGCCAATCAAGTGCCGGCCGAATGCCTTCACCAGCTCTTCGGCCGGCAATCTGAGAAGGCTTCAACCACAGCCCCCTGCTCCTCCCGACCCGTCCGCAGGCTGTATAAACTGACACAGAGACCAGCCCATATCACCAACCAGGCGATCGAGAGCACAAAAACAAGAGCGGCCGCCCAGGGATGATGAGTCAAAAGAAATCCCGCGCTGACGATCATCAAGCAACCTCCCGTTGCCAGTCCCAACAAGGTCGTCAGCACGGACACGGCTCGTGGCCGACCGGCTAGAGCGAGTATCGCCGTAAGAAGACTCGCCAAGACCAGACCTTTGTCGATAAACATAGCCCATTCCGGAAGATGAACCTCCATAGGCAGAATCCAGAAAAAAAGAGCCAGCAGCGCCGTCCAGAAGGCCATCTGACGAAGTCTCGCCCCGGCCACCCATCCGGGAGAGAGTTGGGCGGTCGACTGGTGATAGGCGTGGTTTCCACGGAAGGCGTGAGCAAGACCTAGAAACTGGCTGACAGTCGGCCCCACATAGTCGATATAGTCGTGTTGCTGACCGCTCTTGTTGATCGCTCCGTTTTCGATGCTACCCGAACCCATTCGATGTAGCCAGTGAAGCAAAGCATCCCGACGCTCTTTCGTCAGGTAGCCTCGCAGTTGCACTTCGTCGTCGGCCGTGACCCAGAAAGCGTTGTCGAAATCAGGATCGTCAAACTCGATTTCTTTCTTGTTGCCGAGGCGCTTGAGACCGCTACTCACACCTTCAGAGCGCACGGTGAAGCCGCTCGGTGCGTCGGTGAAGAGCATCTTGGCCTCCACCGCCACGTGCTGGTGTTTGGTATACTGCATGGCCATGCGAGTATCGACTTGTATTTGATAAGGCCCTATGTTGGCCCAGATACGAGCTTGATTTCCCAGGTCTTCGTAGTGAAGTTCGTTACCCACCGAGGCGCCGGCAAGCCGGCCTTTGTGGCGGGTGAACTGGGTGAAGTGCCAAATCATCTGACCTACGAACATTAGCAGTCCGAAGGCCATCAAAATAGTTTCGACTTCAACACCCATCTTTTTACTATAATAAAAACTACCTCAAAAAACAATGCATAAACTATTGCATCTCGTCGGAAAACCGAGAGGTAAACGAGAAATTGGCCGAACCCGCCGCTCCGCCACCTTGAGGTGCCGCACCAAGCTCGGCCGCGGAAGCTTTGATGAAGTCGTCCACGCGCTGCTGGGCCCTGGACACCAACCACATCTTTTGAGTGCCGTCAAAGTAGAGCTGCTTGCCGGACTCCATGGCCTCTTCCTCATCGGTCTCGGCGAAGTGTCTCAGATGGGCGATGCCCTCCCGACACTCTGCTAAACCGACCTCCAACAAGCTCAAAGCGTCTTCGGCGATGGTGATAAACTCATTAGAGATGGCTCTTTGCTCGACGTTCAGGTTGTCCGGCATGGCCGGCGGCTGGAGCTGGCTGAGCCTCTGCTCAGCCACGTCGATTCGCTGGTCGAAGTCTTCCATACAATCGAGAAACTGATCCACATCCATGCGACCGCCGTCGAACTCTTCCACTTTCTGGAAGAGCTCTTGCATGACGGTGGTCATCACCGGCTGACCCATCTCGTCTTCGGCGCCTTCTTGCATTTCCACGGAGCTGGTTGTCGTGGGGGCCAACGGCAGATTGGCTCCACAAGCCGAACAGGTGTGCAGACCGGCTTCGTGGTTGGCACCGCAGCCGGGGCAGGTGACGGTGCTTTGAGCCTGATTGTACTGCGCGATGGTCTTATTCAGATCGGTCAAAACGTCGCCTGACTCTAGCAAGATGTCCATGGACTCCTGGATCTCCGCCTGCTCCACCCGCTCCCCGTTGGCCAGTGCGATCAACGCCTGCAGACCGTCGTCGATGGACTCCAAGACTTCGATCATTTCGGCCAGCGCGTCGGTCATCAGCGCCGACTCCTGCTGCTTTTGCGAGAGTCGATCGAGCTCTTTCAATCGGCCCACTATCTCATCGGAAAGGTCGGTCGCGAGCACTCTTAAGACGGCTTTGTCGTAGGAGCCGTCCATGACACCCTGAGCCACCTTCAGAATGAGATTGATCCTGGGAGAGTTGCTCTTGCCGGTCAAGAAAACGTGAGTATGATAGGTCTCGAAAGCGTCGGAAAGTTCGGCCAGACCACCGGACACATCGAAGAGGAGATCCTCATATTTAGAGCGGGAGTCTTGGGGTGTCAGAGCGAGCAGTTGCTGAAAGGTTTGGGAGATTCGGAGGAGGGCATTCCGGCGTTCCGCCACTCCCGGCTTGCCTAGCTCTTTGCTGTTCTGGACTTCTTCCGCCGCCTTCGTGAAGTACTCTCCGTACCTGCCGCAAGTGGCGGTCCAACTGGTAGGGGGCAGCTCTCCTGCTCGCACTCGTTCTCCCAGATTGGTGAGCAGGTTAATCAGGGGATAGCGACTGTCTCCGTAGGAGAGGTAAGACTCTTCGTAAGCGACTACCGCGCTTCGAATGCCGAAAGAGCAAACCGCGAGGTCCGTGGCGGCCTTCTTCGCCTCCTCCGCGTTCTGTGCCTGAGCGGCCTGGGAGACCTGTTGGAGCGCCGCCTGGTACTTTCCGAAAGCCTCTTCCACTCGTTGAAAAGAGGTCTTGTGGGCGTTGTAAAACTCCTCACCCTGCCCTTTTGCCTGAGCTAGGAAGCTTTCGAGAGCTTGCTTTCCGGCGAGTTGGCGGGGCCCCACGAGTTGCTGTGCTCCGGCCCAGTTGCCCTGGTAACAAGCGTCAATGATTGCCTGGGTCTCCGGTGATCCGCCTTTGGGGATTTCCATCGATGTCGTCATGGGTCTTTCCTCTTCTTTCTTTGCCGATAGAGCCGACTCAGATCGTGGGCTCGTTGCTCCGGAGTGCGTCCGGGTAGAGGCTGCGGGCCTTCGGCGCCACAGGCCATCGTGATTTGATAACGTTCAATTTCGAAGCCCTGACGAAGGGCGGCCAGAAGAGCTCTCTCGTTGCTGGCTGTGATACGGGCGGTCATGAATCGGTAACCGCGGCGGTGGCTGACTCGGGCTGCTTCGGCCACCAGCAATCGGTCGACTCGTTTGCCCAGGTAATCCGGGATTACGGCCAGATTGTAAACCAGGCTCTGCTCTTCTCCGGTGGTCTCTTCCACGTCTCGAAACTCAAGGACGAGATAGCCGACTCTGCGCTCTCCGTCGACTGCTAGTAGGATGGCGAAATCCCGTTTCTTTCGGAGCATGATATCGAAGTTTTCCAGAGCTTGAGAGGCAAGTTCGCGGACTGTCTCATTGGGAATATCGCGATAGACTGAGATACCCTGGTCCACGGTGGCCAGAGTCAGCTCTTTGATAAACGGCAGATCGTCTTTTGTGGCTCGCCGTACCTTCAAACATTCATCCCTAGTGCTAACCTTAATTTCAAAGCTTCCGCCCGCACTTTCATAAACCCTGGCGTGTCACCGGCCAACGTCTGATGCAAGAGTCGCTCGGCCAGGGAGTTCTGACCACGCTTGAGATAGAGCTCGGCCAACTCGAGCCTGGTTTGAGCCGTCTCCAGGAGTTCGGGGCTGAGTTTGATAGCGTTGCGAAACAGCTTGGCCGCCTCTTCGGTTCGCCCCAACCCGAGGCAAGCCCGGGCTTGAAGTGCTACGACCTCGGAGTCGTTGCGGGACAGGCTCCTGGCCCGAGACAACGTGTCGTAGGCATGCCGGTAGCGCTCGGCCGCGAGTTGGGCACGACCACAGGTCGTAAGGAGGTAGAGACGAGTGTGCCTCTCCAGATTTTCATCGGCCAGGAGCGTTTCCCAGCTTTCCGCAGTCTCATCGAGACGCTCTTTGCGAAGAGCCAGCAAGCCTTTCATGAAGGCTCGTTCCCGCTCGTCTTCCACATGTTCCAGGTGACGCTCGGCGCGGCTAACAAACCCCCTCATCAGAGCGGCCGAGACCTCGTCGATAGCTTTGACCGGGACATCGTCGGTAGGCTTTGTCCAATCCGGCCAGTGGGACGGAACATCCGACCGACCGCTGTGCAGAAAGTCCCAGATTTCGGTGGCCGAATGCATGTCCTCCAATGCCATTTCGGTCAACGGCCCCAGGTATCGATAGCGCACCGGCGTGTAGCCTCCTTGCACGGAGTAGGCTATGGTCGTCGCCGTCGGACCGGAACAGTTCAGGTTTCGGACCAACTCCACCGGCGATTGCCACAGGTCGTCGTCGGGATCCAGGAAGTAGTCGATATCGATATCCAGTACGAAAGGATCCCGCATTTCGGGAGTGTCTTCCGACCGACACACCGTAAACGGCTTGTTCAGCAGAAGGCCTTCCACTCGCTCGCCCGACTTCTCCAGGCTCATATAGTCGGACAGGTCCAGGCGCATCCAGTTCTGCAACTCCAGCCGGATCCAGTCGAGAATGTCCTCTCCTCCGGGGAGATGATCCGGCACGACCCAGACCAGCGAATTCAAGAGCCCTTCTTCGAGGGCCGGCAGAAGGAAATTTCCACAGTTCATCTCCGGACGTTCGGCCGTCTCGTAGGCCGGAGCTTTGAGGTTGCTCACGTCCAGGTGGGCGTCGACGTGGAGGCACGCCTGGTCCTTCAGGCCGAGTTGCTTCCAAAAGAAGTAGGCCTCCCGGTGATCTTCCATGAGACGAACAGAGGTCATTGCATGCAAAAAGCCACCTCAGACGGTGGCTCTTTAAGATCGGGTCGCTTAGGCGAACTGACAGTGGCAGGGAGTGCAGTTGTGAGTGGGCGGATACTGAAAAGACGGTCCGTAAGGTTGCGGAAATCCGTAGTTATATGGGGAGTTTGCGCCCTGGGCGTATGGAGAGCCGAAGCCGGGTCCGAAGAAGGGAGGATAGAGACCGCCCATCTGTGCGCCCATGTGAGCGTTGTAAGGCCCGAATTGTCCCATGTTGTGCCCGTAGCCGAGTTGCTGGTGCTGCGGTTGGTTGAGACCGAACAGGTTTCCGACACCTTGCTCCAGGCCGCCGGCGATTTTAGAGCCGAGCTTGCCGAGAAGAGGTCCTGCAATCAGTCCGGCCGGACCCATCAAGGCGAAACCGGCTGCGGCGCCCAGAATCGGGTCGCCTAAAACATCTTTGACGGCACCCAAGCCGCCCTTCAGAACGTGACCTGCACCCTGAACGACTCCGCCGACGACGCTGCCGACGGCTTTTCCTAACTTACCCTGGGCTAGATAGCCAACTCCGCGTACTACACCGCCAACCGCGCTACCTACGCCTCTGACGACTCCACCGACTGCACGGCCAATTCCGCGAACAACTCCACCCATAGTTAGGACCTCCTGATAAAGTGAGTAACCCGCAAAGCGAGCACTTATCTTAGGATACCGTGTTTCTGTCTAGAGACAAGGGTTATTTGTAAATTTCTTTGTTAAATTGTTGCTAAAATCGGAGCGTGTCACTGTTCGGAGCGGTGTATCAGCACGAAGCTGAGCCAGGCCAGCACGCAGCTCCATCCCACCAGGATCGGCATCGCCACGGGTGTCAGGGTTTGCAGATGACCGACCCCGCTCGCGGTGATAGCGGCGGCCACACTGCCCATCAAGCCCATCAAGGCCGAAGCACTCCCGGCACGATCGGGCTGGTCTTCCAACGACCCGGTGGTGGCACAGGGAAATGAAAAACCGAGGCTGGAGATAAAAACAAAGATGGAGGCTTCGGTAAGCCAGAGCGGCCCTGTTCCAAGCCCACCGACGACTATCAGCGGGAGGGTGGCCAGCAGCGTGAAACCGGTCGAACCGCGATAGACTCTCAGGTGACCGTACCTCTCCACCAGGCGGCTGTTGACCTGGGAGGCGAGGATGAATCCGGCGGCGTTCAGTCCGAACACCACCCCGAACGTTTTGGCCGACATGTCGTAGAAGCTCTGGTAGAGAAACGGGGAGCCTGTGATGTAGCCGAAAAGCCCGACTCGAATGAACGTGGAGGATACGGAATAGGCGAGAAATCCTCGATGGCGCAGCAACTCTCCGAACGTTCTGAAACTTCCGGAAAGACTTAAGGGTGCTCCCACGGTCGGATGGGTTGCCGGGATTTTCCAGAGCGTGCCAAGCAAACAGAGAAGCCCATAGCCTCCCATCATCAAGAACAGGGGACGCCAACCTTGCCAATCCACGATCACCGCGCCCACCGAGGGAGCCAGGACCGGGGCGATCCCCATCACCAGGAGCAAGGCGGAGAACACTCTGGCCATCTGAGCCGGAGGGAAGAGGTCTCGAACGACCGCCCGGCAGATCACCATCCCGGCGCATCCCCCCAGAGCCTGTAAAACGCGAGCGGCAACCAGAAAATCGATAGTGGTGGCGGCCGCGCACAGCACCGAACCGACCAGATAAAGGATCAGCCCGAACAGCAAAGGACCTCGACGTCCATAGCTGTCGCTGACCGGTCCGTATATCATCTGGCCCAAGGCGATGCCCACAAAGTAGCTCGCCATGGTGTTGCTTACCGCGGCCGCATTTGTAGAGAAGTCCGCTTCCAGCAGAGGGAAGGCAGGCAGATACAGGTCGATCGACATGGGACCCATGGCGGCCAGACAGCCCAAGACCAGTATGAGAACTCTCTGTTCTTTCTCCACTCGGCCTGCTACGGGGCCGAGAACGGAGACTCCCCTGGTAGAAAGGTCCCTACCAGGGGGAAATCGAGGTCGGTGCTACCACTCTCCGGGCTTGGGGTCCATATAGCCGTTGACCATCCCGAGCACGAAACCCGTGCCGGCAAGACCAGCCGCGACGGGCCATCCTCCGGCCGAGCCGGCGATGCTGAGACCGGTGGCGGCCAGTGTCCCGACAACGGCACCAGTGGGCACCGTCAGCATGGCGAGCATGATTCCTCCGGCCTGCTTGCCCGGAGTGACCGCCCACCCGGCGTAGCCACCGTGAATCATGCCGTAAGCTTGAGACGCTCCGCCGGCGGCGAGCGATCCGAGGAGGCTCCCTCCTTCAGCTCCAATTTTACTGCCCAGTTGAGCGCCACCGGCGCCCAGCGCGGCTGGAACTCCGGCGAAGGCGCCCCAATGGAGACCCCGCTTGAGCATGGTACCAATGGAGCCTTTCTCCTTTTGGTTGCTGAAGGTCGAGGAATCTTGAGGAACGGAAGTCTGGGCCTCTTGTTTGGCCGACAGAGTAGGCCGATTAGCCGAAGAATTTTGAATTCGAGTAGAGGTTATGTTCATAGTGGTTTCCTATCTTGATTAGGATTTTAGTGTCGACCGGATATTATCAGGACGCCCTAAAAAAGATCGGAAAAACTAGGATTCCATCAAACGGGTGAAGACGGAAGCTCCGACTCCCACGGCCACTCCCAGGACAGCTCCGCCCGCAACTCCGAGCATAGCTCCCTTCAAGGGAGTCAGCGAGGAGCTGCGATACTCTTGTTGGTGTTCGCCTACTTGCACTTTGGAGTACACCGGATCGTGGCCTTTGAAGGGCGGGTCGCCGTAGCGGTCTCCGACTTCGCTGTATCGCAGGGTGAAATCACCGCTACCTTTGTTGAAGTCTCTTGAGATTTGGTGAGCTGCTCGCTCGGTAGGCTGCCATCCGATCTGTTGGCGTTCGTAAGTGGGCGCGGTGCGCAATTCCACCTGGGCGTTCTTCTGGGCGACCTGACCGGCGTGGAAACCGGCCACCCCACCGACGACGGCCCCGGTGACCCCACCAATGGCGGCGGCTGCCCCCGGATTTTCGAGTAGCTCCCGGCTTTCGAGACCGTTCCAACCCGCCGCCCGAGCACCAATCGTGCCTACGGCGCCCACGACACCTCCGATAGCGGCTCCCTTGAGCGCTCCCAGCGCAACCGACCCCAGGATGCCCCGCTGGTCGGAATGGAACACCGGCTTGGAATACTGTTTGTTTCGAACCCGCTCGATGATCGGGTCCCAATCGTCATCGTCGGTCTGCCATTCCCACTGCTCGCTGAAATGATTGTAGGAGTAGGTGGAATCTTCATCGTCGTATTTGGCCCCAACCAGCTGCGGCTGAGTGCTGAAATAGGTTTCGTCGGTGACCGTGGCCTCCGGGTTTCGCAGGGTATCCAGACCCTGCATGTAGCCCACGCCCGCTCCCACTACGGCCCCCACGGTGGCACCGGCCACGGCACCCGCTGCGGCGGCACGGCCGGCGTCCGGCTTCAAATCATCGGCCGGTTTGGCCGGGCGAAAGTCGTCGTTGTGCAGATAACGGGATGCTGAACCTATTCTCATACAATGAGTTTAGACGATGGAATCAGACTTGATTTTGCGGTCTTGTAAACCTGTGGACCGGACGTTCGGACCGCAGGGGATACTGTTCCGCTAAAACCGTTGAGATAGACGACCGCAAACTCGGAAAACTCCTTTCGACCAGTCAAACAGAAAGGCTCCGAAGCTCCATTTCACGGGGCTGGCGAGAAATTCGCCGAGATTCCTACCACGAAAGCTTTCGCGACCGGAAATATGGCTTAGATTTCCAGTCGCCTGGACTTTTAATCAAGATTGGCGTTGTAGCTAGGCACGCTGCGGTTCGAGACCCGTTAGTGAAGTGAGAGCCCGAGTTTGCGGCCGTCTATCATGAGTCTCGTTGCAGAGCACTTCCGGAGGACCGGCCGATAAAAGGCGCTAGTCCCTGGGATGTCAGGAATCGTAGTTCGCAAATCAGGGGCGTCGAGAAATAGTCGGACTAGGCAGAGCACCCTGCTTGGGCGCCAAACTCATTCAGCTCATGGAAAGGAGAGCGCCAGGGCAGCTTTCGAATGATAGGACATGAAGAACCAGCCCCTCGGGGGAAACGAAATGCCTCGGTTCGGGGGTCCTGGCACGATGATGAGGTTGCCCTCACAGAGCGGCCCTGACGGTCTAGACGCCTGTTTCGTCGGTGTACCTCTAGATATCGGCACCTCCCACCGAAGCGGTACTCGGTACGGACCTCGACAGATCCGAACGGAGTCGACCTTGATTCGACCCTACAACATGGGCACCCGCGCCGCACCGTTCGAACGCCTGCAGGTGGCGGATATCGGAGATGTCGCCGTCAACCCCTACAGCCTGACGGAGTCCGTTCGTATCATTGAAGAGTTCTACACTCCCGTTTTCCAGTCCGGTTGCATCCCTTTGACCCTGGGAGGCGACCATACTCTCACCCTCCCCATTCTGCGCGCCGCTCACAAGCAGTTCGGCCCCCTTGGACTATTGCATATCGACGCGCACGCCGACATCAACGACGAGATGTTCGGAGAGAAAATCGCTCACGGCACCATCTTTCGTCGGGCCTACGAAGAGGGTTTGCTCCAGCCGAAGCGGGTCGCCCAGATCGGCCTGCGGGGATCCGGCTACTCGCCTGAAGACTTCGATTGGTCCAGAGAACGGGGCTTCCGCGTAGTCCAAGCCGAGGAATGCTGGCACCGCTCCCTCAATCCACTCATCGAAGAGATACGAGAAGAGTTGGGTGACGGACCAGTGTACCTCAGCTTCGACATCGACGCCCTTGACCCGGCATTAGCTCCAGGTTGCGGGACACCGGAAATGGGCGGCCTGACCGGCCCTCAGGCACTAGAACTAGTAAGAGGCTGCCGCGGACTACAGCTGATCGGTTGCGACCTGGTGGAAGTGTCGCCGCCCTACGACCCTTCGGGGAATACGGCTTTAATAGGAGCGAATCTCCTCTTCGAAATGCTCTGCGTCTTACCGGGTGTTTAGAACCGGTCAGCTTCTAAGCGTGGGGCGAGATGTGAGCGTACTGGGTGTAGGCCTCGACATGCTTGGCAAAGCGGTTGGTATTGGCAGCCTCGTCTTTGGCGTTGTCAGCTCCGTGACTGGCCAAGCCGGAAGTGGCCCAGGCGAGAGCCGTTCCCCCTCCTAGAGCCAGCCCCACAGGTAGGGACGCGAGCCCACCGACCACGGCGAGACCCAAACCCACGGCGGTAGCGATGCCGACTTTAGCGGTCACGCCTGACACTGTTTTCAAAGTTTCGGCACGTTCGGTTTGCTTTTGCGCATCCTTCAGGGCGTTTTGCTGGATCTGGCCGGCATCGGACCCTTTCGTCTTCTTCAGAAGATTCAGAAAGTTGTACTTTTCCATGGTCTGCCGAGAAGCCTCGATACTTCCCATGGCGATGGGCATCATCAATCCCACGACCCAGCCGGCTTGATGATTGGGCAAATCTTTCCCGGTCGGCTTGATGTTCTGGTGAATGGTCTGCAGACCATCGCGGTCCAAGGGAGCAGGCTCATTCTTCCCGCCGGAGATGGTAGCGGTGTCTTTGGGGGCGGAAACTTCGGCGCCGGCTTCGTTCGCCATGCGCAGCGCAGCCTTCATCTTGCCGACATCGTAACTACCGAACCGCTGACCGCCTATAGCCTTCATCTTAAACTATATTCGTTTAACCTTGAGAGGCCCCTGCAAACGTCGCATGTTACAAATCTTTAACAAACTGCTGCTAGCCGGTGCCACGAATCGTGTGATGATTAAAGTAGTTCACTCCACGCTCAGACCGAACGAAACATGAAAGTAGGCTCACTCATGCTAATAGGTCGTTCTCAATCTAAAATCGTACCCGATTTTCTTCGCCCCTCCGCGGCGCGAAATGCTCGCACCTCCAGTCGCTCCGAAAGCGTCTCTGGTTCGCGAGACTCCTACATTCCGTCTCGCAGCGTGACTCAAAGCGAAGGCAAGAGTAGCGTCGGGAAAACGATAGCTCTCACCGCTATCGGGGCGGCAGTAGGCGTGGGAATAGCAGCCCTCAGCGCTCCTTTGGCCGGTGCTCTCATTCTTGGCGGCGGAATTGGTGCCATCGCCGGTGCCGCCATCGGGCAAGGCGCCCTTTCAGAGTCCAGCGGAAGTTACGACCCCAAAAAGTCCAACCCTTACACAGACCCTTTTCATCCCGATAGTCCTCTCAACCCGAACAATCCCAACAACCCCATATACTGGGCAGATTAGAGGTCGGGCCCGCCATCTGAAGATGGCGGGCATAAAAGTCAGGTCAAACATTCTCGGGGAGTAAGCGCCCCGAATTCATCTAGAATCTGTTCCGTATTTTCTTGACTCTCCTTATCGACACGAGCCACAAGCAGAACGTGGCCCATTTGGACGGAGTTCTGATAGACGCCCTCGGGAAGGGTGATCTCGGCCAGCGACTCAAAAAGTCCACCGGTCAGGCCACCAAGAGCAGCGCATGTCCCGATAGAACTGGCCATTCCAGTGACTGCTAAGACCGGAGCGATCGCCGGCAGGGTGATAATGCCCAGTCCGATGAGGAAACCTCCAAAGCCGCCGATGGCCGCCCCTTTGGCCAACCCGTCGTCAGAGACTTGAGCAAACTCCTTCCGATGCCCGCTGCCGAACTTTACTTTGGCGGGCTTCTCAAACTCCTCGCCTCCGTCGACCAGGATGATCCTGGAGCGATCAACTCCTTGATTTCTCAGGGCGCGGGCGGCTCTTCGAGCCGAGTCCGGGTTAGGAAAGATGGCACTTATATCGATTCTTTGATTTTTCATAGTTCTCCTCACTCTAAGTCTACGTTCGCAGATCCCCCATTTCTTCGACCGAACCGATTGCACCGCACTATCCCAGCGTATATGGAAGCTAACCATGACACTGTCAAAACTAAGCAACCACGCGGGTTGAAAGGCACATTAACAAACCCCCAAAAAATGTAAACGTCATGTTAAACCCTTGCCGGAGAGTCCGCTCATCCTTTAATCTGAGACAAATAAAAAAGCATGTTCTAGGCAACTAGAAGCACGAGGGACGTCAATGTTAGTAGGAAATTTTCAGTCGTATGTACCGCAGTACGGTGGCGGATTCGCCCCGATGGGCGGCGCGTCGCCTTACCAGGCAGGCCCGGCATTCGGAGCCTACGGTGGCGGCGGGATGCAGACGATGAACATGCTCTTCAGCCTGATGAGCAGCTTGGCCCAACTCTCCCAGGGTTGGGGTTCGTTCGGTGGAGGCGGCTTCGGCGGCTACGGACAACAACAGCCGTTCGGCGGATACGGCCAACAACAGCCTTACGACTACGCCAGCCAGCATTTCCCTAATCTCCAAAATTACAACCCCGGCACTTCCACCGGATACGGCGGCGGCGGCGGTGGTGGCGGAGGAGTGCCACTCCCCGTACCCAGCGACCCCCAAGAGTTCTCCTCTTACATCCAAGCGCAGATCGCCGGTGGAGCCCTCCAAGGAAACACCAGTGTCGCTCAGCGTGACGCCATCCCCGGTTCGCGATTCGGGACCGTACAAGATTCCACAATGTGGCAAGCTTCGCTAGCGCGAAACTACGCCTACCAGTTCGCGGCCCAGGCCGTGGGAGCCAATCCACTCTCCGCGCAAGGCCTGGCGCAGGGCCAGCAGGCGTTCAGCCAGATGAAGCCCGAAGCTCAACTTTTCATGCAGGTGGCGTCCGTCTTTAAGGGAGACCTCCTCGGCGGACCCGGCTTCTACGACAACCCCGGTCTGAAGCAATTGCTGCAGTCGAAAGGCCTGAATCAGTTTATCAACGACCCTCAGGTAGGAAAGACCGACGTTCAAACCATCGGAGCTATCACAGCCGCCATCAACTCCGGACAGTTGAGCCTAAACGACGTGATCAACAGCGGCACCATCAGCGACCTGGGCCGATACAACCAAGTTATCAACTACGTTTCTCAAGGCGGTTTCGCCAACGACCTCAGAAACTACGACTCCGTACCGCTTTTCTAAGCGTCTTGCCGGACAGAAAAAGCCCCGCTCACGGGGCTTTTTTTATTGGCAGGTAGTGGCCCGTTTACCTTAAAGTAGAGGGCCGATGCATCGGACCCTCCGGATATGCCTGATGGCTCTCCTCGCCCTTTGGGGAGAAGCGACCGCCCAACCCCGTCACGTCTATCTCACCTGGGAGCACGCCGACACGGCCCGCACGCAGACAATCGTGTTTCAAACACTCGACCGTGCCACCGACCCTCGGGTCGAGTTCCTTCCTCTTGGCCGGGCCGAATCGGTCACTATCGCCAGTAAGACGGGGATGTTTCGAGGCCACCCCAGACGTGTGCATTGGGTCACTCTCACCGGACTCGAACCGGCCACGACCTACAGATTTCGAGCCGGCGATACCCGGTATGGAATGTCGAAATGGCGAACTTTCAAGACTTTGCCGGCAGACAAGGGCCCCGTGAAGGTCATCACCGGCGGGGATATGTTCTCTAAAGAAGCCGCGGTAGAACTTCTCCGAGCGGGAGCCGAGCGTAAACCGGATGTCGGTCTGGTCGGAGGCGATATCGCTTATGCAGGAGGCGAATACCGCAATCTGCTTTACTGGGACCGATGGCTCGATAATTGGGACGAAAACCTGGTCCACAAGGACGGTCGAATGGTACCGATGATCTGCGCCATCGGCAACCACGAAGTTCAGGGGAGTTTTGGACAGCCCAAACACCGTGCTCCCTTCTACTTCGCCTTCTTTCCCCAGGGCGGCGAAGCGTACTTCACAAGACGTTTAGGCTCGGAGATGGACCTCGTCGTGCTAGACTCCGGTCACGTCAACTCTCACCGTTCCCAGGTTGGCTTCTTGGACGAAGCTTTGAGTCAGAGCAAATCTCCCTATCAGATCGCCCTCTATCACGTCCCGTGTTACCCTACCTATCGCTCCTACAACGAGCCCTATTCCCAAGCGGGAAGAGAGCATTGGGTTCCTATCTTCGACAAGCATAAGCTCCCCGTAGCGTTTGAAAACCACGAACACTGCTTCAAGAGAACTCATCCTTTGAGTGGTGGGAAGGTCGTGGAGAAAGAGGGGACCGTCTACCTGGGAGACGGCTGCTGGGGAATGGAAGCACGCGACATCAAGGGCAAGCGATGGTATCACGCCAAAGCCGAGTCCAGGCAACATGTTTGGCTCTTTCAGAACAGCAGCGAGGGGATACATTGTCAGGCCGTGGATACCGAGGGAGCGGTGTTCGACGAAGTCACCATATCCAGTCGCCGATGACAGATTCCGAGCCCCCGAAAGACCCCGATCAGACGATCGTCCACGCCTCCGTGGTGGAGCGAGTCTTGGACGAGGCGTCCATGGTGGTGGAGGTGAGGATAGCTCAGTTTCGCGCCGCGCTGGCGATTCTGTTGATCATTTTTACTCTTCAGTTCGAATGGCAAAGTGGAGTCAAGTCGAGCTTCACCACCGTGGGAGTAGCGGTCAGCCTGTTCGCTTTAGCCTTCTCCGTTTACGTCATTCTCACCAACAGGAAAACCCCTCCAACCTCGGTGGTGGCTCTGGCCATCTTTTCTATAGGGCTGGACGCCACTCTCATGGTCCTTCCGGTGAGTATCTATTTCACCACCCCCGAAGTACCGACCATCTTGCCCATGCATAGCGGCGCCCTACTCAACCAGCCCACCGTCTTCGCCATGTATCTGCTGGTGATAGCCTCGGGGCTGCGGTTTCGCCAAGTCGCGTTCCTGGGCATCGCCGTCAACAGCCTGGTCATCCTCTGCCTCATGCTGATGGAAGCGCTGAGTTCCCGACTTTTTGACGCCACCAACCCCCTGTCGATGCTAGCCATCAAACAGCACATCTTGCTCTTGATCTGCAGTGCGTTGCTGGCCTGGCTCATCTCCACCCACACCCGCGCCACGACTCAGAAGGCAGCCCAGGCCGCCTTGATGGCAACCACCGATGCGCTCACAGGAGCCTACAACCGTCACCATTTGAGAGAACGCTTGAATGAACTCTGCGCCCAGCCCGACCGTTCGATTCACCTTCTTATGGTGGATGCCGACCATTTCAAATCGATCAACGACACGATGGGGCATCTGATCGGAGATCGAGTCTTGATCGAAGTGGCGCGACGCCTCCAAGCGGCTTTGCGTCCCACCGATATGCTAGCCCGCTATGGAGGCGAAGAGTTTTGCGTGGTCCTACCGGATATCGACGATGTCGTTGCCCTGGCCATCGCGGAAAGACTCAGGAAAGCCATCGTGGCGACTGAGATGGAGGGGCGTCAGGTGACGGTGAGTGTCGGATTGTCCCGGCGAACCCCCGACGACAGCATCGCCGCATTGCTGGATCGAGCCGATCAGGCTCTCTATCGGGCCAAGGAAGGGGGGCGAAACCAGGTGCAGGCAGAATGGCCTGATAACTTCGACGGACCCGAAGCTTCAAAGAGAGAGGAAGAGAACGTATGAAGTGGAGTTGTGGATATCAACTGAGAATTCGCTCCGGACCCAACCGCGGCCTGACGTACATCGTCGACGCTCCGGTCTTGAAAATAGGACGATCGATCCGGCCGGGAGAGAGAGTTCCAGGCTGGATCAAGGTCAATGACGACACCGTCAGCAGGCTGCACTGCGAACTGTTCTGGCAGGACGACCGGCAGTGCTTTCGCTTACTCCACCGATCCACCACCAACTCCAGCTACGTCAACGGAGAAGAGGTGGAAGACGTCGAAGTCTTCGAGGGCGACCTGATCGAGGTGGGTGCCACTCACATCGAAGTCCAGAAAGCCGACCTTCGTTGGTCGAAAGCGACCACCAGTTCGATCGAGGAGTGGGGCAACCATCCGGCGATGGTGCCGATCCCGGACGAAATGGAGCCGACCACGGTGATGCGGAAGATCCCGGGAGCGACGGTGCCGGTATATTCTCCCGCCAATCGCAAGCTCTCCATCGGCCCCCAGGTATCTTTCGTGTTGGCAACCGACGATGGCCAGGAATTTGACCTCAGCGGAAGCAAAGTGCGTATCGGCTCCTCTCAAGCCCCACCGGAGCCGGAGCCAGTCGAAGGTGAGGCGCCCAGACCAAAGATAGTCTTTGACGTGGAGCACCAACTCGAGATGGAGGGGCTCAGCTACTACAATCTGATCCTGAAGTACGATGAGATTGTCCAGCACTACAAGATCGCCCGCATCGGCCCCAATCCGTTGCCGATAAGGATTTTCAGAAAACAAAGCGGCCTTATCTGGCAGACCGAACTGCCCGAAGGCGTGGAGTTGCCGTTGATGGAGGAAGACCGTTTGCAGCTCGGCTCGCTCCTGCTGGCCTACCAAAAGAAACAGGCGGTGGAGTCGTGAGTCGCGTCTTTCTGGTGACCGGGGCGTCTCGTGGCCTGGGTGAGTCGATCGTTCGACAGCTGCAGAGTCTCGGTCATAGAGTGCTGGCCTGCGCTCGCTCCGAAGAGCGCCTCAGGGAGCTTTGGGACGCCAAGCCCAATGTGGAGTGGACGACCTGCGACCTTTCCGATCTCAAAGAAGCGGACCGCCTCGTCAGTCTGGCGGTCGAGAAGTTCGGTCAGCTAGACGGTGTGGTGAACAACGCCGGCACCATCCAGCCGATCTTGCCTCTGGAGGACAGTCCCGCCGGCCAATGGGCCGAGGCTATCCACGTCAATCTGACCGCTCCCGCCCTCCTCATGCGTGCCGCCCTCCCCCATCTGCGACGGTCTCGAGGGCGTATCGTGAATATCAGCACGGGAGCCGCCGTGAAAGTGGTCCAGGGCTGGAGCGCCTACTGCGCTTCCAAGGCCGGACTGCTCCACCTGACCCAGGTGGCCGCCGCCGAGTGCCCCGAAGTCGCCTTCTTCTCCTTACGCCCGGGTGTGATCGATACCCAGATGCAGAACGAGATTCGCGAATCCTCAGGGATGACGGAGGCAGACCTGAGCAAGTTCAAAGACCTGAAGGCTTCGAGCGCTCTTGAGCCGCCGGAGGTACCCGCCCGTTCCGCGGTATGGCTCCTCCTCCACGGCCCTCTCGATCGCTCCGGAGAGTTCATTCAATACACCGACGAGCAGGTCAAGGCCGGAGCCGACGAAATCTTCGCCACCAAATAGGGTGTGCGGAGAAGGGAGTCCACCCCGGGAGGCGAACGGGGCTCTGCGAGCTTAGGATGTGGTCCACATCCTTAAACCCGGGTCATCTGGGGTAAACGGTATTTACAAAATCAGGAGACAGAAACGATGTCAGAATACGTAGAAACGAACTCCGCAAAGCTGCTCTTGCCGGTTGTCATAATCGGAATGCTCTGCCTGATGATGATCATGTACTTCTTCGGTGGCAACGCCGGGATAGCTGAGTATCAGGATCACGGCGCAGTGACAGCGACCGGCGGACACTAGCCTCCTCGGCCGTCAGGCCAAGGCAAAATTCGCAGAGTTAAATAAAAGGGGCCGCTAGCGGCCCCTTTTCGTTTTCACATTGTCGAAGGGTCGAGAGCTCAATAGGTCTTCACCACCTCGATCGGGAGGACGGGGCTCAACTCGTAAAGGTCCGGTCGTCTGTCAAACAAGGGACGAACATTTCCCATCTCTCTCTGCAGCGCCAGTGTGTTGAGATCCAGGTCGGTCACCACAACGGTCTCCGTATTCGGGTCGGCGATAGCCGCCACCGCCTGAGGCGGAAAGGAGAAATCCGAAGGGGTGAAGATGGCCGAGCGGCCGTAGTTCAACAGATAGTTGGTGCCCGGCAGATTTCCCACGTTGCCGGCCGTCACCACGTAGATATAGTTTTCGACGGCCCGCGCTTGCGCCGTATAGCGGACTCGATAGTATCCCCTTTGCTCGTCTGTGGAATAGGGGCAGAAAATCACTTCCACTCCGGCCAGAGTCATCAGTCTGGCTAGCTCTGGAAACTCGATGTCATAGCAAATCAAGATTCCCACCCGACCAAACGGCGTTTCGAAGATCTTCAGCTTCTCGCCCGGAGTGATGCACCAGTCTTCCCGCTCGGCGGGAGTCATGTGGAGCTTATCCTGGGTGTAGACCTCCCCGTTAGGCGTACAGAAGAAGCTCACGTTGTAAAGCAATCCGTTTCTTCTCAACGGAGTCGATCCACCCACCACGTAGAGCTTGTGCTCGGAAGCCTCCTTCACAAGAAGGTCGCGGATTCTATCGCCCATGTCGGCCAGCTCGTCGACCGTCCTCTGCTCGTCCCAGTCCGGAGACATCAGAGAGAACAGCTGCGCCGTGAAGTATTCGGGTAGTACCAAAAAGTGGGAGTGATAAGTGTGGGCCGTATCCACGAAAAACGCCACTGTTTCGGCGAACTCTTCGAATCTTGAAATCGGTCGAAAAAAGTACTGAGCCGCGCAAACCCGAAGCGTCCGGCTCGATCGATTCAGTGGGGAAACGGCAATGGCCCTTCGGGCCGGGTCGAAGTCGGGGTTCTCCATTTCCAGGAGAGTCGCGTAATTCAGACTGGCATCATCACTCATAAAGTCGAGCAGGACGCGCTTGACACAGTAGCCGTTCTTCAGGTGAGCGTTCAAGCCGGGGTCTTTCAGCTTACCTGAGACCACCTTTTTGACGTACTGCTTGGCGTCCATTTTTCCGGCGTGGTCTTTGTAGCCGGTCAGGCGGCCGTAGGCCATCATGCGGGGGAGGTTATGGGCTACCAACAGCTTCTTACGCTCTTTGTAGAGAAGCGTCGCGATGCCCTGGCCGCGATAGTCGGGATGGACCGCGATGTCGGCCCCGTAGAGAGTGTCTCCGTGGTAGTCGTGGGTGGAAAAAGTTGAAGAGCCGGTGATCTCTCGAAATTTGTAAGGGTGGACGGTATCGTCCAGGCAGACGATGAGACAGGTCGCGTAGGCGATCGGCTCGCCCTCGTACTCCACCAAAAACAATCCATCGGGAAAGGCCGAAAACTGCATCTCATACAGACGTTCGTCATCCAGCATCTTCACCGGAGTGTCTTTATAGCAAAGGTGATGAAGCTCGACCAACTTCGGAATGTCTTCCTCTCTCCAGTTGCGCACGACCAACTTATCGGGGTCGACAGTCTTCGGCTTGGTCTTTTTCGCGTTCGTTTTCTTCGCGTTCGATTTTTTCTTGGAATCTTTAGTTGCCATTAATACTGCCTTTCTTACCGAACCCGTTCATGACCTTGGGTCGACGCACGGTAGTTTCGAAAGGGAACAACCCGCATGATGAGAAGTCAAAAACGTGAGCATGCCACGCAACAATCTTTATCTCGTTGGATTCATGGGCACCGGCAAAACCACCATAGGTCGGGAGTTGGCCAAGGCCATGGGGCGAAAGTTCCTGGACACCGACCACGTGCTGGAGAAACGGTTCGGGAAATCGGTCAATGAGATTTTCGCCGAAGATGGTGAAGCCGCTTTTCGGGAGGCCGAGCAAGCTCTCTCACTGGAACTCGCCGAGACCGAAAACAAGGTCATCGGGACAGGCGGCGGCACCATTATGGACCCGGTGAGCCTGGAGGCTTTTGAGAAGAGCGGTCTTCTGCTTCGTCTCTATACTCGCCAGACAAACCTGATCGGGCGGCTCAAACGAACTTCCAAACGCCCGCTGCTGGCCGGAGAGACCGAAGAAGAGGTAGAGGCCAAAATCAAGAAGCTACTAGCCGAGCGAGAAGAGGTCTACGGCAAGATCAACCTTCGCCTGGAGACCACCGACCTGACACCCATGATCGCAGCCAAGAAAGTCCACGAATTCTTGCGCTCTCGCCCGGAACTCTTCACCGAAACCCTGAAAACAAGAATCGAGCTAAGATAGGCGCTTTCGAGCCGCCTTCATCATTTCGTCAAAGGGTATCTCCGAGAGAGGGCGCTCCGTCCAAAGAGCCAGGCTTTCAGCGGCCTGACCGCAGAGCATTCCCAAGCCGTCCTGGACTTCACCACCGAGAGCGAGGACATGGGTCATCAGTCGGGTTTGACGACCGTAGATCAACTCGGAAAGAAAGCAGCCTTCAGGCCAAAGCTCGGGCAGAGGTACGGGAGAGCCGCCGTCCTTCAAACCGACAGAGGTCGTCTGCACCACCAGAGTGTCCGGCTTCAGGTGCTGGACAAAGCTATCCAACCCGTCGATTTTCACGACCCCGGCGGAGGACAACTCATCCCGCAGTCGATGAGCTTTGGCGGCGGTCCGGTTAAGCAAAACCAGCTCGCTCAATCCGTTGTCCATCAAAGTGTGGCAGATAGCGCGAGAGGCGCCTCCCGCACCGATAACAACAGCCTTTTCGAACCGGCCGGCGAATCGGCGAACCAAAGCATCCCACCATCCCACACCGTCGGTGTTATCGCCAAAGACCTCGTCATCTTGAAATTTGAGAGTATTCACGGCCTTCATTTTCTGAGCTCGTTCAGAGAGAGCGTCGCAAAGTTCGTAAGCGCGAATCTTGTGGGGAACGGTCACGTTGGCGCCCACCGCGCCCAGAGCGGGAAGAGTCCGAACCACTCGACCGAAATCTTCGTCAGTCACTCTGGCGGCAAGATAGACGAGCTTATCTCCCATGAACTTGAGAGCCGTATTCTGTATCAGCGGGCTCATACTGTGGCTCACCGGGTCTCCCAGCAGCCAGAGTGTTCTTAAGTCGGCCCTGTCAATCAAGAATGAGTCGCTCGCCGGGGTAAAAGTCCCAAAACTCAGGGAACGAGATTGAGGCCCACCCCGCATTCAGGAGGTTCGTATTCCCTTCGGCCGTCAGGGCTGCCACCGCCAAGCTCATTTCCAATCGATGATCGTGATGGCACTCCACCGCAGCCCCGTTGAGCTGAGTCGGCCCGTACACAGTGAAGCCGTCCGGGGCCTCGGTGATGCGCGCCCCCATCTTGGAAAGCTCATTGACCACGCACCTGATGCGGTCACTCTCCTTGACTCGAAGCTCCTCGGCTCCTTGAACCACCGTGTGACCTTCGGCCGCCGTGGCTACCACGGCCAGCAAAGGAAACTCGTCTATCGCCGGAGGCACCTCCTCCGGCTCCACCGTCGTGCCTATCAAGCGCGAACTTTCCGCCGTGATGGTGCCTACCGGCTCGCCCATCCTCGTTTCGGTCTGAGTCATCTCGATCTTGGCCCCCATCCGCTGCAGGATGGTGAAAAAACCCGTTCTGGTGGGATTCAGGCAAACTCCGTCGATCTTCACTCTGGTGCCGGTGCCGAGCACCGCGGCGGCCACTAGGAAGGCAGCCGAAGACGGGTCACCGGGAACAGTAAACTCGAACCCTTCGAACCGATGGGGTCCGGCCGGTAGGTGAACCTTGAGATCGTCAGTCCCGATCGGCACACCCAGCCCACGCAGCATGTTTTCGGTGTGATCCCGGGTGTATCCGAGCTCTTCCAACTCCACTTCCACGCCGGCAGCCAAGGCGGCCAGGATTATGGAAGACTTCACCTGTGCGGAAGCGACCTCCGGCTTGCCTCGAAAGGCGGAAAGACCTCCCCCTTTAACGACAAGCGGACAGAGAGTGTCGTTGCGCCGCGCCCACAGGCGGCCGCCCATCTGGGTGAGAGGACGGATGATTCGACCCTGAGGTCGCTTTCTCAGAGACTCGTCGCCGTCCATAATGAAGAGCCCGGAGCAGCCGGCCAGGAGTCCGGCCATAAGCCTGATCGTGGTGCCGGAGTTTCCACAATCCAGGACAGCTTCGGGCTCCTTGGGACCGGAATCTCCCCAACCGGAGACCGTCACGACTTCCTCTCTGCCGGTCTCGATACGGCTTCCCAATTGACCCAGGACCGAGCCTGTACTGGCCACGTCGGCGCCTTTCGACAACCCCTTGATTCGGCTGGGTGAAGAAGCCATGCTGGCGAGAATCAGGCTACGATGACTGAGACTCTTGTCGCCGGTGAGGGAGCTACTGTATTTCCAGTTTTCAGCTCCGCTGAGGCGAACCCTCAAGACAGAATTCCCACGTCTCTCAAGACCGTTTCCACCTGCTGCTCCTGCTCTTTGGTGGCCTTGCCGAGAGGCAGCCGGACGCCACCCGCCGGACGGCCCAACAGCTTCAGCGCGTGCTTCACGGGCACCGGGTTGCAGGTAATGAAGAGAACCTCAAAGAGAGGAAACAGGCGCTGATGAAGGGCGGCGGCCTCCTCCACCTTTCCAGCGAAAAACGCTTCTACCATCTGCTTGATCTGAGGCCCGGCCACATGACCTGCCACCGAGACCACACCCTGACCTCCAACCGCTAGCTGGGGCAGAGTCTGGCTATCATCGCCGCTGTAAGTCTCAAGTTTCGCAGCACCTCCCGCTAAGCGGCTCTCCAGCCGACTGACCGGATCGATCGGCAGACTCTGCTTAACAGCGGCCATCCTGGGGAGTTCAGCCAACTCCTGTAGGACAGGCACCGGAATCTCAATACCCGTCCTACTGGGAATGTTGTAAAGCATGATGGGAATGTCGGTGGCGTCGTGGACGGTTTTGAAGTGTTCCAGCAATCCCGGAGCGTTGGGCTTGTTGTAGTACGGTGCCACCAGCAGAAGCGCGTCGGCGCCGGCCTCCTGGGCTTTTCGAGACAGTTCGATCGTGCTTCGAGTACAGTAGGAACCCGTGCCCGCGATCACAGGCACGTCGGTGGCTGCTTTCACCGCCTTCCACAGGTCGACTTTCTCCTCGCTTGAGAGAGTGGGAGCTTCCCCCGTGGTACCGCAGATGACAAGCGCGTCGTTGCCGTCATCCACCAATTGGCGAGCAAGCGTTGCCGCCCCGTCGAAGTCGATATCGCCGTTATCCTTAAACGGCGTTACCATCGCGGTTAAGAGTCTTCCAAATCGGCCGCCCATATCTGAATCCTTCCAGAACGTTGTTGTGAGCGCCGTTCGCAGTACGGGGGCCGCATTCCCTCCGAACGGAAGTACCGATTAGTAGCAGTTTTTCGATCCTCTCTCTCGGTCGGTTGAGCCCGGGGAGAGCCATGGAGGGTATCTTTCGGACGACGGAAAGAGACGTGCATGAAATGCGTACTGACCTTTTTGCTTTGCTTCATGACCCTCTTGCCCGCCCTCGCCCAGGACCTCCCGGTTCTGACACCCGACGGCCTCGAAGAGTTTAAACTCGGTGCCGCCCCTCCCGAACAATCGACGTTCGACGGCTTGACCGCCCAGAGGGTCGAAACGACGGAATGGCAAGAAGGTGAGGAGTACAGAATCACCCTTCTCAAGTTCTATCTCAACGGACACTATCTGGGCAAAGGACGATTGGAAGAGGGGAAGCTGGCCGAGGTCATCGTGGTGGACCCGAAGGTCAGATACGAGGGGGGATTCGCCGTAGGCAGTTCATGGGATGAAATCCAGCGAGTCTTTCCCGGGCCTCAACTGCACTACACCTATGTCACGGATCGGCTCTTCGCAGACAGTGAATACCAGGACGGAGTGCAGGTCAACTTCTCCAAAGACGACTACGTGGGTTCGGAAGAACTCCGCTGGGAGTTTCAGAATCTCAAAGAAGATGCTCTCAAACCCGAGGCCAGAGCTACTTCTATCCGAGTCTACCAACCCTAATCTTCATCCTCCCACGAAGGCTCGGCACAGGTCAGCCCGTAGGCAAAAAAATCGCCCTCGGAGTCGAAGTAAGCAGAACGTGTATGCTCCGGGTCCCAAGCTACGTCAAACTCCAGTGACCAGAGATAGGGACCGCTTTCTGATCTGGCCACTCCGGCTAACGTCCAGTGACTATCGAAGGCCGTGGGGTCCGAAATATCCTCTGCAATTTCAGCTACCAACTCCTCTTCCGGGGTTCCCTCGTACGCCTCCTCGATATCCAAAAACTCTTGAATAGCCGAATTTCGAGCCTCCACGACCTTGTTCTCGAGAGTCTTCCAGAAGGCAAGAAGCTCCTCGCACTCCTGAGTGGTGGGACCCGTCTTTTTCCCTGGAATATGGAAACGGACTGCCGGCCCCTCATTCCGGTAGTGAGGCAAGGTCCCCGACCAGCTTCCCCAGTCGTAAGTCAAACGACCCAGCTCGGGATGGTCCACTTTTTTCCGGCTTTTTTCGTAGATAAAAGCCACACCACACAACAACGCGAAGCCGCCCACCCCCACGGAGAGAAGCCAGGTGATCGCTTCCGGTGATCGAGTCCTCATCTCAGCTTCGCCCGTCCAGATGGCCCTTTACCACCGCCTGC
>Ga0208701_100097_pt1 | contig 41425 bp, 40 predicted proteins | sample DeeseametaMP1482_FD_184188 | JGI IMG/M metagenome (GOLD analysis project Ga0208701, IMG submission 184188) | Marine microbial communities from the Deep Pacific Ocean - MP1482 (SPAdes) | ecosystem: Environmental > Aquatic > Marine > Oceanic | place: South of Fiji, South Pacific Ocean | collected... | reverse complement strand
CCAACACGGCTACAACCTGGAAGACGTCAGGCGTCGAGAGCGAGCGATCTGGCTCGACTACTGGCTGGGTTGGAAAGGGAAGGAAACGGATTCGCATTGGGCTCGAGCGGTCGGGTTCTCTGAGTCGGTGGCCTAGGCGTCCAGCGTAGTAATGGATTCGTGAAGACACACCTCCGGCTCTCCCGGGTCACCCATTAAGCCGCACGGCCAACCTGGTCGGCTTCAACCGGTTCTGCGCGGTCCAACCAGATCAACTTCCCGCCGAAATAGCTTAGTCCAACCGAACCTGCTCTTCAAACACCCGCTTAAGCGACAACTCTCCAGCTAACTTGAAGAACTCTTCTTTGGCCTCCCGAAACTGTTCGCGGACTTTTTCGAGCTCTTCTTTGCCCTCGGCGATTTTGGTTTCCTCGGCGTCGAGTTGGGAAACGTAGCGGGAGCGAAGGCGTTTCTCTTCCTCGGTGTTTCCCAAGCTTTTCAGGTTTTCCCGGAGACGGGCTTGTCCGTTGCTCAGAGCTTTGACCTGGGAATCGATTTCGGTCTGACGTTCACCGAGCTTTTTCATTTTGTCGGCGTTCTCTTTGAGCTTTTCCAGTACCGGGGGCTTCTCACGGTGGCCGACGACTCCGTCAATCAAGACCAGAATGTGATCGGGGTTAGTGTGGGTGAAGACGTTCCGATCGGTCAACATGGTTTTCTCCGTCAGGGAGAGACTTTCGGTCCCACGAGCCGGCAGTTCGAGCGAAAAGCGCCAGAAGTTCCGCGATTCGTTGTCCGGCTTGGGTGAATTCACTAGCTCGGCCTTCGAAATGGGGTGCTCGATCACCACAGTCTTCGCCCGGTCGCCCTTGTTGACGAGTCGATAGCTCGTGCTGGCGTAATAGGCTCTTTCCTGGGTCCAAACCCCCCGAAGAATAGACTGGGCCACCAGAGCGTCGTGCTGCTCCCGATCGACCTTGACTTCCACCTCGAGCGCCACGGCATACGGTAGCATTCTCTCTTCCTCAGGAGCGAGGGTATCCATCATCGCCTCACCGGCATAGATCTCGCCCTCGTAAACTGTGACCGGGCCTCCCTCCAGGGTCAGGCCGGTGGTGTTTTTGAAGTCCACCACGGAGTAGGGGTTTTCCGCTCGTTGAGCCTCGTTATAGAGAAGCTTTTTGCCGCCCTCGAACTCGTCGGCGACAATCGGCACTAGAGCGGATTGATTGCGCAAAACGGTGACCGGACGGTCTATTCTATACTCGAACAGCTGCCCTGTTTTCTGCGTGATGGTCTCCACTTTAGCCGCGCTTTTGTCCACCGACGTGGCCCGCCCGCCGAACGCCATCTTCCTCATCGGCGCGGGAGGTGGCGCGGACTCTGCAACGGGCATGTCCATCGCCAAGTCGGACATAAAGAGGTCTTCGCCGCCACCTCCACCGGCATCGTCAAAAAGCGCCCCTTCGGTCATGACGGGACCGGCGGAACTCTCCGTCTCCACTTCGACTTCTCGGCGGGCCAAATAGCGTGGAGAATAGAGATCGTGCCGAAAACTGATAGGAAGCCCGCTCACCAGGGAAAGTTCGACGTCTTTCCAGTCCTCGTCTTGAGGGTTGTCCACGAGCGCCCAACCTTGCAGAAAGGCTTTGGAATCGTCCTCACCCGATAGCGCCACCCGATAGGACGTCTTCCACACCGGGCACTCCACCACGTAGCTGATACTGAGGGTGCGCTCTCCTTCTCCCCGGCTGAAGACCTTCAGCGCTTTAGCATCTCGCTTCTTGGCCGAGAACACGGTAGCAAAGAGGAAGTGCATGTCGTTTTGCAGCTCCTCGTCTCGGAAGGCAACGCTGGTCACTTCGTCCAGGTCGAAGGTCTGCAGACGACCTTTCTCGTCGAACAGTGTGAGAAGCTCGCGCGAGCAGATCGTGTCCCGGTAGGACGACATGCGCGTATCCACCCCGACAACCTGTCCTTCTACAGTGCGAGAGCCCACGGAGACGGCCACTTCGGCGCCTCTCAGAGAAGCTAACAAGGGTACCGACCCTCCTTCGGAGGGGATGTTCAAGGAGATATCGGAAAGCAACTTTGAGATCGGCTTCTTATTGTCGTAGGAAACCGAACTGACCGAGCCGCCACCACTATCGTAGACGGTGAGCGATTTCAGCACATCGTTCATTTCCTCGGCGCGAAAGGCCAGGCGTACTTCGCCGTCACCGGAAATCTCGGCCCGGCGTTCGAAGTGGCCGACTCCGTGCTTGTAAAGCACGACTCGTTTAATTTTGGACATAGAATGAACCCTCCTCGCGTGGGCTTTCATTCTTGAAATCCCAGTGCCTGCAGAATCCTGAGACCGAACTCGAGCCTCAAAGGAAAGACGGACTTGTCGAGGTACAGGCGGGGATGATGAAACGGATTTTACTTATTGGCATCATGGCCGTCCTGGCGGGCTGTGGTGGAACGAGCTTCGTCCCCAATCCGGCTCAAGCGCAAGCCCAGATTCGACCGATTCTCGTCGTGGGCACCTTCCCCGATGAAACGGCTTTTCTGGAGTCTCAGATGGTGGTGGAGAGGGAGCTCTCCATTCAGAATCGACGGGTGTTGGAGGGCATACTCGGAGGCAAGTCGGTGGTCCTGGCCGTGGTGGGTGTGGGATCCGTGAATTCTTCTTCGGGTGTCTCGCTTCTCATCGAGAGGTACCAACCTACGGCGGTCTTGCTGAACGGAGTCGCCGGCGGTTTGGAAGAAGCATTGCCGGGCGATGTGGTCATCGGCACCCGTCTTCTCCACTACGGATTCGCGCAGCTCACCGACGACGGGTATAGTCCGTGGCCGACCTACCAGCCTGACTACGTCACGAAGAATCCGCTTTACTTCACTCCCGATCAAGGTCTGCTCCGTCTTGCCCGTGAGGCCGGGCAACAGCTTCAGCTACCGCCGATCACAATCGAAGGTCAAACTCGGATCCCCAAGGTCATCGAAGGTTCTATCTCTTCGGAAGACGTCTTCAGCGAAGTGCTCCTAAGAAACCAGGAGATAGCCCGGGACTACGGGGTCAACACGTTTGAAGAAGAGGGAGCACCGGTCGCCCAGACTTGCTATCAACTCGGAATCCCCTTTCTGGTGATTCGCGGGATCAGTAATCGGGCGGAGCAAGACGGGTTCGAGACTTTCGAGCAACTCTCCCTGGTAGCGGCTGAAGCCGCCAATCGGTTAGTTCTTGAGATCATAGAGAGCCTTTAACAGTGATAAGCCAGGGGGCTGGCTAGGCTCTACAGGTAGATCGCCGAGAGACGTGAATCGGACCAAATGTCACTGAAGAAGCTGCTCTGGCGAGTCTCGTTGCTACTCCTCTTGACCGGCGTCCTAGGAGCCCAGACTCCCGCTCTCGACGCTCTGAACGGAGGGCGTTACGAGGAGGCTCTGAGACTCTATCAGTTACAAGTTGCGGAATCTCCTGAGTCTGTGGAAGCGCTGCTCGGCGTGTCCCAGGCGCTCTCCGGTTTGGAGCGCTATGAAGAGGCGCTTGAGTGGGCGGAGAAGTCGTACGCGCGGGACCCCGACTCGGTGGGTGTGCTCTCCCAGAGAGCGGCCGTGCTCAGTCGACTGACCCGCCGTGAGGAAGCTCTAGCCGATCTCGATAGAGCACTGAGAATAGCGCCGGACGCGGCCTACTTACACGTGGCTCGCGGCTACTTACTGGCCGAGTTGGAGAGATTCCCTCTGTCCGTTCAGGCTCACAGCCAGGCTCTGCTTCTGGATCCGAGCCTGGATCTGGCTTATGCCGGGCGAGCTTACTCCCGCGCACAGACGGGAGAGATCGAGGAAGCTTTCGCTGACGTAGAGCAGGCGCTGGAGCGCAACCCGAATCTGGTGCCCGCAGTCCACACCTACGCCGACCTTTTGTTTCGAAGAGCCCGTTTCGAAGAGTCGAAAACGGCCTTCGACCGGGCCATCAAATTAGACCCGAACGACGCCTTCTTGTGGGCCGGACGGGGTGGTGTGGAAGCTGCCTTAGACGATCGGGACTCGGCCTTGGACGATTACAACCAGGCCATAGTCCTGGACCCGGACCAACCCGCCTTCTACAGCTCTCGTGGAAACTTGTTGGCCAGCCTGGATCGACCTCAGGACGGGCTTCGAGACCACAACCGAGCAGTGGAATTAGGGGGCAGTTCTATCGACCCCCTGGTGGAACGCGGCCAGTACTACCTGGACTGGATGGAGATGCCGGAGGAGGCGATCGAGGACTTCGACAGAGCCGTGTCGATCGCCGACGACCCCCAGGCTTACCTCGGCCGGGGTGAAGCGTACCTGGAGCTGGAACGCCCGAGACTAGCTCTTCCCGACATCAATCGAGCCATCGAACTCGCGCCCTCCGTGCTCTATGCCTTTGTGGCTCGAGCCCAGGCCTACGAGCAAATGAGCGAAATGGTGAAGGCCGAGCAGGAGTACCGAGAGTTGCTCGGGCGAGCGCCCAATTTCGCACCCGCCCACCTGGGCTTAGGGTACCTACATCTGGCCCGAAACGAGTTGGTCCCGGCCAGGGAGCGATTCGATCTGACTTTCCGCTACGCCCACGAGCCGGACATTTTGTGGGAGGCGCAAAGAGCTCTGGCTAGCCTCCTATTTGTGGAGGAGGTCGAGGAATATCCTAGGGTGGACGTGGATCTCGACTACCAGGTGGCCTCCGACCCGGTGCTGATGTCTCCGGAATTGTCGGCCTACGATCTTTTGGGTCTGGACATCGGCGAACTCGGTGATATCCCGGTGGCGCTCGAAGAACTTTAAGAAAAGGGATTCAGAAAACTAACCGCCTCGGCGATGTTGCGGGTGGCCCAACGGATCCCGGAGAGCATCTTCCGCAAGACCGGCGTGCTGTCAGGTCTTTCGGTGTGGCCGTAGAGTCGCTGATGGTCGGCGAACTCGTTGGGGAAGAATTCACTCTTGGCTCTTACGGTAGCGACGTCTTTTTGCCACTCTCCGGACTCTTGCTTTACATCGATCGTGTAGAGCGCGTCGCCGGGCTTGATGCGGCGACCGATTTCGTAGAGGAGATCCATCGACTGGTAAATCGCCATTTGGGCCTCTTTGGACGGAACCAAAAACTCGAGACGCGCACCGGCTTCCGTTTGCTCGGCCACTCGAGCCTTTAAGTCTTGGTCCTTTCCCTCGGTATCCGAGATTTGAAGGGTGAGCGAGTGGCCCGCTTCAAGCCCCGCTTCGGTTGGGATCAGCGCTTCCGAGAGCGCGAGATCGAGGATGGAAAGCTGTTTTCCGTTGTGCTCGCAGCGCAGGTGTGAAAACTCCTCACGGACCGCGTCGCCGCCGATTCCGTCGATGTTCTGTGATTCCAGCGGGGCCAGCCTGTGCAGCGAAAGCTTGGGATTGGGGACCAGTCTCACCTCGGCCGGAATGCTCGCCTTCTCGTTGAAGCTCCCTTCCTGGTCGTAGCGAAAGAGGTGGTTCCCCGGTCGGACGCCACTCTCGGCGGCGGCTTTAAATCCGTGGTCCAGAATCTTGAAGAGGGTCGGGGTCTCTTCGTCCGGGATGGCCACGGTGGAGAGTGGCTTGGCGAAGAAATCGAGATCGTTGAGTTGAGGACCGGGTCCGCTCAGCATAAGAAGATTGGCCGACTCGATACCTTGCTCGTTCGGGCTGAGAGGAATTCCCAGGGCTCCACCCACTACGTTGGTGTCCTGGCCGGCTCCCAAAGAGAGTCGAAGATCGCCCCTTCCACCCTTAGCTAGAATCCCGTGGGTGAAGCGTTTCGCCGGATCGGGGTTGGGCTCAATGGCGACCTCGCCCCACGAACCTCGTCCGTGCATGTTCTTTTCTCGAGGTCGAGCGGCGGCGGTTTGAGCGCCCGCCTCAAAGGGCCAACGCATGCCGATCGGGTCCAGGATCAGCTGGGGGTCGGCGGTGATGCCGTAGCGGCCCAGAGGGTCAAGTTTTCCGGTTCGTCGACTGGCGTGGGCGTAGTGGCTGATGGAGGCCATCTTGTCTACCCCACTGAGTTGCTTGAACTCAGGGAAGAGGGGATGAACGGCCTCCTGGGGCCACTGGTTGCCGGGCTCCACGAATTCGCCCTTGGGTCCCATCGGGGTCAACCCCAGTTCCGCCCGTTTCACTCTCGGAAGTTCATAACTCTTGTGGGGAAGGAGGTTGTCTCGAGCGACTTTGCCTGCGGTGGGGATGCGAACCTGGCCGTCGATGATCGGCATGGACGGGCCGAATTCCACGGTGTCGGTGGGAGCGCCCGCCGCGGCCGAGGGTTTCTCAAGTTGCTGTTGGGCTTGGAGTCTAGCCAAATAAGGACAGCCCGTATGTTGGGGACCGATCTGCATGTTCTGAACTATAGACCGGTAGCATCACATACCCGTTAAATCGACTACGACTTGATGAATTGCCCGTTCGGATCGCGCAGAAAGTAGTTGATGGTGTCGGTGGCGGTGTCGTGGACCAAATGCTCCACAACCGCTTCGTTGCGACGAAACTGCCGAGAGTAGTGGACGCGGTCCCCGTCTTGGCGGCGGGCAAGTGTTCTGTCATTTTCTGATTCGGGCACAATATCGGCTTGCAGTTGGAGCGACTGTGGCGCCTCTTTCGAGCCCTCGAAGGAAGCTACGCCGGTAACTTTCCCTCGACCGAGATTACCGCCCATGTACAGCTTTCGATAGTTCATCGCGACTCCGTTAGGAGAGGCGTCAAGGTCGTAGCCGTCGTCGTTGGTCTTCACCATCTGGGTTGCGAGTTCGTCGGCTTCTTGTTTGAGGTCGAGGGCTTTCACGTAGTCATTGGTCTGTTGGCGTCCTTGGGGACGAGCGTTTCTGAGCGGAAAGTTTCTAGGTAGCATTTATGGTTTCTCCTGTCTGGGGCTAATCCTAAGCAGCCAGCCTTTCGCAATCTTGAAAAGACGGTCACGGGCGAGTCGCGACGTCGAAGATTTCGGGCAGAACTTGATCCAGGTCATAGGTTCGGGTGCCCGAGCTGCTTAGACTGATTCTATGGAAAAGACCGATAGCAAACTGGCCCAGTTGCGCGACGAGCTGAGACTTCAGGCCCATCTCTTCAAGGCCGAACTTCTCGACGAATGGCATCGGCTGGAGAAAAAGTGGCACACGCTCACCAACGAGATCGACCGTCTGGCCGAGTCCACCGACGACAGCGATGAGAATTTGGACCGGTTCGCTCGCGGGTTGATGGAAGAACTCGAAGCGAGTTACGACCAACTGCGAGAGGCGTTGAACGACCCCTTAGGATTTGGTCCGAAATAACTTCCCGAGAGCGAAGCGTTCCGAAGGACATTCGAATGGCGATCCACCGGGTACCCCTTGGGTGCTGAGGGCGTCGCTCCGTCTTTATTTGGGCCCGCACCCAGGGGGTACCCGCCGCAGCCGAATCGACGCCCACAGGCGGGCGCCTCGGCACCCGAGACCAGAAAGTTATTCCGGACCAAATCCTGGCCTGAACCTGTGGGCCCCTGAGAAGGAGTCTCCTTGGCCTTGAGAAACTGGGAAGCCACGAGTTGAGGAGAGTGTGTGTCATGGCGGAAAAATTTTGCAAAGTGATATTGGCCGTGGGGGCCAGCTTGATATTGTCGGGATGTCCGGCGGATTCCGGTCCGGGACACACTCCCGCACCCACCCCTATGCAGACTGCGATCCAGACCCCCGAGCCTATAGAGACACCCATGGAGACGGCTACCCCCGATGGTACGGCCACTCCTGACGGTACGGCTACACCCGACGGGACAGCGACGCCGAGCGCCGATGGTACGCCCAGCGCCGGCACGACTCCGGGGGCGGAGATTAGTCATTCTCTTAGTCCTCTACCCGGTGCGGAAGCGCCCAAAATTACTCAGAAGAAGACAGTCAAGTTTCGCACAACCGATGGGGAAGTGGTCATGGAGATCTATCCGGAGGCCGCTCCCAACGCGGCCCAGCGCTTCATCGAACTCGTAGAGTCAGGCTTCTACGACGATACTCCGGTTTCTCGAGTCGTTCCGGGGTTCGTTGCTCAGTTCGGAGTCAACTGGAGAGACCCCCACAAAGCCTACAAAGAGAAGAATTTCGACGACGATCCCACCTATTTCCAACTGGAAAAAGGAACCCTGGCTTTCGCCAAAGCCGGACCGAATACAAACTCCACTCAGGTCTTCATTAACTACCGCACCAACAACCAGTTGGCGGACCCCAGCATGAACTTTACCGTTTTCGGCAAAGTTGTCGAAGGAATGGACATCGTAGACAGCTTTGCTCAAGTGGGCGATCCTCAAGGAGGCCTGGATCAAGGTCGCCTATGGGCCGACGGAGCAGCCTATATCGAGTCATTGGACGAAAAACCGACCATGATCGAGAAGGCCACGGTTGTGCAGTAGTGCCATATCTTCTGGGTAGTGAACTGGGTTTTCCCAAGAATTACTACAACCAGGAGGCCTTGCTCGAAGCTCTGATCGAACTGTGGGGCGACTCCTTGTTCAACCCCGATCGTTTGCGGGCTTTCTTTCAAAACATGAACGTGGATGGGCGCTATCTGGCCTTGCCCAAGGAGCGCTACGCGGAAGTGCGCGACTTCGGCAGCAGAAATCTGGCCTTTCGAGAAGTCGCCCTGGAGCTGCTCGAAGGAGTCGTTTCGCGACTCGCATCCCAAACGGAGATCGCGGCTGAGGAGGTCGATGTCTTGCTCTCCACCACGGTGACGGGACTAGCGGTGCCGACCCTGGAGGCCCGGTTGATGAATCGAATCCCTTTCAGCCCCTCGGCTCGTCGGGTCCCTCTTTTCGGACTGGGTTGTTTGGCCGGTGCGGCCGGAGTGGCCAGGTTGAGCGACATGTTGCGAGGTTCGGCCGATATCGGGCTTCTTCTGGCGGTCGAACTGTGCTCTCTCACTCTTCAACTTCAAGATATTTCGATAGCAAATCTGGTGGCCACCGGTCTCTTCGGTGACGGTGCCGCGGCAGTGTTGATGGTGGGCGATCGCAACCCTATGGCGGCGGAGGCGGTGAGAAGCGGAAAAGGTTGTAAGATCGTGGCCACACGCTCCGCCTTTTTTCCGGACTCCGAGGATGTCATGGGCTGGGAGTTCGACCACAACGGGTTTCAGATCGTGTTGAACAATAAGGTGCCCCAATATGCCACCGGAGTCGTCTCCGATGCCGTCCGCACCTTTCTTGGTGACCACGGGCTGGAGCCTCGGGATATCGCTCACTGGCTCGCTCATCCCGGGGGTCCCAAGGTCATGGACGCGCTGGAGGAGGGCCTCGGTGTGCCGGGTGCCCTGGAGCGCTCTCGCACCTCGCTTGCCGCTCTGGGAAACCTCTCCTCGGTATCCGTTCTTGCCATCCTTGATGAAGTCTTGAAGTCGGGCCTTCCCAAGCCGGGAGACTGGGGAGTCTTAATGGCGATGGGACCGGCTTTCTGCGCGGAAGTCGTCCTGTTGAAATGGGAGCCTTAATGTACGCGTTCCTGGTTTTCTTGGTGGCCCTTCAGCGAGTGGTGGAGTTACAGATTTCCCGCTCCAACGAGATCCATCTGCGACGGCGAGGTGCGGTGGAGCATGGTGCCGGGCACTATCCCGTCATGGTAGCTCTTCACACCCTGTGGCTGTTGGCGTGCCTGGTGGAGCGGATGTACGCGCCCACCCAGATGACCTGGAAGGTGCTGATTGTAGCCTGGTTGATGTTTCTGGCCGGACAGTATTTGCGGTGGACGACCATTCGTACCTTGAAGCGTCGCTGGACCACTCGGGTCATCGTCTTAGAGGGCGCCGAACTGGTCAGCGGGGGACCTTTTCGATGGCTGAACCACCCCAACTACCTCGGTGTCTGTTTGGAGATCGTGGCTCTCCCGTTGATAGGGGGCTGCTGGCGTTCTGCCCTGGTCTTTGGATCCTTGAATTTCATCCTCCTGGTCGTCCGGATCCGGATTGAGGAACGAGCTCTTCGAGGGTGAACATGGAGCTTTTTGATACCGTTTGCCAGGTTTTGAAAGGGCCTTGCGGAGTGACCGAAACTATTTCTACTCGGAGTCGTTTGGTAGAGGACTTGGAATTGGATTCGGTCGGCCTGCTCTGTTTGGCCGTGGGGCTAGAAAATCGATACCGCGTTAAGCTCGAAGAGAATCCTGAGGAACCGCCGGAGACCGTGGCCGATGTCGTGCATTTGTTAGAAAAAGCTCTGGAGAAAGAAGCATGAAATTGAGCCTGAGAGATTCCCTGCGCCAAGCCTGGAGGGCTGATCGCCGTCTCAGATTTTACGATCTTGAAGGAATGACCGAGTCGATGACTTTCGGGGAGTTCGGAGAGAAGGTCGCGGAACTGCAGGCTGGATTAGAGGCCCTCGGTGTCGGCCCCGGTACGGTGGTGGCCGTGATGGGTCCGACCTCGCTTTCGATAGCCGCCCTGTGCGCGGCCGTTTGGCAGGCAGAAGCGACCCTCACGGTCTTGGCGACCCCCACCAGACTGTCCAATTTGGAGCAATACCTCGCCGAAACACTCGGCAAACTGTCGAAAAGCAGAGCTTCCATTTTAGTCGGGCAGGACGATATCGTATCCGCCTTTCGAGAGATGGCCGGGATACCGGTGCTCAGCGTCGAGGATTTGAGGGCCTTGGAGAGTGTCAAAACGAAGCTTCCCCAAGAGGGTCCGAAGGACTGCGCTCTCATTCAGTTTTCCAGCGGCACAACCCGCGAGCCGAAGCCGATCATGTTGAGCCAGCATGCTCTTCTTAGCAACTCGAGGGCGGTTTTGGAGCAGTTTCCGGGAGGAGCTTCCCATCATAGCTGCGTCAGTTGGTTGCCGCTCTATCACGACATGGGTCTGATCGGATGCTTCCTCATGCCTATCCTGGCACCCGGCGACCTCACACTGATGGGGCCGGAAGTGTTCGCCGTTCGTCCGCTCACCTGGCTGGAAGCGATATCCGAGCAGAGAGCAACGACCTCCTCGGCGCCGAACTTCGCTCTCGCTCACTGTGTCCGGCGTATCTCCGAGAAAGAGATGCAAAGTTTGGACCTCAGCTGCTGGCAGATCGCCATGGTGGGTGCCGAGCCGGTGCGCCCGCAAACGTTGGAGAGCTTCGCGGAGAAGTTTCAACCCGCCGGATTTTCGGAGCGGGCTTTTTCACCGGTCTACGGGCTGGCGGAGGCCACCCTGGCGGTGAGCTTCAGTCCCTTGGGCCAGGGGCTCAAGACCTACTCCTACGACCTGGACGAGATGACCAAAAGCGGCCGGGTGCAAGCCGGTTCCCAGTCATCGCCGAGTCTGGGTCGACCGCTGGAGAACGTCGAGGTGGAGATCCGCAGTCAGAGTGGACAGAGCCTGGGAGAAGGGACGCTGGGCGATGTTTGGGTCAAGAGTCCGTCTCTCATGTCGGGTGTGCTCGGCGAGGCGGACGGGCAACTCACCGACGGTTGGCTGCAGACCGGTGATGCCGGATTTCTGGTCGATGGCGAGCTTCATCTGTACGGGCGACGTCGAGACATACTTTTGCTCGACGGTCGCAACCACGACCCGTCGCTGGTGGAACACAGCGTGGAGAGCCTGGATGAAGTGAGGCGTTGTTGCGCCTTCACTCAGGAGACTTCCGAAGAGCGTGACGATCTCATCCTGTTGTGCGAGGTGGAACACAGCTACGACGGGACGGAGACCGGACTGGAAGAGAAAGTGCGAAACCGATGCCGCCGGCAAACGACTCTGCGCCCCGATAAGGTCGTCTTTCTCACTCCGGGCGACCTGCCGGTCACCTCAAGCGGTAAATTAAAGCGAAAGGCTGCCGCCGATGCCTTCGCCCGAAATGAGTTTGATGTAGCGCTGCAGGGTACCTGACCCCTATGCCGCGGAAAACGATCGCCATTGTGGGAGGCGGACCGATCGGGAGCGCCCTGGCTCTTCGCCTCAGTGGAGAGCATCGAGTGGTCCTCATCGACGCCGGTGCCGCTCCCCAAAAAATCTGCGGGGAGGGCTTACTGCCCGCGGCTTGGGAGGTCCTCTCCGAATTGGGGCTCGACCACAGGATCACGCAGCGGTCTCCCATCCGCGGGATCAGCTACGGCCTCTTCAACTCTGAGGGAGAGCTGAAGACCGTCACGGGCTTGCTTCTCAAGCCGGCTTTCGGAGTGCAACGTGAGCATCTCATGGAGGCGTTTCGCTCCGGTCTGGACGACTCCAACGTGGATCTCCGGACTGAGACGCGACTCCGTGACTTCTCCTGGACCGGCCGAGGCGTGGCCTTAGACCTGGAAAGTCAGGATAAAAGTCGGAAGCAGCTCGACTGCGATCTCCTGATAGGGGCCGACGGTCTCCACTCCTCGATCCGGCGCAAAGCCGATCTGCAGTCCACTCGACCCCGTCGATACGCCCGTTGGGGGGCTCGCTGCTATTTCCGTTCCGAAGAGGTTCGGGAGAAGGTTTGCGTGACGCTCGGGGCCGGGCTGGAAAGCTACCTGACTCCTCTCGGAGGCCGGCTCTTCGGGTTGGCCTTCCTCTGGTCTCCCGGGTCTCTCGGGCGCCCACTACCAGGAACAGGGGAGGTGTGGCGAAGGCTGTTCGCTCTCATGGGTCCTCGGTTTTCCGAAGTCTTGCCTGAGCCTTCGGGAGATTTTTTCGGAGATGACCGTGCCATCGGCCCCCTGCAACAGCCGGTCATTTCTCCGCTTCATCCGAGCGGTCGCGTGGCCCTGGTCGGGGACGCCGCAGGGTATCTGGACGCCCTCACGGGTGAGGGTCTGTGTCTGGGACTTCGTCAGGCTCGGAGTCTCTCTCAATGCATTTTGGAAGAGCGGCTGTTCGATTACCCCGAGGAGCATCGCGCTATCAAACGTCGTCACCAATGGACCGTATCCGGCTTGCTCTGGTTGATCCACCGGCCTCGGCTGAGGGAGCGAGTTTTCCAAGCTCTGCACAAGACTCCCGAGCAGTTCTCCGCGGTCTTGAGATTCGCGGTGGAGGAAGCGGGCTGGAATACTCTCCTATCCAGACACCTGCTGCGGTTTCTTCGAGAGTTGCTAGCCTTCTAAACGCACGGCAGTCTAGTTTCTCGGAGCCACGGAAGTCTGGACTTCGATACCGAAAGACCGATGTCTCACGTTGCGCTGCAAACCTAATCTGATGTTGATTCGGCCGCCCCGAGGATCGTCGGGTTTGAGACTGTCGAGTCGGCTCTCGAAAAGTGTCACACCGCGAGCGATGACTCTTTGCGGCAAGCCGCTTGTTTCGAAATAGAGCCGGTTTCGCTGGGGGGTCATTGCTATCGGTTCCGGGGGGTCCGGGGTGGGTGAGGGAAACATTTCTTCTTGTCGCACAAGTTTGTCTTCGTCGCCACTGTTTTCGACTCGATAGCACACCATCTTATGAAACTGCAGACCTCCACTGAGATTGGCGAAGTCGCTGTCCGCCGTGCGAGGCGAGGGAAAGATGAGCGAGCCGGACTCCGACACGTCGATACAACGAAGACTGCTCTCTCCGACCTCTCGCTTCAAATGACCCAGGGCACTCAAGGCGACCTCGTTTAGCTCGACCCTGGCGTTGACCCTCTCGGAATGGACCTGTCTGGCCCAAAAGACGTAAGCCAGCGCGGCCAGGAGCATGAGGGAGAGGGAGGAGGCGATGAGGGCCTCCACCAGGCTCACACCTCGGGCTTGGTTGCTCTCTCTAGCGAGACCAGAAAACATCGGATTCCAGATTCACCGTTTTCGTTTCTTCGCCGTCTTGATAGCTTACGGTCACCAGGACTGTCCGCACGGTCTTGTCGGTGGCTTCCGTCACCGCCACCTCGCAACGGTATTGAGAAGTCACCGCTACGCCGTCGACCGTCCTCGTGACCTGGATGTCCAGAGGGTAGTCGGCGGCGACCTCGGGAAGGCGGCTGTACGACTCGGCCAGCAGCGCCTCCATCTCCTGTTGGGCCACGAAAGTCGCGCTGTTGCGGTCCTGGTACTTTCTCAAGGCACGTTCGTGGTAGGAGGCTGTTGCGGCCGTACTGGCGACGACAAAAGAAAAGACAACGGCGGCGATCAGCACTTCCAGCAGAAGAAAACCGTGTCTTAGTTGCTTGAAAGGTCGACCAGAACCCATTCCGCACTTCCCTCAAGGACCTGCCCGGCCAAGCTCTCGTCGTAGTGGAGTTTGCTTTCGACACCTTCGTAGAAGTCGTAGACTTTCATGGCTCCGAAGAACTCGACTCTGTTCTCGAATCGAACTTCCGCACCCAAACCGGCTATGGTCGCGCAGATTCGCGTGTCGTCTTCGAAAGTAAGCTTGGTGTAGCCGTTCTTTTCGTCAGTGCTGTAGAGTTGCAGATGCCTGGGAGGATGATCGGGGTTGGCCGAGGCTCCGGGTTCGAAGAGGAGATTCTCCCCGATGTAGACTTCACAGGGGTTGGTGTCGGTCACCGAGGCATCCAAGGTGATGGTCGCATCCGGATCGAGATTGATCGTCTCGAAGTAGTATCGTCCCGCGCCGAGGGTGACCGTTGTGGACGGTGGAACGTTCAGCCTGCCGTATCGTCCGGGCGGTATCCCTCCCGAGCTTGGAGGCGTCAGCATGGGCTGAGTCGCCACCGTAGCCGGCACTCGAAACTTCCAGTAGGGCGGCCAGGTCGGGTCGATCACCAGGGTTCCAGAGCAATGGGCGGGATCGATGTCGGCCACCGACTCGCTAGAAGCGATCGGTTCAGCGTCGACGAAACCGGTCAGCCGCGCCTCAAGGTTGTTGGAACTGTGAAACTTGGCGACTCTTCGGTAGGTACTCGGGTCCCCCGGGACCAGATAGGGGACGTATGAACTCGGTGGACCGCCCGCGTAGCTGTCTACCAGTGAATCGACGAAGTCGCCCTTGCCAAAGTACAGAGATCGACGCTCATCGACCACGAAGTCAAAGACCACGGAAGGCTTCACGGGGACGGATTTGGCGGTTCCCAGTCCACCGGCCATGGGCTTGCCGTCCACCAATCCTCGGGCTCTCAGCCAGACCCTGCCGCCGGGCACTTCGCTGCCGTCGGGTGCGGTCACGGAGGCCGTAGAAGCAAAGTTGTTGACCGTTTCGACCTCGAAGCTGAGACCGGGACGACTACTCAGGCTGCCGGTATATAAGGTCGGTGCCCAACTCGAGTCCTGGGAGAGCTCACCGACTGCTCTTTGCAGACCGGTTTGGGCGGCATAATCCGCCTGGAGCGCTTTTTCTCTTGAATTTCGAGTGGAGAGAGCCTGCTTCACCCGCAGGCAGTCTGTCAGGCTCAAGATGAGAAGAAGCGCTGAGAACAGCAATACCAGCGGCATGCTGACAGCTCGTCTCAAGGAATTTCGGGGGAAGCTGCTCACAAGTGATAGTTTTCCCGGGGCTTTCTGAGGCCCTTCTCGAAGGCCCGTTAAATTAGACGGTCAGTGAATCCATCTCTACTCTGATTCGCGAGTAGACTTCACCTTGACTCTCACGGGTACGGGCTTTTTCTGGCCGGTCACCACACCGATCGCGAGCAGGAGTCCGAGGGTGGCGATGAGGGTCAAAGTTGTCATAGATTCTCCAATTTCTTCGGCGCGAGCCTCGTCCACTATACCATACCGGTTGGAAAATCCAACCGGCATCCTTAGGAGAGCATTTCTAGCTCGGCCACTCTTTCTTGCAAACGCTCTAACCGGCGCTTCAAGACTTTGTTTTCTTCGGCTATCACTTTCGACTGAGAAACCGCCTCCGAAGCCTTCTTCTCGGCGTCTTCGGCCCTGCCTAGATTGAGCAGGGCTCGATTTCGAGCCTCCGTGAGCTGGCTTTTGTTCAGCTCCAGGGCGTCTTTAGTCGTCTCGTAACGCCTCTTGATGTTGGCCAGCGACTCGTCGGTCTCTTCGTAGGATCGTTCCACGTTTTTGAGGCGACCGCTCTTCTCATTGATCTCTTCTTTCAGCCGACCGTTATCTTCCAACAGTTCCGTGATCTGGCGGCGCATAGCGGCCAGTTGGCGCATGTGAGTTTCTTCTTTTTGCTCCAGGAGACTGATCAAATCCTCGAGTTGTTGCATCTGAGAGCCGCTGTACTCGAGCTCTTTCTCAAGCTCTTGATTGCGTTGTTCGACCGAGGCTTTGGCTTGCTCCACGGCCTCCATCTCGTTGTGAAAGCTCAGCAGCCTGGAACGGGTTTCCATCAGCTGCTCTTCCACTTCTTTCAGACGGGCTTCGGATTTGTTGGCTCTCTGTTCAGCCGGCTCACGAACCGTGCCGTCTTCGTCGATCTCGACCTGGCTACGCAGCTGGTCGTGTTCGGAGCGAAGCTGCTCGAGCGATTCCTGAAGCTGTTCGTGAGTGGCTAGCAGTTCGGTATATTTGCGGGTCTGCTCCGACACCTGATCCTTGAGGGTGTCGGCGGCGGATTTGAGGGCAGCTAGCTGGCCCCGATTCTCGTCTAACTCGGCTGTAAGGTCATCTCGCTCTTGCTCCAGTCGAACGGCTTCATCGCGACTCTCGTTGAGCCGGGCAAGGGCTTTTTCCTTTTCCGACTCTTCGCGCGCCAACTGCTCCTTGAGCTGCTGGAGTTTCTTCTTAGTTTCCTCGATTTCAGCGTTTTTCGCTTCCAGAGCACCGCTCAGCTCACCGCCTTCGGTCTGGATTTTTTCTTCCAAATCCCAAAGTTTGAGCAGAGCCTCTTCGTGTTCGGCTTCTCGGCTGGCCAACTGGCTCTTCGCTTGCTCCAGGTCGAGCTCCAGGGATTCGCGTTTTTCCTGGTGGCTTGCGAGCTGTTTTGTCGATTCTTCCAGCCGACTGTTCAGCTCGCTGCGTTCTTCCTCGAGAGCTTCCAGAGTTTCGCGCAGTTCCGCAATCTCATTTTGGGCCTCGGCCCAACCCTCATGGTCCTCAAGTCTGGTCTGACTATGGGCTTGTTGGAGCTTGGTGAACGATTCGGCCAGGGCGGTCAACTTTTTGCTCTGTTCGGCACGCTCTTTTTCCAGTTGAGTAACGCGAGCCTGGGCCTTTTCCAACTCCACGGGATCGAGTTGAGCGGTCTTGGCTTCGGCGTTAGCTTTGGCACGAGCCTCCGCCTCTCTCAAGGCGGACTTGGTCTGGCTGAGTTCGGACTTGCTATCCTTCAGCAAGGTGAGAGTTTTGGAGAGACGTTCCTGGCCTTTGCCGACGTCCGCCTCCAGTGTTTTGATCCGCTTTTCCAGCGTGGCCGAGCCTTGCCCCTGGTCCTTCAGCTTCTTGTACGCCTTCTGATACTTGAGCAGCTTGAGCTTAGCTGCTTTGAGCAGCTTCAAAGTTTTGACCTGTTTTAGCTTCAGGAGCTTGCCGCGCTTTTTCTCAAGCTTCAGCTTCTTGAGCAGGTCGGCGGCCGTTATCTTTTTCTTGGTCTTTTTCTCGCTCAATTTGAGTACACCGTGAGACCAACAACTTCCACCTTATACTTGGCTCCCCCTATAGCGTATGCGCAAAATATCAGGGGTCGGATTTAAAGGGCTCGAGTTCGGTGAGCGCTTCCAATCGGAATTCCATCTCTTCGGTCTCCGAAGCGAGGTAGTCCGCGATGGCTCGTCGGAACGGGATTGAGCGGATGTAGTGAACGGAATGGACGGGCCTGGGTCGGTACCCTCGGCCGATCTTGTGCATTCCTTGAGCGCCCGCTTCCACTCTGGAAAGTCCGTGCTCGATAGCGTACTCGATCGCCCGGTAGTAGCAGACTTCGAAGTGGAGGAGGTCGAAATGTTCAAGACTTCCCCAGTTTCGACCGAAAAGGGCCGTGTCGCCGCGTAGATTCCAGGCTCCCGCCACCCACCTCTGGTCCTGCCGGCGCCGGACCAGAAAGAGAACGAGCCGGTCACCTAGCGCTTCGGCGAGCCGCTGAAAGAATTCGAGATTCAGGTAGGGCTGTCCCCACTTCTGCATACACGTGGTTTGGTACATCCGGTAGAAGCAACGTATCTGGTCGATGGTGGCTTCCGAGCCGTGAACCGTGACGATCTCGACATCGTGAGCGTTCGCTTTCTCACGCTCCTTGCGAATATTCTTGCGTTTTCTGGACGTGAGGGTCGCCAGAAAATCATCCCAACTCCCGTAGCCGTCGTTGAACCAGTGGTACTGTTCCCCGAGGCGAGCCAGATAGTCGCTCGACGTGGTCGCTGACTGAACCTCTTCCTGTCGACAGAAGGTGATGTGGGCGGAGGAAAATTGCCGCGCGTCGGCTTGTCCGCGGACTGCCTCTAAGAGGGCTTTCCTTACCGAACTCCGTTTTTCCGGTGGTAGTTCAGAGCGCACCAGGAGTCGCGGCCCCGGAACAGGAGTGAAAGGGACAGCCACCTGGAGTTTGGGGTAGTAGGACTCTTCCTGCGGGAAAAGCCGGTGATAGGCGTCGGCCCAATGGTAGTCGAACATATACTCACCTTGGGAGTGGAGCTTGATATAACAAGGCGCTACTCCGAGCAAAGGTCCCTCGGGCTCTTCTTGCAAGAGAGCGGGGTAGGGGATCCACCCCTTGTTCTCTCCCACGCAGCGACTCTGCTCCAGAGTGGAGAGAAAGGCGTGGCTGACGAAAGGGTTGTCCGTGCCGGCACAAGCGTCCCACTGTTCCGAGTCCACCTTGGAAACGGAACGGCCGAACGTTACCCGGTAGCCGATGTCCAGTTTTTCCGACATGCGCGTTCGACAGTCTCCTCATAGACCGAACAGAGACGGTCGAGGTAGGTTTCGATAGAGTATTGAGAAGCCGTGGTGCGGGCGTTTTTACCCATTTCTTTTCGCAAGGTTCGACTCTCGAGGAGTTCGTTCCAAGCCTCTTTAAACAGGAGCGGTTCGCGAGGACAGAGCCGCCCGTCATAGCGGTCGGTAAGAGTGTCTGCCGTCCCGCATGCCGACACCGCGACCACCGGCAGGCCGCTGGCCAGAGCCTCCAAGACCACCAGCGGCTTCACCTCGGTGGTGGAGCAGATCACGAAGAGATCGGATTGAGCGTAGAGATGCGGCATCTCGACATAGGGCACGGCGCCCAGGAAATGTATCCGCGAACTCATCTCCAGCTCTCTCACCAAATCGAGGAGCTCCTCCGTTTGGGGCCCGTTCCCCACGACCACGAGATGATGGTTCTCGCGCTCCAACTCGGCGAAAGTCCGAAACAGAAAGGGGAGATCCTTTTCAGGGGCCAGTCGTCCGACCGAGAGACTCACGACGGCGTCACGGGGGAGTCCCAGACGGGTTCTGAGTTGGCCGGCGGCGAGAGGCTTCGACTGAAATTTGGCCAGGTCGATGGCGTTGGGGAGGTCGATGATGGGAGTTTCGACATTGTAGGATTCGATCACCGGTCGGATGCCCGGGGAGGGACAGATGATGGTGTCGCACTTGGCCAGATACTGGCGCATCTTCTTCTTGGTTCGCTCTTTCACGTACTGCTGTCGAAAAAACGGAACATAGTGGGTGTATTGTTCGATCTGAGTATGGAAAGTGTAGACCAGGGGGAGCTGGAGTTTGCGGGCGAAATTGGCTGCCGCCGCTCCGATCAAGATCGGATGATGGGAGTGGATCAAGGACAGCTTCATTCGAGGTACCAATCGGGCCACTCTGGCCGAGACCGGAATCGGTACGGGAAAGCCGATCGAGGGGTCGAGATCGAGCGAGGGAAAGCGGAATATTCCGGCGTGGGAGTCGTGAAAACCTCTGGATTCCGGAGCGAAGAGAAAGGGCGTGTGGCCTCTTTGGAGCAGCCCCTTTCGAATTTCCACCAACGAGTTGACGACTCCCGACACCACCGGGCGGTAGGCGTTCGAAAAGAGGCCGACTCTCATCATCTATCCCTGGCTCAACGGACTGGGGAGAGCACTCTCCACCATCTCACACCAGATATGACCCAGGCTGAGGTGAATTTCCTGGATGCGACAAGTTCTCTCAGAAGGGACCTTGATGCAAAGATGGGCGAGATTTTCAGCGCGGCCACCCGAGCGGCCGGTCAGAGCGAGTGTCTTCATTCCCTTGCTGTGGGCCGCTTCGAAGGCGCGGAGGATGTTGGGCGAGTTGCCCGAGGTGGTGATACCGACCAAAAGATCGTTGGCTGTTCCGAGCGCCAGGACCTGACGACTGAAGACCGTCTCGAAGCCGAAGTCGTTCCCTACCGCGGTGAGGCAAGAGGTGTCGACGGTGAGCGCCAGCGACGGGAAGCCGTTGTCTCTCTCGAATCGACCCACCAGTTCGGCCGCTAAATGCTGAGAATCGGCGGCGCTACCGCCGTTGCCGGCGAACAGAATCTTTCCTCCACCGCGCAGGCAGTCCACCCACAACTGCCCGGCCGACTCGATCTGGTCCATCATCGCCAGGAGCTGTTTTCGAAGTTCGATGCCCTCGGTGAGAGAGGCTTCGATGGTGTCTAGAGTTGATTGCGGCACGGCCACAGGTTCTCTCGATAAAATCGGATTCCTTTGGGGGTTTTGTCGCCCGGGGGCTCTGGGAAGAAGGGGTCTGGAGGTAAGGTTTGAGCATACAGGTTTATATAGACGGTCAATACTACCCGAAGGAAGAAGCCCGGGTCTCCGTGTTCGATCACGGGCTGCTTTACGGTGATGGTATCTTTGAAGGGATTCGTGCCTACAACGGGCGCGTCTTTCGGTTGCAGGAGCACCTAGAGCGGCTCTACATGTCGGCCCGTTCGATCTTGATCGACATTCCGCTGACGATAGAGGAGATGACGGAGGCCGTCCTTGAGACTCTGCGTCGAAACAAGCAGACCGACGCCTACATTCGCCTGGTGGTCACTCGGGGGGCGGGCGACCTGGGGCTGGACCCGCGCAAATGTCCGAAGCCGGCCATCATCATCATCACCGACGAGATAAAGCTCTATCCGAGAGAGACCTATCGAGACGGCCTCAAGTTGATGATCGCGTCGACCCGCAAGAACTCCCCGGACGCTCTGTCGCCTCGGATCAAATCGCTGAACTATCTCAACAACATCCTGGGGAAGTTGGAAGCGATCCATGCGGGGTGTGCTGAAGCGGTGATGTTAGACCGCCACGGCTATCTCGCCGAATGCACCTCGGAAAACATCTTTCTGGTGAAGAAAGGGGTTCTTTTTACCCCAACGGCGGTGGTCGGGATACTCGAGGGCATCACTCGAAGCGTGGTCATGGAGCTCTGCGCCCAACACTCGCTGCAGGTCAACATGTCGTTCTTGACCGCTCACGATCTCTATGTGGCCGACGAATGCTTCGTCACCGGTACGGGCGCCGAACTGATCCCGGTGGTGGAGCTCTGCGGACGAAAGATCGGAGACGGCACACCCGGTCCTATTACCAAAAAGCTGCTCCAGTCGTTCCGCGATCTGACCCAATCGGAAGGCACGCCGATAAATTAGCGGCCACAGCTTCTAAGCCGATTACCCTTTTCAGGACGGAAACCAGGGTCCGCCCGTGGTATACTGCTCTTTGTGTCCGACAATCAGATTATTTTCGATTCCACGATTCCCCTGGGTTCCTCGAGTAGCCGGCTGATCATCGGAAACGGCTGCCGTCACCAACTGGCCGATGTCGTGGCCCGACAGAATCGACGGTTTGTGATCATAAGCGATCAAAACGTGAAAGAGGCTCTGGGCGGTTCGCTTTTCCCGGATGCTCCGTGGCTGATCGTGCCGGCCGGAGAAGCCTCGAAAGAGATCGGTCAAGCGGGCCGGTTGTGGAGCGAACTGGTCTCCCTGGGACTCGACCGCAAGTCGGCCGTGGTGGCGGTGGGGGGCGGTGTGGTCGGCGATCTGGCCGGTTTCGTGGCCTCCACCTTCATGCGAGGGATCCCGTTCTATTCACTTCCCACCTCCTTGTTGGCCATGGTGGACGCATCCGTAGGCGGTAAAGTCGGCATCGACCTTCCCGAGGGAAAGAATCTGGTTGGCCAGTTCTATCCGGCCGAAACGGTTGCCGTCGATCCCGAAGTGCTCTCCACTCTGCCTGACTCGGAGTGGTCAGCCGGAATGGCTGAAGTGATTAAGCACGCCATCCTGAATGGTCCCGAGTTGTGGGATACGGTGAGCGGGTTCGGCCCGGCTGATACCAAAGAGCCTGCTCGGCTGAGCAGACTGGTGAGCGAGGCCGTCCAGGTCAAGGTCAGAGTGGTCAGAGAAGACCCGTACGAGCAAACCGGCCTGAGGGCCACCTTGAATCTCGGGCACTCTTACGGGCATGCGATCGAGTGGTGCTCGGAGTTTCGGATGGGCCACGGTCAGGCCGTGGCTCTGGGGCTCTTGGCCGGACTGAGGTTGAGTCGCGCGATGGGGCTCCTCGAACACGATTTTGAAGCGGAGCTCTTAGGTGTTCTCAAGAAATGGCAACTGCCGACCCAAGTCCCTTCCGATGACTGTTATCGGTGGGAGAGTTTGTCGGCCGCTCTCGGTCGTGACAAAAAGAATAAAGACGGCAACTGGTGCTTCATTCTCCCTCGGAAAATCGGTGAGGTGGAAACGGTCGTGGGTCCGCCCCGTGAGTTGGTGAGAGAGGCGTTCGAGAGCCTGAAAGGAGTACCGGCTTGAGGAATGAGATTTTGGTGCTAAACGGGCCCAACCTCAACGCTCTGGGTCGAAGAGAGCCGGAGAAGTACGGTTCGACCACGCTGGCGGACTTGGAAAAACAGTGGAGAGAATGGGCCGCTCACAACGGGGTGGCTATCCGATGTGAGCAGAGCAACCATGAAGGTGTGCTACTGGACCTTCTGCATCAGGCGGAAGAGGAAGAACAGGTGGCCGCCGTGGTCTTCAATCCGGGAGCCCTGACCCACACCTCGCGAGCCCTTCGCGACGGGATCGCTTCTCTCACTATCCCCGTGATCGAGATTCATATCAGCAACATCGCCGCTCGCGAGGAGTGGAGGCGTCACTCGGTGGTGGCGGAAGTCTGCGCCGGTAGTATCGCCGGGTTTGGAACGGCCGGATACCTCCTGGCCCTGAAGGCCGCGCTGATTTTGACGGGTCGGGAAAGTTGCTGACCGGGTTTCTCAATGTCCTGAAGCCGCCTGGCATGACCAGCCACGATGTGGTGGGATTGGTGCGTCGCAAACTGGAGAGAAAGGCGAAGGTCGGCCATCTCGGCACTCTGGATCCGGCGGCGGCGGGGGTTCTTCCCCTGGCTGTCGGAAAAGCGACCAAGCTGATTGCTCAGTTACCTAATCTGGGCCCTGAGATGAAGGGCTACCTGGGCGAGATTCAGTTGGGGGTGACGACCCATACCGACGACTTGGAGGGTGAGATCCTCAGCCGAACCGCACTCGGGTCCCTTACGAAGGCGCGGTTGGAGTCGGTACTGAAGCGCTTCCGGGGCGAGATTTCTCAGGTGCCTCCCCAGGTTTCCGCCATTCGGAAAGACGGAGTTCGGGCCTACAAGCGAGTGTTGGATGGAGAGCAGGTCGAGTTGGCTCCCAGGATTGTTTCGGTCGCCTGTTTGGAACTCCGGGACTTTGATCCGAAGGCGGGTCGATTTAAGATTTATGTGCGCTGCGGTTCCGGCACCTACATCCGTTCTCTGGCTCGTGATATCGGTGAGGAGCTCGGGGTCGGCGGGGCGCTGGCTTTCTTGCTACGGACTCATAGTGGGCCTTTCCATCTGGAGCAGGCGGTCTCTCTGGAAGAACTCCACCGAGACGGTCTGGAGCCTCATCTTCTCGACCCCGACTTCCCGTTCATAGGGAGCCCCGAAGGAGAGAAAAGTTGGGCCTAAGACTCCGCGGGCAGCTCATGATTCTGTGCTGCTTCCTGGTGGGGATCTCTCTGGGTATTATTTCTTACTTCAACGTCGGCGTCTTCAGGCTTTCGTTCTTAGCCGACGAGGAGCAGCGACTTCGAGCCATGGGCCTTCGGACCAGCGAACGAGTGGTCGAAGAGGTGGTGGCTGACTACCTGGGGCCTTCGGGAGACCTCTCGGAGGCAGTGAGGACAGGTCAATACGACGGATCGTTCGACTTTCGCTCGGTGCCGGGACTGCGCTACTTCGAGCTGTGGGATGCCCGTGGTCAAACGATTTTGCGCTCCGGCCAGAGCGCGGAACCCGTACCCAAAAGTCAGGAGATCGTAAACAGGCTGCGAGTTCGTCCTCTTCCTACTCACCTCTTTCTCGACCAAAAGCTCCTGGCCAAAGAATCCAGCGACTTCCCCTATCGAGAGGCTCTTCCCACTCTAGGCGGCCCAGAGAGCGAAGATGTGACCTACGAGCATTTCTTTCCGGTTTTCACGGTGACCGGGGGATCGCCGTCGAAGGGTATGCTCCCACCGGCCACCCTCCAGGCGGTACTCCACCTGTCCTTTCACGTGGAAAACTCCTCCAAGCGCATGAGACTGGTGACCACGGGCAACGTCCTGTTGGGCCTCACCTTCCTTCTGACCACGATGATGGCGATGCATCTGTGGTCCCAGCACGCCATCCAGAGACCTTTGGAGGGGCTTGTGGAGTCGATGAAACAGCTGGAGACCGGCCCCACCGGAAAAGAACTCTCCAGCGACAACGAGCTGGCCAACATCTCCAAGACCCTTCATCGTCTGGCGCTCGACCGGCTGAAATATCAACGCGAGTTAGAGAGCCTGAACAGAGACCTGGAAGAGCAGGTTGAGGAAAAGACACTGGAGATGAAAGAGTTCTTCAGCCTGGTGACCCACGACCTGCGTATTCCGATGGCGGCAGTCCAGGGCTACTGCGACCTCCTCAAGAGAAAGCCGGAAGAGCTGACCGAGCGACAACTGACCTTTGTGAAGCGGATCGCCACGGCTAACGGACACTCTTTGGAACTGGTCCGAAACCTTTTGGAAGCGATGAAGATCGAATTTGGCACGATGAACCCGGTGACCGAGGAGTTCTCGTTTGGCGGTCTGGCGCACGAAGTGGCCGACGAACTCAACGTGGACGAGACTTTGCCACCGGTCATCCTAGAGCCCGCGAACGAGTTCTCCGGCAAGGCGCGAGTCGAAGCCGACAGGACGCGCATCAGACGAGTTTTGACGAACCTGCTTTCCAACGCCCAGAAGCACGCAGAAGGCACCGAGAACGTGATCTTAAAGTGGCGTGCCGTGCCGGGCCGCGGGGTTCGCGTGGAAGTCGCCGACCAGGGGCCGGGTATTCCACCTGAAGAGTGCAAGAGAGTGTTTGAGAAGTTTACTCGCGCCCCCGCCAGCATGGGTAACTCCAGTGGATTGGGTCTGGGGCTCTACATCGTGGGCAAAATTCTGGAGAGCCACGGAGAACAGATCAGTTTGCGCAGCACTCTGGGCAAAGGAACGACCTTCGAGTTTCACTTGCCGCTGGTCCAGACTATAGGACAATCGGAGCCCGGGTCAGAAGATACACAGTGATGAGTGCACCTTCGCAGATTTCCGACACCATTCGTCTGGTGATAGCCGACGATATTCCCCTTTTCCGTGAAATGCTGGTGCATACCCTGGAAGAGGAAGAGGATATCGAAATTATCGCTCACGCTTCCAATGGGCTGGAAGCGGTGGAAGCCTGTCGCCTTCATCGACCTCACATCATCCTGCTGGACGTGGAAATGCCCAAGATGAACGGGGTGGAAGCGACCAAAGTCATCCGGGCCGAATGCCCTCAAACCCGGGTTGTGATCCTGACCGCCTACGAAGACGACCAGTTGATTTTGGAGCTGATCCAGGCCGGCGCTACCGGCTACCTGGTGAAGGACACTCACGTGGACGAAGTGGTGAAGGCGATTCGGGTGGCTCACGATGGAGAGTCGTTGATCCAGCCGAGAGTGGCTCAGAAGATTCTGAAAATGATGGTGGCGATGCCCTCGGCCGGCAACGACGTGAATAAGGCCGTTCAGGAGAAGCTGGAAAGGCTGACCGCTCGCGAGCGCGAGGTGCTTGAGGGGATCGCCAAAGGCCTCAACAATAAGGAGCTGGCGGAGCTTTTCTGTATCGGGCACACCACGGTGAAGACCCACGTCAACCGTATGATGCAGAAGCTCGAGTTGAGAGACCGTGTCGAGGCCGTGCTCTTCGCTCTCGAGGCGGGACTGGTCGAGAAATAGTCTCCTAACCTCGCGCTAGCTCAGGCGAGCCTGCAAGCGACCGGTGAATGGGCCTTGAGAGGTTTGAAGAGCGAGGTCGGCGTCTATTTCCCACGGACCCGATCCGGTCATGGAGGTCATCGTCAGACGTCCGCTTGTCACAGTCACCGACTCCGGCCACGGACCGGAGGAGATTTTGCCACCCAGAGCAGCGGTCTCTTCAACTTCGATAGCCGGGTGTTCTTGCAACTGTTTCAGTTCGGATACCTCGAGCATGAGGATGATACCGGGGCGCTGGGATTCGGGCTCACCTTCGATACGAAGCAGTTTGTGATCTGGAGACTTGTAAAGCTTGAGCGGTTGAAGGGAGAACTCCAGTTGCTCTCCGTCGCCTTCCAGCGTCAGAGTGCCGGCGTTGCCCACCGCGTCGGGTGCGCTCTCGTCGACGGGTGGGGAGTAGCTTCCCACCCAGCTTCCCATAGCGAATAAGTAAAGAAGACTGGTTGATAGAGTATTTCGCATTTTCTTGTTTCCGTTCTAGTTTCTAGTGTAACTTACCAGGCCGAGCGCCCGGCTGTTCTGTGTCGAGGGTTGGTTTCGAAATAGGGTTGACTCTTCACGGTCCGGCGTCACCATCGGGATCCAGAGAAACAGGTAGCTGAGAAGTCCATAGAGTGCCGGCGCAAGGTAGATTGTGCCGCGGAAGAGGAACGTGGCGGCGGCCGCCTGATTCAGGGTGAGAGCGGAGAAGCTGGACAAGAGCGCTACCATTCCGACCTCGGTAAATCCGAATCCACCAGGGGTTGGGGCCAGACGTCCGATGAGATCGGCTGTACAGTAGGCCATGATGAGGAGCAACGGATTAGCGTCCAGGCCGAGAGCGTGAAACGCGAGCCAGAGAGCGAAAAGCTCGAGGGTGACTACGGCAGCCGTTTTGAAAACGAGCTCCCATACTTGTCCCCAGTTCGGTCGTTTTCCGGTGAGGGCTTGTCTAGCCAGGTCTTGTTTGCCAAATCGGTCGGCAAACCAGAGCAGCGACTGCTTTACGGTAGAGCGAAATCGGCTCGACGTCGCGGCGGCCAGTACGGCCGCAATGATGACCCCGAGCATGGCGCTGTAATGTCGGGTTTCGGGGAAGAGGTAGCTTGTCCCCAGCCCCAGGAGAAGGAGCGCGAACAGATCGATGCCTTTCTCCAACAGTGTCGGAAGGACGGCTCGCGTTCCCAGACCCGCCGAGGCCTCAACCAGGCCGATACGAGCGACATAGCCGCCGGGCAGGAGGGTCACCATCTGGGCCGCCAGGTAGCTCACGATCGTTGACTTTCGTTCGTTTTGCCGGAGCGCCGGTCCGGAGACGCAGAAAAGGTCGGCGTATCGTAGCGATTTCAGGCCGAGATACAAGAGTGGTAGAGCCAGTAGAAGAGGCCCGTACCAGTAGTTGAGCTGAGCGAACACGAGCTTCAGTTCTCGCGCATCGAGAAACTTACGTCCGGCCATCCAGAGACCGGCTAAGAACAGTATGCCCATCAGCAAGTGTCCGGGCGGGATTTTGTGTGATTTCCATTGCTGCGCCGTCATAGGCTTAGCGTACAGGGAGTGAAAGAGTTCGTTGAACCTACATCGAGGTAAACGTGACTATACGAAAGGGTGGGATACCGCGGTTTGTTCTAAACTAGGCCGCGGGGAGGAAAACACGAAAGGTCGTGCCGTCGCCTTCCCGGCTTTCCACTTCAATCCGGCCGCCGTGAGACTCCACCAGTCGCCGTACGATGAAGAGACCGAGGCCGGTGCCACGGATGGACCGATCTTGCTCCAGACGAACAAAGCGGGCGAAGAGCTTTTTCTGACCTTCTTCACTCATGCCCAGGCCCTGGTCGGCCACCGTGATCAAGTCGAATCTACCGTTGCGCTCCCATTTGAGTTCGATGGCTCCACCCCGGGGAGAGTACTTGACTGCGTTTTCGATCAGATTGCCGAAGATTTGGGAAAGGCGAGAAGGGTCGCCCTTTATTTGCGTGGGTTCCGGCACCTCGACCCGAAAATGAAAGGCGTCTCGGCGATGGGGTTCGAGCGGAGCGAGCACCAGGTCGATCTCGTGCTGGAGTAAGGATTTGAGGCTCACGGGGCGAGGCGAGATAGCGAGTTGGTGGCCCTCCTCGAGTTTTTGGATGTCGAGGTAGGTGGAGACCAGGCGGGAAGCTCTTTCCACAGCCTGCTCCAAGTCTCCGATAACATTGAGTTGGTTTTCGCTTGGGCCGGTTCTTTTTAAGAGAGCCATGCCGGTTTTCATGACCGTCAGAGGTCCCTTGAGATCGTGAGAGGCGATCGACATGAACGACGACATCGTCTCTTTGTAGACCTGAAGCTCCAGGGCCCTGGCCTGCTCGGCGTGCTCTCGTCGAAGAGCTTCTTCGCGGGCGTCGAAAAGCCGGATGTTCTCCACACAGATGGCAGCTTGAGCGGCAAAGCTCGGGAGAATCTCCTTGTGATCGTCGGAGAATCTCTTGGAGATGCTGGAGTCGAGATAGAGAACACCGAGCACTTCGTCGTGAACTTTGAGTGGCTCGCAAATGATGGAGCGAAGTCCCAACACCTCCATGCTGGTGGACCTCAGCTCTCCAGATATACCACCTGCCCAGTAGGCTCTCTCGCCTTCGTGGAACGCCTTCATGATGGCCGTGCGGGAAGCTCGGAACTGTTCGGACTCAAGCTCCTCCTTGATCATTCGGCAGGCGGCCACGGGATGGAGGCCGCCCAGTGGAGCCTGGTCGTCGGTGGGGCCTCTCTTCAACAGCAGATAGCCCCGCTCGGCCCCGGTCATTTCGACCGCCGCATCGATAAGCTTTTGGAAAAGCTCGCTCGGTTCGGTGATAGCGGTGATGTATCGCGTAACTTCGATGAGTTTCTTGTAAGCGACGGGCAACACGGTCATAGGGTCATTAGCTTTGCCTTTAGTCGGCCCAGGCCCTCTACGAAAAAAAGCGAGACAAGGGAAGTCTCGCTACTGGTGAAGGGGGTGGGTCTAAAGTTCTTGTCTGTGCAGCGGGCTAATTCCATTTGGCTCGGGTCGCCAGGTCTCGCAGTTTCTTGAGCGCTCGCATCTCTTGTTGGCGGATAGACTCTCGGGACACTCCGAAGATCTCCGCAAGTTCCGCGAAAGTTCGTTGGTCGCCGCCGTCGAAACCGTATCTGAGACCGAGCAAGCTTCGTTCTCTTTCCGAAAGGTGGGAGAGGAGCCAGGCTAAGGAGGAACGCTCCAGGCCAGGAGTTTCCAGGTCGGTCTCTCCCGGGATGAGATCCTTGAGAGTGCTGTCCGACTCTTCACCGACGGGTATCTCCAGAGAAACCGGTTGAAGCGCCATGGTCAGGATGTCCTTGAGTTTGTTCTGAGCCCGCTCTTCCAGCCTCTCGACCATGCTTTGAACTCGGGGGTCTTCGTGACTCAGGGAACGCTGTTTGTGCTTTCGACGGGCCTTCTTGCGTGCCGAGTCGGGGTCTACCGGTAGAATCTCGGCTGCTGCTATTTCGATGGTCGCGTCACTTCCGGTCGTCGCCCGGACGCGGTTGTTGAGTTTGCGATACTTGCTGAGCAACTCGTTGATATGAACGGGTAGTCGGATGGTCCGGCCCTTGTTGGCAATGGCGCGAGTGATGGCTTGGCGGATCCACCACACGGCATAAGTAGAGAATCGGCAGCCTTTGTCCGGGTCGAACTTGCGCACGGCCTCCATCAGCCCCAGGTTGCCTTCCTGCACCAGATCGGCGAGGGTCAGGTCCGGGTGGCGGAACTTCCGAGCAAGCTTGACAACCAGTCTGAGATTGGCCTCCGCCAACTCCTGGCAAGCCGATTCATCGCCTGCTTCGATGCGGCGCGCAAGAGCGATCTCTTCCTCGGCCGTCAACAGTCCTCTCTCCGAGATCTGTTTGTAGTACGCGGCCAATTCATTGGTCTGAGAAACTTTTTTTCGATTTTTTGTCGCCAGGGCTGCCATCGTCTATTCCTCCTGCTAAGATTATAGATCCAAGCCGCGTTCCGGGGAGTCCACCTGTGAGGCGGAATTTGCCCTGGTCGCGTAGACTGCCGGACTAGTCGAGCCATCTTTCTAGTACATTCCTCCACCCTTGGTCTAAAAGCTCGTCATCCATGCCAGACTCCCTATCAAGAGGATTCCCGGTTCCGACGTTCTATTCTGGGTTCTATGGCCGAGCAACAACCTCGTTTTCTACTCATCAGCACAAGGCTGGACAAGTTCATGCAAGAGCACGAGCTCACTTGTCTGGTGCGCGCAGGCGGTCTGACACCCGAAGACTTCCGCGTTTTCGACGCTACATCGGAGCCCGTGTCCGAGGAGTTGTACGACCAGTACGATGCTGTCTTCATCGGGGGCACCGGCGATTTCTCGGTGGCTCAAGATCGCCCCGAATGGTTTGACAGTTTGTCCAAGTGGACGGCAGGGTTACTGGAGCGTAGTGTCCCCAGTCTGGGTCTTTGCTACGGATTTCACCTCATGGCCCACGCTACCGGCGGTGAAGTCAAAACTCGTCCCGATTTGGAAGAGACCGGTACTTACGAAGTTCGACTGACCGATGCCGGTCAAGGGGATGATATTTTGAGTTGTCTCCCCGGCAGATTTCTGGCTCAGCAAGGACATCACGACGTTGTGTTGTCTATGCCGGGAGAATACTTGCGGCTGGCCGATAGCGAGCGCTGTCACTGGCAAGCCTTCAAACATCCCGAGAAGCCGTTCTACGGGCTGCAGTTCCATCCCGAGTTACGCCGGGAGGACTTCATGGATCGCATGAAGGCCTATTCCGATAGTTACGCCAGCACTCCCGAAATTTTTGAGAAGATCAATCAACAGGTCAAGCAGACCCACAACGAAGAGGTTATTAAAAGCTTCCTGAAGCTTGTCGATGAACACAAACAGCAAAGGAGTTAAGACTTAGTGAAGTTTACTCCCAGGCTACGTGCCATCATTCCCGAGCACATCCGCCAGCTCAAGCCTTACAAGGCGGGTCGAACTATCGATGAAGTCAAAGAGGAGTTCGGACTGGAGTCGGTGGTCAAGTTGGCCTCCAACGAAAACCCTTTGGGTCCACCGGAGAGCGCGGTGAAAGCCGCCATCGAAATGTTGGCCGAAGGCCATCGTTATCCCGACCCGGCGGCAAGGGCCCTCAGAAAAGAGTTGGCCTCCAGATACGACCTGAGCATGGACAACATAATCGTCGGGGCCGGTTCGGAAGGGATCTTGAGCAGTATCGTTCGGGTCTTTCTAGAGCAAGGCGACGAGGTCCTGACGGCCGACGCCGCCTTTCTCGGGTTTCCGATTTTGTGCCGAACTCGCGGTGTGGAACCAACCATGATTCCCCTCAACAGCGAGTATCGGTTCGACCTCGGGAGAATCGCCGACGCTATCACTGACAACACGAAACTGATCTATCTCTGCAACCCCAATAACCCCACCGGTACTATCTTTACCAAAGAAGAGTTCGACATCTTCATGGAGCGAGTTCCCGAGCACACTCTGGTGATTCAGGATGAAGCCTACTGCGAGTTCGCGGCCATCAACCCGGAGTTTCCGGACTCCATGGACTATCGCTACGATAACGTCATCACCCTTCGCACTTTCTCGAAAGCCTACGGTTTGGCGGGATTTCGAGTCGGCTACGGATTTGGTCACCATGAGCTTATCGAGGCTCTTTGGAAAGTGAAGTTGCCGTTCGAGCCGAGCGGTCCGGCCCAGGCAGCAGCGCTCGCTGCCCTGGACGACCCGGAGTATCTGGTTCGGGCCCTGACTGTGAATCAGCAAGGGAAAGACTATCTGTACCGCGAGCTGCGGCGCTTGAGGGTGCCGACCTTTGAGAGTTACACCAACTTTCTGATGATGAAATTCGAGTCTCAGGAGCAGGTTCAATTCTTGTTTTTGGAGCTGCAGAAGAGAGGCGTTATCACCCGTCCTCTGGTGCAGGCAGGTCTTCCCGACTGTCTGCGGGTCTCCATCGGTCTACCGGAAGAGAATCACCGTTTTATCTCGGCCTTGGAGGAGATCATCTCGGCTCCTTCAACTTCAGCCTGACAGAGGCGGTGAGGGAGAATTAAAGGAGTTCGGATTGATACTAGAGCCGTCTGAAAGCAACGAATGGCGACCGGTCTATAGACTGCTCACGGCGTTGGTCTGTCCTCGACCGATAGCCTGGGTTTCCACAACATCGGCAGACGGGGTGCACAACCTGGCCCCCTTTTCTTTTTTCAACGTCGTCTGCGCCAAGCCGCCCACGGTTGTTTTTTGCCCCATGTGGAGCGGACCCGAGGCGAAGAAGAAAGATACGGTCAAGAATATCGAGGAGACCGGAGAGTTCGTTATCCAGGTTGTCTCCCGAGATTTGGCGGAGAAGATGAATCTCACTTCTTGTGAGTTGGCCGCCGAAGTGAGCGAGTTTGACGTGGCCGGTTTGACGACGGCTCCTTCTCGCCGTGTGGCGCCGCCCCGAGTGGCCGAAGCGCACGCCTACCTGGAGTGCAAGCTGAGCCGGATCATCCCAGTGGGAGAAGGCTCCGGAGCAGGATGCATGATCTTGGGCGAAGTCCTTTACATCGAGATCGACGACGATATGATGGACGGTACCCGAGTTAGCTTGGAGCGCCTGCAGCCGATCGGCCGTCTGGCCGGCAGTGACTATTGTGGCGTCCAGGAGACTTTCGCCTACGACCGGCCTACTCCTGAAGAGCTATCGAGGCCTGGTCGGGAGTGAGCACTCTGGCAGACAGATTTGAGGATGCACCTACCACGGAGGTCGGCTACCTCTTAGCTGCCGAAATCGCGGCTGCCGCGGTTCAGAGTCGGGAGATCCGAATTCAGTCGGGTAGCAACGAGGTCTCGATCGACTTCGGGTATCACGCTTATTCATCGGAGTTTGCCGAGGCGGTGTTGTCGAGCAAAAAGATCCGTTTAGCCGCACCGGAGGCCCGGATGGTGTCGGCGATTCAAGCGGGGCTGGTCGCCGGGGCGCCTCGAGTGGACCTGGAGCTGTGGGATGGCGCTAGCGGGGTACGATATAAGTTTACACCGGAGGCCGTGAAAGAGGAATCGCTTTCGAAGGCTCCCTGGAAAGACGGGCGTTCGGCAAGTCGCATCACGGTGCGCTTTCGGACCGGCTTGAGTCGCAGAATCTTTGGTGGAGGCGGCAAAGACGAGCAGCCGGAAGTGCGAGAAGCGTTTCGCAGTCGCGCTTTGCACGCGGGGCATCCGATCCTTTACAACGGAGAGAAGCTCAACGAAGCCTACTCTCTAGGGAAGGGGTTGCTCGAAGTCACTATCACCAGCGACGGGGAGCCGGAGCTTCGTCCGCCGATCCTGGTTTGTGAGGCGGAGATTAGTAAAGAGTGCGAAGCCTCGTCTCACTACTACGCCAAGTTTCTTTATGGGGGTGAAGACGAAGAGTCCGAGGGAGGACGCATCGTCTGTTGCGGACTGGAGTTTCCGGTAGAGCTGCCGTTGGCCGCCGATTTGGGGTTTTCAGGGCTCATCGTCGCCGACCATCTCAACTTTGAACGAGAGCTTGAGAGCCTGAAGGAGGATACCAAGCTCGACGACCTGCTGAACGACATTGAGAACGATCTTCTGGTTGTGGCGAGCGGCTTGGTGGACGTGATCGACCAGCTCGAAGAAGGCGATGTTGAGAGCGTCCTGGAGTCTCTGGACCTGGTCGTAGAGACCTATCGCTCCTCCGGTGAAAATGAAGAGGCCTTGGAGATTCTGAAGCGCCTGGTCGAAGTGGAAAATCTACCAGACGAAGTGAGGGCCGCCCATCTGACTCAAATGGCTCGAACCTTTGAGCGCGACGAGCAAGACGAAGTCAGTTTCGAGTACTACGGACGGGCTCTGGATTATTGGGGCCGGATTCCGGACGAGGAGCAAGATCTCGAGTTGGTGGCCACCGCACTGTTGGGTGCATCCCGGCTCATGAGTTACTACGACTCCGACCCGGAGACGGCGATGCATTACGCGAAGAACGCGCTGGCACTGCGTCGCTCGGTGGGGGATCAGGATGACCTGGAGAAGGGTGAGGCGGCTGTTTTACTGGCGGGATTCTACGGCAAGCATTTCCACTATCCTCAACCCGAGTTTCTGGAGATAGATGCTCTCCTCACCGAAGGCCTCCACTCTTTCGAAAAGAACTACGGTCAGACTCACAACAAAGTGGCGAACGTGCTCACCAGCCTGGGTAAGTTCAACCAGGCGCGAGGCTCTCTCGAAGAGGCCGAAACTTATTTCCTTCGAGCGCTCGCTATCAAGGAGAAGCTTTTTGGTAGCCGCGACGAGTCGGTTGGGGAACTGTTCGATTCGCTGGGAGCGCTTTTTGAAGCTTCGGGCGAGATCATCAAGGCCGGCCAGTATTTCACCCGGGCGATGGAGGTTCGGGAGCACATTCTCGAACCAGGGGACCCAGAGATTTCTCAGCGTCTCAACGACCTGGTCGTGCTCTATCGAGTCTACGGTCACTTCGAGAAAGCGGAACCTCTCTTCCTCAGATTGTTGGGGATCAAGTCCGACAAGGAGGAAGGGCTCTCCGAAGCAGAGGCGGCCGACCTGTGCTCCCTGGGGCTGTTTTATCAAGGACAGTCGAAGTACAAAAAGGCGGAAACGTTTTTTACCCAGGCGCTGACTCGTGTCGGAGAGCAGTTCGGAGAAGAGCCTCACGCCGAGAAGGCTTGGGTCCACGGTCTGTTAGGTCGTTTCTACGATGAACAGTACCTCTTTAAGAAAGCCGAAGAGCACCTTCTAGTGTCGCTAAAGATGACCGAGGCAGTGTTGGGCGAGGAGCATCCCGACTTGATCGTCTACCTGGACGCTCTCACTCGTCATTATCGACTTCAGCAACAATATACAGAGGCCATGCCTTGGGCCGAGCGCGCTCTGGCCGTAGCTGAGAAATTCTACGGAACCCAGCACCCCTACCTCGCCACAGCCCTCAATAGCTTCGGCGAGTTGCTCTACCATTCAGGCCAGCCGGAAGTCGCGGGACCGGTCTACCTGGCGGCCTACGAAATTCAGCAGACCAGTCAGGCTGCCGTGATCCGTACTCGTAAAGTGCCTCAAGCCGAGCAGGGTCGCCTCTCCGTGGTCCGGGCGGAGGCGGAGAAGCTTCATCGGAAAGCCGCTCCCGCCGCCCGAGAATATTCCTCTTTCGCGGAGGCTGAATCTCTTTATCTGCGCGCCCTCTTCCTTCGGGAACAACACCTCGGCGCCGACCATCCGGACAACGCTCGAACGCTCGGACTCCTGGCCGACCTCTACCGCAACCACCGCCGATATGAGGGTGCGGAGTCTCTCTACAAACGTTCGCTAGACCTTCGCAAAAAAAGTCTCGGAGACGGCCATCCCGACTGCTGTCTTAGTTTGAATGAACTGACCCAACTTTTGATGCTGCAAAAGGAGTACGAACGAGCCAAGCCGTTGTTGGAAGAGTGGTTGGCGATCGTTGAGCGTACTCTCGGCAAGCAGCACGCCGAACGGGCGGAGATTCTCGTTCGGGCGGGCCAGGTGTGCGAGGCGCTGGGTAGTCAAAAGAAGGCTGAGGCGTTGCTTCAGCAGGCTGTCAACATCAGACACTCGGTCTTCGGCACCGAGCACCCGACCTTCGCCGTGACTTTGGCAGAGCTTCTTCGTGTTGAGGAGAAGCCGGACCAGGCGGCCGAGCTGTACGACTTTGTGGTGGTCTCGCTGGAGAAGAATCTAGCCGAAGACGACCCTCTCTTCATTCCGATATTCGAGAATTATTCCAAGGTTCTCAGCGCCATCGGAGATACCGAGAAAGCGGTCATCTTCGAAACGAGGGCTATGGTTATGCGGGTCGAGCACGGTCTCGATTTCGGCTCCAGCGAGTAGGCCGGTCTTTCTCGCCTATAGCACTTGCGCCGGGGCTATTAACTTCCTAAGAATTGGCCCAGAATTCCGACCTGTGATCGGGCGGTGTTCACTTGCGAAGCCGCTTTCAAGGCAGCCTCGGCGGCCGCTTTCTGCTCCTGATCTTCGCTGTAGCGCGCCACTGCCTCGGTAAAGCGCATCCCCACCACGGCCTGATCGTGGATCGTGCTGATGTGAGATGAATAGACCGCTTTGTGTCCCACGGAGGCTAGAGTGTCTCCAAGGTCTCCGCTTGACCCGGTTTCCAACGCTTGGAGTGCGGCGTCAGCCACGGCCACCTGTCCCCTCCACTGGTTCACCCCTCGGCAAGCGTTGTAGGCTGTCTCGGCAACCGCTTTCTCGGCGTAGTCTTCACTTTCGTTGTGAATGGAGGCCAGCGCGCTCTGTCCGATCACGCCCTGATCCTGACCCTTTTGCAAGATGTGGCTGAACATCGCTCCTCGACTGGCCGCCGCGATGGCCGGGCCCACCGGTCCAGCTACCCCCGCCGCGATCGTGTTCATGGCCGAATCCGCCAGGGCCACCTGGGCACGCCAGGTGGTGATACTTCGGCAGGCAGTAGAGGCTGCTTTGGCCACGGCTTGCTCTGCGCTCACGTCGGCCTGGTCTCGGATGCTATTGAGATAGCTCTCTCCAATGACGCCTTGTTCCCGGCCGTTGGTCACGCTGCCCGCGTACATAGCTCTCAGGCCCTGCCGGCTCAATCTTGCTCCGATGGTTGTTGTCGTATTCATTGTCTGCTCCCGCCTTAATTTGCAGGCAGCCTACTCCTTTTGTGCGGTCTGGAAGGTTACACGGATGTTGCCATCGGGGCACGGGGACGTGGTGCGGCCTTGTGGGAGTCTCCTCGTGGACACTCATGATTGGCGACCGGAAACTCGAAACGCGGGTCGGGCTTAAGGCTATGGTCTGTTTGCGAACGCCGTGGTCCTGGGTTTCATTGGTCGTCATGAGAGTTTCTGGTCGTAAAAGATTTCGCGTACGGAAAGTTGTCACGGTTTCCCGCGTGGGTCAAGGGTCGGGGAGCGCTTTGACGGAAACCGCAGCTTCGACTGGCGTTTTTCCGTGGGTTGAGGCCGGGGGATGGCGGTTTGGAGGGATTTCTGCAGCTTCGACTGGCGTTTTTCCGCGGGTTGAAGCCGGGGGATGGCAGTTTGGAGGGAAACCGCAGCTCCGACTGGCGTTTTTCCGCGGGTTGAAGCCGGGGGATGGCGGTTTGGAGGGAAACCGCAGCTTTGACTGGCGTTTTTCCGCGGGTTGAAGCCGGGGGATGGCAGTTTGGAGGGATACTGCAGCTTTGATTCGCGTTTTTCCGCGGGTTGAAGCCGGGGGATGGCAGTTTGGAGGGATACTGCAGCTTTGATTCGCGTTTTTCCGCAGGTTGAAGCCGGGGGATGGCAGCTTCGAACGGCGTTTCCCTGCGGGAGGAGGTTGGGAGCTCGACCAAGTCGGACCTGATCGATCGAGCAACTCCAACCCGATCGACGGTTCCAGCTCAGCCCGCACAATCCGACAAACCGGCCGTCCCGCCGGTTCGAGTCGCGGAATTCCCGCGGTCCGACCCGCGCAGTCCTCCAAGTCGGCCAATCCGCGGGTTTGGCTGGCATTATTCCGCGAGTTGGACCCGCGGGCTGGGAGTTTTTGCAGGAATCCGCAGCTTCGAAAGGCGTTTTTTAGGCTGTTGATTTAGTCGGCGTTTATCGGCGTATAGGAAATTCCAGCGTCAATCGCGCATGAAAATCCTGGACCATTGTGAATAACTGCGATATATGCCTCGAAATTCGAGACCGCCGGAACTAAATCGCCAGCCTCTTTCCCGCGGGATGAGGCCGGGAAGCTTCGGGACCGAGAGCCGATCCAGTCGGACCTGATCGATCGATCAACGCGAACCCGATCGCCCCGCCTCTGAACCCGATCGGGACTAAGGCCGATCACTGATGTGAGTATTCCTAGTTTCTGGTCGCGAAAGATTTAGTGACCGGAAACTCGGAGTGGGGCCCCTCGTTGTGGGCTACGTGGGAAAGCGGCGACAAGAAGGACTGGACCCGCCTCTTTCCGCGCGGGTAGAGAGCAATAACAAGGACCGAGGGCGCTTCCCTCGCGGGGAATTGACAACGACAAGTGCTCGACTCGCCACGGTTTCCCACGTGGGATTCTTTTAACCCGGAGCCGTGGTGAGACTAGGGCCGGATCGCTATCCCGGTAGGCTTGGAACGGGGCATGGGGTCGGTGGTGTGGGTCTGTTCCAGTTTGGTCAGGTCGATGGTGGAGATGGTGTGGCTGTCGCGGTTGGTGACGTAGGCTGATTGTCCATCGGGGGTGATGGCGATCATCATGGGGGCTTTGCCGACCTCGATGACCTTGACCACTTCCCTCGAGGTCACGTCTACTACGGACACTGTGTCGCCACCCTGGTTGGAAACAAGAAGTTTCTTCCCGTCGGGAGTCAAGGCCGTATCCCAGGGGGAAACTCCTACGGCTATGGTTCCCACCGCGCTCATTTGTGCCAGGTCCACGACCGTGACGTTGCCCGAGCTGGAGTTGGAAACGAAAGCGAAGCGTCCGTCCGGAGTGACGGAACAGGAAAGGGGTTTTTGACCGACTTCCACGGCAGACACGGTGGCTCCGGTATAGGTGTCGACGCTCAGGAGTTGTCCGGGTTGGCCGGGGGCGCCGGCGGTGACGAGGAGTTGGCCGTTGGAAATGGGGGTGGCGCTGGTGGGAATGCTTCCACCGGGCAGGTCGAGGTCCAGATAGGCCGAGGGCAGTTGCGTGGCGGCGTCGATGACAAGAATTCCGGGGCGCCCTCCCATGACGGTCGCTAGAATATACTTGCCGTTGGGCGTCGTGCTCAAGCTAGTCGCTTTCCCTTTGTCCGGAATCGGCACCGTACTCAGCTTCTTGTTGCGGTTATTGATGTCGTGAATGGAGATAAATGGGGTATTGTCGACCACATAGAGATGATCTCCCGAGGAGTCAAAAGTCAGATAGTACGGCTGCTCCGATTTCGTGTCATGGAAAGTTGTGCGGCTGGGTGTTGACGGGGGATAGACCATCAGATGGTTGGGGCTCATCGTCCACGGATTGGCAGGCCGCTTCAAGTCAGAATCCGGGGGCCACTCAAAGTCGAAAAGGTCGTTGCCTGCAGCGGCCCGCTTGATAACTTCTAGAATCGGCAACGTTGCCTCGGACGCTCCCGTCTGTTCGTTCTCACTTTTCGAAAAAGCAATGTAGACGACGCCCTTTCCAGTAAGATGCTTCCCGTCCGAACTCATCCCGCTCGGCAACATCTGTACGGCCAGGGTCTTCGGTTCCAACGTATCAGGATCCACATCCGCCGTCTCCGATACCGTTTGAAAACCGGGCTTCGTCATCTGGATCTTCACCTCTCCCTTAGGAGCTTTCGTGAAGAAGAACAGCCCGTTCTTGTCGGTGGTGGTGGAGTACTCGGTCCCTACAATCTCCACTTTCACTCCGGGCACGGCCCCGATCCCTTCGGCGATCTTGGCCCCTCCGTCGTTCTGCCCGTAGGGCGCGTGAATCACACCTGCCAGAACAATCCGCCCCCTGCGGTCTTTCTTTTTCTCGGCGGCGGTCGGGAGACACAGGAATAGTGCCAGCAAGAGACAGAGGTAAATATGAATACGATGATTAGTCATGATTTTCTTGGTCGTCGATTCTGTGGAGATATTCCCAAGGAGTAATCGAGCTGTAACGGATAGAGTTTGCATGAACTCAAAAATGGCCTTTTGGACCTTCCTTGGGCTTCTCTTTCTTATGGTTCCCGCTGTCGCGGAAACACTCATCGCCGGAACCAGCGTCTTCATAGAGCCGCTCGCCGGATATCGTGCCGCCGAATCTTACACCGGGCTCGAAAGTGAAGACGACACCTGGTGGCTCATGGTGATGGAGGTGCCGGTGCCGATAGCCATGGATGAGTTGTTGGCACGTATGACAGACTCGGCTATGGCGGAGAAGGGGATAGCGGTTAAAAGGCGCGAGCAGTTTGAGACTCAGCTCGGACCCTCGACTCTACTGATCGTGGAGCAGGAGCAAGACGGGGTCACCTATGAAAAGCTCGTGTTGATTGTCGGAGATGAGAAGAGAGCCGTGTCCGTGACCGTGGGGTATCTTTTGGAGTCGAGCGACGAGCTTCGCGAAACCATGTTAGCTTCGCTTCGGACCGTACGCCTGGCCGAGGAGACGGCAGAGTCGAGTTGGAAGCGGTGATGAAGGGGTAGCTCGAGAGCGTCTACGATCAGCTGACGGTGGAAAAGTCTGAGAAGCTCGAACTTCACGGCGTTCCGGCTCTGGAGGTGCGGGCCAAGGGATTGGACCCTAACTCTTCCAGGGCGCCTTCCACCAAAACGCGCATCATCCAAGCCTTCACTTTTTGCTCCGTATCGTCGTCCACCCGCAAGACATCCTTGAAAACAATCATGGATTCGGCTCCGAGGACAACCGCCAGCGCTTTAATGAGGTTGTCCGCCGTTTCTTGACTCATACGGTCCCTCACCGGTTCCAGAGCTTTTTCTATGAGGGCCGTGCGGCGGTTTTGGCGGCAGGGCACATCGGGTGTCTCCATCGCCTGTTTGATGGTGTAGACAAGAGAAGCTCTCATTTGCGCTTCGTTGCGTTGGCAGAGTTCGCGCAGCGCTTTTTCCGCCTCGAACACTCTCTCCACAGGGTCCGTGGAGCTTGAGTTGTCAAACAGCTCTTCCGGCTCCGGCAACTCGGAATCCAAGCTGGCTTCACAGAGGAGAGCCTCTAACGAAGGGTAGTATCGATAGGCCGTGGCGCGGGAGACGGCAGCTTCTCGTGCGACCTCGGCCATGGTGGGGTGGAGGCCCTGGCGGAGCAGCCTTGCGGCAGCCCTCTGTAGGTCGCGACGAGTGCGATAACGCTGATTTTCTCGACCCTTACTCACCGAGTTGTTGCATGATACTGGTAAAATCCAGCCAAACTTGTTCGGATTTCATCTTTTTGGACTCTTCGAACTCCACCACGTGAAGCAGTCGAAAAGACAGAGGACGGCCTCTGCCTTCCATTCCGAAGGGCCGACCAACGGCTTTCCCGGACCATTCCGATTCATCCACTAAAAAGTTGTCACCGTAAAGGCGGCGTCTGGTCTTAATTTGACCCTCGGCCAAATCGGAAAAAAGTTGTTCGTAAAACACGCGGGCCTGGTCTTGAGAAGTGGAAACACCTCCCGGCCAGCCTACGATATCGTGGACGATGTCATCCCCCAAGGTCATCATGACTCCGTCCACGTCGTCGTTGGCTTCGTAGGCAAAGTGCTCATCGAGAAGTCTGTCCATCTCTTCGTTGGTTAGCGGCATAGCTGTTCTCCCCGGAGTGTGATGTTGTTATCTTAATAAGACACGTGTCTCAAGTCAAGACATGTGTTCCGAATTTTCATCTTCCCTGAGAAAGATAAAAGTTTCGGGTCCTACGATAAATCTGGGGTAAAATCACGCGGCTAGACCCAGCCATCTTGATTTGAGAGCTTTGGCCTTTTCGCGCCGGTGCTGAGTCCTTGTGTCAACGAAGTCTTCCCAGCGGCCACTTGCG
>Ga0208701_100094_pt1 | contig 42351 bp, 33 predicted proteins | sample DeeseametaMP1482_FD_184188 | JGI IMG/M metagenome (GOLD analysis project Ga0208701, IMG submission 184188) | Marine microbial communities from the Deep Pacific Ocean - MP1482 (SPAdes) | ecosystem: Environmental > Aquatic > Marine > Oceanic | place: South of Fiji, South Pacific Ocean | collected... | reverse complement strand
CGAAGGCGTAGAAGGAGCCGAGCGGTTTCTCCATACTCTTCTGGAGGCGGCCGAATCAGCCGGTCTTCTTCCCGGGACACTCAAGCCGAACCTGGCCTACTTCGAACAGTACGGTTGGCGTGGATGGAGACTCCTGGAATCGCTGGTCGCTCGTTGGAAGGAGCGATGCCTCATCATTTTGGATGCCAAGAGAGGCGACATAGGGCGCTCCAGTGAGGCTTACGCCAAAACGGTTTTTGAGACACTCTCGGGAGACTCCGTCACTCTGCACCCCTGGATGGGTCCGGATTCGGTCGAACCTTTCCTCAAGTTCGCACCGGAACGAGGAGCCTACCTTCTACTTCGTACTTCCAACCCCGGGGGAGACGTTTTGCAGGCGGGTGCTTGGAAGGCGCTTCTGGACAGTGTGGATGAGTGGGACCCGGCCGGAACCATGGGGTTTGTGGTGGGGGCGACTAAGCCTGATGAACTCTCCTGGGTCTTGGAGAGAAACAAGAGAGGCCGGCCTCTCCTTATCCCCGGCGTCGGAGCTCAGGGAGCCACCGCACCGGAAGTGATGTCCGCTCTCAAGTCTCATCCCCATGCGGGGCGCCACCGCGTCAACGTTTCCAGCGCTATCCTTTACGCTCACGAGCAAGGGAGCTTCCCGGAATCTAATTTAAAGGCGCTGAAATCATTTAAGTCTGAAACGCGGTTGTAACAATTTAAGCCTCTTTTCAGAGTTTGTTGTCATGGTGTTTACATGCCGAGCAGTAGCTTCAACTTAACAAGGCCGTACACGGTGACCCAGGGGAGGGACAAAACACAACCGCGGTCGTATCGAAATTTCGAGGGTATCTCCGAGGACCGGACGATTCAGGCCGAGTCCGACACCGATGATGCCGTCAGGGATGGTGCCGAGACTTTCGTCCGCCACACCGAGATACAAGAAGGTGAAGCTCGTGTCCGGCGCTACTGGGTCGACGACCGAGACCACATTCCGAACCTCCGTCTCGCCCTGCGCCGCGACGACGACCAGGCCAAACTGGTGGTGGAAAATCGTACCAACGGTGCCGCCTCGGTGGTGGAGGTGCCCGCCGGCGATATGGACACCGCCAAGAAGCTTCTCGCCGAAGCTCTCAACGAAGCCGATCTCGATCTCGAGAAGATGAGCTACGACCACCCCGACGCCCGAGTCTCCCGAGTCCTGCTCCTGCACGAAAACGACAAGCTTTCCCACATTCAACTGGTCCGTTCCACCCCCTATCCCTATCTCGACTACTCTTCCGATCAGCCGATCTATCGCAACGACCCCAAGGTCCAGCAGCACGATTTCGCCACTCTCAAGTACGGATTCCCCGGTATCGAACATCCTTTGTTCCGCAATCGAACCGTGGTCAGCTACAACGCCAAGAACAAGACGGCCAACTGGGTGGCTGAACGGATCAACCGCTACACCCTGGCCGAAGGTGACGACACCGACCGCAAAAAGGCCGGCTTCAAAACCGAAAAAGAAGAGATCGCTCCCGAATTCCGAGCCTCCCTGTCCGACTACAAAGGCAGTGGCTACGATCGCGGACACCTCGCGGCCGCCGCCAATCACAAAGCATCCCAAGAGGATTTACAAGAAACTTTCATGCTGGCCAACATCAGCCCCCAGGTAGGAAGCGGCTTCAATCAGAGCTTCTGGAAGGGACTGGAGAAAAGTGTCCGGGAGTGGGGCAGCGGAGACGACGAAGTCTACGTTGTCACCGGGCCTGCCTACTTGAGCGAAGACGGCGGCAAGTCCAATCAGGTCAGCTACGAAGTCATCGGAGAAAACCAGGTGGCCGTCCCGACCCATTTTTTCAAGGTGATGCTGGCCGAGCGTCCTACCGAATCCGGTGGTACGGAAGTGCGGACTCAGGCTTTTCTAGTACCCAACAAGAATATTCGCAAAGACTCCAGAGCGGAGAGTTTTCTCGTCTCCATCGACGATCTGGAGAAGAAGACCGGATTGGACTTCTTCAATCGACTTCCGGACGAGTTGGAGAACGAACTGGAAGCTGAGACCCCCAGCAAAGTCTGGGATAATGACGATGACGGCTGGAGAGTGCTCGACCTGGGAGCCTAACAGCGCGTGAATATATTCTCACAAAGAGAAAGGTTATTGTCCCCTTTAGAGAATACAGATGAGAGCCTCGGACGACCCCTCCCCCTTAATGTCCGAGGCTCATTTTCTTTCTCCCCGGACAGCAAGAAAAAAGCACTCGATAGGTCGAGTGCTTTTTCAAAGTGTGAGCCGCTTACTCTTGTGAGCCGCCCTGCCCCTTCTCTCTGGCTCGAGCTTCCTTGAGGGCGGTGATTCGACCACCTGCATGCTCCAGGGTTCGTACGGAGTGGCTCACCAGGTCGGCGCCATAGGCGAACTGGGTCATCACTCGACCCGTCTCGGCCATACTGGGGACGGCCAGGGTCATAACGGCTCCCGCCAATCCGACCAGGTCGGTGGCGATTCGGCCTACATCCAGGGCTTTGTGATACAACTTGGCGTTGGGATCTTTGAAAGTGTTGGTGGCGCGAAAAACGTTGGCTCCGAGAAGCCCGCCTCGCACGAAAGCCACGGCCATGCCGCTGAACCCTTCGGCCACGTTGCCGGTACCGTCCAGAAACTCCGCGTCGAATCGATTGGCTGCCAGACGCAGTCCGAGCGCGGGGTCGTTCTTAGCCGCCTCCCGGCTTTCATTCAGAAGAAACATACCGCCGTCTTTAAGAAGCTCTGCCGACGTCGTCAGGAAGTCGCCGGCTTTACTCGGCGGGGGGTCGGCGGGCTGCTGCCCTTGCTGCTGCTTCTGCTCCCCTTTAGGCGCTGTAAGGTTGGCGTGTCTGCGCGCCGTACTTTGTATATTCACGGATACCTCCACGGTCGGATAGCGACCTTGAGTGAGTTTGTTAGTGATATCATCATGGCTTACTGAAACGGGAAATTGTTAAATCCTAAGTTAACAGGGCGACAAACTACCGGTAAGGCTCGGTTTAGGGATTTGTGCGCGGGGGCAAACAAGGAGATGCGAATCGCCTCTACTCTCAGTCTGCTCTTTCTATCCAACCTTTTCATGACTTACGCCTGGTATGGGCACCTCAAGACCCATAAGGAAAGTCCGCTTTTTGTGGCTGTTTTGATCTCTTGGGGGATCGCTTTCTTCGAGTACTGCCTGCAGGTCCCGGCCAACCGGATCGGGAGCGCCGCCCTTTCTCTGCCTCAGCTGAAAGTGATCCAAGAGGTTTTGGCGCTGCTTGCCTTCGTCGTGTTGTATCGCTATCTGTGGGAGGGTTCTTTGAATTGGAACCATGCCGCGGCGGGAGCGTGTTTGGTGGGGGCTGTGTTTTTCGTGTTTAGGTAGCAAGGCATCGGACTTCTGGTGACTAGGCAATTTCGACCGTCCAAACTACAATGAGGCTATTGACTCTCATCAGCATAGCACCACGTACCTGGACCCGTTCGGAATACCAAAGACTGGGCGAGTTAGGAGTCTTCGAGGATGACAGGGTCGAACTCTTCCGCGGTCAAATCGTGCAGATGAGCCCGCAGGACCCGAGCCCGACGCGGCCGTGCTGGACCGCGCATATGCTCTGCAGTGTCGTCAGGGTAAGACTCATCCCGATCGGGCCGAACTGATCGTTGAAGTTGCGCGAACTTCACTTGGTATGATCGGCTGGAGAAGTCGAGTCTTTATGCTCAAGCCGGTGTGCCGGAGTTCTGGATTGTGAACCATGTCGATATGCTGGTCGAGACTTATTCCGAACCGGGAGCGGATAGTAGCCACCCATTCGGATGGAGCTACAAGAAACGCCAGGAAACGGGCGCCGAGGGAGAACTTTCGTTTCAGGGGCACACGCTGGGCGTGGGTGAGATTTTTTCGGGGCTTTTGTAGAGTTAAGCCCGGGAGTGGCGGGCTGGAGCACCAATTGGAAAAAGATAGGGCCAGATGGCCAGTCTTGCTCTTGAATTTTCAAAAAATCAAATTGGGCTGCGTCTCACTCGTGACGCTCTTCGCAACGAGTTCCGCCTTCCTGACCGTATCTTCCTCATTGTCTAAAATGTTGTGGCTTCTTTATCAGACAGAACGTCACTCCCCTTTTCAGACGGAGCTTCTGTCACTTTCTCCTACGATCCGGATAGCAATCTAAAAAGCCTCACTGGAACAGACCAGCAAGCAACCAGATTCACCTATTATCGTGACGGATTGCTCAACGAAGTCAGGGTGGAGACAGACGGCTTGCCCGACAAAATCTTCAAATATCATTATGATGCTGCCGGCCGATTAGAGCGCCTGGAGTATCCCGGCGAGTCAAGTTTGATCCTATACTTGACCGATACTAACAACACTCCGGGCTCAGGCTATGACGGCAATGGCAATCTGCTACACATGCGCTACGAGATAAATGGTGTTCCGGTTAGGAGTTTCCATTACACTTATGACAAATCCGGCAATCGCGAGACGCTGGAGATAATAACACCTAGCAAAACCTCTTTCTATCAGTTCGGCTATGATTGGTTCGATAGGCTCACCACGGTATCGCAGGGAATAAACGGTGCTCCCCCCGCCTTACTCCGTGTTTACGAATTCGACGAAGCTGACAACCGAAGATTCTTCGACGACTACGCTCAGGGAACGAGCGGGGCAACCTATTACTACACATATAAAGGCTATGGAGCCTACTCTTCCGACCAGGTCGAAGCCATCTATATCTACCCCGGAGCGGCCGGGCATCGAAACGTAGAGGATTTTGTCCAACTCCATGAGGCGCTTGAGTACGACGACGATGGTAATCTGACAAAGAAATACGGAGGCCTCGTAAGCCAAAGTACAGATTTTCGAAGTGAAAAAACGTTTGTGGGAGCTCTCTCTGTTCATGATGACCTGCCAGACTCAGGCCTCTACCTAATGGGCCATCGTCACTATGACAGCAACCTAGGACGCTTCATTAGCCGAGACCCAATCGGTTTCGCGGGTGGTCTCGCGCTGTACGGTTATCCCACTAATCCGGTGACTGCGGTTGACCCAAGTGGGTTGGCTTGGTGGAATAAGGCGGTAAGTGTCTATCAATACCTTCGCAAGCCTGACGGTACTTTGACTAAGCGGCTCATCGGTAAGTTGTGTGAAAGCAAAGGAGGAAGAGAAAAGCGCGCAAAGCAACTTGAAAACCTCATGGACAAAGCAGTGGATAGAAACAGGCCCCTGCTTCCGGGGACTCGCCAAAGTGGGGGTAGAAAAGTCCGTGAGAGCCCAAGACGGGGTTTTGGTGTCGAGTTCGAAGATGCGAGCCAGAAGGATGCAGAGAAAGCAGCTGCTTACTATGATCCAAATGGGCAAATAGACACTCACGCGGAGGCAAATCATTGTCATACGGTTTCGGGGAAGTATGCCGATGTAGAGGTAGCACACGACGGCTCTCGCGGTCATTTCTATTGGGCAACCGGATTAGCTGGTATACTTGCACCTCAAGCAGCGGACCTGGTAGCGCTAAAAACGCAATATCCCGAGGCAGATATTTCTCTGGGCAATGTTATCGCTGCTGGTTTATTTGACGTCGTAAATACTGTCGACCCAGTAGGTGTGAGCGACGGTATTCTGTGGTTAAGCGAGTAAACTTTCTCTTGCGACAACCTCAGCTTTATTTCTCCGAGTGGGACTGGAAACTCCAGGCCCACTCGAGATTGTGAATCATAGTGGAGAACGTGAATTCTTTGCATTCCCTTATACAAACAAAATGCTTTACTGAGCTACAGGACCAACTCCATGCTTTTCCAGAGAGAATTTTTGAGCGAGAGCAAAGTAGAACCCTCGCCCACACAGCAGTTCTCAGCAAACAGCTAGCGGCTCTTGAGTACATCCTTTCCGTTGAGACATCTCTTATGAACGAGCGTGACCAGTTTGGGTCAACTCCACTTCATTCAGTCGCGGAAGTCCGCTATTCTGGAAAGGCGGAGATTCAAGAACTTGGACTGAAAATGGTCAAAGTTTTGATCTCTGCGGGAGCTATGGTCAATGCCAAGGATAATGGCGGAAGAACAACCCTCAACACAATTTGTCATCACGTGGGTTTAGGGTGGCACGAGATCATCGTGTATCTCATTATGAATGGTGCTGATGTAAATGCTCCAGACAGTTTCGGAAACACACCGCTTCACGGTCTAGCATACGATTCAGATATTCTTCTTCCGATTGACTATTACAAAATACTACTCTCTAATGGTGCGGATTGTCATCTCAAGAACGACAGGGGACAGACTCCGCTAAACCTAATCAAAGAGTATTGTTCCATCAATAAGAAAAGTGCGGAAGTCCTGTGCCTGATGGGAGAGCCTTGAAAAGCTCTTAGACCCCGGGCTTTACGCCTGGTAGAAGAAACATCAGCAGAGAGTTTTGATGGTCCACCGAGAGGTGGGCCTTCTCTTAGTTATCGCTCCCCAACAGGCCAACAGACGGTCGCCCCCGCCGGTTTGTATTTTGTAAAAACCGCAGAGCCAAATCCAAGTCCCGGGGGATCCGTCCCCCGGCCTCGAGACCTAATTGGGGAGGGGTAGCGAGGCTCTGGCGGCTTGCGCCCTTCTCTCCAGCCCCCGACAAATACTACCCGCTCAGTGCCAGCCACTGTCCGTAAGCCGGTCGTTCAACGTTACACCCGATCCGCCGATCGCCGGCAACGATTTCACGGGCTTCGAGGTGTCTCATATAGGTGGTACGATTTAATTCTCACAAGGGGGACCCTCAACGTGACACAGCTTAAGGTGCCCAGACGTTCGTCACGATGTATTGGACCACCATTTATGGGATATACGTCTTGCCAAATCTTACGGTTGGCGTGCGATGTCATCGACTTATAGCTAGAGAGTGTCCCTGCCATCTGTATTCTCAACGGTCGAAGCCGTTTCGACGGGCCCTTTCTCCACCACCCAAACCTCCCTCACGACCTGATTGAGCCTGAGGAACATCAGAAAGCTAAAAATCCCGGCGACATAAACGGTCCATCCCTGGCTCTGGGCTAGCAGACTCGACCCGGCAATGGTGCTGACCAGAAGAAGTTCCAATGATGATTGTCGAAGGCTCGGCTGGTCTTTCTTCTCGAAAAAGCAGAGCGCAGCGAAAGCGATGATACCGAAGATATCGATCGTCAAGGGTGTCACGTGCGTGAGAGTGCTAGCGTGTGCAATAGCAGGTGTTGATACAAGCGCAACCGCGCCTCCCAAACCCGCCAAGCCCAATGCGTAGAAAGCTCTCTTCCCCGAATCTGAAAGTCCCGTCCGAGTCAGAAATACTGCCGCCGAACCACCCGCCAGGTGACCCGCGAGCAAAAGAAGAGTCGACATGACGGCCGTGAGTGTCAGAGGGTCTTGGAAGCTCAAAGCCCAGTCGACGGTGAAGGATGGGTCGAGGCCCATTGTCGGAAGATGGAGATGGGTCAGCCAAAGATCCAGGAAGTAGCCCAGAGCAATCACTACAGTCGATGTCCGCCAGACAGAAAGCGCCGTATTGCTCGGCTCGACTTTGGCCGGATTGTTTGCTGTTTGAGATGGATGACCGTTTGCCAAGCTTGGAATTTCGACAGGTGCGATATGGGTCCTCTGGGGTGAAGGCTGGGCGCCCATTCGTAGTAAAGGATTCCGCCCATGAGCATTCACCTAAACCCCCATGAAGCGAGAGTGCTGGGCTGCTTGATCGAAAAGAGATTGAGTACCCCCAACAACTACCCGCTGACCCTCAACTCTCTCGTCAACGCCTGCAACCAGACCTCCAATCGAGACCCCGTCACGGATTACGACGAACACCTCGTCAACGACGCCCTGGTCAACACCCGCAATCAGGGCCTTTCCAAGCGACTTTCCAAAAGCGGGTCGCGCACAGCCAAGTTCGACGAGAGTCTGGCCGAGAGGTTGGGACTCGACGACGCCAAGGCGGCCGTGCTGGCCGAACTGATTCTGCGTGGCCCGCAGACTCCCGGGGAGATCCGGCAGCGGAGTACGCGGATGGTGGACTTCCCCGACCTGGAAGTGCTGGAAGAGATTCTGGAAGGTATGACCACCGGCAACGAACCGATCGTGGTCAAGTTGCCTCGCCAGCCCGGCAAAAGAGAAGCCAGATACGCCCATACCCTATGCGGTGAGGTTCAAATTGAGGATGAACCTGCGACGGAGGCTGCAACGGTACCTCGAAGTAGCCTTGAGAAGCGAGTGGAGCAACTGGAGGCAACGTTAGCTGAGGTTTTGGAGCGCCTTGAGAGATTGGAATCGTAGCTCGCTAGATTCTCAAATCTTCTCATAAACCGAAACAAGCTGCTCCGACCAGGCCACCAGCCGACCGTCAGGAGCGTGGAGATGAGCTTTCGTTGTAGCGTATCCCTCGTCATAGCGAACGGCTTCGGCACGGTAAAACCACCACTCGTCGAGCGGCACCGACGGCGGGTCGTAAAAGTGGGCACTCCAACTGACTGTACTGGCGGGTGACGGTTTGTGAAGCAACGGCAAGACGGCCGGTGGCCAGGCGTCCAGGAGTCCGATGGTGGCTTCCTCGGGCGAACCGGCGGCTGTCTTGTGCCGGCAGTATCCGCCGAGCCTGGCTTCAGAGTGCCCACTAAAGGGATAGGCTCCCTCGGTGTACCGATAGTCGATGAACCGGGTGAAGTTTGGAGTGACGCCTTCGATATAGGGGAAGACTTCCAGTGAGCCGGGGTCCTCGGGAGAGACCGATGAGGCTTCCACGGGATTGGCCACCGGGCGATGAGATCCGAAGGAGGCCACCACCACCGAGCACGGACTGCCCTGCGAAAAAATGACGGCTTGTTTGCTCGTCATGCTGCCGCCTGACGCTAGTGTGGTCACTTCCATTTCAAGTTCCCCCGCGGCTGCCGCCACGAACTGAGCGCTAAAGTGACGGAGCTTTCTTTCCGGAGGGAGTTCGATTTTCATGGATTTGATGGCGGCCGCCGCGAGCAAACCCCCGTAGGCAGTCCGGCCTTGACTCCACTCGTCGGGTATCTGGCCGCGATAGATGTCGTCGACCTCGCGAAATCGGGTTACTTCTTCAAAAGTCACGAGAAAGGCTCCCTCTCGTTTGCTAAAAGTCCTCTCGGCCTCGGCGTTGCTATCCGACCGGATAGGGGTTGGAGCGACCTTGGAGGCCCCGATCGGTCCGAGTCCTTCGGTTACTCCTATTAGAAAGGGCGCACAACAAGCTCGCCCTCTACCACTATGTAAGGAAAATTCATGGACACCATTAAACAAACCGAAACAAAGACCAACAAGACTATCAATCCCGCCACCGGCAAGGCGATCAAGGAGCACTCTCTACTTCCCGAGACCCAGGCTCTGGCCGCCGTGCGAATGATGCAAGAAGCGTTTCTGAAATGGCGCGAAGAGTCGGTCTCCGCGCGTGCCGACAAGATCGCTAAGCTCGGGAAAGTCATCGGCAAACATAAGGATGAGCTAGCCGAACTCATGACCACGGAGATGGGGAAGACTCTGGATGAATCGAAACAAGAGATCGACCTCTGTATCGGGATCTGTGAGTACACCGCCGAACACGGTCCTTCCAATCTGAAAGATGAAGAGCGGGAGCTTGACGGTGGAAAGGCGATTGTCACCTACCAACCGCTCGGCATCATCCTGGGAATCCAACCCTGGAACTTTCCCCTTTATCAGGCGCTTCGCTACACCGTACCGAATCTGCTAGCCGGCAACGCCGTGATCCTAAAGCACGCCGACAACGTCTGGGGCTCAGGCGACTACTTCGAGAAAATGCTTCGAGAAGCCGGCGTGCCCGAGAACGTCTTTCGTCACCTAAAAATCGATCACGACACCGCGGAAGCTCTGATGAAGCACGAGCTGATACGGGGAGTCACCTTCACCGGTAGTGCCTCAGCCGGTTCGAAAATAGCTTCCATCGCCGCCAAGGCGCTGAAGAAGACCGTCCTCGAGCTGGGAAGTAACGACGCCTATCTGATACTCTCCGACGCCGACGTGGAGAAGGCCGTGGAGTGTTCGGTCATGGGCCGGGTCAACAACTGCGGCCAGACCTGCGTTGCGGCCAAGCGTTTCGTCATCGTGGAAAGTCAGTACGAAGCTTTCCGAGACGCCTACGTGAAAGCGATGAAAGAAGTGCGCTTCGGTGATCCTTTGGACGGTAAGCCGGACATCGGGCCGATGGCTCGTGAGGATCTGCGGGAATCGCTGCATAAGCAGGTTCAGAAGTCTATTCAGAAGGGCGCACGCTGCCTTGTCGGCGGTGAGATTCCTGAAGGTCCTGGATTCTTCTATCCGGCTACGGTTTTGGAGAATGTGGAAAAGGGCATGCCCGCTTATGATGAGGAGCTTTTCGGACCGGTGGCCTCGCTGATTAAGGCGAAAGACGACGAGCACGCGATGGAGATTGCCAACGACTCTCGATTTGGCCTGGGTGGCGGTATCTTCTCGAAGGACCAGAAGCGCGCGATCGAGCTGGCTCGTGACAAATTTGAGACCGGAATGGTTAACATTAACGGTTATCATTTGGCTCAACCAAATCTGCCGTTTGGCGGGGTGAAAGACAGCGGCTATGGTCGTGAGCATGGTGGCTTTGGTATTCGAGAATTCGTGAACGCTAAGTCGATTATGATCGCGGAATAGGTGACGGCCCCTGTCTTGCGGCCTACTGGAGTGGGCCGCAAGATGGGGTGTTCTAGCCTATTGCGATGAAAATCGCCAAGACCTTGGTTCGGGATTGACGCGCACCGTTGGCGGGTTCGCGCCGGGGTCCAAACGTCTCCTTTACACGTCGTTCCAGGGGATTCTCATTAACCGACTCTTATTGAGAGAAACCCCTGGGGGTTTCAGGAGCAGCGCGGCGGAAAGCTCAAAGGCCAGAATCCTGACGGTGTGGTCAAAGGAGACGGTCCCATTATCCCTTTTGTCCTCTCGGGCAACTTCGTCTTCTTCTGATTCTGTGATCTTTTTGTCTTTCTCCGGCACTGAAGCGAGGCTCCAATGGGGCTACCGACCAAAGTCGGCAGTATGTGACGGCTTCCGTGAAAACCACTTCGTTGTTCAGGTCGCTTCAATGGGGTACCGACAGAGTCGGCAGTAAGCCACGCCGATCCGCCAATTCTGGCCGGCGATACGCTCGCTTCAATGGGGCTGCCAACCAGAGTCGGCAGTAGTGTACCCGCCCTTTTTGGTGCAGGCGTAGCAGTATTCGCTTCAATGGGGCTACCGACCAGGGTCGGCAGTAAGTCAGCTCTGCGAACTCGTAGGACGCTTCCAGGTCAGCCTGGCTTCAATGGGGCTGCCGACCTGAGTCGGCAGTAAGCGGCGAGGACGTGACCGCGACCCTCGACGCCAACAACGCTTCAATGGGGCTGCCGACCTGAGTCGGCAGTAAGCGAAGGTAACCGATGTGCGAGTGGTCCGGAGCAGCGGCTTCAATGGGGCTGCCGACCTGAGTCGGCAGTAAGGGTACGTCTTCGGGCGTGCCATCGCTCTCCTCTTGGCTTTAATGGGGCTGCCGACCTGAGTCGGCAGTAAGGATGAGATCCCCGACCTCGAACCCACAGGCGTGAGCGCTTCAATGGGGCTGCCGACCTGAGTCGGCAGTAAGACCAGGGAGTCGCAGATCGTCCAGAGGGAGTGGGTTGCTTCAATGGGGCTGCCAACCAGAGTCGGCAGTAAGCACACCACGCACCACGCACCACGAGCTTCAATGGGGCTGCCAACCAGAGTCGGCAGTAAGCCCACCACATCGTGGACGTGCCCGGAAAAGACAACCCGCTTCAATGGGGCTGCCAACCAGAGTCGGCAGTAAGCCTTGCCGAACTTTTTTACAACCATCTCGCGAGCCATGCTTCAATGGGGCTGCCAACCAGAGTCGGCAGTAAGAGTAACGCTCGGCGTTGTAGAGCTCGGCCTTAAGATCGCTTCAATGGGGCTGCCAACCAGAGTCGGCAGTAAGATCATTGGCGTTTGCCCATTGGGCTTGCGCGAGTTTCAGCTTCAATGGGGCTGCCAACCAGAGTCGGCAGTAAGGCTTCCGATCCTCCGTCCAAAGAATCGGTGATGCTCCCAGCTTCAATGGGGCTGCCAACCAGAGTCGGCAGTAAGTCCGGCAAGAAAGGTAAATAGCCATGGATCTCTCAGGCTTCAATGGGGCTGCCAACCAGAGTCGGCAGTAAGAGGCCCTCGTCGTGACCCTTGGGGAAAGGGACCAAGCTTCAATGGGGCTGCCAACCAGAGTCGGCAGTAAGCTCGGTGAAGACCTCGCCTTTATGCCTGCCGGTGTAGCTTCAATGGGGCTGCCAACCAGAGTCGGCAGTAAGCCGCGCCGGGCAAGAGAACTGATAGGGACCCTTGGCACCGCTTCAATGGGGCTGCCAACCAGAGTCGGCAGTAAGAAAACCTTCGAAAGGTTGTCTATTTGAATTGGGATGGCTTCAATGGGGCTGCCAACCAGAGTCGGCAGTAAGCTGCTACAGCTCAACGTCACTGAGCTCAGCTTCGATGTGGCTTCAATGGGGCTGCCAACCAGAGTCGGCAGTAAGCGTACATCCCAAACCGCAACCACGTTCCCATTAACATCACGGCTTCAATGGGGCTGCCAACCAGAGTCGGCAGTAAGATCTCGGTGAGCATCTTGGCGTTCTGGGCTACCTTGAGCTTCAATGGGGCTGCCAACCAGAGTCGGCAGTAAGCACTTGCCGTCTGGCGAATCTTTCGGCGCCTCTGTGAGGCTTCAATGGGGCTGCCAACCAGAGTCGGCAGTAAGCGGCGATGGCAAGGCTCTTCCTGACCCGAGCTACCCGCTTCAATGGGGCTGCCAACCAGAGTCGGCAGTAAGCCTGCCAGGCCACACCCATGAGGTCTCGGGTGGAGTGGCTTCAATGGGGCTGCCAACCAGAGTCGGCAGTAAGTTATCGCGAACGATACCCCCTCCACGGTGATTTTCTGGCTTCAATGGGGCTGCCAACCAGAGTCGGCAGTAAGGGTTCTCCGCGTGAATCTGGCACCATTGTGCGATCAGCTTCAATGGGGCTGCCAACCAGAGTCGGCAGTAAGTTGACGAATCGTCTCGAACGTCAGCCAGTTGTTCATGCTTCAATGGGGCTGCCAACCAGAGTCGGCAGTAAGTTGACGAATCGTCTCGAACGTCAGCCAGTTGTTCATGCTTCAATGGGGCTGCCAACCAGAGTCGGCAGTAAGGGCCTCGGGGCCCTCTAGAATGGCGTTGAGCATGTCTCGCTTCAATGGGGCTGCCAACCAGAGTCGGCAGTAAGCTCGATACGGCAGGCCAATGTGTGCATGCAGTTCGAGGCTGCTTCAATGGGGCTGCCAACCAGAGTCGGCAGTAAGCAGGCGAAGACCGCCATCGAATGAAGCAGAAACTCCAGCTTCAATGGGGCTGCCAACCAGAGTCGGCAGTAAGTATCACAGGGGGATTCTCCTTGTATTCCGTCGCGTCATGCTTCAATGGGGCTGCCAACCAGAGTCGGCAGTAAGCGATGACCTGTTACGCGAAATAGAGTTGGGTGAAAATACGCTTCAATGGGGCTGCCAACCAGAGTCGGCAGTAAGTGAGTTGACATTTTATTAGTCTCCTGTTCTTGCTAAGCGGTGCTTCAATGGGGCTGCCAACCAGAGTCGGCAGTAAGAACTGGAAGAGCTGATGCGAATGGACCCGAGCTTCGTGCTTCAATGGGGCTGCCAACCAGAGTCGGCAGTAAGCAAGGTTCCCGGTGTTCAGACGATCTCCGTTACAAAGCTTCAATGGGGCTGCCAACCAGAGTCGGCAGTAAGTGCTACGACCAGGCGGTCCACGACGCCCGCGAATGGCAGCTTCAATGGGGCTGCCAACCAGAGTCGGCAGTAAGTTCAACAATCGGCATCTGGCAAAGCGACAGGAACTCAGCTTCAATGGGGCTGCCAACCAGAGTCGGCAGTAAGCCCACCCTATAGGCTCCTCCCTCTCCCAAGACGTCCCCCCTTTATCGGCTCCCGCTTCAATGGGGCTGCCAACCAGAGTCGGCAGTAAGATCGAACTGATTCAGAAGTTGGATATCCTCGGGCCGCTTCAATGGGGCTGCCAACCAGAGTCGGCAGTAAGACGTTCCTCTACAGACAAACCACCCCCAGCTTTGAGGCTTCAATGGGGCTGCCAACCAGAGTCGGCAGTAAGCGTGTCGGCCGTGTATTTGGAGACCCCATACTTCAGGCTTCAATGGGGCTGCCAACCAGAGTCGGCAGTAAGAATTCGATCTTTATGAAATAGACTCCGAGCTGATGGCTTCAATGGGGCTGCCAACCAGAGTCGGCAGTAAGCGGGCGGCCTGGTCTTTCAGGTCCATCGTGAGGAAGGCTTCAATGGGGCTGCCAACCAGAGTCGGCAGTAAGTTGCCGATGCTGACTGCGACAAGTTCGTCAAAGGCATGCTTCAATGGGGCTGCCAACCAGAGTCGGCAGTAAGCTCTCACTCATGGCAACCTACGGAATCGGGAAGCTTGCTTCAATGGGGCTGCCAACCAGAGTCGGCAGTAAGTATACCACTCGACTACGTTGGGCCGGCGTGGGTGATAGGCTTCAATGGGGCTGCCAACCAGAGTCGGCAGTAAGGTCGACCTATGAGAGACTTGTGAGGCCAACTCTCTCTGCTTCAATGGGGCTGCCAACCAGAGTCGGCAGTAAGACCTGGCGGACAACGGCGGCCCGACTCCTGGCGACCCGCTTCAATGGGGCTGCCAACCAGAGTCGGCAGTAAGGCTTACTCCTGAAGTCCGCACCTTCGCCTATGAAATGCTTCAATGGGGCTGCCAACCAGAGTCGGCAGTAAGACTAAGCTAGGAGCCACACCTTCGCCCCCTGCTGTTCGCTTCAATGGGGCTGCCAACCAGAGTCGGCAGTAAGGAACTCTTCCTCTTGGAAATTGAGCGCCACATTACCGGAGCTTCAATGGGGCTGCCAACCAGAGTCGGCAGTAAGTTCAAGGAGGCATTCCCTGAGCGAGGGGATGCCGGTGAGTGGCTTCAATGGGGCTGCCAACCAGAGTCGGCAGTAAGATGCAAAGGAGCACGGATAAGAACTTCATAGCGCAGGGCTTCAATGGGGCTGCCAACCAGAGTCGGCAGTAAGTGTACATGAGTTCGGACTCGAAGATGTACTCCCTGGCTTCAATGGGGCTGCCAACCAGAGTCGGCAGTAAGGACCTTCTCGTGGAAGTACCGTGCCGACTGCTGGGACGCTTCAATGGGGCTGCCAACCAGAGTCGGCAGTAAGAAATTGTTCCGATCCCACAGGAAGCCCGCGGGGGAGTGGCTTCAATGGGGCTGCCAACCAGAGTCGGCAGTAAGTGGGCCGTTTCCCGGATCACGAACCCCTTGTCGGTGCAGCTTCAATGGGGCTGCCAACCAGAGTCGGCAGTAAGGGCGCTCGCCGCGAGCCCAAGCGTATCAACGCCTACAGCTTCGGTTTTCGAGCGGCTAGGTTTCGACACCTCCGAACGCTTCGCGGAAACAGTGAGTGAGATCTCACCACCCTGCTGAAAAGCCCATTTTGCTGAATTTCGAGCGGCCCGGGCAGTTTTTGTACCACCTGGCCGCTCGCAGCTCTTTCGAAAGCAAATCTCGCTCCTCACAGGATTGTCGGTCCTCTCTGGGGGTCTTCCATCGGTAGGCCCAGCGCTTCGATTGGTCTAGTCAGGGCCGTGTCGGCCGAGCCCAGTTCGAATAAGAGTACTTGATCTTCGTGGCAGTTGATTGCGTCGAGCAACCTGCTCATCAATTTGACCTTTCGAGTGGGTGTGAGAAAGCACCGGAAGACCGAGTACTGGATAGCCTGTCCGTGACCGAGCATAATTTTGTGCACCTTGCGCAGTCGGGCTTGGTCGCAGATATCATAGGTTACAAGGAAATCTCGCTTGGCGCCGTGTCGAATGGTCATCGGGTCTCCAGGCCCGGATACTGATCAATTTCTCGGGTGAGATATCGGGCCAGGAGCCGAGCCTGTAACGATAGGCAGCGTCGATAAGAGGCTTTGTATCCGAAAACGGGATGGGTGAGCTCTTCCGACATTCGTTGCTCAAAGGCTGCTATCAGTGCTTTCTTCGACGATCGCTTCAATGAGCATCCCATACCGGCGAAGAAGAAGTCGTCGCGGGTCAGCCTCTTTTCGTTGAACACTCTCAAAGTTACCGAGTCCGCAATGAGGGGGCGGAACTCTTCCATCAGGTCGAGGGCGAGCGAGGGTCGTCCGTAGCGAGGTTGGTGCAAGTAGCCCTGATAAGGGTCGAACCCTACCTGATGCAGGGCCACGGTGGCTTCTTTACATAGCAGGGAATAGCAAAAGGAAAGGACTGCGTTGATCGGGTCGGCCGGCGGTCGTCTGTTGCGGGTCTCGAATTTGACCCCCTTGATTTTGAGCATCTGGGGAAAGGATTGAAAATAGTGACGAGCGGCCAGGCCTTCGATTCCGAGAAGTGATTGGACGGACTTCACTCCCAATGCCGATTTTTTCAGGTTGGCTAACTCTTTCAATACGGAAGCATCCATCTGCCGCCCGTTTCGTCGCAGCAAGACGCGCTGGTTCGCGATCTTGGTGGCCACGAACATTCGAGCTATTCGCACGGCATCGTGGGGATTGAAGGCCGCTTTGAACTGGCACTGACGCAGCTCCACATTTTTGTGAGGCAATCCCTGAAGGCTGGCGATATACCAGTTTCCATATGAGAAGTATGTCACGGGGATTCCAACGCGAGCGCAGGCCCGGATCGCCTGTGAGCTAATCTGCACATTGCCGTGGAGATTGATTTGGGAGGTCTCCATCAAACGGACCTTACCCACGAGTTCGTTGCGAAGGGTGACCTTCAATTCGTCGCCTGATATCCCGACTTTGGAGCCTGCCTCGGTTATGTGCAGAGGATGGCCCTCTTCGTGCGCCGCCCACAGAGGTCGTACAGACTTGGCGTTCTGTTTCAGAAAATTCACCTCTTCGGGCAGGCAGATCGCGGAGAGAGAGCAGTCGTTGCAGCGAGAGTCGTTGAGGAGAGGCGGAGGTATCTTACCTCTTTCGAACGTTTGACGCATTTCATCTTGTAGAGAGCGGGTAGTCGTCACGAGTTCATCGTCGAAGACGATTTCGATTCTTTGCTTTGAGCCGCTGTAGTAGAGATACCCTCGATTACTCTTCCACCCGTTTTCGCGAAGAGCCAGGCCTTGGGCACAAAGCTGCACCTTCTCGGAAAGGCGAGGACCCTGGGATAAGGCCTTGCCTCGCTTGTATTCCACCGGTGCGCCCTCGCCGTCTGCTTGCTCCAGCACGTCGAGTTTCGTCACCAACCCCTCCTTGGGAGCTGTCAGGTTTAATGATCTGGTCGTGGGGCTTTCGACCGCTTCCGAGTACGCGTCTACGCGTCGGTGCACGAGATGCCCGTGCTCCGTGAAATAGTTGTCCGCCCACTCTTTCTGGACCCATTCCAAGTAGGCGAGTCTGGGACAATAGGCGTATTGGGCTAGCATTCTGACTGGCGTAAGAGGTTGTGTTTCACTCATAAATGTTTTCTAACACGATCATCTGTCAGATTCTGTCGTACGCGGGCCTACTAATGGGGCTGCCGATCTGAGTCGGCAGTAAGCAATTGAGTGAGATGAGTCCGAAAAAGTGCTCGACGTATCTTCAATGGGGCCACCGACCGAAACCGGCGGAAAGAGAACTCAAAGGACCGTGTTGTTCATTCTATCTTCAGTTATCAAAGAACAAGGGCTCTCAAACGAGAGCCCTCCAATCAACTACTCCGGCACAAACTGCCCCATCCCAAAGTGACACTCACCACCAAGAGCCAGCGGGCCCGTCACCGGCTCGGCAAACCTCAACCGAAATCCGCAGGGCGGCGCTTTCGGGCTCTGCTTTCGCCAACGTCGACTGACATAGTCTACCCAGCGAGGCAGCCCTCTTTCCGTTGCGGTCAGGCCTTCCACCTCAAGCAATTCTGGCAATCCTCGGCGCTCACACTCCAACCTGACCTGCTCCTCGGGACTATCCTTGCCGTTCTTCTTGGGGTGACGATTGCAAAGAAACGGAGACCACGAGACCCAAGTTTGGCTTGTCCCAAAGACGTGACCACATTCGTCCTTGCCAAGTAGTTCGATAGGTGTGAGCTTGAAGCGCTCCCTGGTGCGACCAGATGATTGGCGGCGCAGGTCCGGGAAGCTTCTTATTCGCTTGATGACCTCAAGTTCGTTGCTACCGAAACCCTCGGGGGAATACAGATAAAGTCTGTCCAGAACGCTTTCGCGAGGTGCAAAGTCGCTACTATGGGGCAAGAAGAAGGCGTGTTGATGATCGTCGTTTCTCGCCTCGCCGTTCTTCTTTCCGGTGAAGCAAGGGGAGACCTGATCATCGAAAAGACGCCCGTAGCGCCCGTTGAATCCCATCCTGGCCCAGTCTGCAATCCGCAAGAGATCCTTGCGGTGGGGCAAGACCCTGGCTTGAATGAGAAACACGGCCAAATGTCGGACTTTCTCCGCGGTCTTTCGCTGTTGTCGCTTCGGTGTGAGCGCGTCTTGGGCTCGTCGGTAGCTTAGAAAACGGGAGCCGGGTGGGCGGTTGTATCCTTTCTTTTGAAGATCATAGGTCTCCACCATCAGTTGCGCGAGAGTAGCCTTCGGTTCGGGGCAAAGCACTTGCAGCGAAGTCGTGCTTTTCGTGTCCACTCCGTTCGAAGGGAAAGAATTCGATTCGCGACGTGCTGAATTTCGCTTCAGCTCACACCAAGACTCCGCTCTTCCAAAGTAGCAAATACCTAGTAGTAGACGATCCAGGATCTGCTCTTCGGTCTCGGAAAGCTCCACGGATTCCCAGATTATGCTGAGTGGCTCGAATTCGCCGCTCTCCGCTTTACCTACCTTGACGTAGGGGTCGTGAACCAGCAACTTCTTTTCGTTAGCCTGGGGCATATAGTGCCGGGTGTGTCCGGCGACGGCCGCCGGAAGATGAAAGCTGGGTGCTTCGGCGAGTTTGCTAAAAAGCGGTTGAAGTTCTTTTTCACTAAGGTGCGGCGCCGTGCGTTTCCAGCTTGACACCAGGGCCCGTAGGAGGCGCCACGGAGAAGGAGGCCATTCCGGCTCCCCTTCGTTCACATGGCGACCCCACGGGGTGGCGTGAAAGCGACCCGCCAGTAGAGTAAGGTCGATGCGAAGCACGATACTAGACCTCCCACACAGCGGGCTTGTTAAACTCTCCACTAGAAGTGAGAGCCTTCACTTGCTCTTTCAGCTTGGCTGCTAGCTCCGATTCAGACCCCAGTTCGAATCCCTTCGGTCTCTTGCTGCTCAGTTTCACGACTTCCAGGTCACAGGCTGTCCGCAGCCTGAGGTCTACATCGAGGAAGCGTCGAATCTTGTACAAGGCCAGTGTTTCTATGAACTCATTGGCAGTCTCCGAGAGTCCGTAGCTTTGAAGCTGATGGCGATCAAAGTTGAAGTAAGCCGTGATTTTCTCGGCGGTGTATTCAACTCGATGGAAAGGCACGTGCCCCTTGCCGTCTTTGGCCGAACCTTGAGCATCCAGTCGATCGAACTTCACGCCGCCGGACGGCACCTGGTTCACCCTTTCGGCCTCGATGAAGCCTGAAAGCAGTCGCGGTAGGCGCAATGTACCGGGCTTTACGTTAGAGAAAAAGATGCCGTGAACGATGCTGTTGGGGTCGTGCTTGAGTAGGTAGCGAGCGAGTTCCGGAAGGTCCGGTCTGATCTTTTGATTCCAGTTTAGCTCACCGACCAGATGCTTCTCGATCTTCTTCACGATGTACGGAGAGTTCAATCGATGAGATTCGAGGATTGAGTTGGTTGCGCCTAAATCCGGGTCTGTTGTTTTGACGTAAGGCATGCCTGTGAGTGCTTCCACCAGATCGTCGCGACGCTCGTCCCAAATCGCTTCCTCCAAGCGGTTCGCCATGCTCTGGGCAGACTCCACCAGCAGGTGGCTTTCGTTGTCGGCTCCGGTGAATTCGGCTGGACCGATGTCGGGAAATCCCGTGGGTTGAAACCGGCGTCCTTGGATGGGGACCAGGTCGGCTTCCAGGAGGATTCGAGGGGCTACGGCTACTTCTACAGCTACGGTACTAGTCATGGTTTTTTTCACTTTCTTCTTCGAGTTTGGGTAGGATGATGCGGTCGTAAAGTTGTCGATAGGTTCGGTCGGAAATGGGAAAACTGAGTGATGCGACCAGGCGTCGCCTTCGTTCAGGGCTCAGTCGCACGGCTTGCAAGGCGTGGTGGGGAATTTTCAGAGGGCGGCTCAATAGAAAGCGCCGAGCATCCTTGACAGCGGCCGGAGTATTTCCGGCAGCTAGGTTTCTCACAATCGAGATTGGAGGAATGCGGGTGTCTCGCAGGTCCGCGCGGGCCGCATCGGTTTGCGGCTCTTCAGCGTCTTCTCTGACCGGCAGGCCTTGATGGAGAGCCAGTTTGCAAATCAGATAGGGAAGTCCCAGAAACCAGGCTTTCTCCTCCGGCATCCTTTCGGGCTTGGGGCTGTGAGGCTCCAGGAGGACCAGGCCGAACAGCAGATTCTCGAGGCGAGCCTCGTTCAGTTGTCCGGACACATACTGCTCCACTTGCGATAGATTGGCGTGGACGGCACCCCGTACGGGAGAATTGTACTTTTTCGCGCTGCCTTTGGTTTCCACGAACCCCACCCGATCGGCTTCCCTCAAACGGTGTTCCAGTAGGTTGAGCATCCTTTCCGAAAGATCGCGACCTTTCCAACGCGGGATGAATCCGTCGAAATCCCAGCGTCGCGTTCTCGGATTGTAAGGAGAGAGCTGGGCTCGCAAGTTGTATTCCGGTTCCGATCTTCCGGCTCCCAGTGAAGAGAGGCTGTAGGCCAGAGAGAATTCGGGACTGTCGTCGCAGGCCAGCTCAGCCCACTCATGCCGCAGCATGGGCAGGGTTCTCACTTTTTCGCAGAGCTTTTCATTCCCAGCCAGATAGCGATGGAGTTCGCCGAGCCGCTCGAGGACAGTTGTAAGGTGCTTTTTCTCTCCGGATTTCATGAAATCCAACACGGCTGAATCGTATCGCTGCATCAAGCTCTGGGAGCCGTGGGAATGATCGTTATAGATTCCGCGACTCGGAGAGAAGTACTGTTCCAGGCGACGAATCAGCCCCGCACCGTGCTTTGCGCCGGTCGGGTAGTATCCCAAAGGGGTGGCGAAGTAGCTTTTCCCGTTTCTCTGCAAGAAAGCAAAGCGGTGAAAGCCGTCCAGTCCTCTTGAGGTGCCGTGCGTTGCCAGGGCTATGGAAAACTCGATAGGGTTTCGCGCCTGCTTGCTGCCGTTTTGCGCCCGCCCTTCGGCGAACAGCTTTTTCACCTCTCTAAAACGAGTTGGCGCACTCCATGTGGGCAGCCAGATCTCCTGGCGATTCCCTTCGGCTGCGGCAAGTTTGCCGTGCCCCGCTCCCATGTGGGTAACGGTGAACGGAAACGCGCTACCTTGGGACAGTCTGTTTTCGCTTCGAAAACGGCCGACTGCGGCCGTACTCAAGACGACCGCTCCTTCGATCATCAAGATGTAGTACCAAGGATTGAGCGCCGCCTTGGCCTCAAATCCCACGCCCAGATTGACTCCCCCCGCCGAGCCCGGATCGAACTGGCCCACCGGGCTGGAGCTTAGATAGCGTCCGACACTGCCGTAGAGGGCTGACTGTAGCAGTTCCTGGGTTTCCTTTGGCTTGGCCTTGGGAGAGAGGAAGAATTCACATAGCCGCTGCATGAAGTTGTTCGAAAACTCCAGCCGGCCATCGTTTCCGCCCGTCCCCAGGATAGGCGCGAACCGCACGGACGTCTCTCCCTTTTCATCAACTTCACCGAGCGCGGATGTGGCATCGAGCCAGGACAGAGCCTGATCGCTCAATGAGCCGCGCAGAGCTTTGAGCAGTTGGGTTTTGTCTGGTCCGCTCGGCTTTTCCGTGAGGCCCAGGTTGCCAAGCACGGAGCGTACGGTAACAATAGTGTTTCGGTAGTTCTCAAAGCGAGCGTGCTCGCTAGCCTCGATGGCCGTGATAGCATCCTTATTGTCGTTGCTGTAATATCCGCTCCCTCCGTTCCATGGACTGGTCAGGGGTGTGGGTGAGTACTCTTCCAGGAAAAACGTTGTCAGCTCGTCCCGACTAAGTTCTGTTTCCAGAACGAAGCTTTGCTCTTCCCAACGGCAGGTAGCGGTGGCGTCTTTTTGCTCGGTTATCAAGCGTATTACGCCCAAAGCTGAGAGATAAGACGATAGCGGCTCGGTGCGAAGTCCGTGTAGCTGGTGTATGGTTCTTTGAGCTGTAGTCATACGAGGGCCTCTTTCTTGGCTTTGATACTGGCACGCACATCGGCCGCTCGCAGAAGCGACTCAAGGTAGGCCAGACGAAACGGCCCGTGCTCTTCCATTAGGGCTAGGCAGCGGTCTTCCCACGAATGCTGGCCGAGTCGAAAAGGGTCGAGACTGATTCGTGTTTTCTCTAGTTTTAGCTTTGGGAAATTGATGGGATGAAGGCTGTCTCCGTCTTGCAGACCCAGAATTCGCGCGTCGGTCTCCTCGGGGAAAGCGCGGATGGAGATACGGGCTTTTCCGTGATGAGCGGCCACCAGATAACAAAGCAGGAATGGCTGATCGTTTTGAATAGCCGCCAGGGCGCTAGCCAATTCATGGCGGAAATAACGACGGTTGTGATACGCGGAGCCGATCCGCTTGGCCCAAAGCTCCAGGTCACTGATGTCGTCCGGCTTTTCGTGTAGCATAGTCTGCTGAAACACATCATGGGCCTTGCCCACGTCGTGCCAAAGGGCGCTTTCCCTCAAAACCTCTTGCAGCCCGTTGGGGAGGCCTGGGAACGCCCGGATGAGATCTTCCACTTCATCGCAGACGTCCTTGGTGTGATCCCAAAGAGTGAGGTAACGGTGCACATCTTCCCCGGAGCGCACGGAGTAAGGGTCTCCGGACATCCGTGGGAAAGGATTTGGACGATACTTTCCATCACGAACCTCTTTTACCGGACTAGTGGTGCCACTATCGAAGCCGAGATCCGGATCGTAGAGTCCGTCGCTACACTTCACCAGAAAAGTGCGTCCGGGAGCAATATCGGAACGAGTGACCTTTCGCCATATCCCCTGATTCTCTCTTCGGTCCAGGTCGTCTAGAATCCAGACATCCTTGCCCTTCTTCAGCGCCGTAGAAAGCTCGGCGAGCTTCACTTTGCAGAGTTCGTGATCCTGAGGAGCGGGTAAATCGAGCGATGGTACATCGTACTGCACTTCTCTCCAGAACAAAAAACAATCACGCTCCTCGCCATCTCGGATGAAACGACCCACGTCTAGCGTCAGTCCCGAGAGGTCGCAAGTGGTATCGAACAACTCCAGAAGATCTCGCCGACGTAGCGTGTCGTAGATGGGCCACGGCTCGTTCACCCGGTCGGGGAATTGCGCTGGTTCCACGCTGCTCATCGCTTCAAAGGCAGACCGTGCCGCGTCTAGTTCTGGCTCCGTGTAGGGAAGGCAGGCCTTCCCTTTCAGATCGGACCAGTAGACGTGAGCGGTGTCGTTCTGATTGCCTCTCCGGTTGCAGCGCCCGAAGCGCTGAATCAGTGAAGAGCGAGGGGCAAGCTCTGTCACCAAAACGTCTGCCGAGAAGTCGACGCCCGCTTCCACGACCTGAGTTGAAACTAACAGGCGCTCAGTGTTTTCCTTGAGCACCTTTTCCAGCGTCGCTTTGCGTTCGGTGGGGCGAAAACGGGAGTGAAGAAGATGAAGGTGATTCGGGTTGACCGACTTCGCCTTTTTCAACTCTCGATAGAGTTCTTTGGCACGATCGACGGTGTTGACTATCACCAGAGTGAAGCGACCCGGTTTGTGCAGCTCAAGAACTTCGTTTGCCAAAGTCTTAAGGTAGGCGCCCGTCTCCTTGCTTCCGTTCGATTCCAGACCAAGGGCCAGTTTGGTCAGCGGTTTATTCGCCTTCAACCTTACAGCCATGTCCGCGTGTTTCTTGTCATCCTCGGTGAACGGGTGGATACCCAGAGGTTGCCGCGAGTCCGTAGGGTGGTCGACCGTCTGCAACCAATCCAAGTTCAGTGTGGCCGACATCCAGAGGGAGCGTGCCTTTTCCTGGGTACCGAGCTTTTGACGAAGTCCGTGAAGTTGAGCGCTCGTGGTCAGTCCCGGACCCATGAGTTGAATCTCGTCGTAGACCCACTGCACGTCGTTGTGAAAGAGACCGAAATGAACCGGCCAACGGAAACGACTCATGGCGTATCCACGGTTGAGGGCCCGAGAAAGGAGTTGATCCTGCGTGCCCACGATGACGGCGGGCTGCTCGGGAAAAAGCTCCCACTGTTCGTCGATGTATCCGCCCTGTAGAGCGTGGAGAGCTACCTTGTCAGGTTGAGCCCTGACGAGACCATTGTCGTTCTCTTCGGCGAGCAGCTCCAGATTTGAGAGCCATTTCTGGATCTCGTTGTAGACCTGTTCCACCAATGTGCGTTGCGGTTCACATAAGATCAAACGGCGAGGTGTCTCGTCGGGAGCTTTGCGGCGCTGCCACAGCCAGGCTAAAACAGCCGCCGCGGTTTTCCCGGCCCCCGTGGGCGCGGCCAGGGCCAGGCGAGAAAGGTCGGCGTTTGCCAGCGATATTTGGTAAGGAAAAGGCCCGAATCCGGTGGCCTTGTCAAAGAACTCTTCGAAAGTCAATTCGTCTCTCCTAAAGATGTGTCACTCGAATGGTAAACGGTTGGCACGACAGATCTTGTCGTACGGGCTAATAGAGTTTTTGCAATTGTTGAAGTCGTTGGATGAACCAGGAGCGGTAACGCTCTGGCTCTACGACCTGGGCGCCGTCGAGAGACGAGAACCAGCGTAGAAAAGCCTCTGGATTTGAAACAGTCAGGGTAGCATCGTTGCCGTCGACTCGTACCGTAGGATGCGGCTTGTTCTCTTCAAACCACCTCGCTAGAGCGGCGGGGAGCAACAACCTTAGAGTCACGGGCTCGCCGTCGGCGATGTCGTATTGATGAAACTGGGCGGACTCCGAAGAAAAACTCTCCTCCGGCTCAAACCGTTCCTCCGTAGTCTGGAGAGCGCCGATCCGGGCGAGCCGAAAGGTGCGGACACCCTGCCGATTCACATCGAACGCTTGCAAGTACCAGCGCTTGTCTTGAAAGAACAGGCCAAGCGGTTCGACATAACGGTTTTCCTCTGCCTGGTCGTCGCGTCCACGATACCGAAAGGTCACACGCAACTGACTAGTAATGGCCTCGGTCAACCCTGCGAAAAGCGTGGCAGACGTATCGGCCTGGGTCTCCGGACTCGGGTTGGCCGCCGTACGCGCACCAAGCCGCTCGGCCGTGGACTTATCCCAACTCGACAATCCACTACGAATCTTGTCCAGAACCCGGTTCAATGCTATCGCGGTGCTGTCGTCAAGGCTAGGCTCGGCCACCTTGTGCGCCAGAATAATGCTCACCAACTCTTCGTGGCTAAGTGCCAAGGCGCGCAGGTGCGGCTTCTGAAGAAACCGATACCCCCCTTGATTCACGGCCACCACACCAAGTTCCGGAAATCGTTCTTGAATATCTCGCTCAATGGTGCGCGGACTACAGCCAAACTTATCGGCCAACTTCACAGCCGACTGCCCCGGCCGGACTTCAATCTCCCGGACCAGTGCCAGAAGACGCTCTGCTACTTTCACAGAGTCACCCTCCCTTCCCTTAGTAGGTGCTTCTACACCGCTCTAGCGATCCTGTCGAACGGGTGTTTGGTGACCGTGGTATCGAGATGAGGGTGGGTGGTGGATGTGATGGCGGCTGAGTAGCTGGCGCTTGGTTGGCTCAACGGGCCGATGAGCTGAAGTGAGGAGTGGTGATGCGGGAGTCGGAATTCAAGGTGAGGGGATCAAGATGAAATCACCCGTCAGCAGAGTAACCGAGATGTGCTCAGTGGAGAGCCGTCACGAGCCGCAAGTACGGCCTCTCACGGCCGACGCCTCTCTACTATGACCGCATCGTCGGGTTCAGCCATCGCCACGGCACTAAAAAATGTCTCACGGAGTTCAACCGCGAAATGGTCGCCCTCCGTGATATGCAGCGTTGGCAATTTTGCCCTTGCCCGAAAAGAAAGAAAAATATGTTGTTGCGAAAAATCTGTCTTCTCCTGTTAATAGTGGCATATCCCCTTTTGGCGGAACCTTTCCCCCTTGATTTGGTGGGCTCCAGTATCGAGATGGACCGGGATACCACACCGGTTATCGACCCTTCGGGAAGTTGGTTGGCCTACGCGGTCTCGCTTCCCGCCGAAGAACGAGTCACCAGCCTCAGAGGCGGAGCACAGTACTATCCCTCCTGGGTCCCCACCGGTTTAAAAGAAAGTCGCCTACGTGTTATCGATTTGAAGACGGGAAGCGAACTTTCGGTGGGGCCGCCGGGACAGGGCGCCTTTCGCTGCTCCTGGTCGCCCGACGGAAATTGTCTGGCCTTCTACGTGGACGAGGGTGATCGGGTTGCTCTTTTCGTGGCTGAAGCCCCGGAATGGACCGGCCACCGGGTAACGGACCTTGCCTTACATCCCAACAGAAGGGCCGGCGACGAACCGAATTGGATAGATAACAGGACGGTGATCGTTCCTGCTGCCTTGCCCGGCACTCGACAGTGGCTTCGGGGGTTGGTCCACGACCGGAACGATGAGACACCCCAGCACTTCTATACCTCGACGGAGACAGACCTCACTCCGAATGACTACTGGGACAAGATGGAATCCATCGAACTCTTCCGGGTCGATGTGGAGACCGGAAGCGCCACTTCGCTCGGAGGACCGGAAAGACCGATCAGCCTGTTTCGTCTCTCTCCCTCGGGGCGCTATCTCATCGCCGGTTCGGTGCCCGGGGCGAAAACCAGCCGTCTTTATCTAAAGGACCTTGGTGACTCCGGAGATTGGAAGGCTCTTACCGATTTGGACATTTCTTTCTATGAGGGCTGGGGCTCGGCCACCCAGGTCCAGTGGCATCCGACTCGGGACCGGCTCTTCATTAGGGCTAACCTCAAACTCCTTGAACTCGATATTCAAGATGGAACACGCCGGCAGTTAAACAAGAAACCTTTCTCTTATCCGTTCGGATTCTCGCCTGACGGACGGCTTGTCTATGCGCTTCAAGGAAGTTCCTCCGACCCGGGTGTGTTTAGCAGTGTCCACGAGGATTTACACTTGGTGCTCATTCCTATCGATAGTGGAGAGGCGGCGGTTCTTCCCCTACCGAAAGGCTCCACCGAAATAATCCGGTTCGCGGCCGATGAAGTCGATGTTTTAGTGGGTGGTCAAGTTTACAGGATGTTGACGGCAACCGGCCGGGGCGAGGTCGTCCTGGACTGGTCGGGGAGCATCAGCCCACTCACCTCGGGGTCGTCCGGGAGCGTGCTCCTCCTGGATTCCATTCAGTCGCCCCCGGATCTCTATTTGCTGAGCGGGAAAGCACTTCGACGGCTCTCACATATGGAGGATCGGCTGATTGGGCTTCCCCCGGTGACGGTGAAGACTCTCCACACCAGCTTTCAGCGCGATGGTAAGGATGTGGAAGTCAAGACCTCAGTCTGCCTCCCCCACGATTACGATCCTAAGTCCCCTCCGCCGGCGGTCGTCAATCTTTATCCGGGAGATTTGTCCTCTCGGGGAGCCCGCACATTCTCAGGCCCCAGCGTGATTCCGACCAGCGTCTTTACCAGCCGGGGGTACGCCGTGGTCTACTGCGACACGCCGATATCGCCTCCGGGTGAGCCGGGAGAGCCGTTGCGGGAACTCGTGGATATCGTGGAACCGCAGTTAGCGAAGGCTACCGAACTGGACCTCGTCGACTCGAAGAGATTGGCTGTCCTAGGTCATTCCCACGGAGCCTACGCAGCGGCCTCGATGTGCGCTGGGTCGGACAAGTTTCGGGCCGGGATAGCCTTGATGGGAATCTACGATTTGAGTACGGGATATAGCGGCGGGGTGGGAGAGGAGGAATCCTTTGAGGGTCGAGGCCAATACCGCATGGGGGTCAGCCCCTGGTCGGACCCGCAAAAGTATCTCAGAAATAGTCCTTATCAACTCGCTCCCAATATTCAATGCCCGATTTTCCTGGCAGCAGGCGAAAATGACGCAGCCACTCCGTACTGGCAGTCGGTGTTCCTCTGGAACTCCCTTAGGAGCCTGGGCCGGCAGGCCGAACTCCACCTCTATCCCGGAGAAGACCATGTTCCCGCATACTGGAGTCGGAAGCATCGGCAGGACCTGTTGACCAACCTCGTTCGCTTTCTCGAAGAGAATCTGTGAGTTCAGGCCAGGGAAGGTGTAGGTGGCTCCAGGTTCGGTTAGTTGCGAGATTAACGGTTTCATGACGTTACAGAGCTATTTTTTCTATAAGAAGAGAAACCAGGAGTGAATCATGGGCACCTTTGTATCGATAGACTTTCCAATCAGGCGTACTCCGCCGAAGCCGCTTCAGCAGCGCTCGGAAGAGTTGAAGAAAAGACTGGAAACATTTGAATCCCAATACAAGCCTCCGGTCTACACCGGTCCGGAAGACAGTGTGGACTATTCGCCGCAGTTCGAGGCTTCTGTCTGCGGCGTACTGAGCACTGGAGCGACCACCGCTTACGGCGCTTTGAACGGGCTAGCCATCGGCGGCGTTCTTACAGCCTTCGGAGCAAGTGCGCCCACCGCCACGGCGGCTCTGACGATTTGCACCGGACTCGGATTTTTGGCGGGTGTCGCTCTGAATAGATCGTAGGTTCCCGGGCGACTCACCGCACACCGATGCAGGACCCCCACAAACCCCTCAAGTACCCCGGCAAATGCACAACGTCTTCCCACCGGGCTCTGCCGCTTCCGCTCAAATCTCTTTCGGTGATTTCCTGAAGGTCGACATCCGGATCGGAACGATCAAAGAAGTCGAAGATTATCCGGAAGCCCGCAATCCCTCATACAAACTGAAGATAGATTTTGGGGAGGGCGTCGGCGTGCGAAAAAGTATTGCGCAGTTGACCGACCTTTACCGACCTGAGGATCTTGTCGGAAGGCAGGTCGCGGCCGTCGTTAACTTTCCGCCTCGCCAGATAGCGAAGGCGACTTCCGAGGTGTTGGTGCTCGGATTTCCTGACGAAGAAGGACGGATCGTGCTCTTTGCTCCCGATGCCGACGTACCGGACGGAGCCAGGCTGGTCTGAGCTACCCTTACCCGTTAATCTTGATGTGGCCACCGCTAAGGAGCCTCGGGCCGATACCGACGGAGCCAGTTCACACTACCGGCAAAAGCCGCATCCTCGTTGAGCCCGTCGTCCGGCGGGTCGGTCTGGAAATTGTGGTCGCCGAAGAGCGTGTGGACGGTGACGGCGGCGGAAGTGTTAGTGAGGTAGTCGTACAGCTGGCTCAACTCTCCGTACGGGTCGGTGGTCGAGATAACGATATGAGTGGGAGTCGACGATTTGAGAAGCGGTCCGTAGACGTCTTCGAAGAGCAAATCTTTGTTGCTGTTGGGGGTCCAAAGGAGGACCCCCTCGACTGAACGCCACGCTCTGCGTGCTGCCACCACCGAGCCGAAGCTCTTGGCGGCCAAGACCACTTTGCCGGATGATTGGGGATGAGACCGGGCGAATTCGATCTGTTCATCGAGTTGATTAGCCTCGGCTTCCAGCCCGTCGTTGGGCTCTTTGCCTTGAGTGAAGAAGTTCCAATCGAACCGGACAACGATATACCCTTGATCGAGAGCCTCGTCCGCCAGACGTTGGAACAGATGCTCCTTCATACTGTATTTCTTGGCCGGAGCGACCAGCAGCACGGGGAAGGGCCCCTCCCCAGACGGCACCTCCACAATCCTTTGAGTGGTCTGGGCGGCACCCGGAATAGAAAGAAGTAGCAAGGCCAGAATGAGGTACTGTTTCATGGGCTGCGCCTTCTACGGGCTGTGCGCCCCACCTTGCCGATTCAATCTTCAGGGCGAGGGCTGTCAAGGGCCTGACTCGTCGGCTCAGGTCTTGGCGGAGTCGCCGCTTTCTATCGACTCTTTCTTTTCAGCGCGTGGCAATGTCCCACCAAAATCCGGCCTCCAAGAAGGATAGCTAACTTCAGGCTTCTCCTTCACCAGCTGCTCGGGTTTCTCAGACTTGGGAGGAAGCTTCCACCCAAACCATCCGCCCACCCAGTTGATAAGGCTTGTCCCTACGGCCACAGCGGTATCCGCGGCGACTTCAGCTGCCCAAACTGCCGTCTCTTTCGTCTCGTGAGCGGCGTTATACACGCCCAACGGCATCTTCAGTTTGTGGGCGATCACCATGTTGCGCACTTCTTTGTCGATCGGCTTTCCGATCTTCTCGGTCAGAGCCATCTGACGGTTCAGGCCGAGCACCCAGTGCACACTGGAGAGCGGCACTTCCGCACCGCTTTGGGAGATCGCCGAAAGCAGGTGGATGAAGCAGTCCATCCGGTCCTCTCGCTCCAGGATAGGGGCGAGTTGTTCCGGCTTCATGACTTTTTCTTTGTTGAAATAGCGCTTGTTCAGTCTTCTGGCCGCAGCCTTGGGAGAGTCGGCTTTGCCGATGATGGCCAGCAGATCGAGTCCGGCGTCACGGTCTTCGTTGTCGATCGGCACGGCCTGGCCGAAGTCCAGGATAGTCACGGTTTTGTCGTCTTTGTCGATCAACACCTGACCGTCGTGGAAGTCCGGGTTCGCGAAGAGCGGCTTGGGCCACCAGTTGTTTTTCGCGGTCTGACCTTTGAGGACCCCGAATTCAGCCGCCGACATCGCTTCCATGGCGCTGTTGTAGACGTCCTGGTCTTCGTTGAAGATTTTGCGAGCGGTGCGACCTTTGGCCTCTTCCATAAAGAGCCCCAGATTTTCCACCCGGTGAGCGTCGATGCTCTTGACGGTCCAGCCGTTCTCTTTGTGCTTGTAGGTCTGGAAAGCCATCTTCTGGACGGCCATCGCCTGCTCTTTCTCAAACTCCAGAGCCACCGAGGCTTCGATCAAGTTTAGGAGTCCCAGCACGTAGCCGAAGTTTTCTTTGTCTTCGGGCGTTTTGGTGAGCTCTTCGATAAACTTGTGGAAACGCTCGAAGTCGTAGCGGGTGGATTCTTCGATATCTTCGCGACCGAGGGAGACGACCTCGCGTTTGCCGGTCTCCTCGTTCTTGTAGCGGATGGCCACGTTGACCGAGCCGCTTCCCAGAACTCTGTCGATCTTGAGGTCTTTGGGCCAGTCGTCGCCGAACCGCTTTTGAACGAGCTTCAGCACCTGGTAGTAATTCAGGGGCATAGCTGAGTCCTGGGCGTTCTCAAAAGCGTCTTTGAAGTCGCTGAATTCGCTGGTGAAGGCCAGGTACTGCTTCATCTTGATGCCGGGCACGCCGTAGGCGTCGAAGAGACGATTGAGGATGGTGGCCTCGTCGAGCTTGCCTTTGTCCTGACTTTTGCTGTCTTCTTCCGGATTTTGACCGAGGATAAAGGCGACTGCCAGAGTGTCGGCGGGACCGTGGGAAGTCAGGACGGCTCGGGCAATTTTGTTGCCCAACTCCCGGTTGTCCGGATGGAGGTTCTTCAAGAAGTGGTCGATGACAGCTTCGCGGCCTTCTTCGTTTCGAAGGATGCCGGACGGCCCGGCCAGGAAGCTGTTAGCTACCATCACTCGGGTCTGAGCGTCGGCTTCCAGCAGTTCTTGCCTGGTGTTTTGTAGCGAGGTGCTCAACGGTGCGAAGGCTTGGGATTCGGAAGCTTTCTCCAGGTACTCCGGCATGAGTTCCTGGCGACCCATCAGATATTCGACGGTGTCGATCTGCTCTTGAGGAGAACGCTCGCGGGCGACTGCGAGGAGGCCGGAAAGGGCTCGGGCCTGGTTGGTGTAGGCTTCGTTGGTGTCGGTGACGCCGCGCTCGATCTTGGGGAAGACGACATCTACGTTGGAAGGCTGGAGTTGCGCCTTGTCGGCGATCTTGTCCCTCAGAGAAGTGAAAACGACGGGATACTTTTCTCGTAGTTCATACTGCTCGTCAAGAGTTTCGATTCTCTTGCCCAACGCTTTGGGATCGGCCTGTGGGCTGACGTCGTCTCCCAAGAACTGGAGGAAGAGGTCGGAGGCTTGAGAGGCGCTGAGAATATCCAGGACTTTGTCCTTGGCTAGCCAGCCGCCGATCTTCTCACTCTCCACCTGCTCCAGACGACCGAAGAGGTTCTCGGACATAGATTTCTTGCTGCCCACTCGGGCCTGCAGGCCGCCGTTGGAGAATTCGATGGTGCGGACGGCCAGGTCGTGCCACTGGTCCAACGATTCGACCTGGTCTTGAACAGCCAGAAATCCGTCCACCAGGAAGGATCCGGCATCCGAACCGACGTGCTCGGTGCTGCCCGCTCCGCCCAACTCAGCCATCGCTTCGGCTCTTTGGACGGCCTCTTCGGCGCTCTGGAGAAGCTGAACGAAGCCGTCTTTTTGAAGACCCTCGGTGGTATCGGCACTGATGCCGGCGTCGTGCCCGAGCAGTGCCATTCGGCCGAGCACCATGCGGCTTTCCAGGGGAGCCACCGGCTCCATCACTTTGCCGATCTGGTTCTGTCTCTCGAAATAGTCGTCTAACGCCCGCTCGTAAGCGGACTCGCTCTGGTAATTCTCTCGTTTCGGTTGAAACTCGCCGTCTTCCACTCTCTTGGCCAGAGCTTTCAGGTGCTCGGTCGAGGTGCTGGGAAGGTCTTCAGCTTGCAGCCGATATCCGTCGACCAGAGTCTTGGCGATGAGGGCGGAGTGCTGGCCGCGATCGGGCTGAGTCAGCTCTTTCCATAGGTCGGGTGCTTGAGCTTGCTGGGCTGCTGCCTGTCCGAGCCAGCCTCTTCGAGCGCTGTGACCTTTGATGCGACGATCGTGCTGGAGGTTGCGAACCAGATGGTCGAGGGCTTTCTCTCCCCCAGGCTGGTCCAGAAGACCGGCGATACGCTGCTCGAGTTTTTGCGGATAGCTGCCGGTGCGCTCTTCGGACATGGTGAAGCCCGACTGGGTGACGGAGATGTTGACCAGGTCTTTCAAGAGACCCTGAAAGTCTTGATTAAACTGTTCGGAAAACGGATGCCAGGTCTCGGATTGGCCCATTTCATTGAGATATCCGGCCAGCTTCTGCGGTTCGGAGTAGGGCGGGCGAAGGCGAAGTCGCAGGCTGTCTTCGCGGACCTCCGCACCGGCTTTGAGCAGATCGGAGGCGGACTCGCGAAGCTTCAGCTGAAACTCGGCGCCAGGCTCGGACATTCCCAGGAGCGAGTTGCTCAGAGTGATAGCTCGGGGGACTCCAAATTCGCCGGACTCTTTAGCCAGGGCCTTAGCATCGAGCGAAGAGATGAAACCTAGTGTGGCCTGATCGATGGCTTTCCCGAGAGGCCAGCTGTTGCGACCGTCGGTGTGGTTTTCCTCGATCAGGCTGGTCAGCTCTTCCAAAGTTTCTTTGTTTTCCCGAGGGCTCTTAATCCAGGCCTCGGGCACCTGTTTGACCAGACCGGGCAGAGCGTCCTGAGTCATGGATTGGAAGTTTTCGTTGAACACCACGTCTGAAACAAAGCGACGGTGCAGGCTGTCGTCGCCTCTCTGCAGACTGTTCATGAACTGACCGGCGTTCCAGCCGGAGGCGTTCTTAGTGAGGAACTCGTGGACTTTAGCCGTATTCTCCTGGCTGAATTGACCCGGCATAGACTCACCGTCGGTGGCCAGCAGAAGTCTTAGGAAACCGTCGATGCGGTTTTGCGGAGTCAGCTGCGTGTTTTGGTCGAGATGGGATACCGCGGCTACGATCGCGTTCTCCTTGTCGGCCACGGTGCCGCCGGCCAGGAGAATAGCACCCATTTCTTTGGGCGGGACGCCGTCGGCAAACATCCATGCCGGAGTTGTGGGGCCGCTCAGCTTCACGGCTAACGCCTGGTGGTCTCGTTTGAAAGAGGCCAGGTCGCTCACCGGCTTGCGGTAGTTTGGAGCGGTCTGGAGCTTCACCAGGTCGGGAAGCGGAGCGGGGGTTTTCTTAGTAGCGGGGTGCTGGCGGCGAACGTAGCTCTCCACTTCGCTCTGGACCAGTCCGACGCGCATACCCTGATGCTCCTGACCGTGGGCGGCAGCCACCAGGCCACGGTTCAGGTCGTCGGAGGGGTATTCGACGGGCGTCTTGGTGAAAAGCTTGTCGAGTGCGCTTAGAGCTGCTCGCGGGTTGAAGCCGGCCTTGGCCATTCTTTCAATGGCGGCTTTGTCGGCCTGGGCTTGGAAATCCCGAGGATCGACGAACGACTGGTTGGACGGCGAAAGAAGCTCTTCGTTGTAGGGGTCTTTCTTGTCGTGATCCAGCAAGGTCTCCAGCTGATGGGCGATCACGAAGGCCAGCTCGTCGCGTGACTCCAGGGCGTTGAGCATTCCCAGGTTCACGCCGAGCCGATAGATCGGCTTTTCGCTGCCGCTGGGAGTGCCAAACCAGGCTCTGACCGGCCATTCCTTGCCGGGGTGCTCTTCTTTCCAGTTGGCTTCGGCGCTCATATCGTCGTCGAGAGCGGCTTGGGGCACGTTGCCGGTGAAGATTTCCAGTTGAAAGTTCAGGTTGCGCTTGTTGAGGTCTTCCAGCGCCAAATCGTCGATGAGGTCGATCAGATAGCCTTTAGCCTGGTCGTACTTGGAGTCGACCAGACCCGCGGGGGGCGTAGTCAGATAGCCGAGGTCGGGGCGGAGTCGTTCCTTCCACGATTCCAGTTCTGCTTTCTCAAACTTGTCCAGTTCGGATTTGTCAGCGGTCGCAGCCTTTTTAGGCATAGGCTTCGCAAAGCTAGCGACGTGGTTATTTCTGGAATGAGCTATCAACATAACGGTGGCTTGCTACCACTATGCCAGAAGCTTTGAGTTGGCTCGTTCACTAGAAAGTAAACATGTCGTCAAGTCTTCCAGGGGTTGATGATATCGATTCCGCAGAGCTCGAAGTCGGAGATATTTCGAGTGACGACTGTGGCTCCGTGAGTAGCTGCGATGGCGGCGATTTGCGCGTCGAAGGCTGAGATGGGTCGACCCTCGCGCGCTCGCTCCACAACAATTTGGGCGTATGGACGAGCCGTATCTGTGGAGAACGACAGCATCCGCCCATTGAAGTCCTCGGAGAAGACCTGGAACGCGGCGTGCCAGAGGCTTTCTTTCCTTTTGCCTTTGGGAAATCCGGTTCCGGTTTCATCAGTTCTGAGAGAACATTGGTGTCGAGCACCATCATAGTTCAGGGGGTTCTCTTGCAGGTTCACGCTCGGGAATCTCGAGGTCTACTCCCCCGAGTGCCTCGAAGCGTCGTCGAATTCTAGAGGCCAAGTCTTCGCTCTCGGACTCTTCCTGAGAGAGAGCCGCCTTGAGAATTTGACGAGCCTCCTCTTCCATCGACGAGCCGAGCCGAGCAGCCCGAATTCTTAGAAGCTGTTTCGTTCGCGATTGCGTATCGTGACGCTGGCCATACCACCATATTAAGCATTGATTGCAATGAAATCAATGCGATCAAGCAGTCTCTCGAGTCTCCGGCCGTCCCGAACGAAAAGCGTGAAAGCAGTCATCGGCCATCTCTTCCCCCACCTCGGTGTTGCGACGGATGATGTCGGTCAGGGTGGTCTGGTCGATCTCTTCTTGCTTATCGGCCAGATCCGGATCGTTCTTATAGAAAAATCGGTCTCCGTCGCGCAGTCGAGTGAACTGGTCGCTCAGGATCTTATGCGCGGTTGGCCCCACCGAGGCGCCCTCCACGTGGTCTTCGGCCATCATGCCGATCCAGGGATCGACCTTACCGACCTCTTGGTAGGCGGCTCTGAGCTTATCGGTCTTCTCCGGGTTGCTGCTGATCTGACTGAAGTCGGTAATCTTACTCAGACCGATCTTTTCGCGCAGCGTGGAGAAGTCGGGCAGCCCGTGATCTCGTCCTCGCTGAATATTGAGGGAGGCGAGGTCGAGCCCACCCGCTCCGGGAGGTCCGAAAAGAAAGTTGCGCAGACCTTTGACCACCTTATGATCGATCTCTTCTTGACGAAAGTCGGCGGTGCCGAAAAGGATCGGCTCCAGGCCACCGGCCTCCTTGAGCTTCTCAGGGGAGAAAAAGGCGTCTTTGATCTCCAAATCGCCTTCCGGCTTTTCATCCCCGTTGACTTCGTTCCGCCAGATCTTGTTCTCGATCATGGTATGTCCGAGACGATAGGCCGTGGTGGCAAACTCGTTGCTGATGGTGGGGTCGACCTCCGGTTTGTATCCCGTATACTCGGGGATCGCGTTTTCACCAAGGAGAGCGGGCAGAAACTCGTTGAAAGTGATGGCCTGAATCTGAGCTCCCACCATCTTCCTGGCTCTCTGATAGACAGCTTCGTCGTCCATCTCGGGGTTGACTTGTGAGATCTGGTCGGCCAGGCGGTTGTGCTCCCTCATGAAAACCGTGTGGAGACTGGAGAGGGCCACATTTTCGTTGGCTCTCACGTCTCCGGCCAGAAAGAGAGATTCCACCGGGCGCCTGGTCGGATTTTCGTTGGTCAGGCCGTCGGTGTTGTACGGAAGAAGATCGCCTTCGCTGGTTTTCATTCGCCCACCCTGAAAGCTTCTCAGGGCTTCGGCGCGAGTTTGAGCCGAACCGTAGATCATGGAGCCGTCGATCCAGGTGGTGATTGCGTTGACCTGTTCCCTCGGCGAGTCTTCACCACTACCGGGGAAAGGGACGCTTCGAGCAAACGGGAGGTTTTGGGTCCCGGTATTGCGTGGATCGAAATAGGGGTCGCCCGTGGGGACCGGAATATTGAAATCACTATGGCCGCCGTTGGGGGTGAGGGTGATGTCGTGGTCCAGAAACTGTCCCCAGAGCCAAACCATCCCGGAAAGGTCTTTGCCGGACTTGATACCATCCGCTTGCTCGCAGACCACGTTGCTCACGGCGCGCGCCGACGGTCTGTCTTGACCCGAAGGAGCGGAGATTCCGTCCTTGTAGGCAGCCGGAGCGAGTCGACCAAACGGCGTGTGACTGCTTCCCAGCTCCACTCGGTCCAGATTGTTGCCGGAGCCGTCGTAAGATCGCGGCTCGAAGGAGTAGGCGGGCCTGGAGAGGGCATTGTTTGTACGTAGTGAGATGTTCATTTGGCTCAGGCTAGGCTATGGGAAGGGGAAACTGTCGAAGGGCTTGTTAACTCTCATTCAAGGCAAAAAAAAGGGCCCGCGCTCAGCGCGGGCCCTTTTTCGATGAGAGACTTCGTCCGACTACGGGGTGGCGGCGAAGTTTCCGGTGATCGAGCCGATCAGGTCGAACGATCCGGTAGCCATGTTATTAGTGACTTCGGAGTTCACGACCAGATTGTCGAAATTGAACTCGACGGTGACCTGAGTATCGGAAAGAGCGGTGATGGTCGCTGTTCCGGTCGTGGTCTGGCCGAGCGTGACCCAACCCTTATCGGTGTCGGTACCGACGACTTCCGAAAGTGTTGCGATTGAACCGGCATCGGTGTCGTTGATGGCAACGGGGTAGGCCTGGTTGACAACCAGGTCGGCTCCGCTGGGGTCAACGATGGAAACGGTCAAAAGGTTGATCTGGGTGGGAGGTCCGACAGCGACGGTTTCGCTGAGGGTGATGGTCAGGCTTTGCTGGCCGTCCTGGCCTTCGCCGAAAGCACCGGAGATGACCGACTGAGCATCCACGGGGGGATTGTCGCCGTTGTAGTCGTTGCTGACTTGGAACTCCAGGTTGTTCACGGTGCCGCCCGAAATCAGTTGCGAGTCTCCGCCGCCGTTTCCGGGGACGGAAGGCACGCCCAGAGCAGCCGATTGGAGGATGCCCTGGAAAGCCGCGTTGTTTCTAAAGGTGATAACGTAGGTCGTTTGAGCGTTGCCTTGCGGGAGGCTGCCGATGATGATGAAGTCGCCCAGGCCCGGGATGGTACCGCTGATGGTGAAAGAGTTGGTGGCCAGGCTGGCCGTGCCGTTCACAGGGTAAGAGCCGGGTGTACCGACGGTTTGGGGACTGACGTCGTTGGCCACCTGCATGGTTCCGGAAGCGGTGCCGTTGCCGAACACGGTGAAGTCCAGAGTACCGTTTTGGCCGTTGTTGAAGCTATTTGCTCCGAGATAGCGGAACTGCTGATTCTGGGTGTTGTTGACCACGATTTCCTCGCCGCTGTCTCCGCACGAGACGAAGAACAGCAAAGAGAAGGCAAGCAAAAGAATGCTTCGATATTGTTTAAAACTTTTGGAAATCAAGAAAAACTCCTAATTGAGATAAATAAGGGGATGACCCCCGGGTGGTAGGGAGGGCTACGCCTCCTTCTGCACATCATGTGTCAGAAATCCATGCCGCCAGGATACTGCCTTGAAAACTCTTCTCCTCCTAGCTCGGAGTTTCGGCTGTGACGACCCGGTTTCTGCCGGTCTCTTTGGCTCTGTACAGAGCGCGGTCCGCAGCTTTCAGAAGAGCGTGGCGGGTGTCGCCGTCTTCCGGGAAGGTGGCTAAGCCCAAGCTAATGGTGACGGGAAGCTCCTGGTCTTCGAACGAAAACTTCTGGTCGGCGATCGTGCGGCGGACGCGCTCTCCCAGGTCGGCACCGGCGTTTCGAGGCGTCCCGGCAAGGATCAGAGCAAACTCCTCTCCTCCGTAGCGAGCGACCACATCGTGCTCCCGAAGAACTCTGGAAATCGTGTCGGTCACTTCGCACAAAACGTGATCGCCTGCTTGATGGCCGAAGCTATCGTTGAGCTGCTTGAAGTGGTCGAGATCCAAAAGCGCGACCGAGAGAGGACGGTTCAGGCGGCGTGAGTCGGCGAGCTCCTCGCTCAGCCGTTGGTCCAAATAGCGGCGGTTGTAAATCTGGGTCAGGCCGTCCATTACCGAAAGTTCGTAGAGACGATGGTTCTCCAGGGAGAGCGAGATGTGGGCCGCCAACAACACCGCGAGCTCCAGCTCGTCCTCAGCAAAAACTCTCTTTGACGAACGGGTGGTCAGGGACATCACGCCGATCAGCCGGTGCCGCATCTCCAGCGGCACACAAATCATGGAGTGGATCGTGTCTTCCTGGTCGTCGTACTTCACGAAGCGAGCGTCTTCGTTGACATCGCCGATCAGCACCGGCTTTCGATGTTTGGCCACCCAGCCGGCCACGCCTTCGCCCACTCGAAAGCGGATGTTATCTCGCTCCCACTGAGTCAAACCGGAGGAGTCGTGAAAGGCCAACTCCTGATTGTCCTCATCCAAGATGAGCACGGAGCAGCGAGCGGCGCCAAGCAGGTCTTTCAACTCGTCGACAAGGCGATGAACGACCTTTTGGATGGGCTGGTTCGAGCTGATAAAGCGCGTCATGGCAAGCAAGGCCTTCAGCAATCGAGTTTCTCGCGACATAGAGAAAGCTTCTACCGAATTCTACAAGCGACCTTTGCTGCCCAAAACATGCTCAGTGGCCGAAAGTTAAACAGAGAGTAGGTGGTTTCCCTCAGCCCCGGAACCCCTCTACACACAGAACTCCACGGAGGTACAATGAAACACAAACTTGTTCAAATGTTAATTATCGCCACGGTCCTGGTGGGCGGATTCGGCTTGAGCCGGCAACCGGCGGAAGCTCAGATTATTAAAGTCGAAAGCTCCTATCGTATTGTCACGGTAGACCGCCCCGGTCAGCGAATCGGCGTGGCTCTCCCCGACGCCGACCCCAAAGAACGCCAGTCCTGGGTCTACATCAAGCCCCACACCGAGGCGTCCATGAGGAAATACTACGGTGACGGCTTTTTCAAAGACGAAAAAATGTCGTTTAACGGCATCTTCGATGCCTGCGACCAGCGGATCGGCAAGCTCTTCAAAGTCAAGGGCGGGCGCGACTTCGACGGCTCCATCAACGCCAAGAAGGTCTGGTTCTAAAACCCGAAGCCTTCAGGAAAATCCCGGATGTGAGCGACTTCACATCCGGGATTTTTTATTTTCGGTAAGATGCTCGGATGCGGATTCCCGAATATGAGATCTATGAGCGACGGAGTTTGCCTTGGATCGTTCGGTGGGGGGTTCGGGCTGTTGTCTGGAGTCTGATGGGCCTGACTCTGTTGATGGGGTGGTGGGCCAAGTACGTCTTTGACAACGTTGAGCCGTTCGAGGGGTTTCACTCGGGGGAGCATTGGATTAGTTTGGAGCAGCTTTCGCCGGAGGCGAGGGGGTTTGTGGAGGTTCGGTGGGAGCGGCCTTATGGTGATCTGGCGTGGTGCGTCATTTGGGAAAGGCATCCTTGCGATCATCTAATTCTCGTCGGAAGTCGATGCATCTATTGGAGTTCGCTGAGGGAGGAGCAAGCGCGGGAGCTTGTTTTGAACTGCCACATACCATTGCCGGCAGTCGACCAAATCGGAGACACTGTTATTGTGACATGCTCAGGAGAAGTGACTCTCGAGGACGTCTTGCAGTCTACCTGGAACCCCGATTGGGAGATTGAGCGAGCGCTGAATCGCCTGTATGATCGAGGGCAGATGACCCAACACCGCCGAGACGAACTGCTCTTCCAATTCTGCGGTGATGTCCCACCTCACATCAAGGCTAACGAAGAGCCTCAAGAACTCTCGGCCGACATTCGGTGGCATTGTCGGAAGTAGGCTGGAATTGGGCTGCGGGAATCGAGCTTTCGGAAACCCACGTGTGAGTTTTTCGAGTTTGTGGTCACGAAAGATTTCGTGGCTAAAAACTCGGACTGGATCGAGCGAAACCACGATATTCAGGATCGCAGTCTTCCCAGGTGGGAGATTGCTGGGCCTGTTCGAGAGTTAAACTGACGAACAGTTCGACGACCGAGCCATCGAACAGCCATCCGACCCTTACCGGGGGCACGCCGCGACTCTGACACGAGCCCACACCCGCCGCGACCCTAGCTGGGGGCATGCCGCCACCTCACTCCCCAGGGTTTTAGAACAAAAAGAAAAGAGCGGCACTCGTTGGCCGCTCTTTATTCACTACGCTCAATAACCTATGTTCAGAGGATATCGCGGGTGGCGTCGATGAAAGTCCGATGGGGAGTAGAGTTTGTAACCGTTTGCTGAACATCCGTATCCCGTGTCGCGCGGCGTTTTCCGACGTGTGAGTTTTTCGAGTTTGTAGTCACGAAAGATTTCGTGGCTAAAAACTCGGACAGGATCGAGCGAAGCCACGATATTCAGGATGCGCAGTTTCCCACGTGGGAGATTGCCGAGGCTGTTCGAGTGTTCAACCGACGAACAGTTCGACGACTGAAGCATCGAACACCCGCCGGCTTTGCTGTGGAGGGGGATGAGCGGAGGTCCAGCGCTCAGACCGGGGCACGCCGCCACTCCGACCCGGGGAGCTTCTCGCTCTCTTTTGCAGAAACCCGCGTGTGTTTTCCCAAGTTTACGGTCGCGAAAGATTTGGTGGCATAGCACTAGACAGGGCGAAGCACCTCAGTGAGGAGTAACCAGAACTTCCAATCTCTCCCTCAGGTACGGAAGGCACATGGCATAGTCATCTTCCAACTCCAGCAGACTCTCACAGTCGGCACCGATCTCAAATGCGGATATTATTGCAAGGAATACCAACAGCCTGGATGATGACGTAGGGTCTGTGTCCGGATCGCGGGGGAAGCCGGTAGCTCGATGATTCAAAGCTCTGGAAAACCAGAAGCAGAGTTCTCTATCCTCAGAAAACTCTTTCAACAAAGCCGTGGTCGAGGGACACCACTCCTCTCGATGATAGAATGTCGCGGCCTCGTTGTTGCCCCGTCGCTCCATGACCGTATCGAGCGCTCGTTCAAGGGTCTCGAGTTCTTCGAAAGAGTCGTACCTTGGGAGCGCGGCCATTGACCTATGCCACTCAACCTCCTCTGCGAGTCTGAAGTCGAGAAAGTCTCGAGCTCGCTTCTCGGTCTCTTCCTCGACGAGCCATCGAAGCCTGAGTCGCTTCTCTACTAAGGACTTTACATGCTCCCACGCCGGCCCGGTCAGAGCTTCTCTAAGCAATACAACGATGGCCTTCAGACCGAAATGAGTCTGTACAAGAAAGCGGCTCGCCACCTCGGCTTGGAGCGAATTCGGGTTAGAATTCAGAACCGTAGGCATCCTTTGCTCGAAATTCCTCGACTGCAGGCTCAACTCCGCCGCGCAACGATAGATCTCCCGCGCGTGAACGTTATCGGTTTGTGATTCCACTTTTCCCACTTCGTCTGTCGTCAATAATGTCTTGCGGACACTTTTCGAGAGTGACGCAGTTCACCATTCCTAACTCTTCCAGAAGCCCATTTCTGTTGGCCGTCAACCCGTCTCGACTGAACGGCGTGAATTGAGGAGTCTTCGGCTATCTCAAGAATTCCCTAGTGGCTACGGAGATCAAGTGGCTATGTGTCAA
>Ga0208701_100093_pt1 | contig 42407 bp, 41 predicted proteins | sample DeeseametaMP1482_FD_184188 | JGI IMG/M metagenome (GOLD analysis project Ga0208701, IMG submission 184188) | Marine microbial communities from the Deep Pacific Ocean - MP1482 (SPAdes) | ecosystem: Environmental > Aquatic > Marine > Oceanic | place: South of Fiji, South Pacific Ocean | collected... | reverse complement strand
GAGTCCGGATTTGGTGAAGCGACAAGCAGCTCTGCAAGGCGTGTTGATGGAGGAGCCGGATGGTGGAAATCTCCTTGTCCGGATCTGGTGAGGGCCCCGGTCGGGCAACCGGCCGGGGCTACTCGACACGACCTTCGAAATCACAGCTGTGTTCCGCGCCAAACCAATTTACTCCCAACGTCAAAACTTCAATCGGAGGAAGGTGTTCCGCCCGGCTTCTCAGTCCGAGACTCGACATAAAACGAGATCGCCCACATATCCTCGGGCTCCAGGATGCCATCCCATGGAGCCATACCGGTCCCTTCAATACCGTAGGCCGTCGCTCTGTAAATGCTTCGTGCGTCGGTTCCGTATTTGTAGTGTCCAGAACTCCTTAAGTCTGTAGGGGCAGGATCAAACGCTTCCGCGGCGTCGCCGTCTCCAGCCATTCCCGCACCGTGACACAGAGCACAATTGGCATGATAAAGCTCTCCACCCTTGGCGATGAGGTCTTCCGTTTTCGGGGGCGGATCGGGGATCTCTCCGACTCCGGATTCTTCAGCGAGTTCCGACGCGTCCGTCGGAATTTCATCCTGAGCAGTCTCTTCCGGTTTCGATGAAGGCGCGGATTCAGTCCGAGCCGCGATAGATGTGGGCTGAGGGTCGGGTACTTCCGCGGTGTCGGTTCGCAAGAGAAGAACGGCTACCACGGCGACCACAATGAGAACGAGAATAAAGTCACGAGTTTTCACAAAGTCATTGTATCCTTTTGTAGGAGTCTATTGCGAGTTTGGACTCCGTCTTTTGAGAATTTCACTCCCAGGGGCCGGCGTTTTCGGCTAGCCTCCGGTGAGGGGATTGTCGTGGAGGCTTGGGAGATTGGAAGACGATGTTACTCCTTCGGCACGGATGCCGGGTTGCTGCTGGTGGCCTACTACGAAGCCGACACTTCGGTCACTCGCAGGGTTGTCCACGAGGAGACAAAGATTGGACGGAGTTGGACTCTAGCGAAGTTCTCCGTCGACCACCTAAAGCGGTTAGGAGAAGCGAGGCTGAGGCCGGCGGGTATGTGGCGACAGTGGAGGAGAGCTTGTCGGCCCACGGCGCCGACCTGCATTACGTTATGCACTATCTTCTGGACCCTTTCGCTCGGGCGGCTGGAGATTCAGCACTTCTCGAAGTTTGACCGGAACGACTAATTCGGCTGGATCGCAGATTTCCCAGGTGGGTACGTCAAAGACACAACTGCGAGGCGAATCCCCGCAGGGGTTTAGTAGAGCTGGTGAGGATTGTTCTGCTCCGCGATAGACTGAGCCCAGTCCAACGCCTGCTCCAGCAGAACGGTTCCCCCATCGGCCTCGCTCCTAGCTCTGGCTAAGAGGTGCTCCTCACAACTGTCGATGTACTCTTCCAGGTTTGTGAGCGCTCCGTAGAACAGGGCCACGGCGTCGGTCATGCAGTCATTGGCGGCTTTGGCTTCAGGCGGACAGTTCTTTTGGTAGCTCTGGAAAGTCGACTTCAGAGAGTCCTTGGCCTGCTCGATCGCCAGCAAAGCCTTATCTACGTCAAAATCCTCATCGTTCTCTAGAGCGTGAGCCAGGCGAAAGATGAGGATTCTGAGTTGGTTGTCGGACACCCGATAGAGTTGAGACTACTGGTCGCCGCCGGAGGAGGCGATCGCAGCGGCGAAAAGATCGTCGCCGGTGGTCCTGCCCGCTCCGATTTTCTCCTTGAGCAGAGCGACCGCTCTGTCGTTGTCGTAGCCGGTCCCACCGGGGCTGGGAGGAGCCATCATAGGCGCTCCGCCCTGTCCGCCCTGGCCGAAGAGACCTCCCATGGCGCCGGCTCCCATAGACTTAATTGCGGAACCGTCTTGAGCCAGATTCTGAGCGAAGTTCGTCACTCCGGGAGAGGCGAGACCGCCCGATGGAGGTGCTGCGACCGCCGCGCCTCCCGCCTGAGCCGTCCCCGTTGGGATGAACTGAGCGCCCGAATTGAAATTTTGAATATTGTTTATAGCCATGTCTTTTTCCTTATCTTCAGTATAAGGTTCCAACTTGGCCACAGTTTGGAACGCCGCTCCAGGATGTTTCTAGAATGTGAAATCCTCAAAGCCCACCCGTGATTTTAGTTCCCCGGTTTGGGTCACGCAAAGAGCCGGCAAACGGTGCAAACCCTTTCAAGGCATCAGGGTGTGAAGAAGTAGCGTACCACGTGGAAGAAGAGCGGCGCGGAAAAGCAGACGGAATCGATGCGGTCCAGCACACCACCGTGCCCCTCGATGAGGGTCCCGAAGTCTTTGACTCCCTTGTCGCGTTTGATAGCCGACATGGTCAATCCGCCGGCAAATCCGGCCAGGGCGATGCCGAGAGCCATCAGCCAGGACTGGAAGACGGTAAACGGGGTAGCCCACCAAAGTAAGGCGCCCACGACAGTGGCGCTGGCCACCCCGCCAAGGAAACCCTCGACGGTTTTGTTGGGGCTTATGGTGGGTGCAATGGCTCTCTTGCCTGTGGTCTTGCCCCACACATACTGCAACACGTCCGAAAGCTGGACGACCATCAAGAGATAGAGCAGGAGCTTCGCGTTTTCTCCTTCGTAGCCCGGAATCTGGAGAGTTAGCAGGGCCGGAGCGTGGCTCACGCAGTAGACGCTTATCATCAGGCCCCACTGAAGTTTGGCGGTGCGCTCCAAGAAGCCCTCGGGGTTGCCTCCCAGGGCGTTGATAGTGGGGATGAACAAGAAGGCGTAGACCGGTATGAGAAGACAGAACATGCCGTACCAGTCCAGCCAAACCAGGAGATATTGGGTCGGTATGAGGACGTAGAAAGCGATGCGGCGCGCTCGGAAGTCGTTGCCCGGTGTGAGCTTGATGAACTCCTTGAAAGCCACAAAGGAGAGACCGCAAAAGAGGAGGGTGGTGGCTGTGAGGCCGGCCAAATTGGCGGTAGCGAAGACGGCGACCATAACCCACCATGCTTTGATGCGATCGTTCATGTTGGCCACCGTGGCTTTGGCTTTATCGGTCTTGGCCCGGCTTTGGAGAATCGCGCCGATGATAGTGGCGATCACCAGGAAGATGACGATACCCAGGTAGAGCTTGTGTAGTTCGCTGTCGTGCATGGAGTCCCATTTTCCGCGGGTTAGGGAGAACCTTTGCGGTCGAGGGATCAGGGAGCTTTCTGCCCCCATTCCGAAGGTCCCAGCTATCGCAAAGTGAGACGCTCTTCGAGGGCTTGATTGTTCATTGGTGACGCTTCCTGTAGAGAACAAAGTGTACCTTCAAATGGGATTTCCCCGGGGTTTGCGAAGTCGATTGGATGAAGAGAAAATCGCTCCTAAATCTCCTTTTGTTCACACTTCTCTCGGGACTTTGCCTTGCTGACGACGACCGCCCGGTCCTCGAGGGCGTCTACGCCTGTGGCTTTCTCAGTAAAGGAAACTCCGCCATTGGGCTTATCGAAACCGAGTACGGCTTTAAAGCTATCACACCGGGACAGAAACTCGGCGACTATACCGTGCATTCGCTTTCCGCGGACGGGCCTTTCGTTTTCACCGTCGAGGGAGAAGAACAGGTGGCGGAGTGGATGGATATGGAGACTCAGTCATCCTCGTCTAGTTCGGGGCCTATTCAAGTGCGCTTGGAGGATGTGAACTGTCACGAGGCCTCACAGGCCCTGGCTAAGCTCCTCGGCTACTCGTTTTTCTGCGATCTGAACTTCGCGGGCTCGGTCAGTCTTCGGGGGGCCTTCGAGAGCAGGCTCTCTGGCCGAAGTTGGTGGCGGCGGGGGAAGAACAAGTGTTTGAAAGCAAGCGAGTCGGTCATGCCGTGGTGATTGGAGTACCGGAGAAAGTGGCAAGAGTGGAAGCCGCCCTCAAGCAAGACTTTCGCAAAGATAAGCTGGTGACATTGGACTTCACTTACGCCGAACTCAACTATGTGCTGAAGGTGCTGTCTGAAAACGAGCTGGGGCTCGAGGGCCGCTTTCCATCGAATCTGGACGGAGGGGTCACGATCACCGCCCGTAATACCCCCGCATCGGCACTTCTGGAAGCGAGTCTCGCCTTGCAGGACAAGTCGTACAAAGTGGTTTGGAGTCCGGAAGCGGTGGTTGTGACGGAGGATTAAAGAGCTTTCCGACCCTGGACTTTCGCCGTGCAAGACCTACCGACTTTGCTCCAAAGCATACCGCAAGGCTACTCCCAGGGGCTCGTTCGGGGCGTGCGTTGGGCGGCCACGAAGACCGTCCACAACGGCGGTCGCTCGGTCAAGATTTTCGCCGAAGAGCTGGGGGGCAACGATTTTGTGAGCTGCAACTTCTATCGGACCGCTTCGGGTCTGGCGGCAAAGCCTTGTGAGATGCCTTGGGAGAAAGTGGAGCGATTTCTTCGAGAATTCTCCCCTGTATGAATTCGGATAGGTCTAGGAGACGGAGTTCGGCCACAGTTGATGCTTGAGGTCTAAAAGCTTCTGATGGGTTTCAAACCGAGCGTCCGGAGTTTTCCGCAGCAGCGGAGCGTATTGAAGATCATCCAGCCCGATGTGGGAACTCTTGATCGCTTCATAGAGAGCTTGGAACTGGTCCATCGGCACTTCGTCGTTCTGAACCGAGGTTTCACCGCCGAACTCCAGTTGGGCTATTCGGTCGCTCAACTGAACGTATTTGTTGTGGACGGAGCGAACTTCGCTCACTTCGATGTTTTCATTGTTCAGCAGACCCCGAAAACCGTTCTCCAGGGCCTCCAGCTTGGCATACACTTCATGGGAGGCACTCTTACTCAAATATCCGGAACGGGTGCCCAGGTAGAGGCCGCGAAAGGTCTCCTGGCGTTCGGCCACGAGGTCCTTGAGGGCATCGTTCTTGAGATTGGGAAAGACGCTGAAAAGCTTTTGGAAAAGGTTGAATTTGGCTGCTTGTTCGCCCTCTTGGGCGAGAACTCTGTCCACGGTATCCAGGAAATAGCTGAGGCTGAACGGCTTAAACAGATAGTCGTCGACCTGCAGCCGAATGGCACGAACCGGAGTATCCGCGCTGGCGTAGCCTGTGATGATAATGCATTTGAGGTTTTTTTGAACTTTCTTCAGTTCGGTTAAGGTCTCGACTCCGTCTTTGCCGGGGAGCCGAACGTCGGAAATGGCCAGGTCGAATTCTTCACGGTGCGCCCGAACGAGCGCTTGCTTACCATCGGCGGCCGACCGAACGGTGTGCTCTTGATCCTCGAGAGTCTCCACCAGAATCTGGTTCATGGTGGCATCGTCTTCCACTACTAAAATGTTTGCCATTTAAAGACCTTCCCCGAGTTCGGGAAATCAGCCTGCCGGGGAGTAGCGACTCTTCCACTCACGGTAGTCGCTCTCCACCTGTCGGGCGTAGCCACGACTGAATTCAACGAGTTTGCCGACGAACGCTTCTTCTCTATCACCGATCCAGCCCTTGAGGTCGGCTCCGCTGCTTCCATGGGCACGAGCAAGCAATCTACCGACAGCGTCGGCCGACTCTGCAAGGTGGTCTGGTTTCTCTTTCAGGGAGCCTTTCTCTCGTTCTCTCTCACGGGTAAAGAAAGCGATCTTTCCAAGGCGGAACGCCTTGTGACGAGAGTCGACCTGGCCGCCCATCCGACGCTGAAAATCCAGCACTTTATCTCCGTCGCCGCGCGTCAGATCTCCGTCCGGTACCTGCACAGGGGAGGGAAGGACGGCTTTGGTCTCAAGAATCCAGGGTTCCTTGCGGTCGGCGGATTCGACCAGCGAGTAGTAGCGCTCCAAGCCGCGAGTGCTGCCCCCGGAATGCGGCTTGGAAGCAAGGTCTAGAAACTTCAATTCCGGAAATTTCTCTTTCAGGGCCGCTTGCACTTCCGTCCCTCGTTTCTGGTCCGGTTCGACCAGGGTGTCGTCGCGCTTGAGTTTGCCGGCTCCGTCGGTCCACTTTTCGAGGAAGTCCTTCTGAGATTTGGACTCGGATTTTTCGATCAGCTTGTCGATTTCGCCGGAGACTTCTTTTTCTTTGAAATAACTGGGTCCCGGTTCATCCAAGCCCTTGATGTAGGCTTTCCCCATCTTCTCCACCAAACCCATGGCGTCGTCGGCCGACTGACCGAGGGAACGGGCGGCTACGTAAAGACTGACTCCCAGTCGCTCAAGGTCCCACTCCGGAGAGCCCATCTCGGCCTGATCGAAATCGTTGAGACCCCAAACGGTTTTCCCCTCGGGACCTCTGAAGGTGCCGGCGTTGAATGCGTGGGCGTCGCCGAGCACGGCCACAGTGGGAGCGGGATTGGGGAGGAGTTGAGACTCGTCCTTGTAGGTGGTGTGAAGGTCTTGAAAAAACAGGGCTGGGGTCGCTCGGAAGAAGGCGTGACTGGACTCTGCCATGAGAAGATTTTTCTCTACCGTCATCTCTTGAGATAAGCCCAGTCGAGCGTTCAAATCGCTCATGAAGGAGACCGCTTGAGAGGGCTCACGGTACCTTGCCCGAGGGGAAGTGTGGACCTTGTCGACGGGGCCGCCCGATTCGGCTTGGCCGACGCTCGAGCGCAGCAGTCGAAATCTTTGAGCTGGAGTGAGAGAAGAGAGCGAGCGAATCGTCAAACCGACTCACCTCTCACCTGCGATTTAAGCCCCTGCGCATAGACCACGCCGTAGTATACCAGTAAACGGTTATCGTGTCATGTGAACGTTTGGACGTGAGGCAGTTTGGGATCTCGCCTGCAATAAGTTATTGCGGGTGGGAGCCTTGGTTAGGCCTGAGCACCACGATTGTCGGCCGACTGTCCATAAGCCCAGAGACGAGCTTGATTCGTCCAGCCGTGGGGATAAAAGACTTCCGAGTCAGGGCCCTGATTGTGGTCTTCCTTGCCCTTCCAGATATTGAATTTGGTGTCTTCAGCCGCCTGGGACATCTCCGCGGCACGAGCCTTGTCGGTCACCTGCGGAATGACGATTTCGCCGGCGGGAAGCCACTCGCCACCCCAGGTCTTGCGACCGTCGTTGGCGTTGTCGCCCGGCTTCATAAATTGGAGATCAAATCTCCATCTGGCTTCGCCTTGCTCGATTCGGTTTTGAAATTCGTTGACCAGTCTCTCCGAAGTGGTCTCTCCTTGAGCTTGCTCGGCCTTGCCTTCGCCGGAGTTCATGGGAACGGCTCGCATCTTGACCAGGTAGTGTTCGCCGTCTTTGCCTTTGAGGCGGAAAGGGGCCCGGCTCCATGCCGTCAGGTCGGCCACGCTGTTGAGATCGGATTTCATACGACCCACATCGTAGACCATCTTGCCGGCTTCCAGCGGTCCCACTTCCCACGCCATTTGAGCCAGTCCGGCCACCTTCGAGGGATGCTCCAGCATGTTGAAGAGGGCGAGTTGGGCTTGCGGGTCCTTGGCTTGGGAAGCCTCGGTGGCTTCGCTTCCGCCGGTCAACAGGATGTCGGTCAGCTGTCCGTCGTTCCCTACCAGTTCCAGCGCCATGCCATACATGTTCTCCCCGTCGGGGTTGTCTTCGTTGGAGGCATCGGAAATGCGAACCAGTCCACCCAGGGACTTGTGTCCAAACAGGTCGACAACCTCTTCCAGGTTAGGGTTCCAGTGGACTTCGACCTCACCGCCGAAAAGTTGCTTGTTGTGCACCAGGCGGTGCATGGAGTCGCCGTCCTTGAGTTGGCGGTTTTGAATATTGTCGATTCTTTCTCGGGTAAAGGCGCGAAAATCGGCCGCTTCACGTCCAACCAGAGAGTTGTCGGGCACGTTTTTGGCAGCCTCGTTCAGAGTCTGGTTGAAGGTCTCAACCGAAGGCCACTCTACCGAGGAACGAGTGGTGGCTTGAAAATTGACAGGGGCCTTTTGCTGAGCAATGGAGTTCGGTTCGGCCAGAGTCACCTGTTGAAGAGAAGGGGGCTGGGCGTTGCCGAGTTCTTTCATCTGCTCGAACATGGCTCGAGCGTAGGGGCAAGCCTCCAGCGCCTCAGGCGTGAAGAGCTCTTTCATCTGCTCGGGCGTGGGGGGCGCTTGAGGGGCCGGTCGGGGAGGGGCCGCTGCCATATTTATAGGTTTGAACTGAACGTTATGTGTTTGCATCTTATGCCTGCCAATTTTATATATCAGAGTCAGACTAAGGCCTGGCCCTGAAAACATGCTCAAACCGGTTGTTAAGCCTCTTTTCAGGCCGGGTTAGGTAATCTGTTCCTAAGATAACCATCGAGGATAACCATGAACATCAAAACGCTCAATACCCAACCTAAGGCGCAGCAACCGCAAACCCAGTCCGTGTTCAATCAGGCTGAGAAATTGCTGGAGCAAGGGAAGACGGCCGAAGCCGAAGCTCTTCTCACGGCCAACAAAACCCTGGCTGATTCGCCACGGACCAAAGCCCTGTTGGGCGCCTCTTACTTCCGCCAGGAGAAGTACGCCGCCGCCGCCGATGCTTTCGAAGCCGCCGGCGCCGCCACGGAAGACAAAGTTTATCTGGGGTTGGCCGAGCAGGCTCGACAGAACGCCAAGACCGGCATCAGCCACGACCACGCCGTGAACCCTTTCAAGGACGCTGCCATCCAAGGCCGGCCCGAACCTGGTGAGGTGAAGGCGGAGTTGGCCCAACCCGTCAACGTGGAGCGCTCATTCCTCAATAAGACTTTGCGTGTAGGTCTCAACGCAACCGGCAAGATTATCGGTGGACTGACTGGCAAGGTGCTGGGTTGGGCCGCTCACAAGTTTGGCGCTGAAGATAAGGGCGAAGTGTGGACTCAATGGTCTCGTAAGAATTTCGCTCAGGGTCTCTTGATGCTGAAGAACCACCGCGATCGCCTGAACGTGGAGAACCTTCACGACGCCTATCCCGAGGGAGAACTCACCGGTTTTGCCAAGCCCGGCATGGAGCAACCGGAGTGGACCAAGCACAACCGTACCATGGACGGTAGCTGGAACAACGCCGCCAACCCCTTGGAAGGGGCGGCCGGCACTCGATTCGGCCGCATGGTCAGCCGCGACAAGACTTTTATGGACGAGAAGATGCTGATGGTGCCGAATCCGCGCCTCATCAGCCGCCTGTTGCAAACCCGCAAGAACGGCGAGATGAAGGAAGTCCCCTTCTTGAATATGAACGCCGTTTGGTGGATTCAGATGGAGACTCACGACTGGGTGAGCCACGGTGACAACCGCTCCGACGAGATGTTCGAGGTGCCTTTGTCCAAGGACGACCCCAAGCGCGAAGCTCTCCACATGACCCACATGCTGGTTCCCAAGAGCGCTAAGGACCCTACTCGCAAAGCCAGCGAAGCCAACACTCCCTTGACCTACCTCAACGAAGTCACCCATTGGTGGGACGGCTCTCAAATTTACGGCTCCAGCGATGCGAAGGCCAAAGAGCTGCGCAGCCTGGAAGGCGGCAAGCTCAAAGTCGACGAGAAGGGCAACCTGCCGGTCGGCGAAGACGGCGTCGAGCAGACCGGCTTCAACCGTAACTGGACATTGGGACTGGCCGCCATGCACACGATGTTCGTGAAAGAGCACAACGCTATCTGCGATATGCTGCAAGACAAGTATCCGACCTGGAACGACGACCAGATTTTCCACAAGGCCCGCCTGATCAACTCCGCTCTCATGGCCAAGATTCACACCGTGGAGTGGACTCCCAACGTGTTGCCGAATAAGATGCTTCACTCGGGAATGCTGGCCAACTGGTTCGGCTCGGCCACCAAGGCTGTCAAAAGCGAGGACAACCGCGAAGCCGTAGCCTGGCTCAACATCGCCGACGAAGCCCTCGGCGGTCTGGTGGGCAACACCACCGAAAAGCACGGAGTCCCGTCCTGGCTCTCCGAAGAGTTCGTCAGCGACTACGCCGTTCTCCACTCGATGCTGCCCGATACCCTCAAGATGGGGCGCATCGGCAGCGAGCAGCGTGACGAGCTTCCCCTCAACGCCATTCGCCAGAAGAAGTCGTCCGATGTGATGGACGAGTACGGCCTGGCCAACGTGTTCCACTCCTTCGGCACTCAACATCCGGGCCAGTTGGTGCTGAACAACTATCCCGAGACTCTGCAAGATCTCTCGGTACCTGGATTCGGATTTTTCGATATGGCCGCGGTGGACGTGCTACGTGACCGTGAGCGCGGAGTGCCGCGTTACAACGAGATGCGCCGCTCTCTCGGACTGACCCCGATCAAATCTTTTGAAGACCTGACCGACGATCCGCAAACGCTGGAAGACCTGAAGAAAGTCTACAACTACGATGTCGAACAGATCGACTTCAAAATCGGCTCTCTGGCCGAATCGACCCGACCGGAAAACTTCGGTTTCGGAGAGACGATGTTCACCATCTTCATTCTCCACGCCTCGAGACGTCTGCAGTCCGACCGCTTCTTCACCGAGAGCTACAACGCCGAGACCTACACTCCCGAGGGTTTGGAGTGGATCGATCAAAACAGTTCCAAGTCGATAGCCTTCCGCCACATGCCGGAGCTGAAAGAGACGGGACTGGCCAACGAAAACGTGACCACCATCTTCGAGCCTTTCGATACCGACCCCGAGAAGCTGAACGACCCGGCACGTCACCCGCTGGCTTTCATCCGCCGCTAGAGGTCTAGTGCTGCGTCAACCCTAAAAAGACGGGTTGGGCCGCCCTTTTAAGATTGACGCAGCACTAGGGTGGCGTGAAGAAAAAGTCGAGGTACTGCTTCAGTTCCTCAGTTCCACCGTGACTAAACTCGAGAAACCGGAGCCCGTAAACAGGCGCGCCTTCCACGTGTGTGCTGGCGACGATGGCTTTGGCTGAGATGCGCGGAAGCTTGTCTATCGGACCGAAGTTTAGAGTCACGACCTGCCCCTTCAGAAGTCCGGTGCCCAGCACTTGAACCATGGCTCCGCCGGGGCTGAGATTGACCACTTTGGATTTGAGAGCTTCCGAATCAGTTCGGAGTATAGACGGAATGTTGGTCCGGACTCGGAAGCTCTCACGACGTTGGTCGGCTCCCACCATGCGCACATTCTGGTCTTTCAATTCCCAGTAGAGCCAGGACTTCGCCATGTCTTGGAGGCTATCCGTGAACTGGACACCGGCCAGCCAGCCGCCGGAACTCTTCTCCACCCATTCCACCTTGCAGTTGATCTCGTGGATTTCAGCCTGATTGTACTGCTTGACCCCCTTGAGCTGAATGAGGGCTCCCTTTCGGACCTTGGAGTAGCATGAGAGCTGCATTCCCTTGACGCTGATGTTCTTGATATCGCACCCCATCAGCCCGCCTTTGTGGAGCAAGCTCGCCTGAATGCGGCAGTGCACCCGGACCTTGCCGCGTCGCTCGTCGTAGTCCCAACCCTTTTTGCCTACTAAGCTCTTGAGAAGCTCTACAAAGCCCATTTCCGTAGTTTGGGCAACGCCCCTCAGGGAACCTCCATGGTCGGTGAAGCACTGGGGGACGGGCTTGTGGGCTCAGGAAGATGGCGCTCTTGCCGCCACTGCTTGGTGGTCTCAGCTTCCTGGGTATAGTAGCGATCCTGGGCAAACATCATGGCCACCATGATGAGCCCCAAAGTGATGAGAAGAAAGACCAGATCTTTCAAGTAAATAGCTCCTCTGCGAGATAGGAGCGGCTCATTTCGTCGAAGTCTCGACACTGCCTTTCGACCCAGGCTTCGTCTTTTCCAAGTTCTTCTTTCAAGATCTCCGCCACGACGCGTGCCGATTCTCGAGAAGCCTTGGCGTGGAAGAGCAGACTTCGAGAGCGACGGCTCAAGACGTCGTCCACGGTGCGCGCCATCTCGTTGCGAGCCATCCAGCGAACTTCGCCACGATGAAGCTTGAGATGCTGGTGGATAAGTTCCGGTTCGGCTTCGATCAGTTTCTTGACCTCGAGGGCGTCGGAGCCGTAGTGGGCCAGATCTCCAAACTGTTCGGCGTGCTCATGATAGCCTCGAATATTCAGACGCTTGGTGACACAGTCTCGGGCTTCCAGACCTCCCAGCGTTTCGGCTCGATCGATCACGTCTTCTGCCATGTGGCGATAGGTGGTCCATTTGCCGCCGGCAATGGTAATCAGACCGCTCTGGCTGACTAAGATCGTGTGGTCTCGGCTAAGTTGCGCCGTGTTGTCTGCTCCCGAGGCTTTCACCAACGGCCGAATGCCCGAGAACACACTCAAGACGTCCGAAATCTCGGGCGGTTTTTCCAGATACTGCCGGGCGTTTTCCAGAATGAATTCCACTTCTTCCCTGGTCGGTCGCGGCTCCAGGCTCACCTCGTCGACGGGAGTGTCGGTGGTGCCGACGACCACGCAATGATGCCACGGAATGGCGAACAACACCCGGCCGTCGGTGGTGCGCGGGACCATGATCGCCGTTTGTCGGGGGAGAAAATCGGCGGGGAGAACGATGTGAACACCGGTGGATGGGGCGATCACGGGCTTGGCCTCGGGATCGTCCATCTGGCGGACGCTGTCGGTGAACGGGCCGGTACAGTTCAAGACGATTCGGGCTCGGAACGTGTGGGTCTCTCCGCTCTCGGCGTCTTCGGCCCGAACCCCTTCGGTAAATCCTTCGGAGTTCTGCTCCAGGCCGGTCACTCTCATATAGTTGAGAAGCAAGGCGCCCTGATCGGCGGCGGTCTGGGCCATATTGACCAGCATCCGAGCGTCGTCGAACTGGCCGTCGTAGTAGAGCACGCCACCTCTCAAGCCGTTGGTGGTGATGGTAGGAATTTTCTCGACCGTCTCTTCACTAGAGAGCAAGCGGCTCTTGCCGAAGCCGTATTTCCCGGCCAGGGCGTCGTAGACTTTCATCCCGATTCCGTAGAAAGGGGCCTCCCACCAGGTGTAGTTGGGGACTACAAAAGCCAGGTCGCTGACCAGGTGAGGAGCGTTTTGGCGCATGATACCGCGCTCTTTCAAGGCGTCCATAACTAACGGGATGTCACCCTTTTGAAGATAGCGAACCCCACCGTGCACCAACTTGGTGCTCCGACTCGACGTGCCTTTGCCGAAGTCGGCGCCCTCCAACAGGAGGACGGAGTGTCCACGGGAGGCGGCGTCGACGGCCGCACCGACCCCGGTGGCGCCTCCTCCGATGATCAGGATGTCGAACGGCTCTTGGCGTTCGAGTGCGGTTTTCAGGTGGGTGCTACGATTCATTTAGTCTTCCATACTCCAGGCTTTGCTGCGTTCCACGGCGCGATTCCATTGATTTCGAAGAGCCGTGACTTCGGTTCGGTCTTTGGCAGGCTCAAACACTCGGTCGGGATTCTCCTGGGCTGAAAGACCCGCCAGGTCCGGATAGAACCCTACCGCCAGTCCGGCCAGCAGAGCGGCACCCAAGGCTGTGGTCTCGGTGTTGCGAGGTCTGACCACCGGCGCCTGAAGCAAGTCCGACTGAAACTGCAGCATCAGATTGTTGTTGGCGGCGCCTCCGTCGACGCGCAGCTGGGTCAGTTCCAGACCCGAATCCTTCTCCATCGCCGTTGCCAGGTCGGCGACTTGAAAGGCGATGGATTCCAGCGTCGCTCGAGCGATGTGGGCTTTAGTGCTTCCTCTGGTCAGACCGATGATCAATCCACGAGCGTCCTGGTCCCAGTGGGGAGTGCCCAGGCCGTTGAAAGCTGGTACAAAGTAGACTCCACCGTTGTCTTCCACCTGTTCGGCCAGAGATTCCACCTCGGAGGAACCGTCGATGATCTCTAGTCCGTCTCGCAGCCAGCCGACCGCCGCGCCTCCGATGAAGACCGACCCTTCCAAAGCGTAGGTGGTCTCCTTTCCGATAGTCCAGGCGATGGTGCTGAGGAGCTGATTGTTCGAATAGCGACGCTCTTTTCCGGTGTTCAGCAACATAAAGCATCCGGTCCCGTAGGTGTTTTTGGACATACCGGCTTTAAAACAACGCTGGCCGAAGAGAGCCGACTGCTGGTCTCCCGCGATACCGGCGACGGGAATGCTTCCTCCGAAACGGTTGGTCGCTCCGACCACTTCCGAGCTGCCCACGACCTTCGGAAGAAGACTGCTCGGAATGTTGAGCTCGCGAAGGATCTCGCTATCCCACTCCAGGCGCTCGATGTTGAAAAGCATGGTGCGGCTGGCGTTGCTGGTGTCGGTCACGTGGACCCGACCTTCGGTGAGCTTCCAGATGAGCCAACTGTCAATGGTGCCGAAGGCGATCTCTCCGGCTTCTGCTCGGGCCCTCAGGCCGTCGACGTTGTCCAGCAACCATGCCACTTTCGATGCCGAAAAATAAGCGTCGACCACCAGTCCGGTCTTGCTGGTGATTTCCGCTCCGTAATGCGTTTTCCAGGACTTGCAAAGGTCTGACGTGCGGCGGTCTTGCCAGACGATGGCGTTGAACACCGGCTCGCCTGTTTTGCGGTCCCACAGAACGGTGGTTTCTCGTTGGTTAGTGATCCCGATGGCCTTGATCTGGTCCGGGTTGGCACCCACCTCGGCCACCGCCTGTCGGGCCACTTCCAGTTGGGTCTCCCAAATTTCCATCGGGTCGTGCTCGACCCATCCCGGTTTGGGGTAGTGCTGAGTGAATTCTTTCTGGGCCAGAGCCACCACTTCTCCTTTTGAGTCGAAGAGAAGGGCTCTTGAAGAGCTTGTACCTTGATCGAGGGCTAAAATGTACGACATAGCTTCCACCTTTCTCAAGGACTCTCGCGCGACCTTCAGAAGCGGTCAGCGTGATGCCTACAGCCGAACTCATTCTCAAGAACGGACGCCTCTGGTGTCCCGAAAAATCCGCTGCGCAGAAGACCGCGCTGGCTGTGTCGGGAGGGCGTATCGTGGCGGTGGGGAGCGATGCCGAACTGGCCGCACTGGAGGGGCCGGGGGCCAGAGTTTTGGACCTGGAGGATCGGTTGCTGACGCCCGGGCTGTGGGACGCTCATATCCATCTTTATCACTGGAGTCGGGCTCGAAGGCATCTGCAGCTAGACGGCTGTCAGAGCCGGGAAGACGTGCTAGAGAGGGTGCGCCGCGTGCCCACCGGCCAGGAGTGGGTGGTGGGATGGCAGCTCAACTGTACTCGATGGGAGAAGCCGGTGCTCCCGACCAGGTACGAGCTGGATGAAGCCGCTCCGGACCGGCCCGTGCTGCTTTGGCTGAGCGACATCCACTCGGCGGTGGTGAACACCCGCGCTTTGGAGATCGCGGGTCTGACCGCCCACAACCCGATGATAGCCGGTGGGGTGGTGGAGGTCGATGTCTCGGGACGACCTACCGGTATTCTCAGGGAACTTGCCGCCAATCTTGTTCGAGAGCACATCCCTGAGCCGGGTTGGGCTGAACTCAAAGAGTTGATCAAAGAGGGGATAGCCGAGCTGAACGGCTGGGGCATTACCTCGGTGAGCGATCAAAGGATCAAAGATCTGGACGACGGCTCCCTGGTCTTTCGGGCTCTTCGAGACCTGGAGACCGAGCAGGCTCTGAGTCTGAGAGTTTGCTGCAACGTGGCGGCCCACCATCTCGAGCAAGCAGCGGTCCTGGGCCTTTCTACCGGAGTGGGCAGCGAGCGCCTCCGTCTGGGGCATGTGAAGGTCTTTTCCGACGGGACGCTCGGTTCGAGAACCGCGAGGATGCTGGAGCCCATGGTCGGGGAGGAGCAGTGCGGGCTCTATCTCACCCCGCCGGAGGAAATGGGAGAGGTGTTCCGCCGCGCCGCCGAACTCGATTTTGCGGTGAGTGTCCATTCCATCGGAGATGAGTCCACCAGAACTATCCTCGATCTGTTTGAGCAGATAAAGAAAGAGAGGCTCCCCCGAACCACGGTTCCGCACCGGGTGGAGCACGCGCAACTCGTGCAGGACAAGGACGTGGCGAGGTTCAGGGAACTGGAGCTGACGGTGAGTGCTCAGCCCGGGCACGCCCTCGACGACCGGTTCATCGCTGAAGAACTACTGGGCCACAGAGCATCCATCGGTTACCGCTACGGAGATTTTCAACGGCAAGGTGTTCTGCTGGCCTTTGGTTCCGATGCTCCCGTGAGCTCCGCCGACCCCCGCTACGGCTTGCAGTGCGCCGTTCACCGCGCCCTGGCGGGACAGACTCCCTGGTATCCTTCGCAAACTCTGACCTTCGATGAAGCTATGACAGCCTACACTCGGGGTCCGGCTCTGGCTACCGGTTGGTCGACCGAGCTCGGAAGTTTGAGACCCGGGTCGCTCGCCGATCTGGTGGTTTGGTCGAAAGATTTTGAGAGTTCCAAGAACTACCTGGAACATTCCGTCTGGCTCACCGTGAGCGGGGGCCGGATCGTCCACGAGGCTTCGGAAACTTAGGGTTCTTTTCGTGGGCCTCAAGGAGGTACGGGTAGGCTTCCTCGCTCCGTCCCATTCTCTGGAGTGAGATTCCGAGACCGAAAGCGGCTCTGGGGCTGGGATTGAAATCATAGACGAAGCGATACAGCGGTTCGGCTTTTTCCGGCTCGTAGTAGGGGTTGATAGTGTCGGCCAGATCGAGCAGGATGGGCTGCAGTTCGGCTTGGAGATGGATTCGATGGCCTTGATGGGCCAAAGGTATCTTGTCCAACGGGTAGTTTTCGAGCACCGCTTTAGAGGCGGATTCTACCAGCTTTGGGTCTGAGAGTTGGGTGCCGAGTTGTCGAAGTTTGGCGTAGTAGTTGGGGTGGTTGAAAGGGTCCAGGGAGACGGCGGTTTGATACTCTCGGACGGCCTCCTGATAGCGGCCCGCCTCGAGGTGCCATTCTCCCACCATCGCGTGGGCCGCCGAGGTGTCTGAACCTAAGTCCAGCAACTGTTGCGTTTCTTCCGGGCTTGGAGTCCGGTCTTGCTGAAGCAAATACTGATAGTTGGAGAGGGCCGCGTGTCGCCACCACGGCAACTTCTCCCGACCTCGTTGATAGGAAAGCAAGGCCTGGCTGTCGTCGGCGAGTCGGCGGGCTGTTTCGACTTCCCATAGGGTTGGCACCAGGAAAACACTGACCGCGACCGCCACCACCCCGATGATGCCCTGAGAGATCGTGACCGGAGCTATCGGCTCGGCGTTCTCGGGAGGTGGAAGAGCAAGCAAGTAAACCGCTGCGATGGTGAGCCAGAGGTATCCGAACTGGTAGGCCAGATCGATCTGAGCGTAGCCGAGTCCACAGAAGAGAGCGAGGTAGGCCGTTCTTTGCAGAGGGCCGGTGGGGGTTTTCAGGCCGTCGCGAAGCAGAAACAGCAGGCACCCGCTAAAAAGCGCCAGCCCCACCAGTCCGACTTCGCCGGCGAGCTCCAGCGAGGCTGAGTGGGCCGAGTCGCTGTAGTAGTAGAACACCTTCTGATACTGAGGATAGTGGACGGAGAAGTCGCCGGGTCCGACCCCCAGGACCGGATGGGCGAGCGACATGTCGATCGCGGCTCTCCACAGCTGGATTCGGGCCTGGCTGGAATTGTCGTAGCTCCTGAGCTTGTCCAGTCGCTGTCCCGCCATCTCTTGCACACTCTGCATAGAAGCGGTGTTGGACAGTCCCCATCCCAGGACGGCGGCTACCGCCAGCAGACCGAGCAGGCGCCACAGATGTCGCCTTTCGATCCTCGAGTTGACGGTTTCTACCACGGTGGGAAGAGCGATGACAAAGATAAAAGCCAGTGCCCAGCCGACGGTGGAGAACTGTTGTTTGAGGGCGATCAAACCCGCCGAGCCCAAGAAGACCCAGGCCCCCGCTGCGGCAAACCTCCCCAGGCTGAAACGACCGAGAAGGAGAAGTATCAGACCCAGTTCGAGGCAAACCAGAACCCAGCTCGCTCTGGAAAACGAATAGCCGATAGCGACCAGCGCCAGCGTGGATGCCGTGGCGGCCGCCACAGCGTGCCAGTTTCGTTGCTCCATCGCGTCGTAGAGACAAATCGGTAGTAGTAAGAGCAGCCAGTTTGCCAACACTCCGGCCAGTTCGAAGATACCGCCGATCCTCAGGAATTCAGGCTCATAAAAGATTGGCAGCAAGGCCGTGCCGGCGATGACCGCCAGGGGAAGATGAAGCATGGCCGTTCGAGTCTCAATCCCAAGCGCCTCACCACCAAGTCTTCTAGCCGCGATGTAAAACATCGCCGCCGCCGGCCACATTTGCCAAAAGAGCAACGAATCGAACCAGGCATCGTTGGCAAAGCTCGAGAGCAAGCCCCAGCCCAGGAAAGCGACTCCGAGAAAGCCCGCGGTCGTATGGGGACGCCGGAGTTTGGGAGAAGAGAAAAGAAAGCCCAGAAAGCATAAGAGGCTGAGAAGGCTCCGCCCGGAATCGAAATATCCGGTACCCGGAGGAACCAGGCTTCCCGTACTGCTCGGAAAGCTATTGAGAAAAATGCCAAGACAGGGTAGGAGCCAGGCCGTGGCGAGGAAGAAGCGCGCCCAGTTAGAGCTTTGGGTGGCGGAGTCCACTCCTGTCGGTTTTGAGTTCTCGAACTGGTGTTCCTGCGCTCCGGTACACTTATACTTGGAGAGCCCTCAAGAGGTACAAAGACGGCCGCTTCGAAACGAGTCGGCCCATGCATTCCTTTGAGCAGCTTTATGAGAGTCGAGCGGACTACCTCTTCTTTCTGTGCCAACGGCTGGAGGACAGCGAAGAGCGAATCGAGCTGCTTTTCATGGACGTCTGGCGCCGCATACGACGCGATTTCTTGCAGCTTTCGGGAGAGGCCGAGGAGAAATGGCTGTGCCGGAAGCTGGTCGAGTCTCATCGGCGCATCTACCGCAAGCATCCGCCGGAAGAAGATACGGGTGTGGAGTCTAGTTTAATGACGGCGGTGACGGGTCTCGGCCTGGAGTATCGATGGCCTTTTGTCCTGAAAGAATCGGTGGACTTTAGCTACGGCGAGTTGGCCGAGATTTTGGGTATTCCGGAGCCCACGGTCCGCAATCGAATCGCCAGAGCTCGCGCGCAGGTGAGAAGACACCTGGAAGGAGCCCAGGAATGACTCCGATTGACGACGAGCTCTTGTCGGCCTATATCGATGGCGAACTGACCAGGGAAGAGCGTACCGTTGTCTCGGGACTGGTCCAGTCGGAGCCACGCTGGAAAGCCAGGTTAGAGGCTTTCCAGAAGGACGGGGAGTCCTTTCGGAAGCTGCCGGCCCGCGAACTGACCGAAAGCGCTCGAGTTCGAGCCTTTCAGCTCGCCGAAGCGAATGTGGAGGCCGGAGCGGACAGAAGGCGCGTCCCTCGCTACAAAAGGCGATGGATGCTCCTGGCTGCCATGACTATTCCGACCGTTCTCACCCTCGTCTTTTTTCAACATCCGTGGTACACGTCCAGGCTCTATCTCAAGAGTGACGACCTCCACCTGGAGGCCCGCCGTACGGTGGAGCCGGCGGAGTTCGACAAGGTCAAGCAGTGGCAAAGCCCGCCTCTGTGGGGTACCTATCATCCCGGAGACAAAACCTCTCTCTGGGTCCAGCTCGATTCCGAAGAGCCCGAAGCTCAGAGGGTTCAGCTGGTCGTGGAATACGACTTCGACGGCAACGGGGAGATCGATCGAACCGAAGTGTATCAGCCGTTCGAACTCAATCTCTACAAAGGCTGGGAGAGGTTCCGGCCGAAAACCGAGCAAGTCCAGGGCGATTTCAAAAATTTCGAGTCCGGAACGGTGAGACTCACCTTACGGGCTGACGGAGTCATCAAGACTTCCGGCACGCCCGGGGAGATGGTGCTCCCTTACCGCGACCTCCGTCCCCAATCCGAGCGCTGACCGGGCTTCTAAAGCGTCTTTTGAACCTTCTTTACCTGGTCGGCGACGTCATCTATCTGAGCCTCTGGAAGACCTTTGGGGATGGACTTATCTCGCTTTTTGGTGTCTTCAGCGGGCACCTCAAGCTTCTTGTAGGCGTTCATCAAGGCGATGATATCACCGCGAAGCACTGCCGCTACGGGGCGAGTGAACTCCAACTGGTCACATAGGATCTGGATAATGGCCGTGATGGGGACGGCCAGGACGGCTCCAATGCCTCCCCACAGCGCCGTCCAGACAGTCAGAGAGAAGAGAATGACCACTGGCGAGAGGTTGAGCGAATCTCCCAGTACTTTGGGCTCCAAGACGTTACCCATCAAAAACTGGATCGTGCCGGGGAGAACAATGGCTAGTGTGGCCTCTGCCGTGGTCATGGTCGGACTGACGAGAATAACGGGTAGGGGCAGCAGAGTGGCCAGGATAGACCCTACATTGGGGATGAAATTCAGCAAGACCGCCATCAGTCCGAAGACGAAGGCCAGGTCTACCCCAAGCAGATGTAGCAGCAGCCCCACCAGGCCCCCCGTGCAGAGCGAGAGAGCCGTTTTTACCTGTATGTAGTTCTTGATTTTTTCATCAATGACGGCCAAAACACCGGTCAGCTCTTCCTCTTGCTTGTGGCCGAAAAGGAGAAACATCAGGAAGAGTAAGACCACGGTGGATTGGCTGATCAAGTAGATAACGCTGTTGGTAAGGGCGGCGACAAAAGAGCCGACTCCTTCGCTCAGTTTCTGCAGCTGTTGCTGTGAAATAGCTTTGAACCGTTCTTCGAAGGCTGGGTACTTATTCCAAAGACTCTCCAGAAGCTCGTAGATGCGATTGGTGTAGGTGTCGGAACTCTTGATGATTCCTCCGACCGAGTTGGTGACGACCGAACTCGTGTAGAAGAGACAGAAACCGACAAAAATGAGGGTGAGGGTGACGGCTAGAGTATGGGGAAGACGCCGTCTTTCCAGCATTCGAACCATGGGTTCTAGCAGCTGAAAGAGAAAGAACGCGAGTACGAAGGGGATCAAGACCGTTCTCATCCAGTAGGCCGCCAGGGCGCATAGGATGGCCGTGATGATCAGGAGGCAGGCGGTCTGAAGGCGACGCTCCAGCTCCCAGTTTTCTCTTCGGCTACTCATCTTCTTCTTCCAGCTATTCTTCTCTCACCTCGGAGGGGCTCCCTGGTCGGCTTCGGGCAAAGAAAATGGCGTAGACCAAGGCACCGGACCCGATAGTGGCGAGGGCCGCCAGGCCCACTTTATATTCCATTCTCAGCGATGCGATGGCAGAGAGCAGGGTCCCGGTAACATAGATCGCGGGAAGGAAGGGGTTGCCGCGTTGTTCCGGGGGCAGTCGGAAGACAGCGGCCACGGCGAGAGCCGAAGTAAGGGAGAGAGTCAGGCTCAGATAACCCAGTTGATGAACGAGATCGGAAAAGACGGTCATAAAGACGGCCAACCCGCATTGCACCAGAGCGGCCGACTGGAGATTCATAGGAGGCAGAAAGCCGTCTTGGCCCATCTTCACGACCACCCGGGGACCGGCCACGGCCATCCCCGAAATCAGTGTGAAGAGGGAGAGGAGAACCAGTAGTTGCATGGCTCTTCTTAATCCGGGACCGCCCAGGGCTTGAGCGGAAACCAAGGCGATGTCGGAGACACCGGCGAGCTCCGATACGGGAGCCGAATAGAGCATCGCTGCGTTGATGAGTAGATAGAGGACGGAGGTAACAAGGGTGCCGATGAGAAGCGCTCTGGGTACGTCGGTGCGAGGGTTCTCCGCTTCCTCGGCCACGTAGATTGCCGAGTTGAAGCCAGTGAAGGAAAGAGACACCCACATCAGATTGACCGGCCATACCCAGAGGTTGAGATCGGGAGGTGTCGGGATGTCGTTGGGTGCCTCACCGACCGCGGCGGCAAACAGAACAAAGAGCAGGATAAAGAGGCCCTTGGCGATGACCGTGAGGTTTTGAAGGACGGTACCGGCTTTCACCAGGACACCGTGGAGAAAAGCCAGGAGCACGAGAAGCCCCACCGCGACGGCCATCTCCAAAGCGGGATCGAGATGAAGATACTCCATCAGGGTGAGGGCGGCGTAGGCTTCGGCCCCGGCAAAAGCTGCAATCATCGAGACCCACCCCGCGATGAAGCCCGCACCCGGATGAATAAGTCTGGATAGATAGAGATACTCGCCCCCGGACTTAGGGATCGCTCGCGCCAGCACGCCGAACGAGTAGGCTCCGGCGAGGGCGAGCAGGGAGGCGGCAACCCACACGGCCAGCACAGCCTCCCGCGTTCCAAGATCATTGAGGGTGAAGGCGGAAGTTGTGTAGATCCCTGCCCCGATTGTGTTGGCGACGACCAGACAAGAAAGGCTGGTTAGACCGAACTTGGCGTTCTCAGTAGACAGACCCGACTCCGAAGATAGACATAGAAACGTCTTTCTTCGGGAAGCTGGATTTCTCTTCTGCTTCACTTCCCCAACAGCGTCGACCGGGTCTTCGGAGGATGGTCTTTGACCAACTCTGCGAAGCATCCCTTGATGAAAGAAAGAGATAGCTGGGACGGCGACCTGCAACGATCTCGCCTGCGCGGTTTCGCCAGGCTAAGGGCTGTCTTCTGGAAGAGAAGTTTGCGCCTTTACGAATGGTGGGCTCTCAGAGACAAGGCCTGGGCTCGCGAACTTCGTCGGGAGCTTGCGCGGGAGTTTCAGGGGGTCGACCCGGACGACCCCGGGCGGGTCTCGGATAGCTCCAAAGTTTTCGGAGAGACTCCCTTGCTGACCGTGATGAGCCTTTTGCAGTTGGCCCAGACCCTGGATCCACCCGAGGAGTTTTGGGACCTTGGTGCCGGTAGGGGAGGAGTGACTCTAGCGGCAGCTAGCTGCGGATTCCAGGCCACCGGTGTTGAGCTCGAAGCAGATTGGGTCGAAAGAGCTCAGCGGGTGGCGGAACGCCTTCACCTTCCGGCCAACTTCCGGAAGGCGGACTTTATGGAGCTTGAGTGGCCCGAGAGTGCGGTGGTCTTTGTGGTGGCGACGGCTTTCACCCCGGAGCTTCGCCGATCCATCCTGGGAAAGGTGCTAAGTCTCGCCAAGGGCAGCTTGTTGATAGCCGGTGACTGGACTGATGTTGATGGTCTGGAGAGACACTGGGCAGGTCGCTTGCCGGTAGATTGGGGGGTGATTCCGTTTGCCGTCTACCGGGTCTAAAACCCGACCTGGCTCACCGCGATAGGTACATAGTGCAACATCTCGGCCACTTCCTGGCGAACGACCGGGTTGATCCAGATGGCTAGCAAGATAGAGACGCCCAGACCGAGGGCGACCTTGACCAGGTCTTTGCCAACCAGTTTAAAGACGTGCCGCCAGCTTCGGTCACTGTCGTTGCGCAGTCGCATGGCGATCTCTCGACCTGCCAGAAGTCCGATAAAGACCCAGGTGGTGCTCATCGGGGTCGGGCTGACGACCTTAAAGTAGTAGAGGATGCCCGCATAGACAAGGTTGATAAAGGTTGCCTGGCGGATGTCGGTGGTCTGACATTTCTCCGTGAGGACTTCCTGAATCTCACCGCCGCGGTTCTTCATCAAAACGAAGAGCGCTCCGGCCAGAATCGCCCCGAAGGCGCAAAACTCGTAGGTACCGAGTTTGCGGGGTAGGTAGATGGCGACATTAGCAGCGTCTTGCATCACCCACACCGACCACAGCATCCCGGATGTCATCCACTGAACGGGGTACCAAAACCTGGCCGGCTTGCCCTTGAGCATCGTTCTGGTCCAGTCGGCGGTGACCAACCAGAGTACCAGCGAACAGGCGAAGGCGAGGTAGTATCCGGAGAGACTCTTGCCGATGACGTCGCCGATCGACTCCACCGAGGCGGCGAAAGCGCTCAGAATAAGGAAGGTCGTGGAGACTGGGATGGCTTTACGGGTGAGGACCAGGAGGAAGAGGGGAGCTGCGACTTGGAGGAAGGTGAAATCGGTGGGGGCACTTTCGAATCCTTTAGCGGTAAGGCGCTGGAAGGTGACGTCGCCACCGTATTCGCACCAGCTGAAAAAAGAAGTGGCCAGCAACAAGCCGGCCACAAAGCACCACAATGTCCATGCGGACCGTTCGCGATTGGCCGCTAGGAAGGTTCCCAGAGTCTGAATGCTATCGTTGGCGATGACCGAGTAGGCGGCGAAGAGGAAACCTACCCACATAGCGATATGGGGAAAGGGGGCCGCCAGTAAGGCGATAACGAAGCAAAACGCTAGACCCGAATAAAATCTTTTGGTAGACACCTTTTGAGCTCCTCGAAAGCTGGTCGTGTGAGTCGGTCTCGGGGTTTCAACCTCGTGTTCGGCGGCACAACCCCTGTGCCGCAGGTGGTCCGCCCGTTTCCCCCAGTCAGACCGTTCCTTTGAACACCTTCAGAATGACGTATCGAGCCGACCAGAACATTAACTCCAGGTTAACGAAGGGGCAATTCCTCCGAGGCGTGTTCGCCCGGCGGGGCGGGAGGACCGAAACGACGCTCCGGCTGATGTTCGGTCCGTGACTTACGAAAGGATTTCGGACCAATCGTCAGATGGATTCTCCTCTTCCCACTCCTCCAGGTCGGGGAGATAGATCGAGTTGTAGAAAGCGTCCCAGTCGTCGAAGTAAACGCTGTGAGGGAAAGGTAAACTGGCCTGACTTCGGCGGCACCATCCTAGATGAACCATCGCAAAACCGGTTTTAGTGCGAAGCAAGATGTCGTCCGAGTCTACCCGGGTGGCCAGCACTTCCACCACGTTGCCGCAGAGGGGATGGCCGGGTGAAAGGGCTTGCTCGAGTTGCTCCAAGATAGATTCGGGGCTGTCTGCCGGCTCCCAGGGCTCTCGAAAGTCAAAGGTCTCGTTCACGATGTAGCCTGTTCCCGTTTCAGGCAGATTGGCCTCCGGCCGAGGCGGACAGGGTCAGATGGAGAACCCGAGAAGAGTTTAAGTATGAGTTCTCACTGCTTGAACCATCCAGGCACTTTGGCTACCAAAAGATGTGTCAGCTGCCTCAAACCTCTTTGCAGCAACTGCACACAGCTTTACGCCGAGGGGGTCTTTTGCGGAGAGCGATGTCACGAACTGGCCTTGAAGAGCGCGGAGAACGCCGCGGTGTTGGCGGCCGATGAAAAAGCGCTGCGCGAGCACCGGCAGAGAATGCTGGCTTACAAGATGATCGCCTGGGTCTCCGTGGTCGCGATTCTGTTTTTCGGTTGGGACTACTTCCCGGTCACTCTGACTGACAAGGTTGAGACACTTTGGGGCAAGATTGTGGCTGCGTTTCGAGGAGTCGGCAAGTAGAGGCTGCCTCACTTGGGTCAAAAGTCTCCGCTGAAAAAGATGAGAACGGCCGCGACCTTGCGCATATCCGAGTAGCCGTTCATGCCTCGCGCCGTACCCCACCAACTGCCGTCTCGTCTGATGTCGCCGTCGGGCTCGATAACGCCGTAGTAGGAGCCGTTGACTCTCAGGTCTCCGTCCTCTTCAATTTGGGCGTAATAGCTACCGTCTTTTCGAATATCTCCGTCGTTTTCGACCTGGCCGACATAAGAGCCGTCCTTGCGGACGTCGCCGTCGTCTTCCACCTGACCCACATAGGATCCGTCGATGCGGATATCTCCGTCGGACTCAATGGTGGCCCAATAGGAGCCGTCTCGGCGGATTTCAATATCGGCTAGGGCAAAGCCGGTCAGCAGGATGAGAAGTACGGAAAGAATGGGTAGGACTTGCTTCATGGAGATCATTATATCTTGTCAAACTGTGGGGGAACAGTTATGGTTGCAAATCATGCGGTTTTCCCAGATAAAAATGTTCCTGTTGGCGGCAACGGCATCCGCGATATGCTCTTGCTCGCAACCGGCGGACCCTGGAGTTCCTTCCTCCACGCCGGAGCCGATGGCATCCTCGCAAGCGACTCCCGAAGCTTCCTCCACCCCTGCGGAGGTCGTGGATGAAGCCGTTTTCGTGGCGGTCACCGAACGATACGAGGCCGAACCCGAAAGTGGGCAGAACGGCTTTGAGGTTTTAGAGCCGCTGCTCAACAGCCAACTGCCCGAGGGACTGGGCGACGATCTCGAGATGGTGTCTCTGGACGAGCCGGAACAGATCAAGGCGTTCGATAGCAAGCTGCTCCCTACTCTCAAGAAAGGTATGGGTCGTAAAGGCTTCGTGCCCAAGGCCCGGCTGTTGGCCGGCGAGGGCGATATCAACTATCGGGGGCTTCGGCACCTGGTGAGTCTGCTTGGAACCAGAGCGGAACAGCGGCTGGAACAAGGCGACGTCAAGGGAGCCACCGAGCTGGTGGAAATGCCGCTCAGTCTGGCATCGGCCATGCAGTCTCGCCCTGAGACAGTCAGTGTCAACCTTTTCAGTGCGGGGTACGCTTCGACTTCTGTTGCCTGGATCCAGGGTGCCCTGGAGTCGGGCGCGCTGGATGCGGAAACCATCGCTCGCCTGCAGAAGGTCCTGGCCGCCAACTCTCCCAGCTACCCACACTTGCAAGAGACCATCACTGTGGATTTCGCCCAGCTCGTCAATTCTTTGAATATCGAAGAGGGACGGGCAATGATGGGCATCGGTCAGGTGGAGGAGTCGACTCTAGAATCGTGGCGCAAGCAACTCTTCGAGATCTACGCCCGCGCGACCAAACTGTACGAGACTTCGCCAGGCAGCGCCGAAGCTTTCAACCAGACGGTGATGCAAGCTGCCGTTCCCATTCAGGGTCTGGTGCTCGACTATCCGGAAGTCGTGACGATGCAGAAGCGTTACTTCGCTGAGTACAAAGCAACGGAACTGGGTTTGGCCCTGGTCGGTCCGGAGGCGGCCCGGTGGAAAGATGTGCCGAGCGGTGAGCTGGTCGAGCAGTACTTCGCCGACCAGCCGGAAACGGTGGCTGCTCTCAAGGAGTTGGTCAAAGTCGAACGAGACGGCCAAACTTTTAAAGTGGTGGGTCGGCTGGAGCACTTCGAGCTACTTGCACCGGGCGTGGAGCCGGTGCTCTTCGAGCATCGGGCGCCCTAGTCAAGCTCACGGGTCGAACATGCGAACCCCGGAAACTGTTTCGAGCGTCAGCCTGTTAGAGGGAGACGAAACCAGAACTGAGAGCCCTTGCCCAGTTCGCTGGACACTCCGATGGAGCCGCCTTGTCTCTCGACGGCCATCTTGCAGAAAGTAAGACCCAGTCCGGAGGTATGCCCTCGAGTGGAGCCGGAAGCCTGGGCGTACTTGTCAAAGATACGATTCTGATATTCCTCCGGGACGCCCGGTCCGAGGTCGATCACTCTGAATTCCAACTGACGTTCGAGGCTGGAGATTTGCAGCCTCACCGGCTCACCGGGCGGTTGGTAGCGAAGAGCGTTGCCCAGGAGATTGGTGAGTACACGCGAGGTCAGGTCCAGGTCGCAGTGGAGCTCCAAGTCCGTGGGGCCCTCGACCCGCACGGCGTCGGCCATCCGTCCCAGGCTTTCCAGCGCGGTTTCAAACAGCTCACCGCTCGAAACCGTGTCTTTCAGAATGGGAAGCTGGTCGCTTTCCATCCGACTCACATCCAGGATGGAGCTGACCATAGAGACCAGCGACCGGGCCAGTGATTCTGTTCTCAAGATCTCGTCCATCGACTCCTCGGCGTTGTTCTCCTCCGTGTATTCTCTGGCCATCTGGGCCCGAGTGATAAGGGCCGAAAGGGGAGTGCGGAGATCGTGGACGAGCATGAGGGTGAGGTCGTTGCGCATCTCCTCAGAGCGCTCCAACATCTTGACGTTGTTTGCCAAATCATAGGTCAGTTCGTGCGATCGCACGAGGTAGTGGTTTAAGGTTTGGACTCCCCTGAGGATACCGGCGGTCAGGAGAAGCGTGCCCACACTGAGTATCCGGAGTGTGAGCTCATGGTGGCTGAAGGCGAATGTGACCGAAATGGGGATTACCAGGCAAAGGACCGAGGCGGTGGTCGCCACCGGGTGCACCGCATAGAGAGAGCTGGTCCCGCCGGCCATCATCATCACCACGCAAAAGAGCAAGAGATCGCCGGAGGTCGTGCCGGGGAGCACGAACAGGGAACCGACACCCCACCAAAGGGCGACACAGACCATGGTGAGCCCGAAAGCCCATTCCCAGAAGTGTGATGCAGACACAACTTCGTCCTTTCGGGGAGAGCGGCTCCAGATCAACAAGCGGAGCGCGGCCAAGGCCGTCATGCCGATGTTCCAGACCACGAGTCTCGAGAGTTCAACTTGACCCATCAGGGCCAGACTGGCGCAGAAACAGGCAAGGGGGCTGATGATAATACCGGCGGGCGACTGAACCAATAAAAACTTCACTCGTGCCGTATGAACTGCCGCTGAGATCGCACGTTCTCTATTGCTTTTTTGGAGAGTAGGGTTCATCGGTTCGCCTTCCACGACGGCGCATCAGCCCCTTCGACTGTGAAGTCAGCGACAGTCCATCTTCAGTATCAGCGAGGTCACGTCATCGGTTTGTTCCCGTCCAAAACGGAAGCGTTCAAGTTTGCCGTAGAGCGACTTCAGCATGACGTCCGGCTCGCTATCCCTATCGGCACGGAGAGACTCGATCAGGCGCTCTTCCCCAAACATCTCGCCTGAAGGGCTTCGTGTTTCGGTCACTCCGTCCGTATAGAGAAGCAGGCTGTCGCCGGCAGAGAGTTGGACCACGGATTTTTCATACCGTAGGGATTGCAACACACCGATGGGTGGGTTGATCGGCCCCTCTAGAGTGCGAATCTTTCCGTCGGAAATGAGCAACGGGTGGGGGTGGCCCGCCGAAACGTAGCGGACCTTCATGAGAGTCAGGTCTAAGATTCCGTAGATCAGGGTGACGAACTGTTCCCCTTCGTGAAGAATTTGATACTGTCTATTCAGTCTCGTCAGGATCTCGGTCGGGTTTCGTAGGCTCCCGTCCGAGGTTTCTAAAATGCCGCCACGCGCCCGGTCCGTGGAGAGAGAGCGGGCCAGGGATATGGCGAGAAGAGAGGCTGGTATTCCGTGTCCGGAGACATCGAGGATACAAAATCCCAAGAAGTTGTCCGATACGGGAAAGAGCTTAACCATATCTCCGCCCAGCGTGAAACACGGAGAAAATCTCCAGGAGACTTGAAGGCCGGGCATGGCGAAAGACTTCGAAGGCAAGTGTGCTTCGAGAATTCGAGCGGCCTGGTTCATTTCTGATTTCAAGTCGCGCTCTCTGAGGCTCAGTTTCTGAATCTGCTCGCGCAAATGCTCTTGTTCGACTGCAAAACCGGCGAGCTCGGCGGTTCTTGAATGGGAGTCTCGTATCAGGGCAATCAGAAGTGGTCCGTTCGAAGTCTCAAGAGGCGCCAAGCTGAGTTCCACGGCGAAGGCGCGACCATCGGAGTCGACGGCGTTTGTCTCCAGAACCGAGCCGGCAGCCGGGAGCGTGAACCAATCTGGTAGACAGCTCACGATCGAGGAAGAGCGGAACGCCTCGGGAGAGTACCCGAAGAGATGAGTCGCTTTGTTGCTGGGAAAAAGGATGCGACCCTCGGCGTTCACGACCAGGAGAGCTTCAGGGACGTGCCGCAGGAGTGCTTCGAACAGGGCTTCTGTCTCCGGGAGAGCATGAGAACTCACACGTTGGCTCCGTCGATTTTCCTAGAATCCTTCTTGCTAATCCACCGATTAGGTGTATACTGAAAAAGCAACGCGTGGTCCAAGACACCGTTTTTTTCTAGCTCGACAGGAGAACCGAGCGGTCTAAAATCGTCCGCCCTCTTTGCGAATTGAAGGAGCAAAGAAGGGCTTACACCATGCAATCCATTCCTATCCACGAACTCTCGTCCGGTCAGTATGTCTATCAGGACCGCGGCGGAACGTACTCCCATCCGAAACCGGGCACCGAGAGGTGGTGTGAAAATCACACTACGGTGGAAGAAGCCGTGAAGTGTTTCGAAAGGCAAGTGAGCGACCGGGAGAAGAAAAGATAGTTTATCCAAGCGGCCGCTCGGATACCCCCGGGTACATGACGACTGAGCGCTCTTGTTCCCAGACTTCGCCTCCCCACTCATTCTCCGGCTTGGGACAGAAAAGATGCCCGAGATCGAGGCTTTCACTAGGGTGTATGGTTACTATCAACTTTCTCAAGGTCTGGCCCTTGGCGGCCAGAATCTCCAGGACGGCCTGCCATTCTCGGTTTTCGTCTTCAATGCGAACCGGAACGATAAACTGACCGAATTCGTCGGTGTCTCCCCAGGTCAGGCTACCGCCCTTCGAGCCCGTCTCTTGGTAGCGGATGTCCCCGCCTTCTCTCCACCTGAGGAGTTGGACCGAGACTCCGACGACGGGGTCCCCTTCGTCGGTGACGAGTTTGCCGGAAAGGGTCTCAATCTGTGTCTCTCCTTGTTCCTCCGTCTTCTCTACGGAGAACTCCGTCAGAATGAGATCGCCGCGACCGGAAAAGCGCAGATGTTTTGGCTCGACATTTTCGGGTGAGGCGACGTTGTACCGGCCGTCGGGACGCGAGTAGCCCCAGTTGAGGACACGGTGTCCGGCGGACAAGAGGACTATTCTGATACCCCCGAGCGGTTCACCCCAACTATCCACCACCGAACCGCAATAAGTGGTCCCCGGTGAGGCGGGAGACTCCTCCCAGCCGAGGTCGAGTCCGCCCGGCCGCATATGACGGTGTAGCGACCTGACGACCGCTTTTGAGATGCCCACGTCATCGAGGAGTTTCAAGCTCTCAGAGTTGAGATAATAGCCGGATGACGACTCTGATTGCCGGACCAACTGATCGGCGACCACGGCAAAATCGGCGTCTGAAATTCTACAGATTTCCTCGCCGCGAGCACGGCTGATTAGATTTTTCACGAAACAGTCCTTAGCTTCCTGAACCGGTATCGGATCCAGCGGGTTCTTGAGACTGGCGTCGATAGCAGAGCCACGCCTCTTCAATGGAGGTGTGGCGTTCGCACCACCATACTTCGGTAGGATGCTGGTGGGAGAATGTTCCACCCGAGTCTTTGTAGATGTGCTTACCGTTGGGGAGTTCTTTGACTGGAAATGATTGGTGCATAGCGCGGCCCTTCTGATGCTTTTTGTTGGCAAGAAGGTCAGCTCGAGGGCGGACGTTGTCGCTTTCAATCGCTCATGTATTAATTCTCCACCCCACTGAGTGGACCTTTCCGGGACTCCGCGGCACTTGACTGCAGACAAACGCAGCAGGTCGGAATAAGGGATAGTGTTTCGAGTGCTGATCCACACTTGGAACAAAAGTTGTGGACGGCATCCACGCCTAAGGTTTGGAGTTGGGCTTCAATCTTACGGTGACGTTCGCGGAGAACGCTGTCGTTCTGTCTCCGGTTTTCCGTGGTCTGCCTCAATTCCCAAACAACGCTTGCCAGCGAGTCGGCCGCCCCGGCCAGGCGATTCATCATCATCAGGTAGCCTTTGACGGTCTGGTCCTTGAGGGCGTCCGGATATCGGAGCCTATGGTCGATCTCGCTCCAGGCGTCTTCAAAGACGGTTCTCACCTGGATCTCAGCCGTGCATTTCCGGCCTCCTAAGGAGCCCTCCACGAGATAATGCCAGGCGCGATAGCCGTCGGGATGCTCCTTCAGTGAGAAGCCCTGCTTCTTCAAGAATGCGAAGGCGTCGAGAGGGTCGCCTCGCCTGTAGTTGCAGGTCTTCTCCAGCGGTTCCCAGGCCTGGACCAGACCGTGGTGGATCAGTTGCTTTTCCGCTTTCAAGAGCGTAAGGATGCGCACCCCGACAAGGTCGGTGACTTGCTCCTCAAAGTTCTTCAGGGTTATGCGAGACACACTCTCGGGGCCGCGCAATTTGGCCTCATCCGACAACCCTCTCGCTCCGCAGTTCTTTCTGAGAATCTTGGCTATGAGGTGCTCAGGGTGTTTGATTCTGCTTTTCAGCGAGTAGAGTTGAGGAAGTCGGCTCAGGCTATCGCAAATCTGTTTGGAAAAGACCTTGTGTGTCTCTCGGTTCTGCCTATGGGTACGGTAGATCTGACAGTACTCAACCCAATCGAGCCCGCTCTTTTCCAGACTCTCGTCTGGGAGATTGTACTTCCCACGAAATTCGTCCCACGAAATGAGCTCATGGGGTGCTTCAGTCCGTAGATCTCCTTCCATCGACCTGTCGAGACCCTCTTCGGCCACCTGACACCCGTTCATCCGATGACGGCTTCCGATGTGATGACCATGGTGGCCACGGAGGCGGCGTTCTGAAGCGCGACGCGTACGACTTTGGCCGGGTCCACGATACCCTCGGTGATCATGCAGACATAGTCGCCGATGGCCGCATCGTATCCAATCCCAGGCTGAAGTGACTTCACATTTTCAACGATCACGGCCCCTTCGGCCCCGGAGTTGTCGGCGATTACCCTCAAGGGTGCCTGTATGGCTAATCGGACGACCTTCACTCCGAGCGCTTCATCCTCGTCGCTGACTTTAAGTTCATTCAGGAGAGGCAAGAGATTGATGAGGGCGGTCCCGCCCCCGGCCACGATACCTTCTTCCACGGCGGCTCTGGTCGCTGCCAGAGCATCCTCGACCCGGTATTTCTTTTCTTTGAGTTCAGTCTCCGTTGGAGCTCCGACTCGGATGACGGCCACACCACCCGCCAGCTTGGCGTGGCGCTCCTTCAGTTTCTGAACGTCGTATTCTGATTCACTAGCCTCGATGGCTCGAGAGATATGATTCAGTCGCCGCTCAATCTCTTCTTCCTGGTCGACTCCACCAACCAGGGTCGTTTTGTCCTTGGTTATGTGGACCTTCCCGGCCGTTCCCAGTGATTCGAGCGAAGTGTTTTCCAGCTTCAGCCCCGTCTCGTCCGAGATCAGTTCCGCCCCGGTCAAAGCCGCTATGTCTTTGAGCATCTCCTTCCTGAGGTCGCCAAAACCGGGAGCTTTCACCACCGCGCAGTTGAGAGTTCCTCGTAGCTTGTTCACGAGCAGGGTGGCGAGGGCTTCCCCCTCCACGTTTTCGGCTAAGATCAAAAGGGGCACTCTGGCCTTGGCCACCTTTTCCAGAATCGGAAGGATCTGAGAAATGGAGCTGATCTTCTCATTGGTCAGAAGCACTCTTGGGTTTTCAAACGTGACGTCCATCTGTTCGTGGTCTGTCACGAAGTAAGGGGAGGTGTAGCCGCTGTCGAACTGCATGCCCTTGACGTGCACGAAGTCCGTGGTCACGGTTTGAGAGTCTTCCACCGTGATCACTCCGTTTCGGCCCACCAGTTCCATCGCCTCGGCTATGAGATTGCCGATAGTGGCGTCGTTATTGGCAGCGATCGTCCCTACCTGAGCGGTGTGCTGCTTCGATTTGACTGGTGTGGCGAGTTCCTTGAGTCCCTCCACCAGAGCTTTCACAGCCTTATCTATACCTCTTTTGACCTTCACGGGATTGGCACCCGCGGTGATCATTCTCAATCCGTTGGAAAGCATGGACTGCGCGAGCACGGTGGCCGTGGTGGTACCGTCACCCACCACCTGATTTGTTTGCAGAGCCACTTCCTTGATGAACTGCACTCCGATGTTCTGAAAGACTTCCTCGACCTGGATAGCCTCGGCCACCGTCACCCCGTCTTTAGTGAGGACCGGCGACCCGAAAGGCGACTGGATCAACGCCGTCCTCCCTCTCGGTCCCAAGGTGACCTTCACCGCGTCGGCCAGGATGTTGATTCCCTCGCTTAGCTTCTGTCGAGCGTCTTCGTGATATAAAACGTGTTTCATGGTATGTAACCTCATTATTGATTGTTGTTCTCTCGAGAACTGGAATCGAAATCCACCAGCACCTCGCCGTCCAAGACGGTGATGCTGTAGGTCTTCAGTGGTAGGAAGGCGGGAGCGAGAGTCACGGAGCCGTCCCGGATATCGAACCGGGCCCCGTGTCGCGGACATTCGATCTCATAGCCTTCCAGGGGTCCGTCGCCTATCGGCTCTCCGTCGTGAGTGCAGCGGTCTTCCACACCGTAGAGCCGGCCCTCGACGTTGCAAATCACGATCCGTTCCTCTCCCTCTTCCACGGGTACGGCTTTTTGGGGAGGGAAATCTTGCAGTTCGCCAACTTTTTTCTTTTCACTCATTATCCGATGGACCCGACCATTTCCAGCTGGATCAAGCGGTTCAATTCCACCGCGTACTCCATCGGCAACTCCTTGATGAAAGGGTCGAAGAACCCGTTCACAATCATCGAGATGGCCGCGTTTTCACTGAGACCTCGACTCATCAGATAAAAGAGCTGTTCGTCGCCCACCTTGGAAACGGTGGCCTCGTGGCCGATGTCCACGGCTTTGTTCTCAATCTCCATATACGGGAAAGTGTCCGATCGAGATTTGTCGTCGAGAAGAAGCGCGTCGCAGCGGACATTGCACTTCACATTGGTGGCGTTGGGATAGACCTTCACCAATCCCCGATAGGAGGTGTGCCCCCCGTCCTTGGAGATCGACTTGGAGAGGACGGTGGAGGAGGTGTTGGAAGCGGCGTGCACCATCTTGGCGCCGGCGTCCTGGTGCTGACCTTTGCCGGCGTAGGCGATGGAAAGCACCTCTCCGCGCGCTCCTTCGCCCACCAGGTGGACGGCCGGATACTTCATGGTGATTTTGGAGCCGAGGTTGCCGTCGATCCATTCCACCGTCGCGTTCTTATAGGCGTAGGCTCTCTTGGTCACCAGGTTGTACACATTGTTGGACCAGTTTTGAATGGTCGTGTACCGGATAGTGGAACCTTCCAGCGCGATCAGTTCCACCACCGCCGAGTGGAGAGAATCGGTGGCGTAGATCGGGGCTGTGCAGCCTTCGATGTAGTGAACGCTGGAACCGGGTTCGGCGATGATGAGAGTGCGTTCGAACTGGCCCATATTTTCCGTGTTGATACGAAAGTAAGCTTGAAGTGGAATGTCCACCTTCACGCCCGGCGGAACCCAGATGAACGAGCCGCCGCTCCAAACCGCGCCGTTCAATGCGGCAAATTTGTTGTCGTTGGCGGGGATGATCGTGCCGAAATACTTCTTGACCAGCTCCGGATGCTGCTTGAGAGCGCTATCCATGTCCAGGAAAACGACGCCTTGATCCTCGAGTTCCTTCTGCAGGGAGTGATAGACGACTTCGGATTCGTATTGGGCCGAGACTCCGGCTAGAAACTTTCGCTCCGCTTCTGGGATGCCGAGTTTTTCGAAGGTGTCCTTGATGTACTCCGGCACGTCGTCCCAGCTCTTCTCGGTCTTTTCGGACGGCTTCACGTAGTAGTGAATGTTGGCGAAGTCGATTTCACTCAGGTCGCTCCCCCACGACGGCATGGGTCGCTTGTGAAAGTACTCCAGGGCTTTCAACCGGTACCGGAGCATCCAATCGGGCTCTTCTTTTCGGGCGGAGATTCTCTCCACGATGTCCCGGTTGAGACCCTTCTCGGATTTAAAGACGTAGTCTTCTTTGTCGTGAAATCCGAACTTGTAGTCTTTATCTAAGTTCTCAACGACGGAAGCTTCAGGCATGCGACCTCCAGGGCCTATCCCATCGGAAGGATGGGACGCGTTTGAAGCCGCTGGTAGTCGCGCCGAGATCCTTAGCGACTTGGTGTCGGGTCTCGGTGCCTGTATGAAAGGTAAAAGTTTACCTTTAGAACTAGAGATTACCCTTCGTCGGACACCTTCAAACCAGCCTGTTCTTGCGGCTTTTGTTCAAATCGACTCTTTTGAGTCTCCGTGGGAAGTTTGAGTTTCCGCACCAGTCCGACCTTCTCCAAAAGCCTTAGAAGCGACCAGGAGAAATCGAACTCCCACCACTTCAATCCGTGGCGAGCGGACCGGGGAAAGGCGTGATGATTGTTGTGCCAGCCCTCCCCAAAGGTAAGAAGAGCCACCCACCAACAGTTGGTGGAGCGGTCATCGGTCGCGTAACTTCGATAGCCAAATTTATGGGCGGCGCTGTTGACCAACCAGGTTGCGTGGAAAACCGCGGCGATGCGAACAAACCCTGCCCAGAAAAGCCAGGACCAACCTCCCAGTTGGAAGAGCACGACGTGTGATAGGACAGTGAGGAAAAAGAAGTGCCTGTCTAGATATCGGTAGTAGGGGACGGCCAAGACATCAGGAGCGAAACGGGCGGTCCAGGCCTCGTCGAGATGCTTCGGAGTAATTCGGAGCATCCAGCCGATATGGCACCACCAAAAGCCCTGGCTGGCGTCGTGAGGATCATTTTCTCCATCGCTGTTGGCGTGGTGCTGCCGGTGGATGGCTACCCAGGAGGCAGGGCCTGCTTGTGCGGAGAGGGCGGCACAAGTGACGAACAGATACCTGAGCCATCGCGGTGCCGTGAAGCTTCGATGGGTCAGCAGTCTATGATACCCGAGAGTGATCCCCATGGCCGTCACGGCATACAATGCCAGCGAAACGGCCAATGCGGACCAAGAAAAGTAAAAGGGAGCGAAGGCCGCCCCGAGATGGACTATCGATAGTACGAAGATGGTGCGATAATCCCACGGGTGAGGGGGTAGCTCGTGTTCAATTTGAGAATTCAATACCTAGTCAGGTTTTGTCGGCCGACGGAGAAGACCTTGTCGAGGTTTCCTTGGAGCGAGATTGAGGGAAGGCTACAACCAGGAGTACAGATTTAATCGTCGCCGGAGCATCCAGATAGTCCGACACCTTCAGATCCGAAATTTTTTTTGAAAAAAGACATCCGCTATGTGCCGACGCCGCTCAACATAGTTGAGCGCATGCTGGACTTAGCCCGGGTTGAGAACGACGATTTTCTGATAGATCTCGGTTCTGGAGACGGCCGCATTCCTATTCAAGCCGCTCGTCGAGGCGCCCGGGCCAGAGGAATTGAGATCGACCCATGCCTTGCCCGCCGAGGCGAGTACCAGGCCATACACGAACAGCTTTCTCACCTCGTGGACTTCTACGTTCAGGATCTTTTCGAGGCTAATCTGACCGAAGCCACTGTGGTCACTCTCTATCTGAGGCACTGGATCAACGCCTCCCTGCAACCCAAGCTACAGAACGAACTGAAAGAGGGCACGCGTGTGGTATCCCACTCTTTTTGTATGGTCGACTGGGAGCCGGATGTGGAGATAGAGTTTGATACGAAGCTGCTTTTTCTCTGGACCGTTCGATAATTTGTTCGACAGGGCTTGGGATATAGAGTATGCTCGATGTAGGCGTCCGAACCCTTATCGGACAAATCTTCGAAGTCGACCGGAATACCAAGGTAAGCATTCCCGAACCCCTCCCCCCACCGGAGCGTAGCTCACGCCTAAAATGAGCGAAGGTACGAATGCTTACAGAACCAGACAGCCAGTCTATGCTCTGCTCTCCCGGCAGTGATCTAGGAAACCGTTTCAGTCTTATTACATTGGTGCGCAAACGCGCGCGTAACCTGGTGGACGGTAGTCCGCCGCTGGTCGAAACCGACAGCCGAAATCCCGTGAGCGTGGCGCTTCAGGAGATTCATCACGGCAAGGTTCGTATCAGAACCGCCGGCTCTCCGGCTTCGGGAGCTGAGCAAAGCGGATATAAAGATCCTATGACACTTCAGTCTGAAGCTTTGGCTTTCGTTCTTGGAGTGTAGCGATTTGAACAGAGAAAATAAGGTTTTGGTAGCCGGGCAACCCAACGGCGTTCTACTCGAACCCGGAGGAGAAACGAATTGAGCTATCAGGACGATGGATCGTTATTGGATCATCTCAGAGGCCTGGGAATAGGCATCCCATTGGTCATCGGGGGGCTGGTTTTCACAATCGGTAATATTTGGCTGGGAGCGGGCGTCGGTATCCCCATGATCCTTATCGGCATCGTCGTTCCGCTGTTTATGACAAACTCGGCGCGCGAGGAGCACCAGAGACAAGAGATGCGAAGTAGGCGAGACAACCACAACCCGGCCGACGGTTACAATATCAGTAGCAAGAACATCAGACGCCGACGGCCGTGATCACGGTGAGAAACTGCTCTCCGTATCGCTCCAGCTTTGTTTTTCCCACTCCGTTGAGAGAAGAGAATTCGCGCAACGAATCGGGGCGAAGCTCCACCATCTCTCTCAACGTGCTATCGTGGAAAATCATGTAGGGCGGAAGCTCCTGTTCTCTGGCCAGCTGTAGACGGAGATTTCGCAAATCGTCGAACAGCTTTTGAGATTCTTCATCGTCCCAGTTTATTTCCGGTTTTGAGGTACGAGGAGAGTCTTTTCTTTTGGAGGGGAGATCTTTTCTCACCTGAAGAGCGGTCTCGCCTTTGAGTAGGGGAGCCGCTTCCGGTCCTAGCTGGAGGCCGCCGTGGCCGTCGGCGGCCGGCAACAAGTAGTTTCCGGCGACCAACTGTCGTACCAAGCTCATCCAGGCCCGCTCTTTGAGTTCTTTGCCGATGCCGAACACGCTGAGAGTGTCGTGGAGGTTTTGCTGCATGCGGTCCGATGACTTGCCCATCAAGACCTCGATCAGGTAACCCGCACCGTATCTCTGGCCGGTCCGATAGCAGGCCGAGAGCAGTTTTTGAGCGGGAACGGTGGCGTCCCAGGTGGGAGGGGGGTCGTCGCAGTTGCCACAGTTTCCACAAGAGCCGTCGTGGGGCTCGTCGAAGTAGTTCAGTAGCAGCTTGCGCCGGCAACTAGCCGTCTCGCAGAAGCCCAGCATCTGCTGGAGCTTGCGGTTCTCCGTTTTGCGAACTTCCAGCGGAGCTTGAGAATTGCTGGCCAACAGACGCAGACCCACCACATCTTTCAGCCCGTAAGCCATCCAGGCGTTGGCGGGCAGCCCGTCGCGACCCGCCCGCCCGGTTTCCTGGTAGTAGGCCTCCAGGCTTTTCGGCATGTCCATGTGAGCCACGAATCGGACGTTGCTTTTGTCGATCCCCATGCCGAAAGCGATGGTGGCTACGACGACCAGATTCTCTTCTCTCACGAAAGCCCGGCCAACTCTCGCTCTTTCGTTCGGTTCCATTCCCGCGTGATAGTGTAGAGCGTTCCAGCCGTGCTCTCTCAAGAAACCCGCGATCTTTTCCGTGCGCGCCCGAGTCTGAGCGTAGACGATCCCTGAGTCGCCTCTATGGTGGGTGTCGAGAAAATCGAGGAGTTGACGCTTAGCGTTGTTTTTGACGACCACATGGTACTTGATATTGGGTCGGTCGAAACTGGACTGGATGACGGCCGGACTTCGCAGCGGTAGTCGCTCGATGATGTCTTTCTGAGTTCTCGAATCGGCGGTGGCTGTAAGAGCCATCCGGGGCACCGCCGGGGCCGCCTCCCACACTTGAGACAGTTGCATGTATTCGGGCCGAAAGTCGTGACCCCACTGGCTCACACAATGGGCTTCGTCCACCGCGAAGAGATTGATTTGGGCGGATGTGAGTAAGTGTAAGAAACGAGAGGTCACCGCTCTCTCAGGAGAGACATAGAGAAGATCCAGGCTGCCGTCGGCCAGCCGCTGTTGGACTTCGAGTTGCTCTTCCCACGGCATGCTGGAGTTCAGGGCGGCCGCTCGCACTCCCATCTGCACGAGCCCTTGGACCTGGTCGTCCATCAGAGCGATCAGGGGGGAGATGACGATAGCGGTGCCGGGGAGTACCACTCCGGGCAGCTGGTAGCAGAGCGACTTTCCTCCGCCGGTCGGCTTGAGAACGAAGGCGTCACCGCCTTCCACCACCGTGGCGACGGCCTCGGCCTGGCGACCACGAAATTCAGAAAACCCAAACACCTCGGAAAGAGTGGAATGGAAGTCTGGGGCTAGCTCGACCGTGGGCATGGTGAATTTCCTTCCATGGTCGGCTTCAGTGGACCTGTATAGGGGCTCGCTTGAGTTAAAAAAACTTCCCGAAAAGGCTAGAAAGGTCTGGTGGAAGAGGGCTGGTCATCTTTGAGTCAGCCATGAGGCAGGCGGTCCGTGAAGAACGCCGGCGGGCAGCTCCAGAATTGGTGAATTTTCTACGGTGTCGTGACAACCGAAAAGGAGGCGTCACCGGCTACCACCGTCGTGCCAGGGGTAAGAGCACCAGTATTGGAGTCGATGTTGTAGACCGAAACGTCATCGCCGAACTGGTTAGCCACATAGGCGAAGCGCCCGCTTGGGTCCACGGTGACCGAAGTGGGACCAAGTCCGGCACCCACAGCAGTGCCCGGAGTGAGGGCGCCCGTGGTGGAATTTATGGTGTAGACCGACACGTTGTCGCTGTTCCGGTTGGTCGCATAGGCGAAGCGCCCGCTGGGGTCCACTGTGACCGAAATGGTACCATTGTCGGCCGCTACAGGAGTGCCGGGGGTGAGAGCGCCAGTGGTGGGGTTAATTGTGTAGACCGACACATTGTCGCTGGTGATGTTCGCTGTATAGGCGAAGCGCCCGCTGGGGTCCACAGTCACCGACTCGGGACCATCGTCAGCTGCTACAGGAGTGCCAGGGGTGAGGGCGCCCGTGGTGGAGTTGATGGTGTAGACTGACACGTTGTCGCTGTCGAAGTTCGCCGCATAGGCGAAGCGCCCACTGGGGTCCACTGTGACCGAGAAGGGATTGGTTCCGGCCGCCACAGCAGTCCCTGGGGTGAGGGCGCCCGTGGTAGAGTTGATGGAGTAAACCGACACGTTGTTGCTGATCAGGTTGGCCACATAGGCGAAGCGCCCGCTGGGGTCCACCGTGACCGAAACGGGTCTGTTTCCGGCCCCTACAGGAGTCCCTGGAGTGAGGGCGCCCGTGCTGGAGTCAATGGTAAAGACCGACACGTTGTTGCTGTTCCGGTTCGCAACATAAGCAAAGCGCCCGCTAGGGTCTACGGTGACCGACTGGGGACTTAGACCGGCTGTCACGGGAGTGCCCACTTCCGAGAGAGCACCCGTCGCCGGGTCGATGGTAAAGACAGACACGTCATTGCTGTCGGCGTTGGCCACATAGGCAAAAGCTCCCAAGTTTAACGTGGCATTAGCATTGAACGCTCCCAAAGAAGCGGTCACGGTAACCGGCGTTGTGGCTCCGGTCAGCGGAATCGTCGCCTGTCCCTGTTTGTTGGGCCCAAGGTTATCGTTGGCCACACTCACGCCGTTGTTGGCGCTCCAGAGCACCTGGCTGGTCACGTCCTGAGTGCTGTTGTCGCTGAAGGTCGCGGTGGCTGTGCACTGACGCTTGGTGCCGGGGGCGGAGAGAGCGACGGGGGGGCTGATGGCAATACTCTGCATGGTGGCAGAAGTTACGGTGAGGGTAGCCGAACCTGAAACCATATCCTGAGTCGCGGTAATCGTAGATTGTCCCGGATCCACAGCCGTGGCAAGACCGGTAGTGTTGACGGTGGTCACACTGGCCGTGCCCGAACTCCAAACAGCGGTGCTGGTGACATCCAGGGGACTGCCATCGGACAAAGTTGCTGTTGCGGTGAACTGCTGTTGCGTACCGTCGGCGATGGCCGGAGTACTGGGAGTGACGGCGATGCTTTGAATGGTGGCAGCCGTGACGGTGAGCGTGGTGCTGCCGCTCTGGCCGCCGAAGGTGGCGGTGATGTCCGACGTTCCGGGATTCACGGCGGTGGCCAGGCCTCCGGGTGCGATAGTGGCGTTGGCCGTGGTGCCCGAGGTCCAGACCGCGGAGCTTGTCACGTCTTGAGCGGGGCCCGACGAGAAGTTGGCGGTAGCGGTAAATTGTTGTGTCATGCCGTTAGCAATGGTGGGATTGGTGGGAGTGACCACCACCGAGGTGACGCTTGCGTTGCTCACGGTCAAGGTGGCCGAACCAGATGCCGAGCCCGAAGTGGCGGTGATGACGGTCTGTCCGGGAGCCACGGCGCTAGCCAGACCGGTGGTATTGACGGTGGCTGTGGCGGTGGTGCCGGAGGTCCAGGTGGCGGTGCCGGTGACGTTGAGCATGCTGTCGTCGGTAAGGGTGGCCATGGCGGTGAACTGTTGGTTGGTGCCGTTGGCGATGACGGGGGTGTTTGGTGTCACGGCGATGCTCTTAATGGTGGCCACGCTTACGGTAAGGGTGGTGCTTGCGCTCTGGCCCCCGAAGCTTGCCGAGATCTGGGAGGTGCCCGGGTCCACGGCGGTGGCCAGTCCTCCGGCTGCGATGGTAGCGGTGGCCGGAGTATCGGAACTCCAGACCGCCGAGCTTGTCACGTCTTGAGACGGACCCGACGTGAAGTTGGCGGTGGCGGTAAACTGTTGAGTGGTGCCGTCGGCGATGGTGGGATTGACCGGAGTGACCACGATGGAGGTCACGCTAGAATTGGTGGTAGTCACGGTGGTGTTTCCGGATACGGCGCCCACCGTGGCGGTGACCACCGATTGACCCGGGGCTACCCCGGAAACTAGACCGGTGGTGTTAACCGTAACATTACCCGGAGTTCCCGAACTCCAGGCGGCGGTGCCGGTGACGTTTTGAGTGCTGTTGTCGCTCAAGGTGGCGGTGGCGGTCAACTGCTGATTGGTGCCCGCGGCCAGAGACGGTGAGGTGGGGGTGACGGCAATCGACACCACAGAAGCTGCCGACACGGTGAGGGGAGTGCTGTTGCTCACCGGTCCCAGGCTGGCGGTGATAGTGGTGTTGCCGGGGTCCACGGCGGTGGCTCGTCCGCCGGCGGCGATGGTGGCCACGGCGGGGTTGGAAGAGGTCCAGGTGACGGAGCTGGTGAGGTCGACCTGGGCGTTGTCGGCGAAGGTGCCGAGGGCGGTGTACTGCTGTTGAGTGCCGTCGGCGATGGTGGAGCCGCCGGGGGTCACCTGGAGAGAGCTGAGAGCGGCGGTGACGTCTTGAAAGGGCGGGTCGTTGATCTCGAGAGTTTCGCCGTTGGTAAGGCTG
>Ga0208701_100088_pt1 | contig 44598 bp, 44 predicted proteins | sample DeeseametaMP1482_FD_184188 | JGI IMG/M metagenome (GOLD analysis project Ga0208701, IMG submission 184188) | Marine microbial communities from the Deep Pacific Ocean - MP1482 (SPAdes) | ecosystem: Environmental > Aquatic > Marine > Oceanic | place: South of Fiji, South Pacific Ocean | collected... | reverse complement strand
CCGCGTGGAACTCTGTCGGAGACCCACACCAGGCGGACCTATAGTTCGACACCGCGTGGAACTCTGTCGGAGACCCGCATCAAGGCGGAACTATAGTTCGACACCGCGTGGAACTCCGCCGCGCAGCCCCGCACCAAGGCGGAACTATAGTTCGACACCGCGTGGAACTCCGCCGCGCAGCCCCGCATCAGGCGGAACTATAGTTCGACACCGCGTGGAACTCCGCCGCGCAGCCCCGCACTGGGCGGAACTCCGCTCCAGCATCAATCCGCCTGATCGAAGCGTTTTTGCCGGGCCTGAATTCTTCGTTTTGTCCTTGACGTGGGTGGCGACCCGACTATATCGGAAATAGACTCTTCGACATAGCGACTACCTGTAGCATGGACATCGTTTCCTTCTATGCGGGACTGGCTCCCGACCACCGCGGCCGGTCACTGGAAGACATTCGCAATTTCGACTACGAACAGCTAGAAAGTGTCCACGACTATATCCAGTGGCTCTTCCCCTTGGACACACTCAGTCGTTTCAACCCGTCCGCGCCGTGCTTGACTGAAGCACAAATCAAGTTATTTAGGGAGTCGCCAGAACTGCAGCGGGAGTTGGTGCGTTCCTTCCAAAGCCAACTCGACTTCCTGGGCTTCCAGCTTTTCACGGATCCGGAGCCTCATCTCAAACGAGCGGCAAACTTCCCCTCTAGAAAGAAGGTCTGGCTGAAATCGGGTAACCACAACTGCTTGCGAATCAGCAGGATGCTTCGCGCTATGTCGTTGCTCGGACTAACCCCTTATTCCGAAGCGTTGTTGAAAGCTCTGGAGCAGCTTTCGTGGTACGACAGGTGACGGCTCGGCCCTGACACCTACAGGCGCTGGCGCAGTCAGCTCCAGGTTGAGAACCTCAACTCCCAGCCACCAAAAGCCCGGTAACACCCCCACCAATACCCAGAGCCACAGCCGCCGGCCATCCGGCAAAGTGGGAAGCTATATAAGCCCCTCCAGCCGCGCCCACGGCTCCACCGAGAACCGCGCCCCACAGCCCGGCACCGACCGTACCACTGGAATCCCCCTGGCCAAACTTTTCACCGATAAGGGCTCCCGATACGGCACCCGCGAAAGCGGAAGGCAACGCCGTCACGGCCGCTCCGCCCACGGTAGCCAGGGTCCCGGTGTTCATTCCGGCCATCGCTCCGACGGACGCGCCGAGAGCCGCTCCCGCGAGAGCCCTGAAGGCTCGGGAAGCGTTGGACGGACCGTGATGGGAGAAGCTGATGGTGTCCTCCTGAATAGCAGGATTTGAAGGTTCTGTTTTGTTTTGGACCGGCGATTTCCAAGGTTTGTTGGCCAGTCGAGTGGTTGATATCTGCATATGAGTCTCCAAGTTGAGCCCGCTCAGTCTAGACTATGTAGATATTGCAAGTTTGAATAAATTGTTACCGAATCTCGAGCTTAGATATCCAGAGTGAGCTTCTCTTTTTCCGGAATGTTCATCATCTCGCGGCCGATCTCATAGTAGTCGCGCGCCAGGGCGACCAGAGGAGCATAGCTGAGAAGACGCCGGCGAAACGACTCGTCTTCGACATACTGAAATCCTGAGAGGTCGGTGGTCATCGTTTCGTCGGCGATGAGTAGGTGACAGCCTCGAAACGCCTCTTCCAGGTCGGGATCCTTGATGGCTCTCTCCACCAGCGTGACACCACTTCGGACGATGGTGAAACGCGGCGGCTCTTTCGACCCGGCATTCTTAAAATTAAGCCCTAGCACCACCGAATATCGATCCCTTTTTCTGGCCCATCGCATACTGATGTTTTCCCCCTCGCGGCGAAACTGCAGCATCCACGCCGCCGAACTCTGGCCGTCCGGTCTCAGAGTATTGTTCACCCGCATCCCCTGGGCCCAGACATTCATCACCTCTCGTCGCACCAGGTAGGCGCTGAGTGAGGGGCGGGAAATCCCGAACGCTGCTTCATCCTCACCGGCCAATTCGAAAAGAATGTTGGAGGCGGGCTCGGTGAAATTTATGCTGCTGGTGAGTTCTCCGGGCTCGTAGGGGAGTCGCTGGACGTGCCTGTTGATTTCGCAAGCCGAGGCGATGACCAGGTCTGTCCCGTCCAACACAATCTTGGCTGCGCTGTGGCGGCAAAACTGAAGAAGAACCGCAGCCGACTCGGCCCGATGGCGAGCACCTTTCCAAAACATCCAAGGGTTGGCGTGAGTAACCGCAAAGAGAAATCGAGCCTTGTCAGGCTCTTCCGACAATTCGCACTCGTACCGTTCACAGTGCACCCGTCGATCTCGATCGACGACCAGCCTCTGCCCCTGCACCCCGAGTTGATGCTCCCAAGTGGCCACCTGGAGGTCTGTCTTAAGAGTTCCGTAGAGCGCTCCCACTAAATCGACTAGCAGCGGGTCTTCCGCGCCCAGTGGGTCGGCCAGAGCCGTGTAAAGCCTCTCCATCTCAAACTCTTGCCGACCGATCGGGCGGAACTCCAGAGTCGTGCGAAACCGTCCGATATCCACCCTGATTTCGTCGGTTCTCAGTCGATGGGCTACCTGGACAACTTTCAGGAGATAGTGACTGTCCGAGGGCAGCGCAAAGGCCGCCACCTTGTCCGAGGCTTTGCGAAGGTCAACGGTAAACTGCCCTTCGGATTCGTGGGTACCCCCTAGAAACCGCTCCTGTATGAAGCGTTCGAAATTCAACCCTTTTTGTGCGCCGCGGCCATTTTCTTCCAGTCCTCAGCCGACACTTTTCGCAAGAAATTGAACTGTCCGGCCCCCTGCAGCCACTCGCCGCCGTCGATCGTGACGACCTCTCCGTTCACGTAGGCACTGCCGTCGGCCAGGAGAAAGACGGCCAGATCACCCAACTCCTCCGGATCACCGAAGCGTCTGAGCGGGTTCTGATTTTTCATGACGTCCACCAATCTGGGATCCGGCGCCAGACGCTCGGTTGCTCCCGGCGTCGGAAACGGCCCCGGAGCGATGGCGTTGAGCCTGATTCCGCGGCCTCCCCATTCCACCGCCAAGCTCCGGGTCATCGCCACCACGCCGGCCTTCCCCATAGCCGAGGGCAACACCCAGCCCGAACCTGTACTCGCGTAGGTGGTGACGATAGAAAGGACGTTCCCAGGCCTTTCCTCTTTCAGCCAACGTTGCCCACAGCCCAGCGTGACATAAGCGGTGCCGTGTAAGACCGTCCCTAAAACGGCATCGACCGCGCGGTGGGATAGGGATTCCGAAGGGGCGGCGAAGTTGCCCGCGGCGTTGTTGACAAGAGCATCCAGAGGACGGTCTTGCCAAATGGTATCGAGCATGGCGTTCACCGATTCCGGGTCTCGAATGTCGCAGGAAACGGTGCCGACCGACGTCCCGTGCTTTTCCAATTCCGCCTTCGCTTCGTCGAGCTTCTCTTGTCGACGGCCGGCAATCCAAATGTCGGCTCCGTAGCGGGCAAACCGGTGACTCATGGCAAGACCCAGACCCGTGCCACCACCGGTCACCAGGATACTCTTACCTTTCAGAAGATCGTCTTTGAACATGCTCTACCTCCGTGACCGGCCCTTTCGCCCCCAAATCAGCTAAACCCCCGCCGGGCCAAGCCAAGAAGGTTCCGTGTCTTCAGGCACAAATCTTCAAGGCCAGATCAACAGAGAGACGAGTATCTATGGATTCTTCCCGATTAGACCCATTCAAAGAACTGATGGAACGGTCCGGCCGCCCCGACTACGAGGCAGTACTGGAGGCCCTGCTCGAAGAAATTTTTGCCGAGCGCGGGTGTTTGTGGCTGGAGAAGGACAACGAGTTTCTCTATCGGGGAGATGACGAACTCCGCAAAAGGTTTCCCTTCAGCCGTCAAGCCGTGGACTCCGTGCTGGACAAAGGACGAAGCTTCATCGCCTACGATGATGGCGGAAGAGAGCCTACACCACCCACCTCTAGCATGCTGATGAACAATGTTCGCTCTTGCGTTTGCGCGGCCGCCAAAAACGCTCAAGGCGAGGTCCTGGTCCTGGCTTACTTTGACAACGGCGCCGAATCCGACCCGTTCTCCACCGAAGACCTGGAGTTACTTCAAGGAGTCTTAGACCTGGTTCCCGGGGCTGTCAGCCCAGATTAAAGGTCACGCCCTCTAAAAATCCACGTGCCCTATCGGTAAAGGGATAGCGCGCACACAGCCTCCAAAACTCGGAGCTATGATCGGGAATGATGAGATGGGCCAGTTCGTGGATAATGACGTAGTCGATCACGTAGTCGGGAAACTCTTTCAGGTTGTTGGAAAGACGTATGGAGCGGTCTACCGGAGTGCACGATCCCCAGCGCTGCTGCTGCCGGCTAGACCAGACGATGGTGAACTCCAGACCTCCGAAGTAGTCCTGGGCCAAACGTCGAGCCCGCGCCTCCAACTCTTCATCGGAACGCCCTTTTCGCTTGGACCTTTTGGACAGGAGCTTCTTTCGCATGTGCTCTATCCAATACTGTTCTTCTTTCTTGCTCATTCTGGCCGGTATCCGGAGCACTAGAGCCCCGCGGTCCAGGGTGGCGGACACGGTTTTGCGTCTGCGTGCGCTCCGAATGACTCGAACCTCTTCGTGTTCAGCCTGGCTCATCGAGAAGACCCACCTTCCGAGGGGAAAGGGACACGGCTGCAAAAAGCGAACGCTTGGCCGTCATCGGCAGACTGTGACAACGGAAACACTTCCGTGGTAGAGTCGCCGCCTGGGGACGAGAAACGAGTGAGGTAGTTGGGAACAGAGGCTCTGACATATCTAGCCACAGCCGCGCCAATGGCGCAGTCGCTTGAAGGTGTTGCCCGATATTGCCCTGTCATCGTACTCCTGCCGTTGTTATCGTTTCTCTTAATTTCCTTCGTAACTCAGAAGAAGGGTCCCGTCTCCGCCGCCATTGCGATATGTTCTCTGGCCGGGTCGTTTTTGCTTTCTCTCGGCATGGCTCTTCCTCGCTTTCAGCATCATTCGGAAATCTACGAGTGGAACCACCCGTGGCTAACAGTCGGATTCTCCGAGAGCACTCGCTCTTCCATCTACGTCGGCCTGTTAGTCGACAACTTGAGCGTTCTCACATCTTTGATGGTGACGTTCATCGCGACCCTGGTGGCCATCTACTCCTACGGCTACATGACCAAGGAAATAAGCCACTTCCCCACTCAAAACTCGGCCTCTCTCTCTCGCTTCTTTGCCTACCTCTCCCTCTTCGTCTTCTCGATGCTGGGGCTGGTCTTCTCGAACAACCTTCTCCAGATCTACATCTTCTGGGAACTGGTGGGCGTCTGTTCCTATCTCTTGATCGGCTTCTGGTACTTCAAGAAGAGCGCCGCCGATGCCAACAAGAAGTCGTTCGTCGTCACCAAATTCGCCGATCTTTTCTTCCTCATCGGCATCCTCGCCGTGGGCCTCGGTGCCGGCACTTTCAATCTCGTCGAACTGGACCAGCTTTCCAGTCTTCCCTTCAGCCTGCTGGGCACGGCCGCCCTACCGCTGATCCTGATCACCTTCGGCCCCATTGGAAAAAGTGCCCAGTTTCCGCTGCAGGTCTGGTTGCCCGACGCCATGGAGGGCCCCACGCCTGTTTCCGCGCTCATCCACGCCGCCACCATGGTGGCCGCCGGTATCTACCTCGTAGGCAGGCTTTTCGGTCTCTATCAATTGGCCCCGGCCGCCGCTTACTTCGTGGCCTTGATCGGGTCTATCACCGCTCTGATGGCGGCTTTGATCGCCATCGCACAAAACGACATCAAGAAAGTGCTGGCCTACTCCACCATTTCCCAGCTCGGCTACATGCTGGCCGCTCTGGGTTCAGGCGCCTACACTGCCGGACTTTTCCACCTTTTCACCCACGCTTTCTTTAAGGCTCTCCTGTTTCTCGGCTCAGGCGCCGTCATCGTAGCCTGCCACAACAACGACATGTGGAAAATGGGAGGCCTCAAGAAACACCTGCCTTACACTCATTTCGCTTTTGGGATAGGCTGTCTAGCTCTGGCCGGTGTCCCGCCGTTCGCGGGGTTCTGGTCCAAAGACGAAATCCTGGGCGGCGTCTACCACGACCACCCCGAGCTCTTTGTCATCCTGGCCATCGCCGCGTTTCTGACCGCTTTCTACGTCACCAGGATGTACTGCATCGCCTTCCTCGGGGGATATCGAACCAAGGACGCTGCCGGGCCTTACCAGGGCGTGGTACCCAGTCCGGATCTCCCCGCCCCGATGTCTCCCTCCAAAGACACTCTCGGAATGGAGCCGGAATGGACCGAAGAGAAAGCTACTCCCGGCCAGGATCCGGACATCTGCCTGGGTTACAAGCAAGAGCACGTCGCTCATCACTCCGGACCACCGCACGAAGTGTCGAAGACGATGTATGTTCCCCTTCTCATTCTGTCGGTGTTCGCTGCTCTTTTGGGATTCGCCGGGATGCCGTGGAACAACCAATTTCACCATCTCATCCAGCACATCCGCGAGGCACCCCACGAATTCAGCGTCGGACTGATGGGGCTGAGCGTTTTGATCGCTCTCAGCGGCATCTGGGTCGGATGGTCGCTCTTCGCCAAAGACCCGGTCGCGGGTGAGGAAAAACTTCGAAAGTACCTGGGCGGATTCCATACCGTCCTCTGCCAAAAGTTTTATATGGACCACTTCTGGGCTTGGGCCGTATCCAAGACCATGATGCTTTGGTCCATCGCCGCCGCCTGGTTTGACGACGACATGGTCGACGGAGGGGTTCGCGGCTCCGGGCTGATGACGGCCCTGCTGGGCGAAAAGCTTCGCAAGGAACACTCCGGGCTGGTCTCTCACTATCTGTTTATGCTGATAGCCTCTCTGCTGCTGCTGACCGCTCTGCTGGCCTCTATTCAGCCAGAATTCGTTCTCTCGCCCAGTCGAATTCTGGACTTCAAGGAGCAAATTCCGCCGGGAGGTCTACTCCCGTGATTCTTTCCGTCTTCTTGTGGCTGCCTCTGGTGGCGGCCCTGCTGATCATCCTGGTGCCGGGGAGCGCTCGCTACTACCGTTCGGTCGCCGTGGCCGCGGCCATCGGCATGCTGGTCCTGGCCGGCTACATCACCACCGAAGGAGCCCAACAGCTGGGCGGCTTAGCCAAAGGTTCTTTTCTCTTCCTGGAAGACAGACCGTGGGTTCCCGACCTCGGCATCAGCTACAAGCTCGGTGTGGACGGTCTGTCACTCCCCATGGTCTTGTTGAGCGGCTTGATCGCTTTCGCCAGCTTGATGCTTTCCCAAAACATCAAGACCCGGCAGCGTGAATTCTACGCCCTCGCCCTGGTCGCTATCTGCGGCGTGATCGGCACTTTCGTGACGCTGGATTTGTTCTTCTTCATTCTCTTCTACGAGATGGCCAGTATTCCAATGTTCTTCCTGGTAGGAATTTGGGGCTCGGACAAGAGCGGCAGCGGACGGACGATCACTCGAAACGGTGCGGCCACCAAGCTCTTAATCTACCTTCAGCTGGGAGGCGGCTTCGTACTCCTCGGCCTGATGGGTCTCTACTTCCTGGCCGCCATGGGCGGGGTCAACAGCTTCGATCTCGTCGACCTCCGCCAGGTCAACTACAGCCCCGGTTGGCAGCGAGTCCTTTTTGCCTTTCTCTTCATCGGGTTCGGCATCGAATCCGGGCTGTTCCCGCTTCACACCTGGCTCCCGGACGGCCACTCCTGCGCCCCCACGCCTCTCTCCATGCTGCTGGCCGGCGTTCTCCTGAAGATGGGCGGATACGGCATCCTGCGCTTCGCTTTCGAACTGCTGCCCCAGGGTGCTCGCGACCTGATGCCCGCCTTCGCCATCCTCGGCCTCATCAATTTGATTTACGGGGGTCTTTGCGCCCTCCGACAGACCGACATCAAGGTCATGATCGCCTATTCCAGTGTTAGTCACATGGGCATGGTCTTTCTGGGCCTGGCTTGCATCAACTCGCCGACCAAAGAAGGCGCCTTGTACGGCCTCTCCGGCGCGGTCTTCCAGATGTTTTCCCACGGTGTGATCACGGCCCTCCTGTTCGGTGTGGCCGGTACGGTGTATGAGGTGACTCACGCCCGCGACTTCAGAAAGTGGGGCGGAATCGCCGCTAAAGCGCCTCGCTTCGCCGTCTTCTTCATCGTGGGCGCCCTGGCTTCTCTGGGACTGCCCGGATTCACCGGCTTCCCGAGCGAGCTTTCCGTCTTCCTAGGCTTGTTTCAAACCAACAAGACGCTGTGCATCATCGCTATCTTCGGCCTGATTCTCACCACCACATATCTGCTCAGAGCTGTCCAGTACGGATTCTATGGACCACTCAACCCCGCTCTCTTGAATATGCGAGACGCCGACAAGACGGAAACCATGGTGTTCGCCACGCTGGCTCTGGCCACGCTGACCTTCGGCTGCTACCCGGAGCCTCTGGTCACTCTCTTCCAGACTTCGATAGAAACGCTGGTGGGAATATAACATGTCGCTAGCGTTAATCCCCTTCTTCCTGTTGGTCTGTGGCTTGATCATGGTGATCGTCACCGATCTGGTCAAACCGTCCTCCAACCGAAGCTACTTTATCAGTTTACTGACAGTGACTCTGGCTTTCCTGTCACAGGTCTTCACCCTCAACTTTCCACCGATGGAGGTCTGGAAGCCGATCGAGCAGGTCCTGGAGTTCGATCCCTTATCCCAAGGATTCTCCAGCCTCGCCCTCATCCTGGCGTTTCTGGCGATCGGGATGTCCAAGGATTCGTTTGAGGAGGCTGTCTCTAAAGCCGGCGAGTACTACTCTCTGATCCTGACCGCCACCCTCGGAGCCGTTTTGGTAGCTCACTCGGAAGAGTTGCTGACCTTCTTCCTGGCCTTCGAAATGCTGAGCATTCCGCTCTATGTCCTGGCCGGATACAAGCGCTACCATCGAAAATCAGCGGAAGCCGGACTGAAGTATTTTCTTTCCGGGGCGCTGAGTTCGGCTATCTTCCTTTTTGGAGCCTCCTGGATATTCGGAGCCTGCGGCAGCACCCATTACGGCAAGATTATCGACGCTTTCGAGCAGGGCCACGGACAGCCCGTGATACTGGGAACCCTTATGATCGTGGGAGCCTTCGCCTTCAAGATGGCCGCCGCTCCTTTTCACATGTGGGCTCCCGACACTTATGAAGGCAGTCCTATTCCGGTCGCCGCCTTCCTCTCCACCGTGCCCAAGGTCGCCATGATCGCGGCGTCTCTAAGGCTCTTTCTGGCCTTGACCAACGCTCTCAGCAACGAACTTATGATCGTTCTGGCAGCGCTTTCCATCCTTTCCGTGGTGATGGGAAATCTGGTCGCCCTCACTCAAACGGAAATGACCAGACTGGCCGCTTACTCGGGCGTCGCCCAGATGGGATACCTGCTGATCGGCGTGGCCGCCGTTGTCAGCCTGAACGGCACGGATCGCTCCGATCTGGTGCAGGAGGCCCTGGGCAGCCTGTTCTTCTACCTTCTGATTTACACGGTCACCAACTTTGCCTTCTGGACCATTCTGCTGCTGGTGAGCCACCAACGAAAGAGCACCAGCCTGGAGGCGTTCGACGGGCTCAGCCAGACCTCACCGTTTCTGGCCTTGGCCCTCCTTATCACGGTCTTTTCGCTAGCCGGCGTACCGCCGTTGGCGGGCTTCGTGGGTAAGCTCTTCCTCTTTCGAGCCGCTTTCTATGCCCAGCCGTTGATGGCCATCTTCGGGGTTATCGGCTCCGTCATCAGCCTCTACTACTACTTCAACATCTTGAGACGCTGCTACTTTCTGCATCCTCAAGACCCGAACGAAAAGTTTGAACTGTCCTCTTACACGAAGGGGCTTCTAGGAGCACTGCTGCTGCTCACCACTCTGGGAGGCATCTTTCCCTGGCTTATCCAGATCTGTTTCCAACTGGCCGAAAGGATGCTGCTGTCGCTATGAGTGAGCCTTCCCAAAACGGGAACGACCCTACGAAGGTACTTCGAGCCGAAGAAGCCACCGTCACAGCCATCCTGCAGTCCAAGATGACGGCCCAGGAATGCCTGAGAGAGTCCGACAGGCAACTGGTGGCTTACCGCATCGCGGAAATCATGGTCGCGGCGAAAGAGCTCTACACCAAAGAGCTACCCCGCGTCGCCTCGGAAGCAAATGAAGACTCCGACGTCTTCGGCGAGCTAGCCGGCTTGAGAATGGCTTTTCTGCACATCCGCGATCTCATCACCGACTTCGATGAAGCTTTCATGATCGCGATGAGCCATCAGCGTGAAGACGACGAGGATGATGAGGAATCCGAAGAGGACGGGGAGAGCTAGGACGGGTCCTAGACCGGCGCCCCTTCCGCCAACCTCAGCAGAGCCTTGCGGTCTTCCGCCGACATCTTGAGGCTCGAATTCAGAATCTCCACCGCCTTCTTAGGCTGCAGTTCTAGCATGCCCTGGAGGAGCTTAAAGAGCAGACGCTTATTGTCCAGATTCATCTTTTCGTAGGATCCGATATTTTGCTTGATATGAAGCGCCATCTCGGAGAACATCCGCTTTTGCCGCTCCACCTCCCGGCTCTTGGAAGCGCTGGGGAAAGGATAGATCCTTTGCTCGGAAAGCTCTTCCGCCAAGCTTTCAGCTCGCTCCTGAAAGGTCTTCCGAAGAAATCGGTGAGCCTTGAGACGAGCCTCCAAGAAGACCTGTTGAGCATCGTCTTTGAGTGCGATCAAACCGTCGTCTTCCCACTCTCGCGCTTTGGCGCAATCCAAATAAAATGTGTACTCTTCGGACCCACGAAGCGCCAATTCGTGCTCTCCGATTACCAGTTGGTTCGAATCGCACAGGAAAAGTTTCCCTCGAGAGTCGGCGACCGGCTCTTTCCAATGAAGACAGCGAAGCTGCCAGCCAATCTTGCCGCTCGGCTCCAGCTGAGTCGTTTCCGTCCCGATGAGGTAGCGCTTGGAGATCATAGCCTCCGGGCGCAGCTTCTCTCCCTGGATATAAATCGCGATATCCGAATAGTTGGAAAGATGCTCGGAAAAAATCAAGGAAAAACGCCGTCTCACGCTGGTAGCATCGAGGGTGTTTCCTTTCTCGGACACGTGCTCGACGGTCACTTCGGTACCGGTGCTTTTTTTGCTATTCTTGGGAGTGGCGAGCTGCAGACTGGCCTCGCCCACCACCCCTTTGATAGTGTAGCGCCGGTTGGTTTTTGGGGTCTTAGCGTAGACCGTGTCCCAGGTGATGACCCCGCCCAAGGCCAGCGCCCTAATCCTACCCTTACCGAACCGGCCATGGAGGATCCGCCCTTCCGGGCTCTGGTGGTTTACGGTGTGCTTGTCCGAGTCTCCCAGACTGGCGAACGGATGGCTCCCAAGGTCTTTCTCGTCATAAACGATACCGTGCCCGTCGTCGTTGATAGTGATCGACTCCACTCCTAGCATCTCGTTTTCTATCCAGTCGACGTGAATGTTCTTAGCGTCGGCGTCGATGGCGTTCCATACCAACTCGGCGAGAGCACCGACGGCGTTGGTTTGATTGCGCAGGCGGAGTAGCTCCGTCTCCCCCGGCTTCATCTGGAGAGTGTGAAAAGAGTCCGATTTTTGTTTGCTTGAGTCCATACCTCATGGTGTTTCTTCGGCCACTATTCACCTCCCATGAGATCGCAAAAAGGAGAGCGGATCCGCTCTCCTTTTTCAGTTCTAGCCAGGGCTAGAATTACATGTCGTTGTCATCTTCGACCGAAGCGAGGTCGACGTCATAGATGCGATCTTCGTCGTCGCGGTCATACTCGGCATAGATGTTGTTGTCCAGGTTATCGAGGTCAAGGTCGGCAATGAACTCTTCCGAGAAGTAGAAGACGCCGTCGTAGCTTCCGATAGGCAGCATAGGCCCGTACTGAGGGGGAGTAGCTACGCTCATAATGCGGTAAGGCTCGTCCACTCTCATGTGGAGTACGACCTCGTCACCGATGTTGGCAGCTTGGCTAAACATCTGTGTGTCGCCGTTCCAGACAAGGGCTTGGTTCGGCACCATAATGGTCATACCGTTGTCAGCTTTGATAGTGCGGTGCGAATTGCTGGTTTCGATGACTTCACCGGTGAAGGATACCGGGTTGTCGAACAGCATGACTTCGCCCGGAGTGATGCTCCACTCATAGCGGTTGTCGAAATCCGACATCTCTTTGTCGTGGTCGTCGCCGGCCATTGCGGGGGCACCGGCCAAAAGAAGGGCGGTCAGGGTAGCTGCGGTCCATTTTGTCAAACTCATAATATAATATCTCCTTAGGTTGACGACGCCGGGAGTGGGTCGTCGGTGTTCGTTATGTTCCTAACGATACGGGAGATATTGAGTTAGACTAATCCTCAGAAGTGGGAATCCGGACTATCCGTATGGACTATACCCATGTGGACACCGCGTATAGGGTTTGTCCTAGTTCTCGAAAGCTTTGAATTCTTGAGTGATCATGGTGGAGGTTGTGAAAACAACCTCACCCACGTGAGGCGATGTGACAGTCTCCACTTCCATGCGAGCCAGGATGCCTTCCTTGGGAGCGAAAAGCATGGAGCCGTGGGAACCCATCAAGACCTTGGCGGTGCCCTGATTGTTCGGGAGCGGCATCTCGAATTCGAACTCTTCGACCTGACAGTCGATGTTGATGCATTCCAGGCCGTTGAAGTTGGTGACGCCGGTCACCAGATACTCGGTGGCGCAGCGAACAGGCTGGGTAGCCTGCGGAAGCGGCAAAATGATCTCGCCTACCCAGGAGCTATCCTTAGTCACCTTCTCCTGCGGCAAGGCAAAAGAGTTGGTCGGGTTCATTCCGGAAACATCCAGAACGGTGCCCTGGGGACTCAAGCGCTGATAGACGACCTGGCGCTGGTCTTGATCCCCGGTGGGAGGGGTGGTGATCGTCACGACATGCCCCGAACCGTCTTCGTCGGTACCGATGACTCTCTGTCTCAGGTGAGCTTGAAAGTTGGTGTCGTTTTCTCTTAAAACTTGCCCGCTTCGTTGTACCTGTTGCTCCAACTGAGTCTCCAGGGTGTAAAAGATCTTTCGTCCCGGTACAAATTTGAGTTTGAGTTCGATCCCGCTATCTAAGTCCACGTTGGTTCTGCCTCTCCTCAGCTAGACATCTTTCCGGTAGCCCGGTAGACATTCCATCTGGTTTGGCAAATCGTTCCCGATATCCGGAGTCGATCCTCCCGCTCAAAGCCATGTAGGAAAGGTTAGTGAATTCTCAAATCCTGACTTATTGTGCAAAGTGCCGTCCGAACGCTAATCCTGCTCGCGGCCACTGTCGCGCTGGGCCTGAGTCCCTTAGGTTTTGTGCAGGTGCCGGGATTTGGAGGAGCCATCACCTTTCTGCATTTGCCCATGATCCTGGCCGCCACTCTGGAATCTCCCCTGGCCGCCGGAATAGTGGGTATAGGCTTCGGTGTTATGGCCGGAGTTCGTTTCGACGAGCCACCGATGGAATTTCACATCGTGGTCCGTGTGGTGGCCGGTGTCGCTGCGGGCCTGACTTTCCGACTCTTCACTTCCAACGCCGACGACGGCAGCAAGCTTACCAAGGCCTCGGCGGCCGCCGCCATCGTCGGAACCGCTACCAACACCCTGCTAATGTGCACCTGCGCCTTGATGCTGGGGTTAGCCCAACCCGCTCAACTTTTTTTCGTGGCCTTTATCCACGGGGCGTTCGAGATGGCGGCGGCCCTGCTCGTCGTCGTGCCGGTCACCATTGCGCTGGGAGGGTCCCGCCGATGAACTGGCATCTCACCATCGACGCCGGAAACTCGCAACTGGTCCTGGTGCTGTACCACCGGCAAGACCGAATCGACGGCATCCGGCTGCCCACTCACCCCTATCCGAACCCGAGCGACCTCACCCAGGGGTTTCGAGACATTCTGAGCCACCACCAGGTTTCGACCGAACAGGTTCAGGTGACCGTCAGTAGCGTCGTACCCGCTCTGGAGAGCGTCTTAAAAAAGTCGGCGACAAACCTCGATTCCGCCTACTTTCATTGGGTCGACTGGCATTCTCCGCACGGGTTTACCGCTTCTCAGTCGGCCAGTCTTGAGATCGGAGCCGACCTCATCTCCGGGTTGGTCGGTGCTCGGCAGTACGGAGAGGAGGCGTTCGTGGTGGTGGATTGCGGCACGGCCACCACCCTCACCGTGCTGAACGCCGAGGACCGAATTCTGGGCGTGGCCATTCTCCCCGGTCTCGTCACTCAGATGCTGAGCCTGACCCGATCAGCACCTCATCTGCCTAAAGAGGTTCGTCTTCGCCCTCCTCCGGCACCTTACGGAAACGACACCGAGGAAGCCCTGCAAAGTGGAATCCTCTACGGTCACGCCGCCAGCATCGAAGGCTTGCTTCAGCGATATCGCCGTCTTTTGAGCCCTCAGGAGCTAAGAGCCGTCGGCTGCGGGGGCCTTTTCCACAGGATCTCCTCACTTTGTCCGACGGTGGAGATAGAAGAGACCGAGTTGGTCAATGTGGGATGCCGCGTTCTGGGCGCGAGAGCGTACGCAGGAGGCGTTTCAGAACCCGTCGAAACGCAGCGAACTTTTGGCCCATGACGATCTCCACCCAGAACATACTAGAGCTTGATACTCCCACCCTTGAAGAAATCACCAGATACTATCGTGATCACATTTCGCCGGACTTGGTGAGATTGCTCCGTTTGACAGGCTTCGGGGCCCTGGAGATGAGTGCCGAAGGGTGTTGGGTCGTGGATCAAAACGGCCGCCGCTACCTCGATTTCTCCGGGGGCTACGGCGTCTTTTCACTGGGGCACCGCCACCCAAAAGTGGTGGCCGCCGTCAAGGACCAACTGGACAAAATTGCTTTGAGCTCTCGGGTCTTTCTCAATCCCCTCCAAGCCAAGCTCGCTCACCAATTGGCTAAAGTTTGCCCGGAGGGATTGGAGTACAGTTTCTTCTCGAATTCGGGTACCGAAGCCATCGAGGCGAGTCTCAAAATGGCCCGTCTGGCGACCGGTCGCCGGGCCTTCGTTTCCACCCACGGCTCCTATCACGGAAAGACGATGGGCAGTCTATCCGTGTCCGGTCGAGAAAAATACAAAGAGCCTTTCGAGCCCCTTATCAAGCCGTTTCAGGCCGTTCCTTTCGGCGATTTGGAGGCCCTGGACGCGGCCCTTACAGAAGACGTCGCGGCCTTTCTTTTGGAGCCGATTCAGGGAGAGGGCGGCATCCACGTGGCCGCCGATGAGTACCTCCGCGGAGTGAGAGATCTCTGCACCCAGCGGGGCGTTTTATGGATCGCCGACGAGGTCCAATGCGGTCTCTGTCGGAGCGGGCGCTGGTTTGCGGTCGACTGGGCCGGGGTTTCTCCTGATATAATGACTTTGGCCAAGTCTCTGGGAGGAGGGGTGATGCCGATCGGTGCTACCGTTTTCAACTCCCAGGCCGGCAAAGCTTATAAGGGGCGGCCGCTCTTGCACACCAGCACTTTCGGAGGCAACCCTCTGGCTTGCCGGGCCGCTCTGGCCAGTCTGGAAGTGATGGAAAATGAGAACCTGGCGGAAAATGCTTGCCTCTCCGGGCAGGTCTTAAAAGAAGGATTGAAAAGGTTGGCCACGAGCTATCCCGACCTGGTCAGAGATGTCCGTGGTCGAGGTCTCATGTTGGGGATGGAGTTTCATGAAGACAAGTACGGTGGTTCGCTGATCTTCGAGATGGTGAAAAGAGACGTCATTGCAGTCTACACTCTGAACCAACCCAGAGTGATTCGGTTTGAGCCTCCCCTGAATGTGGGCAGAGAAGAGATCGAGACTGCCCTGAACGCTTTGCAAGAATCTCTGGCTGAGACCCGCCGGCGACTGGGAAAGAGTGAGTAGGAGTATATGCCTCAGGTCGAGAGGAAAATCGTCATCGACAGTGACCCGAAAAGGGTCTATGAGCTTGCCAAGGACATGGAGAGCTATCCTAAGTTCATGCCCGATGTGGAAAGCGTGAAAGTGGTCGAGCGAAATTCCCATTCCACGGTGACCGAATGGGTCACAAACGTCGACGGCACTCCCTTTCTTTGGACCGAGCGAGACAACTTCGACGATCAGAACCTTCGCATCGACTACGCCCTGATTGAAGGCGATCTGGAGAAATTTGAAGGTTCATGGAACTTTCGACCAGTAGAAGGCAAGACGGAAGTGAGTTTGGTGGTCGATTACGATTTTGGCTTGCCCGAACTCACGGAATTAATCGGACCGACTCTTCATGAGAAGGTGGGGGAAAACAGCGAGATGATGCTCTCGGGTATGAAAAAGTTGGTTGAGGAGAAGTCGTGAATCAGTTCGCCTTCCTCACCCATCCCCTCAGCATGAAAGACGTGGTCCGGTACGCGCCTAAGGCGGCCGGCAAGCGCGAGCCGATCGTTCTCAAGATTCTGGAATGGATGCCTCCCTACAAAGCATCCGATATTCAGGGAGTGCGCTCTAGCAACGGCACCGATATCAAGGGAAATTTCGTGATGGTGCCCCTGATGCCCAAGCAGTTTCTGGGGCTGGAGCGTCGTTCCGTTGTGGAGCGAGTCAAAAAGGCCGCCCTCTTAGGGCAAAAGCTAGGGGCCAAAGTGGTGGGCCTTGGTGGCTACAACTCGGTGGTGGGCCGGGCCGGCAAGGATGTAGCCGACTCTCTCGACGTGGCCGTCACGAGCGGTAACTCCTACACCGTGGCGACCGCATTGCAAGGCGCGTTAAAAGCGGCGGAAGTGCTGGATGTCGAACTCTCCCGCTCCACCGTCGCCGTGATCGGAGCGACCGGCTCCATCGGAAGCGTTTGCTCCAGATTTCTGGCCAAACGAGTTCCCCGACTGGTGCTCTCGGCCCGCTCCAAGTCTCGACTTAAGGTGTTGGCCGAGACTATCCAGCGAGAGTCCAATACCGCCTTAAAAGTGGAGATGGATCTGGGAAGAGCCATGGCCGAAGCGGACATCGTCATCACGGCGACCTCCTCGGGCGGCAGCATTATTCAGGCCGAACACCTCAAGACCGGCGCCATCGTGTGCGACGTAGCGGTACCCCACGACGTCTCTCGGGAAGTGGCCCAGCTCCGTCCGGATGTCCTGGTGATCGAGGGCGGTCTCGTTGAGGTGCCGGGAGAAGTGGAGTTCGGACTCGACTTCGGCTATCCACCCGGATTGGCTCTGGCCTGCATGGCGGAGACCATGATCCTGACCCTGGAAAAGCGCTTCGAAAACTTCTCCATCGGACGTGGCCTGGACTACGACCGAGTCCAGGAAATCGAGCGTCTGGCCGCTAGAAACGGCTTTCGACTAGCCGGTTTCCGCGCTTTCGACGAACCGGTCACGGAAGAGAAAATCGAGCAGGTTAAGGGCTACATCTGCGAGTCCCGAAAAAGGCTGCGAGTCATCTCTTGAAAACCGTGGTCTCCGTCTCGCTAGGCTCCTCCACGCGAGATCACGAGAGTCAGATCGAACTCCTGGGCGAAACGCTCCACCTCTCTCGTCGGGGCGTGGACGGCCAGTTTAAGAGAGCGTTGGAACTTCTTCAGGAGCTCGACGGAGAAGTGGACGCCATCGGCTTGGGCGGCATCGATATCTATCTCAAATCCCGCACCCAGACATTCGAACTTCGAGACGGTGTGAGACTGCGCAACGCCGTTCAAAAGACACCGGTGGTCGACGGCAGCGGGCTCAAGAATACTCTAGAACGCGAGACGGTTCGTTATCTCCATGAGAGCGGAACAGTTCCGTTTAAGGGGCGAAAAGTGTTGATGGTGTGCGCCATGGACCGTTTCGGGATGGCCGAAGCGCTGGAAGAGGTGGGGGCCAACTCCGTCTACGGCGACATGATTTTCAACTTGAACCTGGACAAGCCGATTCTCACTTTGGATGAGCTTGAGGAGCGTGCTTCCAAGCTCCTACCGGAAATCTGCAAACTCCCCATTTCCATGGTTTATCCGACTGGGAAGAAACAGGAAGTGATCGAGCCGAGCGAGCTGACAGCACCGTATTTCGCCGAGGCGGAGATCATCGCCGGCGATTTTCACATTATCCGGCGTCGACTGCCGGACAAACTGGAAGGCAAAGGCATCCTGACGAACACCGTGACGGCACAGGACGCAGAAGAACTGCGTAAGCGCGGCGTTTCCTGGCTCGCCACCACAACCCCCGAGCTAGACGGACGCAGTTTCGGTACCAACGTCCTGGAAGCGGCGTTGCTGGCACAACTCGGCAAGACATGGGAAGAAGTGACCCCCGAAGACTACCTCTCGCTGATCCATAAAGCGAAGCTGTTGCCTCGGGTGGTTCGATTCAATTAGCCTTTCAGATACCTGGTGGCCGAAACGGCCCCCTCGAAGCCTAAGAAACCGCCCAAGACCGCGCCTACCGGCCCGCCCACGATCGCTCCCAGACCGGGAGACACGGCTGCTCCCAGAGTAGCGCCCAGGGTCGCTCCCGCACCCGCGCCCACGGCGCCTCCCAGATACATGGGCCACTGATGCCTCTGATTGGCCCAATAGTTGCTTCGGCCGTCGTGGATCAGTCTGGCCCCTTTCATCTCCGCGAATCCGTCGGGAGCGGTGATCTCTCTCCCAAAGAAGCGGGCATCCGGCACCTCTAGCTCGGGGTCCACTCTCTTCATGGCCACCTCGATGAACTCCGAGCAGTACAACTCCGAGGCGTCGCTGTTGTTAAACTTATAGTCGTAGGGGGTCCCGACCAGCTTCTTGGCTTCCCGGATCACGTAAGCCCTGTCTTGAAAGCTCTTGTAAGGCGGTCTGACGACCGCCACCTTGATCGGCCCTTGCAGTCGCTCGATAAGCGGGCTTCGCATCACCTGGTCGCCCTGGGTCTCGATGATCCGGCCGTACCCTTCGTAAAGTGCGCAGTGAGTGTAGTCCGCCCCGGTGGTCCAGTATTCGAGGTGACCAAGGTTCGGCCGGTGGCTGGCGTAGGTCAAAAGCACGTCGCCCGGCTGGATCTTTTCCAGAATCCGCTGCTTCTCTTCTTCCGACATCGGCTTCTGGTTAGACGGCAACTCCCGGCTGGTCCACTTCATAACCTTGCCCATCAGGCCGCTTCCCGCAAAACTGCCCACACCGAGGGGCTGTGGAATGGGATCGCTGACGCAGACAGAGTCTAGTGGAGTCTCGGTCTGCAGGGGCGGCGGGCACTTCTCCAGGCCGCGCGGCCGGGGTGATATTGGCGAAGTCCGGGCAATATTCACATTCTCAATGGTATAACAGGGCGACCCCTGGGATATTGCGAGAAAGTTAAACTCGGCCGATGCAACAAACTCATACCGAGAGTAGCCCTAAGGCAACTGACAGTTTTGGACTAAAAGATGACTCGATCAATCGTTGAACCATGGTGTCCTCTGGGATAAGTAGAGGAGGGCTCATATAACGATGTTTTGTTTGTTGCGACGCGGGAATCCCGGTCTCACCTTAGCAGAGGTGATCATGGCCACGGGGTTCCTTGCTATTTTTACGACCGGACTTTTGGCCATCGCCACCAAGGCGTTCCAGATGAGTGAACAACAGGTCGACATGGCTTCGGTCTACCAACACGGCGAAAGACTGATGGAGGACGTGACCCTGGAGTCCCAGTCGACCGACGGTTGGCCGGGCACCCAGTCTGAGCTGACTCCCGTGTTCACAACGTACGTTGACGACGCGGGCAACGACGTAGAAGATCGAAGATTTGTGAGAACAGTTGAAATCGAGGAACTCGCGCCTGACCTGAAATTTGCGACTGTGAAAATCTATCACGCTGACCCCGCTCAAGCAGAAGCAGGCACACCGGCTATCGACACCAGCGCTCCTCGAGGCGGACTGGTGCTGGATTTTGTGAACCTTTTGCAGAGGCTTCAATAATGGCTGGGTTAAAGCGACGGGGACTGTCCCTCCTTGAAGTGATTATCGCGGCCTCGCTCATGCTCATTCTTCTGACGGCTTTCTATGCTATCGCCGAAGCTCTCAAGAAGTCGCAGGTTGTCTCCGACTCGCGGTTGGAGGCGCGTCAGAATTTGCGCAACGCTGTCAAATTGACTGGCTTCTACTTTTCCCAGGCGCGATTTGTCTACACTCTGCCAAATAACGCGTCCCCGGCGCTTTCCATCAACGGCTACGACTGTCTCCTACCACAACGCGAACCGGCAGACCCCGAGGTGATTCACGCGGGTGACTCGCTCGCTTTCGCGGTACCGGTGGACCAGACGAGACTGGGAGACCCCCACCTCGATCCCAAGAATCCCGTGGCGGCGGCCGGCCCGCGAATAGCCGGGGCAGACGGCTTTTGCGACAACCGCTATGACATCGTGGTTCTGACGACTCGCGCACTGGACCCCGCTGATAGCTATAACCCGAACGCACGACAGTTAGTGTTAATGCGGTGGGATAACGTCGCGCCACCCACACCTTTCCTACCGGTCACCATCGACCTCGAAAGTCTCGGTACTCCCGACAACCTGAAAATCTTCGATGCCTACCTCGAGCCTCTGGCCGACGACGGCTTCCGAACCGACCTGTTGCTGGAGGATACCGTGCCCGGCGCGGCTGTTGTCCACGCCCAATTCAGCTACGTCCCACACAAGGCCAACAGCGCCGCTCAGCGGGAGAGCTACAACTACACGCTCAACGCGAGAAACATCTTTTAGGAGTCGACCGATGAAACACAACAAACGCGGAATGATAATGGTCATCACGATGATGCTCATGCCGATCTGCATCATCCTGGGGGCCATTCTCCTTTCCAATTTGATCGCGGAAAAAAACAACTTGCGCTATGAGCAGACCACCGGTCGGAGTTTCTATCTGGCCGAGATCGGAATCAACGCCGCCTACTACGCATTCCGATCCGAAAACAGTCAAGCCTTCACCCACATCAAGACTCCGACCGACCCTCCCGAGGAACCCGGCATCGCCGTCACCCTGAACGAACTGGAGCTACCGGCCGCCTTACTCACAAAAATCCCTTTCGTACGCGACGCCGAAGGTTGGTATCTCTACGAATCTACCGACACTTTTTCGCTTCTGGATGAAGACGTTCCTGAAAAGATACGCTTTCGGGTCAGCTCGACCTACGACCCTGTCACGGAAAATCAGTTTCAACGTCCCGCAGCATGGGAGATCGTCTGCGAGTCTAGTTTCGGCGGCGTGAAAAAGACGCATCGACTCTCCGGATACATGGAAGGTCTGACCCGATACGCCATCTTCGACTCCGGCGATCTGAACGAATTTCTGCGCGGGGCCAACCAGGACATTACCGGTCCGGTTCACGCCAATGGCGAAATCTACCTGAAGCCTTCCGGTTCCACTCTAAGCATCTACTCCGACCAGTTCACCAGTGCGGGCAACATCTGGTGGGGTGTGGACGCCACAGGTCGTACCAACATGGGGACGGTGAAGTTTGCTTCCGAAGACGGAACCACGCTTCCCCAGCTGACCTGGCCCAGCAACTTCGATCACCGCGACGCCGACTGGGTCTCGACGGCGCTCGGCCTCTTTGACCAGAGGGTTCAGGATCAGTCGATGGGGGTCGCCAGCAAACAAACGCCTACGGTGAAGACTTTCGAAAAGGATGGTTTTTACTACTCGAAAGCCGACGAGAACGGCTTCCTCATCTCGAAGGAAGGCGGCGATATCTACATCAACGGAGATCCGATAGCAAGCTCTCCTTTCGGATTAGACGGCACCGTGAAAGAACAGAAAGTCTACAACCACGCCGAGAAGCGAATGGTCGATACCGTCATGCTCGACGTCTCTAAACTCGACTCCGCCGACTATCCCAACGGTCTGGTCTACAGCGAGGTGCCGCTGGCTCTCTATGAGTCACAGGAGCTCGCCCAGAACTCCACCTTTGTCAGCCAGTCCACCATCTACACCCTCGGAGATTTCAACAAGGAGCTCCCTACCCTCGACGACTACCAGCAATTCAAAGGCCAAGGTCCCTACTCGGCCGACGGTCCAGACCCGACGTACACCAAAAAGAAGTCCGCGGCCATTCTCACCAAAGACCGCATCTGGCACCTATCCAAGAACTTCGATTTCTCGAACGGCTCCCCGTACAAGCCTACGGCTGACGACCCCGGTGTGTATCCCGGCGACAATGGACATGTCAATCGAGACAACTCCAAGGGCGAAGGCAACCAGGTCGTCGAGGTCAACTCCATGCTGATCGACGGCGCCCCCCTCTACGACGAAACTTGGAACCGCGACAAAAACCTGGACGAGAACGGTGACGGCATCCCGGACCCCAACGCCGGACCGCTGGACGCCAACGGAGAAGCCGCCAGCTGGGACGACTACCTGGAAAACTACGGCGGCGGTCGCGTGGTCAAGAAGCGCGGCTCCATCGTCCACCTTCAAAACGCCAAGATGGCCACCTGGAACATCGGCTCCAACAACCCTCAGAACCCGGTTGATGAAACCGAAGTCGCCTGGTACAAGCGAGTCTCCTACAACCCCCCGACCCGTGACTACGGCTTCGACCCGGCACTCCGGGCCTCGCCACCGCCCTTCGTGACCCGCGTCGCCTACAAGGAGACCTGGACCCGGCTGGGCAGCCAGTAGTCCCTCATCCCTAGTAAACCTCAGCCTCGCGGACTGCCCGCGAGGCTTTTTCTATTCCGGATTTCGAGATTACGGCTACGACCTGTTGTTAAAGACTAGTCCTCCTCCCTTAGCTCCTTATGTGGCGAAAAGGTCCATGTGGAAGCGCTACTAAGTAGCTCATAGGGTAAGTCTCGCGGACGTTCCGCGGGGCTTTCTTGCTTTTGTGACTGCCTTCACATGGCATGGCAGTCGACCCTGGTATACTGACACCAAGGTTAGGAAACCGCATCAAACCTAGTATAGTTCTACCGCGGGCGACTCGCGAGGCGACTCAAATGTGGACTAAAGGATGATTCGTTCTCAGAGACGAGCTTGATATGGTTATCCTGAGGGATAGAATATAACGCAGGATCAGGACGCGTGGAGGCACTTCAAAATTTATGACATTAGACTTACAACGATTTAGAAAAACTGAAAGGGGGTTTACTCTTGCGGAGTTGCTCGTAGCCATCTTCGTCGTCGCCGTTGGGATCTTGGGCACGATCTCAGCTCTTTGGTACGGAATTCGTTCGGAGAAGTACGCGGACCGTCGGGCGAATGCGGTTTTTCAAGCGAGAGAATTGCTGAACAACATAAGATCGAACTCCTACGCGTTCGATGCTACCTACTTGGCGGCAAATTCTGACCTTAACGACGGGGATTACGATAACGACTCCGACGATGCATCAGTGAAGCGCGAGTACAACCATCCCCCTTTCGCCAATCTCTATCCGACCAACCCCTACAATTTTAAGCGCCACGTAGAGATGAAGCTGCTTTCCGGCAACCCTAATGACCACCTTAACGATTTATCGGCCATCAAGGTCACGATGTTCTGGAACGAGGGTGGGACGGAAAAGAAGATTACCTTGAGAGGATTCGACGCGCGATGAATATTAGGCTAAAACGTCGGGGATTTACCCTGGTAGAGATCCTTACGGTAGTATTTGTGAGTTCTCTCCTGCTAGTTATGCTGGCAACACTTTTCAGCACAGGCCTCCACCACGTCTCTCGTTCGTCAGGTCGAATCGAGGTCGTACGGAATGGTAGACAGGCGCTGGACAACATCCAGCGCTATCTGGCAAGCGCAATGCCTCCCATTAATGTGAGAGATACCAACGACATAACGCTGCCTCCGCCTCGTGCCATTTTCTCACCCGATTCGGATGAAATTCACGACCCTCCACTTGTAATCGTGCCCTGGCAATCCCGTATTCAGTTTTTTTCGCAAGTGGATCTTCTTGGAAACACTCCCACTCTGACAGCACGCGAGATCACAATGACTCCTCCGAACTTGACCTATGAGATTGCTTCTGTACCCGGGGCAGCAGAAGGTCAAGATATAGTGGTGAGAGAGCTGACACGCCCCACTCCCTGGGATGATGCGGTGTTACCTTTGAACGCCAACGTTGCCGTTAGACCCCGGGTGATCGGGAAGCGACTCGGGGTACCAGTTTCGGGCTCCTATGAGAACGGATTACTGGTCCGGAGACTGACCGGGGGGTCACTGCTGGTCAACGTCAACGTGTGGGCAGGCCTCACCTCAGACGATTACAATGCCAACACCGTGATAAACGAGGAAGCTGGTGGAGGCCCACCTCGCATCATCGTTATGAGCACGATCTTCCAACCACCTTACTTCAATCTCGATTAGCTAGGAGACAACAATGAAAACACACTTTAGGAAAAAGTTTAAGCGGCGCGGTTCAATTCTGGTAATGTCCGTTTTCTTCTTACTGATTCTTTTCATCACAGCCAGCGCGTTTCTCACGCTGTTGCCAGTGGAGAACAGAGCGGCCGTTAGGACGGAAAAGCTCGCTCAGGCTGGATTCGCAACGGACTCCGGGATTAGCGAGGCTATGGTTTTCCTGTCCAGCAAGATAGGCTCAACTCCCTCACAGGAGCCAATGGCTAATGGAGTTTATCCCACCGAGGCGAACCGAACTCGTGATCTGGGAGACGGCTGGACCTATCGTTGGTCGCTGATTCCGGACGCCCAGACGTTCCCCAACGGTAGCAACCCAATCCGGGCTTACACCATTGTTTCCAAAGCCTTCTATAATGGAAAAATTCAGCGTGAGTCTCGAGCGGAAGTTCTGCAAGAATCACTGGCTGAATACGCGGAACTTTTCGACACGTGGCCGGACAATCTGGTCAAGGGAGTTCACTCTTCCGATGCACCTGCCGGGGGCAAGGTCCACGTCAACGACGTGCTCCGACTCTGGATTCAAGAGGGGGCCTCTTTCTGGGGCTCGCCTGGCGGTCCTCACTTCGACTACGGCGTCACAGCTTTCGATGGAAGACGGAACGCGGCCGGTAACATCATCCCTGGTCAGAACCCTGACAACGACGGTTCTCAAGACGGATTCCTCTACTATCAGGGAAACTGGGGTGGAAGCAGTAACGACAAAAAACCTTATAATAACGGTGGTCCAATCGAGTCGCGCTATGCGCGTCTCGCCGAGGGCGGCCGCGACGGAATGAATGCCTTTTCGGATTATATAGAGTTGCCGCAAAATACTTTCGCGATGAGAGATGCCGCCTGGGGTTTTAACCAGGGAAATCCTCCCAACGTGCTGGGAGTTCATCTCAATGAGGTGTCCGGTCAGCTACAGGGCATCTATATAAGGGGAGACGTTGAAGAGATGCAACTCGGGTTCGGCGGAAACCAACCTGTACCATCCGCTGGTACGGTAAACTATGGCAACAACTCTTGGGTTAAGATCGAACAACCTAACAATCTTACAAGTGCTGCGGGTCAACCTAATCGAAATAGCATTGACAACAACCAATGCGTGACAGTCGTTACAGTGAAGGAAGATCCGATCGTTCTTCCGTCCGGCTCTAGAGTCAACGGAAGCATCATAACTTCCCCGCAAACTGTCCCGATCAATTCTACAGTCGTGAGGGATTCCGCGGGCGAGTTTACGACCTACAGCAGCGTTACTAACGGAATGGTGTATGTCAACGGAGACATCAAAGATCTTTGGGGTGTCAATAAGGGGCGTCGTACCGTGGCCGTTGAAGCCGGTGGCGGTGTAAGCAACAAGATCATTGTCGGAGGACGTGAGCCTGACAACACCAGCAATGCGAATCAAAACGCCGCTAATCGACCTCTCTCTGTAGCAGCGGGTGAGAAAGGACTCATCCAGTTTGGCGCCGTCGACTCCAACGGCGACGGAGTCCTTGACAGGCCGACCAGTTCCGACAATGTTCTTGGACTGATCGGACGTGACGTGATGATCTCCGGCCGCCTCAAAGTCGGAGGTCGATGGGACTCTACTCATCCCTCCAACAACCCCCTCTACCTGTTCGCAGTCGTGCTTGGTGGCATCAACGGAGACGGTGGAACCTACGCCGTCGAAGATTACAATTCAGGTGGAGCCGGATGGGCCTACAGCTACGGAAGTAAGATTATGGTGAACGCCGGAGCTTGGGGGACTACGAGTGGACACGGTCTTGTCAAAGGAACAAGCTTCTATGATGAATCAGCTGCGTCTGCTCCGCCACCCTTCTTCCCTGCGAAGCCGAGCTTCGTGGTCCGAAGCTATGTGGAGACGCCGTCGAACACCGGAGAAACTCTGTGAAGTTGAAATCAGCAGCCTGCGCTCTTCTCGTTCTCTTTTGTCTCGGTCTTATTTCGGGCTGTAGCGAAGGTAGCCAGAGCGGCAACAGCACTCAGTCTTCGTCCGTTTCGGGAACCAACTCAGAAAGCGATGATTTCGCATCCGTCAATGATGCGGTCCCTCGCTCCAGTGAGATGCCTGCCCGAGCGGATAATGAGCAGACAACAACTTCAGAGCAGTCCGAGTCGGTCTCCCCCTCCGATTCGGACGACTCAGCCCGGAATGCGCTGCCCACACAGGAGGAGTTGCTGGCCGCTCCGATTGCCACTATGACAGTTGAGGCGGGGACGAAACCTGAATTTCAGAATCAACCCAGCCAAGCTGAGAGAAAGCGGATTCAGGAGAAAGTCGAAAGGAAGCGTGAAGCTTTGGAGAAGGCTAAGGAGTCGGAGTACGCCCCTTATTCGACCGTTCCGCTAGCCGAGTAGTACGACTGCTGCTCTCAGGACGGGACGCCAGGCTTCGGTCTGGCGTTTTTTTTTGAGGCTACGAATGGGGTCCAGCATCTGCTATACTCTCCATGTGTCAAAGCGCGATCCTAAAGACCTGATCGGACCAACGTTCAAGAAGAACCAAAACCGGCTCCATTGTGTCCCTGAAGGTCCCACGGCCGAACTTTCTTCTTCCAAACTCGCCCAAAGCATGGAGTTGGCTCGTCGTATTCTGGGCGGGAAAGAGCATCAGATAGAAGGCACTCCCATCAAAGGCCCTCTTTCTCAAGCCCCTGTCTTACCTCCGGGCGCCCCGCTCCCACGCAAGCCCGTGCCCAAGAAGCCGCGCCCGGAGCTGTCGGTAGACCCCCAAGCGGTTGTGAAAATGACCCACATCGACTCCTACCAGACGTTGATGAGAAACGACCGCATGGAGAAACCGATGGTCAAGGGCTGGTCAGACGAAGACACATAAGCTTGTAAAGCAGCTTGGCCACCAAAAAATCGGGCCCGTGCAAACCCTCGATAGGAGCCAGTTCCACGCAGTCGAAGGCGAGGAGCCGGCTCTCTTTGATCACCAACCTGACGATCTCTTCCACTTGGCGGTAGCTCAGGCCATCCGGTTCGGGGGTGCCGGTGGACGGCACCAGAGCGGGATCAAATCCGTCCACATCGAGCGTCAAGAAAACAGTCTTGCCGCGAATCTTCTCGGCCAAAGGTTGCAAGTGCTCGCCGGCCTGGACGTGTTCGGTATACCAGGCCGTCACCCGGGGCTCGGACTTTAAGACCTCCGCTTCTTCCACACAGAGGGAACGGATCCCGAGCTGAAGGATTTGCTCCACACGGTCCGAGTCGAGCAGTCGACGAGCGACACAAGCGTGGCTTCTGGGGTTGTCTTCGTACTGGTCGCGGAGATCGCAGTGCGCATCGATCTGCACGATCGTAAGCTGGTCCGGCACGGACCGGAGCAATCCCTGAACAACGCCCTCGGTGAGACTGTGCTCACCGCCGAGGATCCCCAGAAAGCGGTCAGGCCGGTAAATCTCCGCCACTCTGTCGGCGATGCGTTCGAGGGCCTGGTCCTGGTCTGACGGTAGGTCCATCGAAGGGTGGGTGAAGATGCCGAACTCGAGACCGGGCTCGGAATCAAACTCACGATCATAGTTCTCCAGCTGATAGCTGGCCTCGAGAATAGCGGCCGGACCGCGAGCTGTCCCGCCACCGTAACTGACGGACTGTTCCAAAGGGACCGGCAACAGATGTACTCTCGCCTTCTCGGGGTCTTTTTGGGGTGTATCTGAAAACTGGCTCACTTCGAAATCTCCAAAATCACTTTGCCAACGGTCTGGTTGCTCTGAACCAGACGATGAGCTTCTTCAACTTCTTCGATCGGCGCCACCGTGTGGATGACCGCTCTCACAGCCTTGCTCTCGAAGAGAGGCCACACCTCGGTTCGGAGTCCGATCAAAATCTCGGCTTTCTCCTCGATGCTGCGGCTGCGCAGTACCGAGCCTTTTAACTTCAACCGCTTGGTCAGTAGGGGCGCTAACGGCAACGTTCCCTCCTGTCCGCCCATCAATCCTATATTGACAAGACGGCCTTTCGGATTGAGCGACCAGATGTTGGACTCAAGATAGCTCCCGCCGACCGGGTCCAGGATCACATCGAATTTTCCATTGACCTTGACCTTGGGACCCCAGGGTCCGTCCTTGCGATTCACCGCAAGTTCAGCGCCCAGGCCCTCGACGTAACGACACTTCTCATCGCTCCCGACCGTCACCACCACCGGGTTGCCCCAGGCCGCGCAGAGCTGGATGGCCGCCGTACCGACCCCACTGGCGCCCGCGTGCACCAGCACTCGCTCTCCGTCGATGAGTTCGCCCTCCACTCTCAGATTGAGCCAGGCGGTGGTGTAGACCTCGGGCAAGGCCGCTGCCTCTCGCAAGCTAATGCCGTCCGGCACCGGCAGCACCTGACCGGCCGGAACCACCACTTCCTCGGCATAGCCGCCGCCCGCCAGCAAGGCGCAGACCTCATCGCCCACCCGGGGCCAAGAGACGTCGTCTGCCGCCTCGAGCACCCAGCCGGAACATTCCAGACCCAAGATCTCGCTTGCCCCGGGAGGTGGGGGATAGTTTCCTGAGCGCTGAACGAGGTCGGCTCGATTCACTGCAGTGGCTTTGACTTTGAGCCGAACTTCACCGGCACCCAGAGACGGAGCATCGGTCTCGCTCCACACCAGAGTATCTTCTTTCTGGACGATAGCTTTCATGAAAGCGATCTTGGCAGTCTCAAGCTAATTTCCTCGAAAGGCATCTGAGCAGCCGCGCAGAAAGCTCAGAGGTGAGCAGATCGAAATCGAAAAAAGACTCCATCCCTCTGGAAACAGACCAGACCCCGTACGTTAAGGGCGTTCAGTTTCTGGTAATTCCCGCCGACCTGAACGCGAATTTCGTGCCCTGCACGGCCAAGATTTCCGGACTAGACGGCTACTCCGCCTGGCTCAGCCTGAACGACAAGAAAAAGACCACCTTCCCAAAACAAGAAGAGGTCCTGCTCATCGAATTCCGAGGCCGCTTTGTCTATACCCATCGGAGCCGCATCACCCAGCGGCTAGACAACAAGGTCCTGGTGGCGCCACCCACTCTCACTGAAAAAGAAGAGTCCCAGCTCGCCCCCATGACGGGACGCCACGACTACCGGGTCCAGGTCGACGTCCCGATTCAGATCAGATACTTAGAAGAGAATCCCGGCTCACTTCTGCGCACCGGCAAATTGGCCGACCTGAGCCGCGGCGGAATGAGCTTCTTCACTCGTGACAACAACCCATACAACTCCGGCGACTTGATCAATCTGCAAGTGGTCAGCTGGGAATACCCGGTGAATATCGACGCCGAGGTGACCCGAGTCAAACCTCAGGACGACGGACAGCTCGTGGCGGTGAAGTTCAACGAAAAGATGAGTGTTCGCCAGCGAGAGATGGTGTCGGCCTTCATCATTCAGGTTCAGCGCCGCGACGCGCTTTCTCGAGATCTGCCCAGCGAATAACAAGACCTAGAGGTCCGGACCTCTAGGGCCATCATTGCCTTGCTGCCCGAAGAATTCGTACCGCTAACCAAGTTCTTTAACCATGACGTGCCGGCTGATCACGCCGTCAGAGCGAACTTCCAAGGCGTTTGCCCATCCACCGGGCGGATTCTCAGTATTCCTCGAACGACGCTTGCCGAAATGGCGGCACAAAGGCTCATGGAGACGTTGCCCGACGGCGAGCCCAAGATGTTCGGAGTCCTCCTTGTCCGTGCGAAGTCAGGAGAGTTGGGGCTTCTACGCGCCTTCTCCGGGAAACTAGATGGCAGTTTTCATCATCCCGGTTGGGTGCCGCCGATGTTGGAGCTTCGGCCCTCGGAGCTGGAGATCTCCACCAAGCGGAGATTGGCCGTCCTCAAGCAGCAACTGCAAGACTTGGGCCGGACTGAGCTCTACCGCAATCGCCAATCTCTGAGAAAAGATTGGGAGAGACGAGGCCTGGCCCTGGAAGACCGTCTCAAAACGCGCAAAAGAGAACGTGACAAGCGCCGGGCCGCCGGCGTTCCCGAGGCTGAGCTGGCTTCGCTGAGCAAGCACGATTCGCGGGAAAAAAGAGAGTTTAAGAGAGAGAAGTCGGCGGCCCTGGAACCGCTGGACCGTCTGGAAGAGCAAATCACGGCCCTGAAATCGGAGCGCAAATCGATCTCGCGAACCTTGCAAAGAGAGCTACACGACCGCTTTGAAGCCGAGCTTTGGAACGAAATGCCTTGGTCTCTGGCCTCGCTCTTTCCCTCCGGCCCACCCACCGGCACAGGCGAGTGTTGCGCGCCGAAGCTCCTGCATTTTGCCCGCCGGCACCGCTTGCAGCCTATCGCCCTGGCCGAATTCTGGTGGGGCGAGTCCACCGACATACGTCAACGAGGTGAGTTCTATCCTCCGTGCGAGGAACGATGCCAGCCTCTTTTGGGGCCTCTTTTGAGCAACGCCACTTTAACTATTCCGGTGGTGTATCACGACGCGCATCTCCTGGTACTCGATAAACCCCCCGGATTGCTTACCGTGCCCGGCCGTCAAACTTGGAATCAGGACTCCGTCATTCGGCGATTGCAGGGCCGGTGGGGGGCCCTCTTCCCTGTCCATCGACTGGACATGGAGACTTCCGGGCTCGTGATTATGGCCCGCGACTCGGAGTCTCAGGGAGGGATTCAAAAGCTCTTCTCCCAACGCAGAGTTGAGAAGAGCTACCAAGCTCTTTTAACTGATCTACCGGCCTCACCGGAGGGACGCATAGCCCGGCCTATTCAGGGGAAGGACGCCGTCACCGACTACCGTCTACTGGATGAACGCGAAAGACGGGTCGAACTTCGGCCCTTGACCGGCCGAACTCACCAGCTTCGGGTGCATTGCGCCCGAGACCTGATGTGCCCTATCCAGGGAGATAGAGTACATGGAGACGGTGCCGGTCCGCGGTTGATGCTGCATGCGAGGAGACTGGAGCTTCAACATCCCCTCACGGGTAAGAGGCTGCAAATCGAATCTGTGGTGCCCTTCTGATCTTGCGCATGGCAATTTAGGTTCCGGGAACGGTCAGGACAACCCGGTCGTAAAGCCCCGCGAACCGCTTCCGCACCTTGTCGAATAGCTCTTCTTCAGGCGCCCGGACACGAAATTTGTCTAACAGGTGATCGTCGATGAGCTCGCTCATCTCTCTCCAAAGGCCCTCCTTGGACATCTTATGGAGTCGCGCAAAGAGTTCTCCCCGACCAGCCGCCTCCAGCACTCCCTTGTAGGCGGGAGTGCTACCGTAAAAGGCCACTTTCTGACGTACCGTAGCATCGTGCTGATCGGCCGAAGGGCCCTCCGAGAAGGCGAAGAGGCTTCCCACGGTCTCTAGAGCGGCGGGCTCACGCCCGGCTCTCTCCAAACCAGACTTCAAGGCGGGCTGGGTGATTTCACGTATGAAGTCGACATTAGTGAATGGGTGGAGGATGACAAAATCCGCGACCTCACCAGCCAAGCGGGTCATGAGAGGGCCGACCGCAGCCAGACCCACCGGGATCGGGCCTTCCTCTCGAGGCCCGGGGTTGAAATTCGGAATCATCAGCGTGTGCTGGTAGTACTCTCCCTGAAAGTTCAACCGCTCTCCGGTTTGAAAAGAACGCCAAATCGCTCGAACCGCTTCCACAAACTCGCGCATTTGGGGAATCGGCTTGTGCCACGGCATCGAAAACCGCCGAGTGACGTGGGCCTTGACCTGGCTCCCCAGGCCTAGACGAAATCTTCCACCGGAGATGGTGGCAAGATCCCAGGCCGATTGCGCCACGGTATAGGGACTGCGAGCCAGGGCCACGGCAATGCCGGAGCCGATCTCCAGGTCCGGACAGGCTCGAGTGGCCAGGCTCAAGGTCAGGAACGGATCGTGTCGAGTCTCGGAGGTCCACAGCCCTCCGTAACCTCTCTCTTTGGCACTTCGAGCGGCCTGCTCCACACCGATAATACTCCCCGCGTATGCCAGATCAATCTGCATGAAACCTACTTTATGGCGCACTCGATCGGAACCTTTCAGGATCAGATGCTTAGGACGGGACAATCGCTCGGACCACTCGAAACGCAGCCCCATGTCCATGCTAACAGTGAAACAAGAAGGGGCGGTTCGCCATCTCGTGATGAACCGGCCGGAGAAACACAACGCCTTCCACCCCGAACTGATCGAAGCGCTCAGCGAGGCTTTCGCCTCTCTGCGAGACGATGATTCGGTCAGGGTCGTGGTGCTGCGAGGGGAGGGTCGGTCCTTCTCGGCCGGGGCCGACCTGGACTGGATGAAGTCGCAGGGCGAAGCGAGTGACGAGGAAAATTTTCAGTCGTCGGTGAGAATGGGTCGGCTTTTTCGCGATATCGATCAATGCCCCAAACCCGTCGTGGCCGCGATTCAAGGGGCTGCGCTAGGCGGAGGGGCAGGCCTGGTCTGTAGCGCCGATATCGCGCTGGCAGGCCCCGAGGCGCTGTTTGGATTCACGGAAGTCCGACTGGGCCTGGTGGCTGCCGTGATCAGTCCCTTTGTCCTGAGGCGTCTGGGATATTCCGTGGCTAGAGAAAAGCTCCTGACCGGGGAGCGCTTCGGCCCCGAAGAGGCGCACCGAATCGGGTTGGTTCATCACCTCGCGGAAGACTTGGAAGAAGCCACTGAGGCCCTTTGCCAACGACTTCTGAAGTGTTCTCCGCAGGCGCAGGCCGCGAGCAAGAAGTTACTCTCGGAAATCTGGGACCTTCCCGAGGCGGAGCAACTGCAAAAAGCCGCCCGATTCATCGCCGATGCCAGAGCCTCCGAAGACGGCCGTGAGGGTCTGGCTGCCTTTCTCGGCAAGCGAGCGCCCTCGTGGCAAAGTATCCCCTAGGATAAGTCTCTACGTGGCTCACTAGTATATCTTTTCTGATTTTGTCCTCTAGGAGTATCCTTGGGTATAACGAAGGTTGAACGATTCAGCGCCAAGGAGCCACTATGCTACAGAAGCTCAAGAACATGCTCACTATCGCCCCTACTGTCGATTTTGTAGGATTTGAGGACGGTCTGCTGATTGTTCGGTCGAAGAAAGCTCTCAAAACAAACAACACGACCATCAAGCTCAAGACTCATTTGGGCACGGTGGTAGCACACGTCTTGGTGGAGTCCTACGACACAGAGAGTCAGGTATACCGACTCACTCTCTTCGAACACGAATCGATATTAGAACCACTGGACAACGATCGTCGAGAATGCCCCAGGCTCCTCAAGGTACTTAGGGTCACCTCCCACGCTTTCGCCGGATATTCGGCCAACACCGAAGATATCTCGACCGGCGGGATTCGGGTGCGAACCAGCGGGCCTCTGGAGACAAAGCAGGTGATCGATTTTCAGATGGAGCTAGACGACCCCCAGATTCCGCCTCTTCATCTGATCGCCGAGGTTTGCTGGACCGCCACCAGAGCGGATGGGAAGTTTCACTCAGGCTTGAGATTTCAGCAACTGAATACGAATACCGAGCGTACTATCGGACGCTACATCAAAGACCGCATCAATATGGAAAAGAGACTTCACACCACGGAAGAAGTCGAGCCGCCGATCTAGGGCTAGGCGATCATTCCTGATAACCAGTGCAACGCCACTCCCGCCGCATCAAGAAAGCTCACTTCCGTCTGGCGCGCCACGTCGGTCAGACCCGACTTGAGAGAACATGAAAAGAGAATCAGGGCTAAACAGAGTCTGGAAGTGCGATGGAGCAAGGGCATAATCGTTGGGTTTGCCCAAACAATTCGGCTCCCTCGCCCCTAAAAGAAAATATTTCAATCACCCGATTCGCTCTGCAAGGTGATCAAACGGTCGCCTTCTCCGGCTTGCTCTCCCACCGCGAAGTGGACCTCGGCCACAATACCCTCGGCCGGGGACAGGATGACCTGCTCCATCTTCATAGCCTCGAGCTTCAGAAGGGCCTGCCCGGCTTCCACCTGCTGTCCCGGCTTGACCATCACCTCCACCACCAGACCGGGCATGGGTGCCGTCAAGCTTCCTCCACCGGCTGCGCCTCCGGGTACAGGCAATCGAGGTACCTCCTTAAAGCAAGCCGTGCCCTGGCAAGTGTGGACCCACCAGATTCCGTTTTGGTAGGCCGATACCACGTTGAATCGGTGTCCGTCGACTTCCAAGGCGTCGTTAGAGATCCGAACATCGTACTCCCGGCCTTCGATCCGAAAACGACGATCGCTGACCGTGATGGGTGGATGGCCTTCGAAAGCGAAGCTGAAGGGAAGTGAATTCAAGGCCTGGTTGCGTCCGGCCAGAGCGGCCCACCGACTGGCCGCCGCCGTCAGAAGCTGCTCTCGGGCGCAGTCCGGAGCCTCCCAATCGACCGATTCCACCAACTCCGTATGAACCTTCCCCTCTTGAACCTCCGGCCGCTCCAGAAGCCTTTGCAGAAAGTCGATATTGGTCCTCACACCCAGCAGTACGGTGGAACTTAAAGCGTTTTGAAGCAGGCGCAAAGCCCCGGGTCGGTCGTCTGACCAGGCGATAACCTTAGCCACCATGGAGTCGTAGTGAGGGGTGATCACCGCCCCCGACTCCAGAGTCGTATCGAACCGAACGGAGGAAGCGGTAGACCAGTTCAAGACGGTCCCGGTCTGGGGCAGAAAGCCCTGATAGGCGTCCTCGCAAATCAACCTCGCCTCCACAGCGTGCCCCAAGAAAGGAACAGACTGCTGGGCAAACTGAATCGACTTGCCCTCGGCGATCTGGATCTGAATCTGCACCAGGTCCAGTCCGGTGATCATTTCGGTCACCGGATGCTCCACCTGCAGTCGAGTATTCATCTCCAGAAAATAGAAGGTTTCTCCCTCCACCAGAAACTCCACCGTACCGAGACTCGTGTAGTTCACCGCTTTGGCCAGCTTTACCGCCGCTTCGGTCAGGCCGTTGAACAACTCAGGAGAAGTGTTGGGAGGCGGAGATTCTTCCACCAACTTCTGGTGCCGTCTCTGCAGAGAGCACTCTCGAACACCCAGATGTCGGACCTGGCCACGATGGTCTCCCACGATCTGAACTTCCAAGTGACGTGGCTCCACGACGGCTTTCTCAAGGTAGAGCTTGTCGTCGCCGAAAGCTTTGAGGGCCTCTCGCCTGCTGGAGCCGAGGGCTTCTTTCAACTCTTGTGGAGTAAAGAGTCGACGCATTCCCTTGCCGCCCCCGCCGGCGGAAGCCTTGAGCATCACCGGGTAGCCGTGCTCGGACGCCCAGTCCAAGAGGCCGTCGTCGTCGAGGGCATCCGACCCGGGAACGATCGGCACACCGACCTTCTGGCAGACCTCACGAGCGGCCACTTTGGAACCCATCTGTTCGATCACTTCGGCTGCGGGTCCCACGAACGTGAGCCCGGCTTCACGGACCCGGCGGGCAAAGTCGGCGTTCTCGGCGAGAAAACCGTAACCGGGATGGACGGCGTCAGCACCCGTGCGCTCGGCGGCCTTCAGGACGGCATCGATACTCAGGTACGATTCGGCGGGTGGCGCGGGCCCTAACAGCACGGCTTCGTCGGCCAGTCTGACGTAGAGTGAATCCTGGTCGGCCTCGGAAAAAACGGCCACCGTGTGGATACCCATGGTTTTGCAGGTAGCTATGATCCGGCCCGCCACCTCGCCTCGGTTCGCTATCAGAAGCTTCCGGATCACGCGGGGCCGAAGCCTTCCAACTTGGCGATAATCTCCAGCATCACTTCATCTGCTCCCGCTCCGATGGAAAGCAGCCGAGCGTCGCGATACATCCGGGCCAGAGGATACTCCTCGGCGTAGCCCATGCCGCCGTGAAACTGGACGCAAATATCGGTCACCTGGCGGACCAATCGCCCCGCTTTGAGCTTGGCCATGGAGATCTCCCGAGTGATATCCTCACCCTTGATCAAACGCTCGGTGCAGTGATAGATGAACTGGCGCAGGATCGTCAACTCGGTACGAAGCTCGGCGAGATGAAAATAGACCCACTGTTTGCTGAGCAGCGGCTCTCCGAAGACCCTTCGGTCGCGACAGTACTCCACAGTACGACGTACAGCGTCGTCGGCCATAGAGACACCGAGCATAGAGCCCAACAGTCTCTCTTTTTGGAACTGCTCCATCTGATAGTAGAAGCCTTTCCCTTCCTGGCCGACGCAGTACGATTTCGGCACCCGCACGTCGTCATACACCAGCAGGCCGGTATCGGAGCTATGGTTGCCCATCTTCTCGATCTTCTTGCCCACTTCAAATCCGGGTGTATCGGTGGGAACCACTACCAGCGACATTCCTTTGTAGCCACCCTCGTCGGATGTGCGACAAAGAGTGACGACAAAGTCGGCCTGGGCACCGTTGGTGATCCACATCTTGGAGCCGTTGATCACATAGTCATCACCGTCGGATCGGGCTCGAGTGGAGAGACTGGCCACATCCGAGCCGATATCCGGTTCGCTGACACCCAGCGCTCCCACCTGAATGCCGGCCACCGCAGGCGTCAAAAACTTCTCTTTGAGTTCGTGGGAGCCGTACTGAGCCAACCCACTGACCGCAATGTCGGATTGCACCAGGGTGGCCATGGGCACGCCCATACAGCCGCAGCGCCCCATCTCATCGGCCACGATCACATGAAACATGTAGTCGGCCCCGACTCCCCCGTACTCCTGCGGATAGGAAGCACCCAACATTCCCAACTCGCCCATTCGAGGGAAGAGCTTGTGGGCCGGAAACTCCTTGGCAGCTTCCCATTTGTCCACGTGGGGGGTGATCTCGTCCTTCACAAATCGCCGGACGGTCTGGCGAAACTGGTCGTGCTCGGCAGTAAACATAGGCTCTCCTAAAAGCGAAATACTCCCTGGGTTGGCATACCCTGGGACACAAAATCCTGGTTGTGGGCCACCGACAAAGCCACGGAGAGAGCCTCTCGCGTATGGCGAGGATCGAGAATCCCGTCATCCCACAGTCGAGCCGTGGCATAGTAGGCCGAGGACTCGATCTCAAACTTCTTCTCGGTGGCCCGGCGCATCGCTTCGATGCGCTCGGCGTCCGGCTCCCGGCCTCTCGCTCGAGCCTGAGCTTCAGTCACCAACGCCAAGACGCCCGCAGCCTGCTCCCCACCCATCACGGCGATCCGGCTATTGGGCCAGCTGAACAGGAAACGGGGATCGTAGGCTCGCCCGCACATCCCGTAATTGCCCGCCCCGTAGGAGCCGCCCACGATCACCGTGAGCTGAGGTACGGTGGAGGTGGCCACCGCCTTCACCATCTGGGATCCGTGCTTCACGATACCCCCTTGCTCATACTTCTTGCCCACCATGAAACCGGTGATATTCTGCAGATACAAAATCGGTGTCCGAGATTGATTGCAGAGGCTGATGAAATGAGCGGCTTTGTTGGCCGACTCGGAAAAGAGAACACCGTTATTGGCCAGAATGCCTACCGGGTACCCGTCGAGGTAAGTTTGCACCGTCACCAGAGTCGGACCGTAATCCGGCTTAAACTCCAGCCAGTCCGAGTCGTCCACCAAACGGGCCAGCACCTCGCGGATATCGAACTGACGTCGTGAGTCGGCTGGTATGACGCCCAGCAGTTCGTCCGGGTCGTAGGCTGGAAGGCGAGAACTCACGCGACGGTGGCCCAGAGCCTTCGAGGCCGGATAGCGGGTCATGATCTCTCTTGCCAGGCGGATCGCGTCGGCGTCGTCCTGAGCCATAAAATCGCTCACGCCGCTCACGGTAGAGTGCATCAAGGCGCCCCCCAGAGTCTCGTCGTCCACCTCCTCACCCGTTGCCATCTTCACCAGAGGGGGTCCGCCCAAGAAGACTTTAGCCTTGTCTTTCACCATAATGGTGTAGTCGCTCATCCCGGGCATATAAGCACCGCCCGCGGTAGAACTGCCAAAGACCAACGCGAGCTGAGGCAAACCGGCAGCTGACATCCGGGCTTGATTGGCAAAGACCCGTCCTCCGCCGTCGGCGAAGAACTCAGCCTGCAAAGTGAGATTGGCGCCGGCCGACTCCACCAGCATGATGGTGGGAAGCCTGTTTTCCAAAGCGATCTTCTGAGCTCGAAGTATCTTTTGTACCGTCAGCGGATAGATGGCTCCGCCCTTCACCGTCGGGTCGCTAGAGCAGATCAGGCACTCCACTCCGCTGACCTGGCCGATACCGCAGATCTGGGACGCCCCGGGAGATTCGTCGTCGTACATCCCGAAGGCAGCCAGGGGAGAGAGCTCTAGAAACCGGCTTCCCGGATCCACCAGAAGAGCGATTCGCTCCCGCGGAAGCAGCTTGCCCCGCTTCTCATGTCGGGCCCGCGCCTTCTCGCCGCCCCCCTGATAGACCGTCTGAAGCCGCTCCTGAAGCTCCTCGACCAGGGCCTCCATCGACTTCCGATTCTCTCGATATTCGGACGACTTCGTGGAGAGCTTGGAATTAAACCGGGACACTGGCTAATCCCAACCTCTCTCGCACCTCCGCCGGAGAGGCGAGGTCTCCGCCGATGTCTTGGACCATTCGGGCGGCTTTCGAAACCAGGTCGGCATTGCTCCGGGCCATCTCTCCGGGTCGAAGATAAAAATTGTCCTCTAAGCCGACCCTGATATTTCCGCCCAGAGTCACAGCGGCGGCCACGAGCGGCCACTGCACTTTACCTATCCCGATCACTTGCCAGGAGGCTCCGGCCGGCAAGCAGCCCACCATGTGCACCAGATTTTGAGTGGACGCGGGAATGCCACCGAGCACCCCCATCACCAACGAGTAGCAAGCGTTGGTGGGCACCAACCCCAGATCGCGAAGAGGGGTTACGTTGTTGATGTGCCCCAGGTCGAAGCACTCCATCTCCGGTATCGTAACGGCTTCGTTCATCGCCTCGAGGTAGAAGCGAATGTCTTCAAACTTGTTCTCGAAGATGTGGTCGTGGTAGAAGCGCTTCTTCTGAGAGGAGTAGATAGCGTAATTCATCGAGCCCATATTCAAAGCCGCCATATGAGGTTTGAGGGCCCGAATATGAGCGATTCGAGTCTCCCGGTCGATCCCGACTGCTCCGGTGGAGTAGTTGATGACGGCTTCAGGGCAAAGTCGCTTCACCGCTTCGTCTATTCGACGATAGCTCTCCACGTCGAAGGCGGGTTTGCCGTCGTCTTGGCGAGCGTGAATGTGCACGATTGCGGCACCGGCGTCCACACTGCGACGTGCCTCCTGGGCGATCTCTTCGGCCGTGTAGGGGATGGCGGGACACTGGTCTCGAGTAGCCAGTACGCCTGTCAGAGCAGCGGTAAGAATGGTCTTCACAGTGAAAGGTTTGCTAGACGATGAAGGAGTCCTTGGCCGAGAATGATCCAGAGTTTTACATGTGAGGGGCCCGATTCACACATGCGGTATAGAGCGACGAGATATATTGATTTTACAGGAAACAACCACTAAGGAGAATACAAAATGAGCCACATACCCAGCCAAGGAAATCAAGCAACCCAACTCAACAAGCGCCGTCGCTACCACCACCACAACGGCACCTGCCAACACGGCCCCAAACGCAATCCACCCAAAACTCGTCTGGGCAACGGACGGGTCCTGGTGAACGGCGCCGGCCGGGGCTCCGATGCGGTCCAAAACTTTATGAAATCCGACGTCTAACTCCGATCCCTCAGACAAGCCCGGGTGGTCCTACACACCCGGGCTTTTTGCATGTTCTACGCACGGAACTTCTTTGCTATAATCGATGAGTAATGAAGCGCTTTGGATTTTCCCTGGATGGAGACATGCACGATGCTCTCCGAGCCCGAGCCCTCGAGGAGGGCACCAGCATGGCAGCCATCTGTCGAGAAGCGCTGTTTTTTCATCTGCAGAGAGAGTCGGCCTCTGAATTTCAGCCTCAGACCGACACCTCCGGCCCTGAGTGGAGCATCCTCAAGCGACAGGTCCATACCTATCTAGAAGGTCTTGAGCAACTTGAAATTTTCGAAGAGTTGGAAGACTTCCTTGGCGTGCCGTCGCTTCAGGAAGAGCCCTTCCAACCCGAAGAAACCCCGGACGCCTTCTTCCAGATCGAGAGCGGTCCGACTCTATGGCCCGAGGCCATTCCTATAAAATTCGGACCCGGCGGGTTAGTCCTCCACGGATTTCACCATAGCGGTATCGAGAAGTGCGAAAAGCCGTTCAAGAGAGTCGCTCGCCGCTATGCTCCCGACTCCGACCCCTGGATACGACGAGTCTCCAAACCGTAGGACGCGTCTAAGACTATCCTTTAGTATGGCCTTCGGAAATACGACTCGAGGTTAGGATCGTGGTCGCCGAACACTCATGCTTTGAGTATGAATTCCAACTCCCTCCGAATGAGCTTCGCGTCAAGATTCTGCATCACTCTGGTGGCAACGCTGTTGCTAGCCCTGTTTCCCAAGGGGGCATCCGACTCTTCCGAGCAGACCGCCGAAGTCTCCGACCAGGCCACCTCCTCCGTGCGCCTTGTAGAGATGAACTCCATTACAGAACAACGGAGCGAGGGCCCCCCTACCCTCGCTCCGAACTAAGTCCTCCCTAAGGCGAACCATGCGTTCCTACGGGACAACTTCAACGATCTGCATCATTCCGATATCTTCGTGGGTCAAGATGTGACAATGTTGCACGTACTTACCAATGAAGTCGGGGTAACGAGACCTGAATTTAACAAATCCCATGGGGGGAATGTCGACCGTATCAAGCCAGACCGGCTCCGTTAGCGGAAATCCGTTCAACATACCGTTCGAAGTCTCAAAGACCTGAAACGGATTGATGTGGATATGGTGAGAGTGCCAGGCACCGCTGGTATTCATCAAGGTCCACTCTATGACCGAGTTGAGGAGAATCGTCTGATTGACGACGTTTGGATCGAAACGCACCCCATCTATTGTGAAGTTGGGACCCTCCTGTCCGCCTATCAAGGGTCCACCCGTTTGGCTGACGGCATAAACCAGGTCCCGAGACTCCGTCACCTCTCCCGGCTGGATAGTGGGCAGTTGAGCGGGGGTCGTCAGGTTGCCCGACGGAAGTGGAAGGTTGAACGCCTCGCCCTGAACCCTGATCAGAGCAAGACCCTGTTCGGGATTGGCGGCACCCCCCCCGTTCTTGAATTCTTCCTTCCTTACCGTGAAGGTCCCGGGCTCATCGAACCTCAACACCACATCGGCGCGGTTTGCCGGGGCGAGGCGTATGGTGTCTAGAGTCAGCGGTTGAGGCAGGGTGATGCCGTCCAGCGAGATGACCGTCAACTGAGCTCCGGGGACCGAGATCGGCATGGTGTTACGGGTGCTGCCGTTGAGTATCCTGAGCCGAATCGTTCGACCTGGATTGACCGTGAGTTCAGGGAAAAAGGCTCCGTTCACAATAAAGAAAGAGTCTCCGGCGGCGAAGGGGCTTTTTGTCGTGTAGTCCGGAACTTCGTACGTTGCTGAAGGGTCAGCGTTCAGGTCGCTCAACCCTTTGAGATTGATCTCTTGGATGACAAAGTCAAGCTGAGCGGCTTCGGCCACTCCCGGGTCGTTGTCGACCTCCCCTTCCACGATGATTAAACCGGCCATTCCGCTCATCAGATGCATCGCGGTCGAACCGTGCTTGTGAGCGTGATACCAAAACGTCCCACATGGGTGGTTTGCCGGGATGTCGTAGACGTAGGTCTTCGAAGTGCCTGGAGGAATCGGCGTGAGCACATCATCCTGACTTGGCGACACGTGCAGTCCGTGAGTGTGCAAATTGATGGTATTGAAATGGTGTGGTGTATTGTGATCGGGAGGTACGGGGTCCGTATTCGCGGGCAGTTGATTATTTACTTGAACAGTCAACCTATCACCGGGTCGTACTCTCAGAGTCGGACCGCCGACAAAACCGTTCCAGGTCCGGAGAGAGCAGTTTCGGCTTCCTACCGGGGTTCTCAAGGTTGTATTAACGTATCGGACATCGAAGGTCGTACTCAGACTGCCGTTTGCCGATTGCAACACGGGGGGCTGAAGAAAATTCGGCCCCGGAACTCCTCCGTTCGGAGTAACGACAAAAGGATTGTCGCTGTCACCGCAACCGGTAAGGCAAATTGCCGCGGCAGCCATTCCTCCTTTAATAAAATTCCTTCGATTGACTTCAATCATCTTAATCCTCCAAGTAGCCATTTTTTGTGTAGCGCCGACTTTGGGACCAGGACAGTGTTTCCTGTACCCCGGGGGATGCTTCACGTGTTCCCAAAGGACACCCGTTCTCTATCCCGGAAAGGCTCAATATGAACTTTCTTCGAGCCGCCACCCTGTTTCTTTGTCTGTCGCTTCCCGCGTGGGCCCAACCGATCTCCACCAACGAGTTGGAAGCGCACATCCGCTTTCTCGCCGCCCCGGTGACCGAAGGCCGCGGCTTAGGCTCGGAAGGTCTGGGAATCGCTTCTATGTATATCGAATCGCAATTTCGAGAAGCAGGTCTAGAGCCGGCGTTCGACGGCTCCTATCGGCAAGAGTTCGAACTCCTTGGAGCTACGCCCGATCCCACCTCCGACCTTGAGCTGCCGGGCGCGCCGGACCTTCAGTATGGAGAAGACTTCGTGGTCTTTACCTCTTACAAGAGTCTTCCGCCAGAGCTGAAAGGTGAACTTGTTTACTGCGGCTATCTCATCGAGGCCCCGGAGCGGGGTTGGGACGATATCAAGGGGGCCGACCTGAAAGACAAGGTCTTGTTGGTGGAGGTCAACGAGCCGGGCAACAAAGAAGGTGGCCTTTTCGAGGGCCTGGTCATGACCTACTACGGTCGTTGGACTTACAAGTATGAGCAGGCCGCCCGTCTGGGCGCCCGGGGGGTGCTCCTCATCCATAACGACAAGCGCGCCACCTACGGCTGGGGAGTGGTCAAGAACTCCTGGTCGCTGGAGGGCTTCACCATCCCCGATGAATATCTAGGAAGCCCGTTCGAAGGCTGGATCACCGAATCCGTGGCCGAAAGAGTCGTCTCTGAGGCCGGGTTGGACTACGACCAGTTGTTGGCCCGAGCCGAAACCCCCGATTTCAAACCGGTGCCCTTGAACTCGCAAGCGTCATTGCAATTCTCGCCCACCTTTCGGACCGTTGAGACGAGCAACGTGGGCGGATTTTTACCGGCCGCTTCAGGCTCTCCGGAGGAAGCGCCGACGGTGGTGATCACCGCTCACCATGACCACATCGGTAAGTCCAAAGATGGTGAGATCTATAGCGGGGTGGTGGACAATACGTCCGCTACCTCCGTCTTGCTTTCTCTGGCGAGATACTTCTCGGAAGAGAAGAGCCTTCCGATCAATCTGCTGTTCGTCGCCGTCAGCGCCGAAGAGCAGGGGCTATGGGGCTCTCGCTATCTGGCCGCCAACCCACCCGTGCCCAAGGAAAAAATCTGGGCCAATATCAATCTCGAGATGACCAATATCTGGGGACCCACCAAAGATGTCTACGCCATTGGTGCGGACAAATCGGAGTTGGACGATGTGGCCCGTGAAGCGGCCGAGGCTATCGGAGTGGAGTATATCGAGGAGCTGGACAAAGAGAACGGCTTCTTCTTTCGAAGCGACCAGTTTAGCTTCGCCCGAGCGGGCATCCCCGGACTTTGGCCTCACGAAGGTCCGACCTCTGACAGCGATGTGTTGCAGAAACGCAAAGCTTATCGGGCCGAACACTACCACCAGACCTCGGATTCGCTGGAAGTGCAGAGCGCGGAGTGGAATCTGGAAGGAACCCTGCAGATCGCCGATTGGGTCATCTCGATGATCGAGGTCCTCGCCCAGCGGTCGGAGCGTCCGGAGTGGGCCGAAGGGAGCGCCTTCGGTCGGTGAAAAGACGAACCTTTCTAAAAGCCTGCGGAGCGGCGGGTGCTGCTCTGTGGTTGGGTGGATTCGCCTGCGCCCAGATGAGCGACCCGACTCACCTATCGGTAGCGGAACTCAAGATGGCTTTGGACCGGGGAAAACTCCGGTCTGAGACGCTCCTCTCCCATTTCGTGGGACGGGTCAAGGAGTTGGACCCCAAACTCCGTTCCGTGATCGAACTAAATCCCGAGGCGGCCGACCTGGCCCGTCTCTGGGACAGTACGAAACGGGGTGTCCTGGGCGGCATCCCCGTGCTGCTCAAAGACAACATCGCCACCGCCGATGGGATGGTGACCAGCGCCGGGTCGGCCGCTCTGGCTGATTCGCGTTATCCGTTGGACTCCGGTGTGGCGGAGAGACTTCGCAAAGCCGGTGCGGTGCTGATGGGCAAAGCCAATATGAGCGAGTGGGCCAATTTCCGCTCCAACAACAGCACCAGCGGATGGAGCGCCCGAGGGGGCCAGTGCCGCAATCCTTATGCGCTTGACCGCAGTCCGTGTGGCTCCAGTTCCGGCTCGGCGGCGGCTGTGGCGGCCGGACTGGTACCGTTGGCAATCGGCACGGAGACCGTGGGCTCCATCGTTTGTCCCAGCGGCACCTGCGGGATCGTCGGGCTCAAGCCGACGGCGGGGCTGG
>Ga0208701_100081_pt1 | contig 46771 bp, 33 predicted proteins | sample DeeseametaMP1482_FD_184188 | JGI IMG/M metagenome (GOLD analysis project Ga0208701, IMG submission 184188) | Marine microbial communities from the Deep Pacific Ocean - MP1482 (SPAdes) | ecosystem: Environmental > Aquatic > Marine > Oceanic | place: South of Fiji, South Pacific Ocean | collected... | reverse complement strand
GCACCCGCCAACAGGACGGGGGCCAGCTTGGAAATCTTCTTCATCGTTGAAATTCTCCCAAAAAGTGTAGCTTTGATGGCCACTCCGTTCGGTACCCGTATCTCGAAGCCTTTATACTTCTAGCCAGTTGTCCCCCTATACCCAGGGCTATCTCCACCGACCCGCCAGTCAAGCTGAGCGCGAGGTATGCCCAACTTAGCTTCGAACCAGAGGTCCAGAATGGTTGAAGAAGTCTTCAAGAACCTGGTTGATCAGTTCAGCGACCCGTTCACCTGCCTGCGTGAACTCGTGCAGAACGCGATGGACGCCGGTACCGAACAGATCGATATCAGGACCTCCTATCTTTCCGATCCCGGCGGTGTCTGTCTGGAAATCAGAGACTTCGGAGAGGGGATGAACCGCGACATCATCGATGGCAAGCTGACCCGACTGTTCTCCTCGGACAAAGAGAACGACCTGACCAAGATTGGAAAGTTTGGCATCGGTTTCGTCTCCGTTTTTAGCCTCAAGCCCGAGTTGGTGACCGTCGATACCGGTCGGGACGGCGAATATTGGCGAATCGCCTTCGATGGAGGGACCGATTTCCAGCTGTTCCAACTCCACCAACCGATTGAAGGCACCTCGGTCAAACTCTATAAGTTGCTCGCATGGGAAGACCTGGAAGAGTTCGAAGAACGTGCTCGGAGCACGGTCGCCCGCTGGTGCCGACATTCCCATATCGAGCTGAGTTTCAACTCCGAACGGGTCAACAAACCGCTGGAGGTCGAATCGGTCTGTAAAGTCAACGTGAAGGACCCTCTGGGGCTCTTCAACGTCGGACTCACCAACCAGTTCCCCGCCCCCTTCGGTTTCTACAATTCCGGATTGACTTTAACCGAGGGACAGCAAGAAGAGCTGCCGGGAGTGACCTTCAAGGTTCTCTCCAACCATTTAGAACACACTCTCACTCGAGACGCCGTCATCAAGGACGACAGCTACAAGAAAGTGATGAAGAAGCTCGTCGAAATCGTCGACAATCAGCTCTTCGACCAACTCTGCTCTCAAATGCAGCAAACGGACCCCACAGCGCGCGACAAAACCGCCGAAGTAGCAGGTTCGTATCTCAGACACCGCTATTCCGACCTATCCAGCGCCCAGTTGAAGCAGCCGTTTATCAAGGATGTGTTTGGAAACCCGGTGAGTTTGAAGGCGCTGGAGAGGTGCGCCAAGGATGAGACTCGATTCTTCGCCACCAATCGACAGACCGCACTGGCCGAACGGGCGACCCGCGAGGATATTCCGGTGCTGCCCGTCGAGCTCGGCAGTCCGACCGCCGAACTCTTGAGCAGCCTCTTCGAAGTGCCGGTTGTAACCTTGGAAAAGAATCTCGCGGTCAGCCGGATTGTCGAGCGCCCACCGGGCTTGCGAGCCATCGAAGCCGACATGAGATCGCTGCTGAAGCGGGGCCGGATTTACGTCAGTTCGGTGGTGGCGGTCGAATATCCCGACTCCATAGCCCCGCCCGACTCGGCACCTTGCACGTTCGCCCTGGGAGCCGACCGGCTGGTTCGCCGGTTTCGCCGGGGTTTCTGGGGCACCAAATACATCTTGCCCCAGCATCTCCTTTTGGACATCCACCACCCGTTGGTCCGGAAGGCTCTTTCCAGGGCCGAGCAACCGGCCGGTCGTCGCCTGGCGACCTACGCTCTCTGCAAGTCTGCTCTCTTGAACGACGGCATCGCCCCGAGCACCGAGAACAGGCTCCTGAAGACGATTTTGGAGAGAGGTTGAGCGCCATGGAAACGACGGCCAATCCGTTTAACGATTTCGTTTTCCTCCACGCCACTCCGTCCGACCGCGGGAGTTTCACGCTAGCCACCGAGAAAGCGCTCGCCAAGCTGGAGAAGTTTCAGCTGCCGGACCCCAAGCTTTTCATTCTTCAGTGGGTCCAGGCCCTGGTCGCTTCCGGCGCGGAAAGCATCTCCATGGCCTACGAGGAAAGCACCATCCAAAACAAGTTTGAACTCACCATCGATTTCGATGGTCCCGGATACTCTCGCAACGAAGTCGACGGACTTTACGACCACGTCTTCCGCTCCGGGCGAGACCGGTCTGTTGACCGCCTGCGCGAACTCGCTCTAGGCTGGCTCAGCGCCTGCTCTCTACCCATCAACATCATGTGGCTCGACTCCAACGGCAGACGCCGCGTTCACACGAAGGTCAAAGGAGCGGCCCGCGAAACAACCGAGGCGGGCAACCGAGCAGAAGGCACCCAAACTGAAGATGTGGCGATCAACCATCAGTTGCGGATCGAAGGTAAGGGCACCTATGAGCTGGACAACATCGTCCGTCAGAAATGTAAGGAAGTCACCTGTCGTCTGACGGTCAACGGGGATTCCGTCGGTGGCGGCCAGTCCGGTGTACCCTGGCCCAACAGACCGTTTCGACAAGGAAAGACGGTCGGCGTGATGGGTGCGACCTACGGAGGCAGCGCGGCCAGCAATCTCTCCTTTATTCGCTACGGGGTGGAGTTCATCAGTCGGGCCGAGCCTTCGCTCCAACCTCCCGTAATAGCACGAGTCTCGGACGACACCCTCTCCAAGAACGTTTCTCAAACCGACGTGGTGAGAGACGAAGCTTACGACGAGTTTTTAGGCCGCTTACGCTCCGAAATGAAGCGAATGGGTCTGGAGCTGACCAGTAAACGGATCCCCAGCTATCAGCGCGACGCTCTCAACACTTTCTTGCAATCGTACCTTGTGAGCTACATCGACATGCGAGTCTTTGAAGACGACAATCGTCTCAAACTGATGGGCGAAGAGTTCGGCAATCTGGTGAAGTTTCCGATGTTTCGGGCGGCCGGCCAGAGCTACGTCTCTCTCAAAGACCTTCGTGACGAGTATCAACGACGCGGCTATCTCCTCTACTCGCTGGACAAACGCTCCCAACTGGCCCGGTGGGACAGTATTCTCCTGGTCCTGGAAGTAGAAGAAGTCCGGGTCCTACAGAAATATTTCCCGAACCTAACGGCGTTGTCTTACGATGAGGTGCGCGCCCTCAGCATGGGGACCATGCAGCATAAACTTGCCGGCGCCAGGCGGCTGGTCCCGGTCGTCTCCAGACAGCATAGTCTGAGCTCCCAGGACCGAAGCGTTCTCACTCTGACCATCCCGGATACCTACCCCACCGGACAAGCTCTGGTTGTGAACAAAGGTAAGCGGTACGGCACCGCTTTGCCCGGAGTGGAGGTGACTCTCCTGGTGGACAGCCCGGAAGGAGAGCTCTCCAACAATCAGATGGCTCGACTATCGATGTCGTTGGAGGAGCCTCTGGCAGCCATGCTGGACCTGCTTTGTGGAAAACTCGCCAACCCGGAGATATCACGAAATCAATCTCGGATGCGGTACGCCGAGCTAGCCTGCGAACTGATACTTTACCTTCATTTCAGCGGACAAACGAAAGAGATATCGCCGGTGGTGAGATCGGCGCCGCTGATCGGGCTCGAGGATGGTAATCTGGTCAGCCTCGACGACCTTCGGGTCTACCTGAACTTGACCAAGGAGGTTTTTCTGGGCGGAGCGTTTACCGAGGGTCTCGAGTCGGGCGCTCTCGACCCGATGCCGTGCGCCGGAAGACTTCTCTCCGAGATTCTGCTTTCCGAACAGGTGGTCAAGACGGACACGGTGCGCCACCGCTTCGATGAGGACCCGGAACTCAAGTTTAAGCTACGTCGCCAGACCCTCATGCGAGGTCTGGCCCATCAGCCGATGCCCGAACAAGCTCTGAAAAACTTCGCCAACGAAGCCGCCGCCCAGGCCGAGTTGATGGCCCGGGTCGAGAAGGAGTACCGGGAAGCGCTGAAAGGCCCCAAGCTCTTCACCAAACCTGATGAAGAACGGCTTCGTCAGCTGGCCGAGGAAGTGCAAGAGGGAGATTTCGTGCCGTTCGATCTCCAGCAAGGAGATGTCGGAGCTCCCTCTCCTCCGGCCGCGACTCCGGCCCCCACCACTCCGGACAGCGACACCGAGACACGTTCCATGCCGACGTTAGAAGAAGACCTGGAGGCTCTGCGAGCGAACCTGGGAGACTTCTGCTCCACACCCCAGGCTATCCATACCGAGCGACGCGAAGAGCAGTTCGCCCTCCATCTCAGCACAGTCTGGAACGGCCCTTCTTCCGACTCCATCCACGTGCTGACCGAAGCCGGTCGTGCCACCCTTTCCCACCCGCTGCCGCTCGAGGGGTTCCTGAGAGTTTCACCGGACTTTTCGGGACAGCCGGAAGAGGTGTTGAAAGAGGGCGTGGAGCAGCTGGTCATCAAGGTTCTCGCCAGCTACAAGTCGGAACCGATGGTAGCGCGTCATCGCAAGCGACTCCGAGAATGGTTACTCAGCTGCTGCCGTCTTCTGGAGCACTGGAGTGTCGAAAACCGGCGTATCACCAACGATCTGCTCGAGCTGCCGCTGGTGCCGTGTCTGGGCGACAAAGTGCTTTCCCTAACTCAGTTGCGAGCTCAGGCCAAGCGCCTCCGCCGCACCCTTGTTCTCAACCCGGGGATGCGGGAGGCCAACCCTGACCCGGTCCAGGACGTGATCGTGTGGGAGTCGGAGTGGCGAAACGATCTCCTCGAGAAGCTCGATTTTCCTCCTCTCGAGTCCTGGCAACCCCAAGAGACGGAGAAAGACTTCGACACCCTGCTCCGCAGTGCCATGAAGCAGCTTACGACCGTCATCCAGGGAAGTCATGACCACCTCATCAGTCCGGAAGTGATCGGAAAGCTCTCCGGTGATTCGAGCTTCTGGACCCGATGGAGAGCCGGTTTTCTCAGCTGGGACGGCGACGTGGACAAGGCTCTCGTGAACCCGAGCCACAGAATCGGCAAAAAGCTACTGGACCGATACAAAAGCGAGCCGGTCTGGTCGGCTCTTCTGGCCTCGGCGCTCTTTTCCACTATCAATCGCGGACTCGAGGAGGTCGAAGACCATCACGAAAAGGCCTTTCTCGAGGGACTCCTGGATACTCTAGCCTAGCGCAACATCGAGACGTTGCCCTGGAGTGCCAGGATCTCTATCTTAGAGTGGGAAGTTTACTCCTCAGTGTGCCTACTACAGAGCCGTTAGCGCTTACCATACTGGTCGTCGAAGATCACGCTCCCTCGCGTGATGCCTTGAAACTATCCCTGGAGGATTGGTCCCACCAGGTTCACACCGCTAGTTCCGGTGATGAAGCGCTCCAGATTTTAAAGGAGCAACCCGATATCCGGGTTCTGCTCACCGATTGGCGTCTGCCCGGCATGGACGGCCTGGAGCTGTGTCGCCAGGTGCGTGAGCAGCGAGGACGCTTCCTCTACATCATTGTCATGACGGCGCGCAACGAACGAGGCGACAGGATCCGCGCTCTGGAAGCGGGGGCCGACGGATTTATCGATAAGCCGTTGGACCTTCAAGAGCTGAGATCGCAAATTTCGGTGGCTGCGCGGATCCGCACCCTGGAGTTTCGACTGGGTGAGGAGATCTCCAAGCTCACCGATGCCAACGCCGATCTCAAAGAAGAGTATGAGACGCGGGAGACCATCCGGAGTTTGGGTATTAAGCTTGCCGGTGAGCTCAAACGAGAGGCGTTGGTGCGGTCCTTTCTCGAAGCGGCCACCCAACTGGTCAACGCCGAGTCCGGCATCTTCGTTCCCGGCGAAGCCGAGGCCGCGGACGTCTTCAGTCTCCCTACCGAAGAGAACCGCCACTCCATTCTAGAATGGACGAGCCGTTTCTACTGCGACGACACCGGGTTGTTGGTCGCCGATACCACCAATCTCGGAATCGAAGCACCGAGCGAGGTCCGCTCCCTTCTGGTAGCTCCCCTGGTCACCGCATCGGGAGGCCGATTGGGTACCCTGTATCTTTCCCACTCTCGCACCGACGTGTTCAACGAACGCTCTCAAAGAGTTATTCAAGGATTGGCGGCCCAGGCGTCGGTCGCCTTGGACAACGCCCGACTGTACGAGGCGTCGGTCGATATTCAGCGGCGCCTGCGAGAGAAGAATCGCGAACTAAAAGAACGCTTTCGCCAACTCGAAGCGCTGAAAGCCGAATCGGAGGCGACGCAGCAAAACCTTGACCAGGTCCTGACAAGCATTCAAGAAGCGTTCGTTCTACTGGACCCCGAATCTCGATTTCTTTATCTCAATCAACAAGCCGCCGTGATGGCGAATTCGACCTGGGAGGACATGGAAGGTCGGAGTTATTGGGAGCTTTTCCCCGATTTCGTCGGCAGCGAACTCGACGAAGCCCTTCAAACGGTGGCCGAGAAGCGCGTACCCACGCGCCTGGAAGAGTATTACTCCGAGCGAGGCCGCTATTATGAGCACCGTATCCACCCCGCTTCCCAGGGCCGGTTGTCCATCTTCAGCACCGACATTACGGAAAGCAAAAAGGCTGAACTCGCGGCCCGCAAGACGGAGCTCTGGCTGCGGGCGATCTTTCATCAAACTTCGGGATTTTTTGCCATACTCTATCCAGATGGGCGGGTCGCCCAGATCAATCAAGCTTTCCTGGACATCTCCGGCTACGATAGCGAGGCTATCGTGGAGAAGCCGATCTGGAGCGCGCCGTGGTGGACGGCCGAAGAGAGCAAGCGACTGCGTGAGAGTCTATCCCTGGTCGGTCAGGGTGAAAGGGTTCGAGAGGTCGTCCCCTATCTGCTGGAAGACTCCACGGAAAAACAGATGGACCGAACCCTGACTCCCATTCTGGACGAAGTAGGGCAAATCCGATACCTGCTGGCCGAGGGACTCGATATCAGCGAACTCAAACACACCGAAGAAGAGCTCGCCAAGGCGCGAGATCAGGCTTTGCTGGCCAACCGGATGAAGTCTCAATTTTTGGCCAACATGAGCCACGAGATCCGAACCCCTTTGAGTGGAATTCAGGGAATGACGGAGTTTCTGGAAGAGACCGAACTCGGGCCGGAGCAACAGGAGTATGTCGATGCCATCATTCGTTGCTCTCAAGGGCTCCTGGCCATCGTCGGCGACGTGCTCGACCTTTCTCGTATCGAGGCGGGTGAGTTAGAGATTCGAGAGTCCGCTTTCCATCTGAAAAACACGGCTTGCGACCTGGTCTCGCTATTCAACTACCGGGCCAAAGAGAAGAATGTCAAGCTGAGCTGTGAGGTGTCCGAGGACCTGCCGGAATATGTGGTCGGAGATCCGGACCGGCTCCGCCAGCTACTCGTCAATCTGGTCAATAACGCGGTGAAGTTCACCGACTCGGGAACGATCGAGGTAGAGGTGAAGCCCGGCACTCGATGCGGAGAAGATTCGATTTTGTTCGAGGTTATCGACAGCGGCGTGGGTATCCGACCCGAAGCCCTGGGCAAGCTGTTCAAACCGTTCAGTCAGGTCGACTCCTCTCCCAGCCGCCGCCATGGCGGTACCGGGCTTGGTCTCTCGATCGTCAAGAAGCTGGTGGAACTCATGGACGGCCAGGTGGGTTGCCGTAGCGACTTTGGGTCCGGCTCGACTTTTTGGTTTGAGTTCCCTCTGCCGGCGGGCGCTGAGCCGAGCGGCGAAGAGGAAGCCGTGCAGGAGAAGCCGGAAACGGAGTTCCCCGACCTGACTCCCCACTTGAAGGTTTTGTTGGCCGAAGACAGTCCCATCAATCGACGAGTCGTGCTGCTTCAACTGGAGCGCTCCGGGGTGGAAGCCAAGGCGGTCTGCAACGGCTTAGAAGTCTTGGAGGCGCTGGAAGAATCGAGTTTTCACATCATTCTCATGGACTGCCAGATGCCGGAACTCGACGGGTATCAAACAGCCACTCGAATTCGGGAGCAAGGAGACGACGAGACTGTTATCCTCGCCTTGACCGCTCACGCTCTGAAGGGGGAGCGGGAGAAATGCCTTAGAGCGGGGATGGACGACTATATGGTCAAGCCGCTCTCCATCGAGGGCCTGCAGAAGCTTCTCACACGGTGGAGTCGTTCGCCGCGGATCAGTCCGCGGATACTCAAGAGTCTCCCAAGCTCTCCAAAAGTTTAGCGACGTGCCTCATGACGTCACCGGTGGCGTAGGGCTTCACGAAATAACCCGAAAAGTTCGGAAAGGCTCGGGCTCTGTCGAAATCTTCCCGGGAACTCTTGGCCGTGAAGATCACGACAGGGAGGTCGGAAAGATGCGCTTGACCGGCTATAAACTCACAAACGTCCCAGCCCGAGCGCGAGGGCAGCATAATGTCTAACAACAGAAGATCGGGTGCGCTCTCGGCAAGCTCCTCCAGGGCGACCCCGCCGTCCACCACCGGCGAGACTTCGTAGCCTGCTTTCTTCAGGTTGTAACAGAGCACCTCATTGAGCTGCTCGTCGTCTTCTACAACCATAATTTTAGCCACTAGGCGTGCCCTCTTCTCTTCGTGTCCCCTTGCCCCGGCAGTTCGATGCGAAACGAGGTTCCCTTCCCCACCTCGCTTTCCACCGAAATCGTCCCGCCATGGGCTTGCACGATCCTTTGCACGATGGAGAGTCCCAGACCTGTCCCTCCCCTATTAGGGGTGCGAGCCTGATCCACTCGATAGAACCTCTCGAAGAGATGAGGTAGGTTCTTCTGCTCGATCCCCGGACCGTTATCTTGGACAATCAGCACCGTCCGATCCTGTTCCGTGAATGCTCTGACCTCGACTCGGGAGCCTTCCGGGGTGTAGTTCACCGCGTTGTCGACCAAGTTGAGAAGCATCTGGACGATCTGATCGCGACTGCCTCGCAAGGACATCTCCTCCGACTCTATTTCAACGCTAACATCCACACCGGCTTGTTTAGCCTTCTGCTCGCTGGTCTGAACAACTTCGTCGAGCACCTGCCGGATATTCACTTCCTCGAAATGTTGGGCCAGGTTGCCGCTCTCGATCTGAGCCAGGTCCAGAAGTTGGGTGGCCAGGCGAGCCAGCCGGTCGGTCTGAGTGACAATGCGGGGTAAATACCTGTCCTTCAGTTCCGGGTCATCGTCACCGTGCTCGATCAGGGTTTCCGTCATCGACCTGATGGCCGCTAACGGCGCCCGCAGTTCGTGCGAAACATCGGAAACATAGCGTCGGCGCAGCTCTTCCAAGCCGGCCAGCCGCTGAGTCATCAGGTTGAGCGTCTCTCCCAACTCCCGTACTTCAAGCGGCCCGAAAGGCTCAATTCGATGGTCCAACTCGCCGCCGGATATGATCTGAGCATCCCTGCCCAACGATTCCACGGGCCTGGCCAAACTGGTCGCCAGGAGCACCACGATAAGAGTCAACAGAATGACGTAGACTCCGAACCCCACCCAAAGCGTCCGACGGATGCTCGCCACGCTGCTCTTGACCTGGCCCAGGGAATAGGACACTCTCACGGCACCCAAGACCTCGCCGTCATCCGAGAGGACCGGAAGATTTACGTACATGGTCTCTTCGTAGTCCTGGTCGGGGCCGCGCCAAGTGGTGGAGTTTCGTCTCCCCTCAAGAGCGGCCCGCAAACCAGGCGTGACGGTCTCGTCGATCTGGGTCCCGACCTTGAAGCTGGCGAAGCCGACCGTGCCTGCCAGGATGGTACCATCGGCGTCGGTCACAATGATGCGAACTCCCACCAGCCGATCCCACCTCTCCGCCAACTCGGCTAGCGCTTCCTTTTTGGCTCGACCTTGCAGAATCGGAACAGAATTCTCACTGATCACATAGCCCATAGCCTCCAACTCCACGTCGAGTCTCGTGACGTAGAAAGACCAGAGTTGGTCGTTGAGAAGCCAGGAAAAGAGAAGTAAAGGACCCATCACCGCAAACAGAGTCACGCTCAGCAGTCGAAAGCGAATGGTCTTTGGGAATTTGGATAGTTGCGCCACGAGATGGAACCTCTATTTCTGACCTACAGTATACTATCCCGCACCTATACTCCGGGGTATAGGTCAATCCAACAGCCTATCGAAGGGCCTCGGAAGCTTCGGTGACACACCGGGCTCGTTCCTTTAGAAAGATCCAACATGGCCAAATCAAAAACCAAATCAAAATCCAATTCTTCGGCGAAGAAATCGCCTGAAACGCCCTCCACTCTGGAGTGGAAAGATCTCCTCGCCGCGCTCCGAAGAGCCCAGAAGGGAGACTTCTCCAGTCGCCTGCCGATGGATCTCACGGGAGTGCAAGGTGAGGTTGCCCTCGCTTTCAACTCGCTGGTGGAGCGTAATGAGCATCTCACCAAAGAACTCAAGAGTATCAGCCAGACGGTAGGCGTGGAGGGAAAAATTTCCAAGCGGCTTACCCTGAACGGCGCTGAGGGCGATTGGTCCAAATGCGTGGAGTCGGTGAACGAGCTGATCACCGATCTGACCTGGCCGACTCAGGAGATAGCCCGCGTTGTCGGAGCGGTGGCCAAGGGCGATCTCTCTCAGAGCATCCTGACCAATCAAGAAGGCCGTCCCTTAAAGGGTGAGTTCCTCCGGGCAGCCGAGATCGGCAACAGGATGGTCGCTCAGTTGGACGCTTTCGCCGACGAGGTGACCCGGGTAGCCCGGGAGGTGGGAACTCAGGGTAAACTTGGCGGGCAGGCTAGAGTCAAAGGGGTGGCCGGCATCTGGAAAGACCTCACCGACAATGTGAACTTGATGGCCGACAACCTCACCAATCAGGTGAGAAACATCGCCGACGTGACGACCGCCGTGGCCAAAGGTGATCTCTCCAAAAAAGTCACGGTGGAAGTACACGGTGAAATTCTGGAGTTAAAAAACACCGTGAATACGATGGTGGATCAACTCAGTTCGTTCGCCTCCGAGGTAACCCGGGTAGCTCGAGAAGTGGGTACCGAGGGCAAGCTCGGTGGACAGGCCCGGGTGAAAGGCGCAGCCGGTATCTGGAAAGACCTCACCGACAACGTGAACCTCATGGCCGACAACCTCACCGGTCAGGTGAGAAACATCGCCGAAGTGACGACCGCCGTCGCTAACGGCGACCTCTCCAAGAAGATCACGGTGGAAGTTCAGGGCGAGATCCTGGAACTCAAAAACACCATCAACACCATGGTCGACCAGCTCAGTTCGTTTGCCGACGAGGTGACTCGAGTAGCGCGTGAGGTGGGCACGGAAGGCAAGCTGGGTGGTCAGGCCCGGGTGCGAGACGTGGCCGGAGTCTGGAAAGACCTCACCGACAACGTGAACCTCATGGCCGACAACCTCACTACCCAGGTGAGAAACATCGCCGACGTGACCACCGCCGTGGCCAATGGCGACCTCTCCAAGAAGATCACCGTCGAGGTCAAGGGCGAGATCTTGGAACTGAAAAACACCATCAACAAGATGGTGGATCAACTCGGCTTCTTCGCCGACGAGGTGACTCGAGTAGCGCGTGAGGTGGGCACCGAAGGAAAGCTCGGCGGCCAAGCTCGGGTGGAGGATGTGGCCGGAATTTGGAAGGATCTGACCGACAACGTCAACCAGATGGCCACAAATCTGACCAACCAGGTGAGAAGTATCGCCGAAGTGACGACTTCCGTGGCTAAGGGCGACCTTTCCAAGAAGATCACGGTGGAGGTCCAAGGCGAAATTCTGGAGCTGAAAAACACCATCAACACCATGGTGGACCAGCTCAGTTCGTTTGCCGACGAGGTGACCAGGGTGGCCCGTGAAGTAGGTACCGAAGGGAAGCTGGGCGGTCAGGCTCAGGTGAGAGATGTGGCCGGTGTGTGGAAAGACCTCACCGACAACGTGAACTTGATGGCCGACAACCTCACCAACCAGGTGCGAAACATCGCCGAAGTCACCACCGCGGTGGCCAAGGGCGATCTGACCAAGCAGATCACGGTGGAGGTGCAGGGCGAAATCTTGGAGCTGAAAAACACCATCAACACCATGGTTGATCAGCTGGGTTCCTTCGCCGACGAGGTAACTCGGGTGGCCCGCGAGGTGGGCACCGAAGGAAAGCTCGGCGGTCAAGCTCAGGTGAAAGGCGTGGCCGGTACCTGGAAAGACCTCACCGACAACGTGAACTTCATGGCCGCCAACCTCACCAACCAGGTGCGGAACATCGCCGACGTGACCACCGCCGTGGCCAACGGCGACCTGTCGAGAAAAATCACGGTAGAAGTTCAGGGCGAGATCGCCGAACTCAAAAACACCATTAACACCATGGTGGACCAACTCAGTTCGTTTGCCGACGAGGTGACCAGGGTGGCCCGCGAGGTGGGTACCGAGGGTAAGTTGGGTGCTCAGGCCCGGGTCACCGGCGCTGCCGGAATTTGGGAAGACCTCACCGACAACGTGAACTTGATGGCCGACAACCTCACCACCCAGGTGCGAAACATCGCCGACGTGACCACCGCCGTGGCCAACGGGGACCTTTCGAAAAAGATCACGGTCGAGGTCCAGGGCGAAATTCTGGAGCTGAAAAACACCATCAACACCATGGTGGATCAGCTCGGCTCCTTCGCCGACGAGGTGACTCGAGTGGCTCGCGAAGTGGGTGTGGAGGGAAGTCTCGGTGGGCAAGCCCACGTGAGAGGCGCCGGGGGCATCTGGAAAGACCTCACCGACAACGTGAACCTGATGGCCAGCAACCTCACCAATCAGGTGAGAAACATTGCCGAAGTGACGACGGCGGTGGCCAAGGGCGACCTCTCCCGCAAAGTCGATGTGGATGTCCGGGGTGAGATCCTGGAGCTGAAAAATACCGTGAACACGATGGTGGACCAGCTCAACTCTTTTGCCTCCGAGGTGACTCGGGTGGCCCGCGAGGTGGGCACCGAAGGAGAGTTGGGCGGCCAGGCTCACGTGAAGGGCGTGGCCGGTGTTTGGAAAGACCTCACCGATAACGTGAATTTCATGGCGGCCAACCTCACCAGCCAGGTGCGAAACATCGCCGAGGTGACGACGGCGGTGGCCAACGGTAACCTCTCTCGCAAAATCACGGTGGACGTTAAGGGCGAAATGTTGGAGCTGAAAAATACCATCAACACGATGGTGGACCAGCTCAACTCGTTCGCCTCCGAGGTGACCCGGGTGGCGCGCGAAGTGGGCACCGAAGGTCTTCTGGGTGGACAAGCCCAGGTGCTGGGAGTCGCCGGTATCTGGAAAGACCTCACCGACAACGTCAACCAGATGGCGGCCAATCTGACCAGCCAGGTACGTGGCATAGCCAAGGTTGTGACCGCGGTCGCCAACGGCGATCTGAAACGCAAACTCACGGTGGAGGCCAAGGGTGAGATCGCCTCTCTGGCCGACACCATCAACAGTATGACCGATACCCTGGCCACCTTCGCCGACCAGGTGACCACGGTGGCCCGCGAAGTGGGCGTCGACGGACGACTGGGCGGCCAGGCCAGCGTGCCGGGAGCCAGCGGGACCTGGAAAGACCTGACCGAAAACGTAAACCAGTTGGCGGCCAATCTCACCAGCCAGGTACGAGCCATCGCCGAGGTGGCTACCGCCGTGACCAAAGGCGACCTCACCCGAAACGTCAAGGTGGAAGCCCAGGGCGAAGTCGCGGTCCTCAAAGATCACATCAACGAGATGATCCGAAACCTCCGCGAAACGACTCGCACCAACACCGAACAAGACTGGTTGAAATCCAACCTGGCTCGATTCACTCGCCAGTTGCAGGGCCACAAATCGCTTTTGAACGTGTCCCGCATGGTGCTCTCCGAACTGTGCCCGCAGATCAACGCTCACCACGGAGCTTTCTATCTCTCCAGTTTTGGCATCGATGGTGGATTGGAGCAGCTCGCCATGGTCGCAAGCTACGCCTATCACGAACGCAAGAACCTCTCCTCGAGCTTCGAACCGGGTGAGGGACTGGTAGGGCAGTGCGCTATGGAGGGGCAGCGGATCCTACTCACCAACTGTCCTCCAGACTACATCCGCATCACCTCCGGCCTGGGAGAAGCTCCACCCCTTAATATCGTGGTTTTGCCGGTGATATTCGAGGGCCAAGTTCGGGCCGTCATCGAGCTGGCGTCCTTCGAGCGGTTCTCCAGCATCAGCCTGGCCTTTCTCGATCAACTGGCCGAGATCATCGGTATTACCATCAATACCCTGGAAGCCATGATGCGGACCGAAGAGCTCCTGAAAGAGTCGCAGGCCCTGGCCAAAGAACTCCAGAGCCAGCCGCAGCTTCGCCTGGCCAACGAGCGCTTGGAGCAGCAGGCCGCTGCTCTCCAAGCCTCCGAAGAGCAGTTGAAAAAACAGCAGGAAGAGCTTCGCCTGACCAACGAGGAGTTGGGCACCAAAGCTCATCTTTTGAGCCAACAAAAAGACGAAGTGGAGCTGACCAACAAGAAGTTGGAGCAAGCACGCCAGGCCCTCGAAGAGAAGGCCGAACAGCTGACCCTCACTTCCAAATACAAGTCCGAGTTTCTGGCCAACATGTCTCACGAGCTGCGCACGCCACTCAACAGCTTGCTCATTCTGGCCAAGCTGCTGGTCGACAATAAAGAGCAGAATCTCAACCAGCGCCAGATGGAGGCGGCCAAGACCATTCACGGCGCGGGTATGGACCTGCTCAACCTTATCAACGACATTTTGGACCTCTCCAAAATCGAGTCCGGCACCATCCGGGTGGAGCCCAACGTTATCCTATTCGCCGACTTGGAAGACTACGTGGAACGCAACTTCCGCCAGCTCGCGGAATCGCGTCAGGTCGACTTCCGTATTACTCTGGAGGACAGTCTCCCCGAAGGCTTCACCAGCGACCCGAAAAGGCTCCAGCAGATCCTCAAGAATCTGCTTTCCAACGCCTTCAAGTTTACCCTCGAAGGTGAGGTCTCTCTCCGAATCGCCGTCGTGGACGAAGGCTGGACCCCCGGCCACTCTGTGCTGGACGAATCGGAATGTACCCTGGCCTTCGAGGTCGCCGATACCGGAGTCGGAATCGCCCCTGACAAACAGGAGATTGTTTTCGAAGCGTTCCAGCAGGTCGATGGCACCACTCATCGCCGTTTCGGCGGTACCGGCTTGGGACTGTCCATCAGTCGCGAACTGGCCAACGTTCTCGGCGGCCAAATCACCTTGGAAAGCCAGGAGGAAGCCGGGAGTATCTTCACTCTCTATCTACCCGCGAACTACACTGGACCGGCCGTCGAATTTCGGAAAGACACCTCCTTCGAGCAACGGTCGATGGAAGCTATGGAAGCGGTTCGAGAAGAATCGGGCGACCTCACCGAGGAAGTACGCGCGTTCGAATCAGACGAGTCCGACTATGGGATGGCGCCTGTGCAAGACGACAGAAGCAACCTGGCTCAGGGTGATCGGCTGGTTCTGATCGTGGAGGACGACTCCAGCTTTGCGGAAATCTTAGTCGAGGTCGCCAGAGAGGTCGGATTCAAAGCTCTGGTCGCATCCATGGTGCAGCCTGCTCTCAGACTGCTGCAGAAACACTCGGTTCACGCCGTGACCCTCGACCTTCAGCTACCGGGAGATAGTGGCTGGACCCTGCTCGATATCCTCAAGCACGACAGCACGACCCGACATATTCCGGTGCAGATCGTTTCTATCGATGACAACCGCCACCGAGGGTACAGCATGGGCGCGTTCAACTTCTTGCCGAAGCCGGTGGAGCGTGAAGACCTGGTCGAAGGCTTTCAGAAGCTCAAAGGCTTTGTGGAGTCTCCGGAACGCAAGGTGCTGGTCGTGGAAGATGACGAGAATGAGAGAGTGTCCCTGGTTCAGCTGATCACCGGTGACTCGGAGATGGAGGTAAAAGCGGTGGCGGTGGGGACCGCCGAGGAGGGCTTGGAAGCCTTGCGTTCCGACGACTTCCGGTGCATCGTTCTGGACCTCAGGCTGCCCGGGATGAACGGCTTCGAATTCATGAAGGTCGCCCACGACGAGCTGGGAGACCGAACGCCGATTATTGTCTTCACCGGGGCCGACTTGACCGAAGAGGAGCTAACCGAGTTGCGCAAGCTCAGTGCCGACGTCATCTTGAAGGGCGCTGATTCACCCGAGCGTCTGCTAGACTCCACCTCGCTCTACCTCCATCGGTCCAGCTTCAGCGAGGATGAGGAGAAACTACTCCAAAAAGCTCAACAGAACGACCCTGAACTGGTCGATCTGAGGGTGCTGGTGGTGGACGACGACCAGCGCAACCGGCTGGCGCTGCGTAGTCTTCTAGAAGACCACGGCGTGGTGATAGAGGAAGCGGAAAACGGCAAGGCGGCTCTGAAAACGCTTAACAACGGCGACGGCTTCGACGTCATTCTGATGGACATTATGATGCCGGAGATGGACGGTTATGCTACCACTCGAGCCATTCGTCGACTGCCGCGCTTCAAAGACGTCCCTGTGATCGCCATCACGGCCAAAGCTATGCCCGGAGATCGAGAAAAATGTCTCCAGGCCGGGGCGACCGACTATCTTTCCAAACCGGTCGATTCGGAGCAACTGCTGGCTGCGTTGCGGGTACTCGCCTTTAAAGCCAAACGGAGATAGGAGAGGTGAGTTTGAGAGTTGTTTAAGCGTGGCGTTCTATTCTGACTTACATAAAGAACAAGGAACGGAAAAACACTATGCTCATCAACCAATCTCAAAACAATTTTCAGTCCCGCAGAATCACCCCCAACGCGCCTCAAGCCCCCCAAGAGTCCGAGCCTGCATTTGGCGACGCCTTCGAAGTGAAAGCGAGCTTCGAATTTAAAGACGGCGCCGTCACCCTGGCCGATCTGGCCGGTATGTTCTCCAAGAAAGAGGATGGTGGGTATACCCTCTCCGTACCGAGCGAGGTCCTGGTCGGCAGCGAAGAATCCGCTCGTCCCGAGATCCTTGCCAAGATCGACGCCTTGACCGGCCAACCGATCGCCGGAGTGAAGCACACCACCCGCGGATTGCCTCGGACCGAGATACACTCGCCCTCGGCGCCCAAGCCTTTCAACGCCGGCCGTTTTCAGGTCGATTTCGGCACAGCCAACGGCCCTAAAACCGGAGTCATTTTTGAAACCGAGGCCGGTCCGGGTCACCTGGCCAACGTGGTCCCCGGTGAAACCCCCATCGAAGGCGGCTACATCAGCTTTCTTTCCAATCCTGGTGACTCTCACAGCACCGGAGCGAATCTGAATAAGGCAGAAGAGAAGCATCTCCTGACAAACCTTTACAGCCGCTTCAACGAACCCATGACCCAAAAGGACGCTCAGACCGTGGATTCGGTCATCAGCTACGCCTTCGCCATCCACCACAAAGAAGGCGGCGCAGGCGAACAGGTCCAGGCATCCCATCGGGAAATGGCAGCGGAAGTGGACGCCAAACGCGAGGCTGACTCCAGCGGTTCCAGCCAGTGGATACTGAGATAGAAGCCTTCTTTTAGATTTCGTAATTCATAGCGTCGAGATCCCTGGGACCAAGGACTCGCTCGTACAGCAGGCTTTCGGGCCTGCTGTTTCTCTTCAGGTCGTAACACATCTCCAAAACATAACGAAAGAGCATCTTGCGACAGCGATGCTGGGACCTGGGGCTGGGGAAAAGTTCTTCCTGAAACCGCCCTCCCATGCGCACCGAGGAAAGGACAGCCACGTTTTGGCCGTGGGAGCCGTAGCAGTATCGCCACTCGGGGACCGAGGATAAGAATAGGTCCTCTTCGGTAAGGGCCAAGATCTTCTGGTCGTCACCTCGCGGCAGACGAGTGAGCGCTTCGATGATCTTGTCCGCGTCGTACTGATTTCTACCCTCATCTTTGCTAGCGGCCAGGAGTCCCTCGCTCGACAGGTCGAGGACCTGCACCACTTCGGCGCCCGTAGACGACGCGATCTCCCGAGCACACCACTGGGCTAGCTGTGGACTCCTATCCAACTGCACCAGAATGAGTGAGAACCGGGCCGGCTCGTGGTCCTTCGTGATCAGTCGAGGCTCATATTCCGGTGAGGCGTCCTCCGGTCCGACCGTCTGAGGTTGTTTTTTCAGACCGACCACCACGAGGGCACAGACCGCCAGGACGACGAGGATTTCTTTCCAGGATTTCATCTAGGTACACTCCTTCGATGAGTTTCTGCGCTCCCTAGTATCCGATCCTTGTTTTCAAGGGGGCAAGGAAGGCGGGTCGCGGCAGCAAACTCTCCCCGATGTTCAATCTTGAGTCATCCGCCCCGCACGTTCGCCAAGCCTCTGTTCTGAATGAGGACCTGGTCGATTGGGGCGATCAACCCGGCTGTCGCCAAGGCACCTCCAAAAGCAGCGGGCGCCTTCTTCACAAAGACCCGTCCGTTCCGGTGGAGGTGGGTCTGTGGCGCTGCACTCCCGGAGAGTGGCCGCTCGAAATCCCTCACGACGAACTCTGTCATTTCACCGGCGGCAGCGCTACCTATACCAGCAGCGAAGGAGAAGTGATCGAAGTGGCTCCCGATACGGTCGTCCATTTCAAGGCCGGTTGGAAGGGCGAAGCGGTTGTCAGGGAGACCATCTACGTCGCTTATATGTTGTGCCCCGGGGGGCCGGATTCTCCTACTCCCGTGTTGCGGGACAGTCGAACCAGTCCGGCCACCGCCGACTGGGGTGAGATTCCCACGATGCTGGAAGGCTCCTCGCGCACCAGCGGTATCCTCTTGACCCGCCAGCCGGACCGGCGTGCCGAAAGCGGCATCTGGATTTGTACCCCGGGTCGGTGGGAGTGCCACGTGACGAGCGACGAGTACTGCCATTTTCTGAGTGGAAGCTGCACCTACGTCCACGAGTCGGGTGAAGTGATCGAGATTGAGCCGGACACCCTCGCCTTCTTTCCCAAGGATTGGAAAGGTGTCTGCACCGTCCACGAAGAGGTTCGTAAGGTCTACATGATTCGATAACATTCCGATCCGATAAAAACCACCTATCCATTCGGCTCCTTCAACTATCCGTTTCGCGGGCATCCTTCAGGAGGCTGTGTTCGCAGACTTCTGGTGGTTATCGACCCATCGATTCTCCTCCATACTAGCGATAGAAACAACAAACGACGCTTCACCGCGTCAGACTTTAAGGAGAATAAATTACTATGTTGAGATGGGCACTAATCTTTTTTATCATCGCTCTCGTTGCCGCACTGTTCGGCTTCGGTGGAGTCGCCGGCGCTGCCGCCGGGATCGGAAAATTCATCTTCTTCGCAGCCATCGTCCTTCTGATTATCGGACTGATCGCTTCGGCTGTCAGAGGAACGCTATAAAGAGGCTGAACCTTGTTTGAAAGAACGAAAGGCAAGTCTTTAGACATAGCCCTATCGGGCCTGCTGATTCTGGCAGGCCTTTTTATTTTCGCCGACCTTTTTGCTCGGTCCAGCCAGCGCCATATCGCCTACAGCGATCTGAAAGCCCAGTTGAGACAGGGGTCGTTGGTGGAAGTCGCCTTGGGCTCGGACCTCATCACCGGCACGCTTGAAAGCGGCGCGACGGTCGTCGCCCAGCGGCCCGGCTCCGACGACACTCTCTTCCAGCACCTGGATAAGGCCGGAGTGACTTATCGTGCCGCCTCCGACTGGCGGTCTGTCTTCTACGGATACGTGGCGCCCGCGCTTCTATTGGGATCGTGCCTGTTACTTTACCATCGTCGCCGCTCCGGTAGCTTGAAAGCGTTTGGGAAACGTGGGAAGTCCATACTTCTTTCCGACAATCCCGACGTGAGCTTCGAGGAAGTGGCCGGGTGTGATGAGGCCAAACACGACCTTGCCGAAATGGTGGACTTCCTCCAGACGCCGGAAAAGTATCTGGAGCTCGGCGCCCATCCCCCCAACGGAGTGCTGCTTTCCGGACCTCCCGGTACGGGCAAGACCTTACTGGCCCGTGCTCTCGCCGGAGAAGCGGGAGTCCCGTTCTACAGCCTGTCCGGCTCCGACTTCGTGGAGATGTATGTGGGCGTCGGGGCGGCGCGAATCCGAGACCTCTTTCGGATCGCCCGTCAGAACGCACCCTGTATCGTCTTTATCGACGAACTTGACGCTCTGGGTAAAAAACGAGATGAGCGAGGCCAGGGTAACGAAGAGCGCGAAAATACGCTGAACCAACTCCTGGTGGAGCTCGACGGCTTCGACAAAGACAACAAAGTCATCGTCATCGGTGCGACCAACCGCCCCGACATCATCGATTCCGCCCTGGTGAGGCCAGGCCGTTTCGACCGCCAGATCACCGTCGACGCCCCCGATTGGCAAGGTCGACTGGCGATCTTGAAGGTCCACTGCAAGAATAGGAAGCTCTGCCCCGCCACTTCCCTGGAATCGCTCGCCAAAGCCACTTCCGGAATGTCCGGAGCCGAACTTGCCAACATCGTCAATGAAGCCACCATCCTGGCCACCCGGGAGCGAGCCGAATGCATCGCCGAATCCCATTTCGATGAAGCCATGGAAAGAGTCCTGGCCGGGCCCGTCCGAACCACCCGTATCTTGACCGGCGAGCTACGACGCCGCATCGCCTATCACGAAGCCGGACACGCCGTGGTGGCAACGCTGTGCGAACACGCCGACCCGGTTCAGAAGGTGAGCATCGTACCACGCGGTAAAGCGGCTCTGGGCTACACTCTGCAACTGCCCGCCGCCGACACCTATCTGATGACCGAGCGCGAGCTGTACGACCGAATCAGAGTCCTCCTGGCCGGCCGCGCCGCCGAGAAGCTGGTCTTCGGCGACTTCTCGACCGGAGCGGAAAACGACCTTATCCGAGCCAGTCAGATGGCCAAGCGGATTGTCGGTCACTTCGGGATGTCCGGCGAGGGTTCACTGCTCCATATGGGACACGAATTTCGCGAGGTGAGTCTGGCCACCCAAAACCGACTGGACGCCGAAGCCGACAAGCTGTTGATGAAGCTTCAAGTGGAGGCTCTCAAGATGCTGGAGTGTCATTGCAAGCGACTGGATCTGGTAGCTGAGAAACTGCTGGAGAAAGAGACCCTCGATAGCGAAGAGCTTTTGGAGATTGTCTCTTCTCAATCTGACTGAGTTACTAACACCTCATCGTCCTCCGCCACAATGAAGACACGAGAAATCCTGGAGCAGGCCGCCGAAAGGTGCATGGGGAGCTAAGCCGCTACCCGGCGCTAGCCACCCGGTTGCGGCCTGCTCCCTTGGCTTGGTAGAGAGCAGCATCGGCTCTCTGCAGAAGACCGTGAGCCGAGCCGTCGGCGGCTCGATACTGAGCCACCCCTAAACTGACTGTAACCGAGATCGTCCGACCCTCGGTGTTGACTTCCGTCTCCTCCACCGCAAGGCGTACTCGCTCGGCCACCTCGGCAGCCACTCTAGCCTCGGCCCCCCGAAGCACCAGGCTGAACTCTTCCCCTCCGTAGCGAGCTACCAGGTCACCCTCACGCAAAGTACGGCTCATCACGTCGGCTACGGCCTTGAGCACGGTGTCGCCCACGGTATGACCAAGGCTATCATTGATCTTCTTGAAGTGATCGATGTCGGCCATCACCACCGACAAAGCCTCTCCGGCCTGGGCCGCTCCCACCGCCTCGTCCAGATATCCCCTCAGAAAACGGCGGTTCTTGACCCCCGTCAGACCGTCCACATTGGCGGAAAGGGCGTTGATCGCTCCGGACAGCGTGAGGCGCCGGGTCTGAGTGGAGATCACCACCGCCAGAAAGGCCGCCGAACCAAAGTTGAAAGCGAAATAGAGCATCTCGATCGGGTGGGGCACCAGGCCCACCAGAAAGTCGACCATAAGCCAGGCCAGAGCCACGCTCGTGTAGACTCCCAGAGAATAGGCCAGGACACTACGGAAAAGTCTCAGCCCACCGGAAACCACGGCCAGATAGATGATCGGAATACCGGGCAGAGTGAGATAGGTGCTCTCCAATGGAGCCAGGTAGTAGCCGATGGCAGGGGTCAGCAGAAGTATTCCGTCGACTCTCAAGGTGAACTTCGCCAGTTTTCTAACCTCGGTCTTCTCCTTGCGCGCTTCTTTCAGCACGACCAGAGAGACCAGAAGAGCCGCCACCGCAACCCCGATAATAACCGACCGGATAAACATCGGCGGCCCACTCGTGCTGTCTGCTAGATTCAGAAGAATTAAGAGTACGGTGAAGACCAACCTGAAAAACGCCAACCCCAATTCGACCGAACGCGCTGTCTCGTCCAATAGCCTGTCGACGATGACGTGCGCTTCCCGCTCAGCCGGCCCCGATAATAGCTGCATCTGATAGATTTCTCCGTGGGTTCCGGGTTTCCCGCGGGTCCGTTCGTATGCCCTCCGCCCACCATCCCGAATATCGCATCGGGCTCGTCCAACTGTGAGACTGGAGGAGAGAATCTATTTAAGGAGAGAGAAAATTATGAGCGCGAAGATTTTGGTGATCGCCGGAAGTTTGAGAAAAGAGTCCAACTCCAAAGCGATCCAAAACACCCTCTGCGAGAGAAACTGGAGCGGTGCCGTCCTGGAGAGCTTCGACCTGGAAGGCATCCCGCTTTACAACGGCGACCTCGACGGCGAAGAAAAACCCGGACTGGTATTGTCGTTCAAGGAAGCGATCTCTCGAAGCGACGGTCTGGTCGTCATTTCCCCGGAGTACAACTATGGAATGTCCGGCGTCTTGAAGAACGCCATCGACTGGGCTTCCAGACCGGCCATGAAATCGGTGCTGAAAGACCTTCCCTGCGTGGTCATCACAAGCTCGCCGGCGGGCACCGGCGGCGTTCGTGCCCAAGAGCAGGTTCATAAGACACTGCTAGCCTGTCTTTCGCAGCTGGTGCCGACACCGCAGGTCTGCATCCCCAAAGTCCACGAAAAGATCAGCAACGGGAGGTTGACCGACGAAACTTCGCTCGAGATGGCTGTGAACGCCGTGGAAAGCCTGGTGGAGTGGGTGCGAAGTCGAGACCGCGTGACGGCCTAGACTCTAGACCGCTCGAACGGTATCCCTGGCGATGAGAAGCTCTTCGTCGGTAGGAATGACGTAAATCTTGATGGGAGAATCCTCGGTGGACACGATCCAACCGCGGGAGTCTCCCATCTGTTGTTCATTCTTCTGCTGGTCCAGCTTTAGTCCCAGGCTCTCCAGGCCGTCACAGATCTGACTTCGGATGGCAGGGGAGTTTTCGCCGATACCGCCGGCAAAACAGACCGCCTGGCAGCCACCGAGCTGAGCCAGATAGGCACCGATGTACTTCTTGACTCGTGCGCAGAAAATGTCGATGGCAAGTCCGGCTCGACGGTCGCCGGTCTCTTCTCTCTCGAAGAGGAGATCGCGCATATCGCCGGTCAGCCCGGAGATCCCCAGTAGACCCGACTGCCGGTTTAGGAGAGTATCGACTTCGCCCACGGAGAAGCCCTCGACCTCACACAGAAACTCCACCAGCGACGGATCGATATCTCCCGATCTGGTTCCCATCATCAGACCTTCCAGCGGGGTCATCCCCATACTGGTGTCGATAGACTGTCCATCCTTCACCGCGCAGGCCGAGCAGCCGTTGCCGAGATGAAGACTGATAATATCGACGCTCTCCTTGTCCACCTTTTCCAGGGTTCGATAGCGATAGGCCACATAGCGATGAGAGGTACCGTGAAATCCGTATCGCCTCAACCCGTGCCGCCGATAGAGTTGATAGGGCACGGCGTAAAGGTAGTTTTGGGGCGGCATCGAGGAATGGAAAGCGGTATCAAACACGGCCACCTGCGGCGTCCCTTTCCCCAGCAATTTCACGACCGCCTCAATCCCCTTCAAGTTGGCGGGGTTGTGGAGCGGCGCCAGATCGATGCACTTCGTGATACCCTCTATCACTTCGTCGTCGATGCGACAGGAGGCTTTGAAATTCTCCCCGCCATGGACCACTCGATGTCCCACGGCATGGATGTCGCTGGGGCTGTTGATCTCCGCGATCCCCGAATCTTCGGAGACCACCCATCTCACGATCTCCTCGACCGCCTTCTGGTGGTCCCTGATCGGACGCGACTCCCGCAACGCGGTCTTTCCGCCGATCTTGAAGGTCAGTTGGGATTTCCCACCTATTCGCTCAACGACTCCTCGAGCAAGCTTGCGATCGAGGTCGTCGGCTATCATATCGGCGTCGGTCTGTACCAACTGAAACTTCACGGTGGACGAGCCACAATTCAAAACTAAGACGTTCAATTCATCACTCCTGACATAGGATCATTCGGACCCCGTCGAATCGCCACTTGGCACCACCCAGGCAGGCTAAGGTCTCGGACTTCTGGGTAGCCAGTTCCGCGGTCGCTTTTTTGACTAACAGGTCCAACTCTTCGCTTTCCACCAGATTAGCCAGTCGCGCCTCTTCAGTGGCAAAGAACGCCTCAGCTTTGGAAAGCGCTTTCTTGATTTCTCCCGCGGCCAGATTGGACAGCATATCGCCCGTATGCTCACGCAATTGAGGCCGAAGCTCAACGGTGCGTGCCAACAGCGTTTCCACGACTTCCGGCGCCAGCCTCTCCAGTCCCTCCTCCACCACCGGTTCGCCTCCCGGCAACACGTTGCCGGCCTCCACCGCTCCAGACAGATCTCCCGAAACGAGAGCTGTCTGGGTAGGCAGATATCTGGCCAAACTCAAGTGAGCCGGTCCGTCCGCTTCGAGGATATAGAGAAACTGAAACAGCACCGTGGTTCGGGGTGCCCCGCGCCATCGAGCCGCAGTGGCCCGGCCGACTCCTTCTTCCAAAATCAGGTCCAGACTGTTCTGCACCAATCGATGCTCAAAGTGCAGGAACTCGACATCGTCGCGCTTGTTGGCAAGCTCGCGGTCGAAAGTGACCAGCGCTCCTTCGGGCGGCATGCCCGGCAGCGATTCCACGAACATCATATCTCCCGGCCTGACAAAGAAAAGACCGTCGTCTCCGCGCGGCTCCAACATGACTCCAAGCGAATCCAAGAGTTCGGGTAGCAAGGTCGACAGCTGCTCGGACATGTGCTCTTGTTCGGCTCGCACCTCGCTTTTCAGGCGATCGGCCCCCTCCTCGTCGAACGACATCCTGTCGATCAGGGGGTCCACGTTTCTTTCAGCATCCTCCTGTACGGCATCGGCCCAGGTTCGGACCTTCGAGGCCCAATCAGCCAGCTCCGACTGTTCAGCTTCCTTGCTCTCAAGACTCTGGAGCTCCTCAAGATAGCGGTCGTAAGCCACCTGTCCTTCAGTCAGCGGCCTGGAAAACGAGTCCAATCCGTCGTGCAGCCAGGCAAATCGGATCCGAGTGGTCGGATCCACCAGGGGCACGTGGACAGTCACCGTTTCTTTCTGACCGATTCGGTCCAGTCGACCGATGCGCTGCTCCAGTTTGTCCGGGTGTTGAGGCAGCCCGAGGAGAAAGAGGTGGTGAGCCACCTGAAAATTGCGACCTTCCCCTCCGATTTCGGAACAGAGGAGCACGGTTGCCGGATTCTCTTCACCTGGTGCGGAGGTCGTCCGGTTGAACCAAGCAGCCTGGCGGTCGCGCTCCAGGAGCGACATGTTCTCGTCAAATCTGGCAACGAGTAGGCTGGTCTTCTCCTTGAGCATGTTCCAAAGCCTGGTCACTTCGTCGGTGGACTCCACCATCACCAGCACCTTGAGACCGCGGTCCCGAAAACCGGTCAGCTCCTCGACTAGAAAATCATCCAGCTGCTCCGTCGACACCTCGTGGGATTGAACTTGCCGAGTGGAAAACAAGGACTGCAGTCGAGCTCGCCGGTTCCGGATCAAGCTCCTTCCCAGGCCGTGGCGATCGACCAGGCGCTGCAATAGCTCTTCGGAGTTGCCGGCCCGGGCCAGCTCCGGCAAATCGGTCTCCTCGGGGAAAAGCTTTTCCAGCCGATGAGCGACCTCTTTCAGATCTTTACCCTCTTCAATTTGGCGCGCGAGATCGGCGACCCCGGCCCACTCGTCGTGCTTTTCCTTGAGACTGGCGGCGTTCGGATAGCGAATCGGGTCGAGTTGATGGAGAAGACTGATCAGGCTATCCTGTCCGCCCAGCGAAGGCGTGGCCGTCAGAAACAGGACTGCCTGGCATCGCTCGGTGAGCTCGCGGAGCTCCTGGCTGCGGTAAAAGTGGTGGGCTTCATCGACGATCAGAAGGTCGCGACGGAACTCTTCAGGCAAGAACTCCACGTCGTCGGCAGCGATGAGAAGGTCCTGAGGATGCTCTTCATTCTCCGGGTCAAACAGGGTGAGTGGACGCGCAAAGCGCCGATAGAACTCGGCCAACCATTGCCCGACCAGGGCTCTGGGAGCGACCACGGCCACGGATCCGGCACGACCCAGGGCAGCCAGTCGTACTCCGATCAGGCCGGCCTCGATGGTCTTTCCCAGTCCCACTTCGTCGGCCAGCAAAACTCTCGGGTGCCACATTCTAGCTACCCGCTCGGTGACGAACAGCTGGTGAGGCAGAAGCTCGACTCGGGCGGCTCCCAGTCCGCGATGTTGTTGAGAGCGCCCCAGAGCCCTCAGAGAGTAGGCCTGGCGTCGAGCCACGAAATCGGTGGGCCTTCCGGGTTTACCGACGGTCAGTCCGGAGAGTGGGTCAGAGTGTTTCAAATCGACCGAGAGCTGAATCTCGGAGATCTCAACTCCCCCGGTCGTCAAATAGTAGAAAAGCCCGTCTCGCTCCTGGGTCTGAGTCACTTCATACTCCTTTCCGTCGGAGGTCGTGAGCGTGTCACCTACCTTCACGGAATATCGGAGGACGGCGGAAGTGTCCGTACTGTAGGTCCGGGTTTCATCGGCTTTAGGGAAGAGGACGGTTATGCGTCGCCCTGAGCATTCGGTGACCACCCCCAGTCCCAGTTGAGGCTCCGAGGGCGCGACCACGCGCTGTCCCTGACAAAAAGATAGGCAGTCTGGCATGCGCGCCGGTTCTCAGGGAGTCGCAGGCTTACCTTCCGTGCTCCGACCTTCATGGAGGATCCCTCTTCTCTTTAGCTGAAGTTTGCACGGATGAAATTAGACGCGATGCTATGTGATTTTGCTACAGTCCGTGAAGGATTGCTACATATTTTAGGGGGCGGTATCAACCGTTTGTGGCGGGAAGAATACCCCGCTCCGCTGGGTGTGACCCTGGGCCTTCTGTTTGAAGTTCACCCGACCGAAATGGACTCCGAACACACTCTCGAAGTGGTGATGATCGATGCCGACGGCAAAGAGATCGGAAACGTCAGTGCGGACTTTGCTATCGCTCCCGATCCGGAGAGCGGTCGGCCCGGCGAGACGCTGATTCTACCGCTGGTGGTGCCGTTGCAGCAGGTGGTCTTGCCAAACCCGGGAGCCTATTCCGTGGAAGTTCTGATCGACGGGCAGCACAAGCGCTCCCTAGGCGTGCTTGCGGCTCCTCCGTTCGGCGAGAACGACCGCCGCAGGAGGGGACGCACCGGCGGAGGCATGAACTAGTGCGACTTCGCGGACTGCTACTGCTCCTGAGTCTTCTGGCCGTTCTGGCTCTGCCCGCGATGGCCGACCGTCGCCGGACGCCACCCGGATGGACCAAACTGGGCGCCGTGGACGGCTTGCTGGGCGACGATTGGTATAGCAAGAAGACACGCACCTGCCTGGCCTACGTGACCGGACCCGACCTGGACTACGTGGTCCCGATCGTAGACGGCCTTGACCAGTCGTACGAAGTGAACGCTCGATTCATGGGCTTTCGAGCAGGCGGTCCGCTGGAATTCTACTTTTTCCCGATGACCGACCCCGGTCACACTCATCCGAAATTCGCCTCCCGTCTGCGGGGCTACACCAAGTTCGCCGGCTTGGCGCTTTCCGGGACCACTGTCTGCCTGGTCAACCTCGGTAGCCAGAAAGACGCCCGTCCCTACACCCCCTGGGAAGTCGAATCGACGGCCCGACACGAGATGAACCATCTTTTCGCCTTTCAGAAGATCCAACAGGGCGGTTGGTCGTGGTTTTTGGAAGCGATCGCCGAAAACATCGAGCAGACGGTGCTGCCCGCCAGCGCTCGCATGGGCGTCAACGAATACAAGACTTACCTCAACGGCTACCAGAGTCAGGACGCCTCCTGGGCCGCGCTGACGGCCGAAAGAAACAACGACAGTGTCGATTCTTACAGGGACTTTGGTAAGCTTCTCTCCTCGGTGATCTCGTTTCTCACCGCGAAATACGGCGACGACGCGGTGGCCAAGATCCTTCGAGCGGCTCCCGGCAACACGGTGGATCAGGCGCTCAAACAGGCGCTCGGCAAAAACGCTCAAGAACTCGAAAAAGAGTGGAAGCAGTTCTACGGCATCCGCTGAATGTCTCGTCCTGAGTTTTAGAGAAACCCCATAATCGTATCGTCTTCTTCGGGAGTGATCTTCTCGAAGATCTGCTCGAGTTCAGCGGTGCGTGCCTCCGCTTTTTCCCTCGCTTCTTCAGCTACTTTGATACTTTTTTGCGCCGCTTCGGCAACTTCCCACGCCTTAAACAGTTCGTCGGCCGCATCTTTCACCCGGCCCTCGGCGTTCTCCAGTTTCACTTTGGTCGCTTCAAGTTTTTCCAGGGCCTCGTTCCAGTCGTACTTGGCGATGGTGGTCTGGTCCTGACTCTCTTTGAGGGCCGCTTCCAGGTCCGCCACTTTGCGCATCAAGCCGGCTTCCTTCGCATCGGCTTGCATGATGAGGCTTTGCAGCGTCCCTACCTTCTGAGCCAAGACCGAGTCTTGGGAGCTATTGGTATCCTGGAGCTGCGACACTTCGTGGGTTAAGAGAACACACTCCCGCCGAGCTGCCTCAAGAGCCATCTCGACCTCCACCTTCTGCCGGCTTCCCTCTTCGAGTTCCTGGGTCTTCTCCTGGAGGGAGGACTCCAGCCGAGCTATCCGCTTAAACAGTCCGGCCTCGGTCTCTTCCCACTCTTCCTGGTTTTTGCGATGTTGCTCCTTGAGCTGCTCCAGGCGACTCTCGAGCTCTGATTGCTGTCCTTCAAGCTGCTCCAGGAAGTCTTCCATCTCCCGAGCCCGCTCGTCCGAATCTTCAGCTTGTCGTCGACTCTCGACGACCTCTTTCTTGCTCGTTTCCAGCTCCCGCCGGCTGGACTTCAACTCCTGTTGGCTACTTTTGAGCTCTTCCAAACTCGCCTCGAGCTTGTCCTTGCCGGCCTGAAGCTCTTCCTTGTTCGCCTCGAGTTCTTCTTTGCTCGCCTCTAACTCTTGTTGTGATTTCTTTAGCTCGATTTTGACCTTGGCCAGGCGACGCTCTGCCGTGTTTTCCAGCATCAAATGGCAGGTCTTCCCCTGCCAGCTCAACTTATCGGTGACCTCGGAAAAGCTCTTCAGCTTGGTCACCTTAATGCCCAAAAGCTTTCCGGCGTCCTTTCCCAGAAGCTTGCCCGCGGGGTCGTTGGCGTAAACGATCTTGCTCTTTTCATCGAGGATCAGGATGCCGCCCACATGTTCAAAGAGTATGGTGTCGAGCTCTTCCCGCGAAGGCAGGTCTGGCGATGAAGACTTCTTCGTCGCTTTAGGTGAACTCTTCTTGGCTTTCTCCGCTGAGCCGGACTCGGTGGTGCTCTTCTTCGTTTTTCGCGGACTTTTTTTCTTGGAAGTCTTCTTTTTGGCCACTGTCAAATCGGTTTGTCTCTCCCCTGACAGCTTGTTCTCTATTTCTTGAAAGATCCCAGCCTGGAGAAGGGCAAATACCCCCGGTTCGAAAGCAAAACCGCGAAAGTTAACAACCTTTCAATAAATTGTCCATCCCTTCCCGACGAGAACGTCCGGGAACTCAAAAACAAGGGGGAAAAGCTGTCTCCAAACAGAACCCGTGCGGCATGTCAGGACAGTATATTTTCACTATGCATGGTCTGGAAAAGACCATAGATCACAAAAAAATTCTCAAAGGGATCAACCTCTCTTTCTTCCCCGGCGCCAAGATCGGCGTGCTCGGGCCTAACGGAGCCGGTAAATCAACCGTCTTGCGGATCATGGCGGGAGTGGACGACAAGTTCGAAGGCCACGCCCAGCCGGCCGAAGGCGTGACCGTCGGCTACGTACCTCAGGAGCCGCAGCTCGACAACAGCAAAACGGTGCGCGACAACGTCCGATCCGGAGCGGTCGAAATGATGGCTCTGCTCGAAGAGTACGACGAGATCAACAACAAACTCGGCGAGGTCACCGACCCCGACGAGATGGAGAAGCTCCTCAATCGTTCGGGCGACATCTACGACAAAATCGACGCCGGGGGAGGCTTCGAACTGGACCGCTTCGTCGAAGTGGCGGCTCAACACATGCCCCTCCCGCCTCTGGACGAGGGAGTGGAGCACCTCTCCGGCGGTGAAAAAAGACGGATCGCACTCTGTAAGGTTCTTCTCCAGAAGCCCGACCTTCTGCTGATGGACGAGCCTACCAACCACTTGGATGCCGAATCGGTTGCCTGGCTCCAGCAGGAGCTCATCGACTACAAAGGCACCGTGGTCTTCGTCACTCACGACCGCTACTTCCTGGACCAGGTGGCCGAATGGATTCTGGAGATGGACAGCGGACACGGCTATCCCTGGAAGGGCAACTACTCTTCCTGGGTGGAGCAGAAAGAGAAGCAACTGGCTCAGAAAGAAAAGACCGAAAGTGCCCTTCGCCGCTCGCTCCAACGCGAACTTCGCTGGGCTCAGCTCTCCTCCGGAGACCGACGCCAGCGCAATAAGGCGAGGATGAAACGTTACGAAGAGATTTTGGCCAAGGCCCGCCAGGATGACGATTCACGTCCCGAAAACTCGCTGGTCATCCCTCCCGGTCCCGAACTCGGTCAGCAGGTTGTCGACTTCGAGAACGTGACCAAAGGGTTCGACGGTCGCACTCTCATCAAGGACCTCGCCTTCAGTCTTCCGCGTGGTGGTATCATCGGGGTGATTGGACCGAACGGCGCCGGTAAGTCGACTCTTTTCCGAATGATCGTCGGTACGGAGCAGCCCGACGACGGGGTCATCAAGATCGGTGACACCGTGGAACTCGCCTACGTAGACCAGACTCGTGAGCATCTCGAGGGTGATCGCAAAGTATGGGAAGAGATCTCCGACGGAGTGGACGAGATCAAGCTCGGAAACAAGACGGTCAACGCTCGTGCCTATGCTGCTCGATTCAACTTCACCGGTCAGGACCAACAGAAGAAGGTCGGGGAGCTTTCCGGCGGTGAACGAAACCGTGTCCACCTGGCCAAACTGTTGCACCAGGGCGGAAACCTGTTGCTGCTGGACGAGCCGAGTAACGACCTGGACGTAGCCACTCTGCGGGCCCTTGAACAGGCCCTTCTGGATTTCGCCGGATGCGCCGTTGTGATCTCTCACGACCGCTGGTTCTTAGACCGCATCGCCACCCACATCTTAGCCTTCGAGGGTGACGGTCAGGTCACGTTCTTCCACGGAAACTACTCGGAATACGAAGAGAACCACCTGAAGAGAACAGCCAACGCGTAAGTACTCGAATGACGTCGTGTCTCGCATCTGACCAGCTCCAAAACCTGATCGCGCCGATGGCCAATGGCCGCTCGGTCGATGAGACCGAACCAGCTATTCGGGAAGTGGTCCAAGACATCTTGAGTTGTGCCCAGAGCTTCGTGCCCTGCGAAGCCGGCTCATTGATGCTCAGCCACCCGGAGCAGCAAGACGCTTTGATCTTCGTCGCTTCGTTCGGGGCGGGTGCCTCGAAGCTTCCCGGCACGGTGCTGCCCCCCGGCACCGGCATCGCCGGGCGGGTCTACGAGACGGGTGTCCCGCTGCTGACCAATTCGCCATCGGAAGAGACCGCCTTTTACGGAGAGATCGACAAGCTCACCGAACAAGAGACCACGTCGCTTCTGTCAGTTCCCCTTCGCGCCTTCGGGAGGTCGGTCGGCGTGATCAATCTTCTGAATCGCGTGGGGGGGCGATTCGAGAAGAAAGATCTCGATCTGCTGAACATTTTTTGCAACCACCTCACCCAGAGTTTTCATCTCCTGGTGGATGCGAAAAAGCAGCGTGAGGCCGCTCTACGCGACCATCTCACGGGACTCTTCAACGACCGGTATCTCTACGGCTACCTCAGCAAAGCCATCCGACACGCCATCGAAGCCGATGAAGACCTCGGTCTGATCTTCCTGGATCTCGATCATTTCAAATCGGTGGTCGATACTCATGGACATCTTGTCGGCTCCCAGGCGCTCCGAGAAATCGGTCGGCTGATCGGCCAGATCTCCAATCGCCACGGCTGTGTAGCGGCGCGATACGGGGGCGACGAATACGTCCTGGCGATCCCGCAAGCCACCCAGGAAAAGGTCGCCCTCGTGGCCGAGTCGCTCCGGCAGGTCGTGGAGTCGGCGGTGTTGAGATGCGAAGGGGAGAACGGGGCTGACCCGGTGACGGTCAGCGGCACCGTGACCGCCTCTGTCGGAGTGGTCCGGCTTCGCCAGCTGCCGCTGGAGGATCCGTGTTCGGAAAACATCCGTCAAATGATGCTCAGAGTGGCCGACACCGCTATGTACGAAGCCAAAGCCAGAGGCAAGAACAGAGTTCATTTCCACCCCTAGGACTGGTTTCTCCACTCTTTCAGCAAGTACCAAATCGGCTCCGCCCCGTCTCCTGTCTCGGCGGAGAACATGAAGAAGCCCTTTTCCGCTGACAGAGCTTTCTTGGTCTGAGCCAGGATCTTGCCGTGGGTCGATTTCTTCGACTTGTCGGTCTTGGTCAGCACCACGGCCGCCGGGACTCCGGTCTCCAACAACCAGCGATTCATCTCCACGTCATTTTGCTGCGGACCGTGACGAGAGTCGATCAACTGTACCACTCCCTTGAGACTCTCTCGCTTTTGGAGGTACTCTTCCAAAGCTTCCCGCCACCGTGCCTGCTCTTTCTTGGAGACTTTGGCAAAGCCGTAGCCCGGGAGATCCACCAGGGCCCAGGAGTCGTCCACCAGGTAGTAGTTCAAAAGACGGGTCTTTCCGGGCGTATTACTGGTGTGAGCTAGGCGTTTGCGCTTGGTGAGCTTATTGATAAACGAACTCTTGCCGACATTGGACCGACCGAGCAGGGCAAACTCGGGTTTGCCTCCCAGGTCCGGACAAAACGACAGGTCGGGTGCGCTGATGACGAACTCGACTTGAGGTGACTTATAAGGCTTAGTGCTCATGTAAAACAAAACTCCCGTGTGGTGGCCACGCGGGAGTTAGATGCTTGGTCTGAGGCTCCTGCACTAGGAAACCTTATGGTAGGATCCTAGCCGAAACTGGGGATGTTGCCGAACCCTTTGTTGTTGAAGCTGGAAATACCGAACGCACCTTGTCGCTGCTCGGCAGCGCTTTGAGGCAGGTTGACCTGGACCGGCTGAGTGTTGAAGACTCGGCTTCGGGCCATGTCGTCGGCGTACATTCCGCGATTTTCCAAGTAGTCACCGACCATCTCGTATCCCAATCGGGAGTTCGAGCCGGCCTGGTTTACGATGGAAGACACGGCCGACATATGGAATTTGTTGGTCTTCTGGCCGTTGCTTCCGGTTTCGTAGAAGTAGCCGGACTTCATGTCGAGGCGCAAATCGTTGTTTTGCTGGAAGACGAACCAGGCCGCCATTCGCTCCGGTCTCATACCGTCGGCGTTGGTGTCCGGGTTCTGTCCACCCATGTGATAGCGGGAAGAGTCACCGTTGGTGATTCTGTCGGCGACCAGCTTGGAAGCTCGACCGTAATCGGCGGCGGTGTTGATATGCGGCACGCGCTGCCAAGACGTTTGGGCCGGGGCCGTTGATGCGGTGGAAGCGACGATGCGAGCCGGGCTGTCGATCGGCTTGACCTCGGGAGCCGCGTCGTCCGGCTTGGGTGTCGGCTTCGGTGTTTCGTAGTCAGGCTTGGGATCGACGGCCACGGGGGGCTTATAATCAGGTTTAGGACCGGGCTTCGGCTGGGGCGCGGGCTCGTAAGGCTTGGGCTCCTGAGTGCCGTAGTCGCCGTCCACCGGAGGGGTCTCCTCGGTGGGCTGCTGTCCGTTGTGAACATGGATGTGATAGTGGTTGTGCACCACGGTCTGGTTGCCCTGAGGACCGCCGTAGGTGGTGTGCGTTTGGGGCTGACCGTAGCTGATCTGAACGGAGCCGTTTTGATGACCGTACAGAGTGGAGGCCGGATTGTACTGCTGGGGAGAGCCGAAACCGTAGTGGCTCACGACCGGCTGATATCCCTGGGAATAGGGCGCCGGAGCACTGCCGTAGGAACCGAAAGTTTGTCCGTAGTGGTAGCTGGGAGAGACCGGGGGGTAGCTCGGTGCGAAAGAGTTGTAAGCGTTTTGGTAGCCGCCGAGGTTGCCGTGGAAGTTCAGATTTCCGATCTGCTGTCTGTACTGACTGTTGCCGAACTGGTGGTGTTGGGCAGGCGGCTGGGGGTACGGGGAGTACGTGAGAGCGTTGTTCCCGTAAGAATAACCTGCGTTGCCGTAGTACTGGCCGGCCGGAGTCTGGGGAAGGATCGAATAGCTGTTGCTGTACTGAGAACCGAAGTAGCCGTTCATATTACCCACGGTGGAGACGCTGGGGCCGTTGCCCATCGTTCCGAAACCGGGATGAGAGTTCGCGCTCTGGAAGCCGGGGTGAGTAGCAAAGTTCTCAAACCCGGGATTCTTGGGGGCTCCGATATTCTGTAGTAATCCGGAGAGAAGGGTGAAACCGAGTGAGAAGAGTCCTCCACCGGAGAAACCTCCACCCAGCATTCCCAACATCGGGAGAAACCCGCCTAATCCACCTGCTCCAAACATGCACTACCTCCTAGCTGTCTTGCCTTCTAATATAGACCATGTCCCCCTACGATGACGACTGCATGATTGCTAACTTCATGTAAACTTTTTGTAAACATCTCCAACATATACTCAGTTTTGCGCAAAGGTCCGCCTATCTTAGGGTCGAAACTGGCGGCTATGCGGGTAAACAACGAACAGTTGGCTCAGCAACAGTTGGACACCATTCAGACCTTGCGGGCCATCACCATCCACCTGGTCAAAGATTCGTCCAACCCTTTGACGGATGACTCCCGCCGCTTGCTGAGACACCTGGCCGACTGGCTGGAGCAAAGAGTAGAGCGACACGCCAAGCGCATGGGGGGGAGCACTAAGGCCTCCCTCACTCGCACTCGCCTCTTCTGTCTGCAGCTGGAAAAGTTGCTAGAGGAGCTCGAACACACCACCGACACCAGCAAACAGAGATGGCTCTGCGACGAATGCGACGAGCTTGTGGCCGTCCAGCAGCAACGCTACCTCTACGAAGACATGATCGCCTGTTTTCGCGAACTTTCCAATCTCAGTATTGAGAGAGGTCAGGGGCGCCAAGCCGTGATGTATAATGATATGGCGTCCCGTCTGGAAACACGACTGGAATGCGGCCACATCGACCTGACCGACGAAGCCCAAAGAGCCAAAGATGAAGCGCTCTACGACGAATTCTTGCAAAAGCTGGAGGCTATGCGCCCGTGAAAAAATCACTTCCTCTCACTCTTTTCCTCTCCGCCGTCCTGATGGGTGAGCTGCTCGCTCAGCCCGTTATCACCAGCCCGACTATCAATTTGCAGCCGCCCGTGCCAACCAGGGCCCACACCATGAAAGCCGACGCGCGAAACACGCGTGACGGTGCCGGTCGGCCCGCCAACAAGCCTGCCCCCAAAGCCAAGACTCAAAAGCAGACAGAGACCACCGTTGAGAAAGCCCCTCAGATCCACAGGGCCTCGGCCGACGGGCAGGCGGACTCCGTTAAGCAGGCCGTGACCGACGACCCGAGTCTGGTCCAGTCTAAAGACGTTGACGGATACACCCCGCTCCATCACGCCGCCATCGGAGGCCACGCAGAAGTGGTGGAGGTGCTGATAGAGAGTGGTGCCAAGCTCGACGGAGTCGGGAGTCGCGGTGAAACCGCTCTCTTTCTGGCCAGCTCCGCCGGAAACGCCGAAGTGGTGGAACTGCTGGCTAAGAACGGTGCCGACCCCAATAAGGCCAGCGCCGACGGCAAGACTCCTCTGCACAAAGCGGCCATGGCCGGTCACGCCGAAGTAGTGGAGGTGCTGTTAGGCGCCGGGGCCGACGCGACGGCGAAAGATCGAAGCGGACGGACGGCCCTGGAGTTGGCCGAACGTTATCAAGCCGGAGACAGCCGACTGGTGATTAAGAGCCTGCAGGAAGCCACTCTCTGATCAACGACTGGCCGGTCATCACTTTCGGCTTCTCGATTCCAAAAAGCTCTAACAGGGTGGGTGCGACGTCACCGAGTTTCCCGCCGTCGCTCAGCGACTTAACCCGGTGGTGCCCGCCCAACACGCAGGGAACCAGGTTGGTGGTGTGGGCCGTGTGAGGGCTGCCGTCTTTCTCTTTCATGACTTCACAGTTGCCGTGGTCTGCCAACACCAGGTAGGCTCCGCCCCGCGACTCAAGCGCTTCGATGACCCGCCCCAAGCCCTGGTCGCAGGCTTCGCAAGCCGCTATGGCCGCCTCCAAGACGCCCGTATGGCCGACCATATCGGGGTTGGCGAAATTGATTAGAATGAAGTCGTCCTGCCCCGAGGCGATCCGATCCACGGTGGCTTGGGTGAGTTCGGGTGCACTCATCTCCGGTTGCAAATCGTACGTCGCGACCTTCGGTGAGGGAACGAGGTGGCGCTCTTCCCCTTCGTACAGTTCCTCTCGCTTGGCGTTGAAGAAGTAAGTCACGTGGGGATACTTCTCAGTCTCCGCCGTGTGGTACTGTCGCAGACCTTTGTTCGACAGAACTTCCGCGATCGGCTCCGTGATCTCCGGAACCTGAAAAGCATAAGGCAGCTTCCAAGCTTCATCGTACTCCGTCAGAGAGCAGTAGCTCAGCCCCGACAAAACGCGCCGGCGCTGAAATCCGTCCCACGACTCGTCTCCCATCAAAGCGTAAGTCATCTCCCGACCGCGGTCGGCCCGGAAGTTGAAAAAGATGATGCCGTCCCCGTTGGACATCGGGCCCACCGGCTCACCCTGGCGATCGACGATCACGGTCGGCTTGATAAACTCGTCCGTCTCGCCTCGCTCATAGGCTGCACTGACAGCTTCGGAGGCGGAACTCGCCGCGTACGCCGAGGTCCCGTCGACCACGGCGTTGTAGGCTGTCTCCACCCGCTCCCAGCGCCTATCTCGGTCCATGGCATAGTAGCGTCCGCTCACCGAGGCTACCGTTACTCTACCTTGAAACGCCTCCAGATAGTCTTCAAGCTCCTTCACGAACCCCGCGCCGCTGTCGGGAGCGCAGTCACGTCCGTCGGTGAACAGGTGAAGATAGACCGGACGAACGTTTTCCGTTTCGGTCATCTTGATCAAAGCGAAGAGGTGGTCGAGAGCGCTATGAACCCTCCCTCTCGAGGTCAGGCCCATGATATGGAGAGCGTTGTCCTCCCCTACCGATTTCATCACCTTTTTCAACGGCTCGTTGTCGAAGAACTCACCCGTCTCAATCATGTGGTTGATGTAAGAGAGACTCTGCATCACAATCCGACCGGCCCCAAGATTCATATGACCAACCTCGGAGTTACCCATCTGTCCCTCCGGCAGCCCGACGAGCTTGCCGCTCGCCACCAGGCTGGTGCGAGGCCCCTTCTCCCAGATGCGGTCAAAATTGGGCGTCTTGGCCAGGGTCACGGCATTGGAGTCGGAGGGCGAAGCCAGTCCGAATCCGTCCAGTATGATGAGGGCGATCGGTTTCTTTTCCATAGCGAGGCGCTTTGGTGCGAGCGGGAGGCTTCCTGCACGACAGTCCGCCACCCGGCTTTTTGCGTCCCCGCCTGGCCGGCAGTTTTTTTTTGCCTCCTTCGAACTTTTTCGGTTCTATCGTATCTTTATGGACGGAAAGAGGAGAGAGATTGAAATGGGAACCGAACCGATCGGTAAAGCACCCGAAGAGTTGGCCGAGTTGGCAAAACTTTGCAAAGAGGGAGAACGCACGGCCTTCGACACTCTGTTTGCTGAGACGTCACCCTGGGTTACCTCGATTGTCCTGGGCATTTTGGCCGACCGGGACCTGGTAGAGGAAACGGTCCAAGACATCTATCTTTTGATGTGGAAAAACATCCACGCTTTGGACGAACCGCTGGCTTTTCTGGCCTGGCTAAAGAGGATAGCTGTCAATCGGAGTCTTCGCCGCGCGGAGACGGAAAAGCGAAAGCAGAACCTCACAATCTCGACATCCGACCACAGTCTGGAGCGGGCGCCGTCGCCCGATCAGGACGTCACGCTGCGAATGTCCCTCCTCCAGGCGCTCCGTGACCTACCACCGAGAGAACGCGCCGTGTTGGTAGTCCGTGAACTCCATGGCGCAAGCTACCAAGAACTGTCCAAACTCTTTGCCGTCCCTGTTGGAACCATCCGATCAAGGCTCAACTCGGCCAAAAAGAAGGCCTTCAAATTCCTGACGAACCCGGAGAAGAATCATGTCTGATAAATCCATAACCACGCGATACGCCGAAGGTTGGGAATCCCTCTCAACGGACTTGCCTTCGGTGAGTGCACCAGACGTCAGTCGGGTATCCCAGCAACCCGGCCTGCCCGCCCGACTGGCACAGTTGCTCAGTCGGGGGGTCCTGGTCGGCGTCCCGATGGTCTTTGCGCTCAGTATGATGTCGTTTCTCTTCTCTCCCGTGTTGACTGTCTTTCCTTCCGAAGCAGCCATGCTCGGGTGGACCATATCGATGATGGTCTCTGTTCTTTTCGCGGGGCTTGCGATCAGGTTTTGGTGGAGCGTGGTGGACCCCGAGGTGCAGACCGGGGTTAGCAGCGCGGTCAGTCTACTCTACTTGCTAGCTATCTCTTTCCTTACGCTGGGGCTACAAACCGGTACCGGATATTACGCGGCCTTTGCCTATTCCGGCCAGGACGGTCGGGTCGACCGCAGTCTCCTGGCTATCGACTCGCTTTCGCTGGGGCTTCATAGTCTGACTAGCTGGCAGTTCGCGGTGCTGGGCTTCTGCTGCGGGGTTCTCGGACTTCAGCTTACACGTAGCTTCCTTGGCAAATACGCACCCTGGCAACGTAGAGAACGAGTGCCCACCTGGAGCAGGGTCGCACTGGTCGTTTGTCTCCTGGCGGTGGGTGCGTCCATCGGCAAACTCGTCTACGATCTGCAGAGCCTCCCCGACATAGCCCCCCTGACCCAGAGTGAGTACCGGCAGGTCGTCGACAGAAAAGCGGAGCGACGGCGTTTCCTAGAAGCGGCCTGGCAGCCCGGGCGGGCCTACGAAGGTCCACTCGACAGTCTGCTCTCGAATCTTTCCAAGCGTGAGGCGCTGGGAGACGACGGCGCCCAAAGGCTGGCAGAGAAACTAGCCGCGGGCGCCCTCAGTCCGAACGCCACTCCCCTGGACATCTGGGTCGGCAGTTGGTGGCTCGACGAAAAACTGGGCTACGACCATCGAACCGCCTCTCACAACCGGCTGTTTGAACAAAAGCTCGTCCCCGCCAATTTGGAGCTTTGGAACCGAATCGCCAAGAACCAGGGTGCCGACGCCCTCTGGGATATCCGCCATACCGGCACTCTCTTCGCCCTGGAGAACCTGCTCTCTGAGCAGGAAGTCCCCGCCGAAACACTTCACACGCTAAAAGACGAACTGGCCACCCTGGAGTTGACGGCAAACGACCTGAAAGCTCAACTGCAAACTCGAATCGTGAACGCCGATGGCTCAACGGACACCTTCCTGCTGGGAGAGATTCGGTCACCCCACGCCGCCTTGGATCACAAGTTGGCGGTCCGAGGCTTTAGCGCCGTAAACGACTGGTCGAACGACGTCCGGCAAGCCGATCCACTGCTACTCATCGATGCCATCGCTGAAAAACTGGCCGGATTGACCCGTACCGAACGAAACTTCCAGAAGCTCACCTTGGAGTTGGTGCCGGTCTTCGGCAAGAGCGATCTCGAATCGCTGGCTGGACTGCCGGCAAGGCTCAGAATGGCTGCCGTAGCTGTGGAGATGCGTCTCTATAAGCTTGAAAAAGGCAAATACCCAGCCACCTTGAGCGAACTCTCGGGCGTGGAAACATCCCAGATTACCTTGGAGGGACGGGTACTCAAGACCGACGGTCCAAATCGTGATTGGGAGATTGTACTACCGGAATAGGCAGGCGGGGCCGAGGAAGGGCGAGACTTTCAGCCAGGAAAGAGTCAAACGGCCAGATGGATAAACTGATCGCAATATGTCAAAAGCTGAACCTGCAAGGTCTGTTCCTCCACGGTTCCAGGGCTACCGGCCACGCGAGACCGGATAGCGACTATGACTTCGCCTTTTTGTCAACCCCACGAAGCCGACGCTCGTATCGTCGAAAATAGTTTGATACCGGTTCTGGCCGAGGCTTTCGGCTGCCAAGAACGAGACGTCGACCTCCAAAACCTCCGCCAGGCGCCACCGCACTTTAGGGTGCGCGTCCTTCACTACGGCAAACTACTCTATTGCGGAGACAAAACAGAACTCGCGCGCTTTCACGCTTCCTCCGTCAGCATGGACAGAGACACTCAATACCACACCAGACCGTACCGTGAAGCTTTACGCAAACGGACCCGCGAGGGTACCTTTGCCTCGTGATCCCTACTACATCGAGGATAGACTGGCCGCTCTAGAAGACAACCTGCGATTCCTAGTCACCTAAGCGATTTTCTTAAGTTCGCAGTAGAGAGCGGGGCTCACTTGGACCGAGAGAATCTGTAGCAGAAGGATACTTCGAGACAAACCTACCCCCGGAGACGATGGGCCTAGTCTTCGCCCCTTGAGCCTCGCTAGCGCCGCCGCCCGAGAGACCTCTGCTCGCCGGCTTGCTTAAACTCGACCGCGCTATCGGCCCAGACCTCGCCGGCCAAACGTCGCACCAGCGCCGCATCACGCGCCGCCCGCCAATGCCGCTTCTCTTCAAAGTCCGGCTCGTGATTCTTGGTATGACAAGCTCTACACAGCAACTCCAGACAGTCGCAATTGTGGCCTCCCCCTTCACTCACCGGGTCGCGGTGGTGAACATCCAGGCGGCCTCCCTTTCGACCACAGCATTCACAGCGATGGCCGGCTCGGGCGAATACCTGACGGATCGTAGCGTTTGGGATGGCTGTTCGTTTGGGGGATTGCGAATCACTTGTGTGAGTCGGCGGCGAACAGGCGGTAACTTCAGGTGAGTCACACAAGTGATCGGCCGGAGCGTCAATCAAGCCGATACCGTGGTCTGCGCAGGCCTGGGATTCCGAAGGCTCATCGTCGGGCTTCACACTCACGTTCCCAGGCTGCGATTTACTCTTTCCGAGAAGCTCAAAATCACTCTCGGACCGGCTTTTGGCTTCAGCCTCTGTCAGAGTTCCAAGACCCTCAGACCTGGGGGCTTGAGCAGCAGCCTCCACCCGCCCCGCAGCATCCATCACCAGGACCTCCTGACCTCCGAGAGCCTCCTCCAGAACCTCCGCAGCCACTGGCAACACTCCTCGCTCCGTCTCATACCAGGCTTCGTCCGACCCCTCCATTGTATGGACCAGCACCTGATGCCGAGCCCGAGCCTTCGCCGACCCTTCGGAGAGAACTGACTCAGCCATCCGCCTCAGCACCTCGGCCCGAGGCAAGCGGCGTCCCTCCTGGGCGCGCACTCGACTTTCGGCTTGCTCGTAGAGTGCATACTGGTCGGGCGTCAACTCAAAAACGAGGCGAATGGTCTTGGGAGGCGAGGGCGGCGCCGGTCGAGCGACCGTTGGACTCGTTGCCGACAACACCCCGTCCGCGTTTCGACCGTTGCCTTCCGACTTGCTCGCGCCATCATCTGTCTCAGAAGCCCTATCGAGCTCCTGTCTCCCCTCTTTGGCCGTCTCCACAGAAAGAGCTATCCGCTCCTGGCAAGCAACGCCCGACCCCTTCGATTTGACTCGACCAGAACAACCATCACCGGAAACCCCACAAGCCACCGCCGGCGTGGACAACAACAGCTCCGTCACTTCCTCCGACGACACCGAAGGCTTCCCCGCCAACGAAGCTTTCAAAGCCCGATGCCTCTTCCATTCCAATGGACTCAAAGCCACCTTCCGCTCCACCTCCACCGAAGTATGCACCCTGGCAAATTCCAACCACGCGCCTTCCGTCTCCGGCGTCGCCAATCCGTGCATCACCCGCACCTTAGACCAGCAAACCCGGCCAGCCCGAAAAGCCTCCGACATCAAAGGCAAATGCTCCAACGCCTCCGCCGCCCCCAACAGAGCGCCAACCTTACGTCCCGAGAGCTGGAGCACCCGCTCGGCGTAAGCCGACAACGTCCCAAACCCCAACTTCCTGAAAGCCCCACTCCTTTTCAGGGCTAAGAGACAAAGTCCCATTTTCCATTCTGCATCAGCCATCACGCCGCGAATTCGACGGCTCGTCTTGTCGAGTTTTGTGGGGGACAGGCGCTCCAGTTTGGAGAGTGACGTATGGAAATTGGGCGACATTATTGGGTCCTCTGCTCTCTAAAATTGTCTTGGCAAAGTCTTCGCTTAGGGGAAGTCATACCCTTTCTTTTTAGTGAACAAACTTTCACTTTCTAGATCTGAAATCACTTGTGTGAGTCTGACCGAGATCGGCTATAGGTAGATGCCGTGAGGCCGATTAGAGCGTAGAGATCACGCTCGCTTTTAGCGTCTCGATATCCTGGCGGGAGACACGGAGATTGCTGAGGGTTTGAAGATCGGGCAGAATAAGAAGATGTCGTTCGGAAAAACGATATTAAAATATCGCAAGACCAAATCGCTGAAGCAATATGGAGTGAAAGCATGACGTTCAAAAAAAGAGCCCAGGAGCTTCTTCAGTCGTTGCCGGAAGAACTGACCGCCGACGAACTGGAGATCGAGTTGGCCAAGCTGGTTGAGGAGCTCAAGATCGAAGAAGGCCTTGAAGCGTCGGCGAACGGCCGAACGGTCAGCCCCGAGGAAGTGACGCAGCGAATAGGGCGATGGCTTTCCGAATAAGGTGGACAATCCCGGCGGCCAACGATTTTGACAACCTAGCCAGAAAGATTGAAGAGAAGAGCGACCTGATTGAAGCCCGATAGGTCCTCTTGAGACTTACTGCTCCCTTCCTCCGTGCTAGCACTGGTTCGTACAAACAAGTCAAGCGGTTAAAGAAGCCTTATTTCCTTGGAGTCTACGCTTTATTCGACAAAGAATCGTTTGACGCACCAATCCCGAAACTTGGCATGGCGGATCAAACCGGCTAAAATACAAGAGGCCTCCGACAAGGTGGGAGCCGACCCTAGATTACTCTAGGGCCCTAGTATCGGAAGAAGCGCTCTGTTCGTCGCTGTGGTAGCCAGCCAGTTTAGCAACGAACGCAAGGAGCGCTTCGACCGTTTTAGGGTCGATTGCGATTCGAATTCCCACGCCCAGAGGGCACCCGCGTATCTCAATGAGCATTCTCATCACCGTCCTTTCTAGAAGGACAGTTCCTCGACCTTAAAACGCCGGGCCTTGCCAGCCGAACGCCCGAAGACATTCGGCCCCCGACTTAAGGTCGGCTCCGTGCCCCTCCGGATTTGTCCCCAAGGGGACCACGAAAAGGCTAAAAGAGAGACAGGGAGCTTTCCGAATAGATCATGTTGGGTTCGGAGTCGTTGTTCCCTCCGAGCTGAAGCACATTGATTTTGTGTGCGGTCAAGATCTTTTTGAGATCGGACGATTCAGCGAAGCCCATGGTTATGGGTATTTTTCGCGACCAGATCAGCAGATCGATACCTTCGGTAGCACTGCGTTTGCAAAGAACTGCAGAAACGAAGCGTCGCCGCTTCGGGTGTATTACACCTTTGAGCGCCTCGGCTCGGCCGGAGGCCGAACGAGGTGCAACCCGGGGGCGCAGCCCCCGGGACATCTCCCCGAGCAGTGCGAGGGGTACCACCCAGGTAACGACAGGCCGGTTCGTGGTGGGCCTGCTGCCTTAGCGGCCGCCCGAAGGGCCAGGAAACGCGCGGTCACTCGCGAGCCGGCCGCCGGTACTTCGTACCTCCTCTGCACTGACCCCACGGGATGCGCCGGCCTTTCGCGAACCCCACCTGGTGGGTAACCAAGCTGGTCCTGCGCTCAACCTATGAGCTGTCTGCAGGACCAGTTCGTCTTTGAGCCTCAAAGACGATCTCTTCCGAGCTAACAGTCTGTCGTAAAGCTAACCGGCCTTCGAAGCCCACGCCACACGCACCGCCCAAGCTAGACCTCGCCCCCGCGGTTTTACAAAACCAGCGGGGGCGACAGCCGGGATGGGGAGCGAGCGCATAAAGAAGGCCCACCTCTCGGTGGGCCTTCAAAGCTCTCTGCTGACGTATCTTCTACCTGGCGTAGACCCCGGGGTCTACGCCAAGGCTGTACCTACCACGGCTAGGGGCACCTGGTTTATTCCGTAGAAGACCTACGCAGATAACGCACTTCGTTTCTTGCTAAGAAGTGTTCAACTTCGAGTATTCCTACACCATTCGGACTATAGGCTCTTGAGAAGAAATTGCTCGCACCGAGAACGTCTCCATCTTTGAGCCGCACAACGCCTTTCCAAAAATCAAGCTGAACTTTTCGGCGCTTCCCAAGGTCAGAAGGTGAGTTTATCTCGTGCCAAGTGAACTCATCCTCCGGATATTTTCCGAGCAGGAATCCTGCTATAGGAACTGGCCAACCAGTTCTCTTCGGTTTCCATACACTCTTCAATGAACTAAGCGCCGCCTTTCTTTCTCGGGCATCTCCTAAGTGAAGAGAAGCGTAGAAACACAGGGCACGCGGAATCACACCGCCAGCAGCATCCTGGTAAGGCGCTTCTTGCGCCTTTTGCCAAAGAGACAATGCGTCTTCGTGACAGCCCCGGATTGATGCACAGGCGCCAAGCATAACACAGTGAGATGAGGTTTCCTCAGGTGTGCGCCGAAAAGCCTCTTCGGCTTCATCAAGACGATCTAGAGCAAGAAATATCTTGCCAAGATTGTGTCCACTCGACCAGTCTTCTTCAATGAGAGCAGGTAAGGCTTCCTCATATCGCCCGGTAAAGATTAAGTCCCAAATGTCGGTCATGGTGTTCTCAATACTCCGTTGTACTGTTCATAGTATATCGGAAACGTACCTGGGGGGAGTTTCCCTGAGGATATTTCCCGTGGGATGGCTCTCATCCCGCTTGCGGTGTAGGGTTTAAAATCGGCGACGTTGACACCAGTGGGCCAAGTTGACCCTGGGTACTGTGATGGGTGTACTCCTCCAGTCACATAGACATCGGCACCAGCAGCTCCTCTCCGAGCGAATTGAAACTCAGTCCTAGGGAATCTACTCTGAAGTTGAGTGGGCGCTCCTACCCCACTTCCTGCATATCCACGCCCGCCATTGAGACAGTCGTATTGCATCTCATTACCGTTGTAGACAGACGTCCTTACACTGGGATTGCGAGTTCCTTGGTTTCTAGCAATTCCGGTTGCAATGGCACCTGTGCCTGTAGCAGCGGCCGTTTCTGAGCCGAACATCAAGACCGTCCCCTGCCCTACGAGGCTTGATCGTCCGGTCATCAAACCAGCTTGAGTAATAAGGGCACCTGTTTTCTCTAGAGATCTCCATCCTATTTTGCGGCAAGAACTCTTTCATGAATATGGTCAAAGGAGCGTACCCCAATAAATCCCATCAACACAAAGAGAGCAAAGTTCACTCCAAGAAGGTCTGATGGTTTATACAGCGTTGTGAAAAGTAGAAATCCGAGTATTGCGCCCATCATACCCGAGAAAAGCTTTGAGAGAGTAATATCCTTTGGCTTATCTTTAAGAGATAGGTATGCGAAAAGTGCTACAATTGGGAAGGCTAAAAAGAATCCCATCAACGGCATAAACACTTTCAACGTTCCTTTCTCCCCCGATTTATGGGTTTAAATCAGGAGCTGTGACATACCAGTAGTACCGATTTGTCTGACTTCGAAAAAAGGAATTGGGACCCTCTCCAAACGGATTATTCGGAACGAGAGGGGCATCGTATACGAGAGACCTCATCGACGTGACATTTACGACCTCTACTTTGAGGAGGTTGTTCGGTTGCGGTGTAATTGTTACACCGTAACCACCTACGAAATGCCTTGTAGAGTTTAGTCCCGCCTGAAAGGGTCCTCCGTTTAAGCCCCAGTTCTTGGCCCAGCTCTGGTCATCTGGATAGTAACGTGTACTTTTTAGCGGACAATCGGGATCTTCTCTACGGTTAGCGCTGTTCACATTTTTCCAGTGCTCGATGCTCCGCTGGATCCTGTCGGTATCCGTCTGCATATCTCTACTCTGTGGGGTATCAGGACCAAATTCAGACATCATGTCAATGCCAAAGATGAATTTCCCGAACTGATTGAAGTTATGAGGCCATCCTGTTCGATGGGTTGGTCCTTACGGGCGTCGGTATCTCTTGACCCGATAATGGGTCGTAGATCCAGCCGCTACTTTCATTTGGCCTGAGCCCGGTATGACCGATGAACGTCACCGGATTATTCCCCCCGTACCGGAACAAGTCGACCCCCCCGGCAAACCCAATCAGTTCCCTATTCAGAAACCGCCCCAAACCGACCCCTAGAACCGAAGTCCCACCAGTTAGAGCCCGCAACCTAGTGCACCCTCCTCGACCAACATTCCACCGCCGAAAGCCGTGTCTGAAGCCGGCCCGCGGACATTGAAATGAGATAGTTCCCGCGCTCATCGTACGGACATTACACAAAAACCCGGCCGTCCAAGTCCACGATGTCCCGAACAGACCCCAGAGCATCTGTCAGAATGCGGTAGAACTGACCACCCTGCCCTAGTCCGAAGGTCTGATGCCCGTCAAAACGCAATCGTCCCAACCTGGGCCGTAGCGACGCCGTCATCATATCCGTATCTGCAGATGAAGACCCGACCCGATTACCTTCCAGCTCGCCGAACAAGCAAAAAGCAATTCCGGCGAAACACACGTGCTGATATGCTGGCCTCAGGCGAACGGGAAAACCGCAGTAGAAGTCTCCTGATCCCACTGGTTTAAAAAGAAACCGTACACGTGTTTGAGA